>Ga0247823_10003153_pt1 | contig 13466 bp, 16 predicted proteins | sample 13C_PalmiticAcid_2_FD_192426 | JGI IMG/M metagenome (GOLD analysis project Ga0247823, IMG submission 192426) | Soil microbial communities from agricultural site in Penn Yan, New York, United States - 13C_PalmiticAcid_Day30 | ecosystem: Environmental > Terrestrial > Soil > Agricultural land...
GTGGTGACCGGGCTCGACCCGTCATCGAAACGGCTGCGCGAGCGCCGCGCGGTCATCCACGCCGCCTACGCCACGCTGCCGCCCGACGGTGTGGTGGCCGCGCCGCAGCACCCGCTGGCGCTGGGCCTCAACGAGCCGCAGTGGATGGCGCGCTGGCTGCGTCAGGCACGCGCGCAATGACGCAGGCGAAATCGTCGTCCAGCCGGCCACTGCGGTGGAGCTCGTCCTCGGCCGCCAGCAGAGCATCGAGGTAGGGCCGCTCGGCCGGCTCCAGGTAGTGCTGCGCGATCTCGGCCAGCAGCACCTGCAGGATGGACCCGCCATAGGGCCGCAGGCTCACCACCTCGAAACGGCGGCCCAGCAGCGGCACGATCTCGGCCGAGCGCACCGCCTCGCTCGCGTCGCCGCTGATCATTTCCTCGATCGTCGGGCGGCGCTGCTGGGCCCGCAGACGCCCATCGCGCGACAGGCGCAGGCGCGGCGGCAGCATGTCCAGCAGTTCGTTGATCAGGCGCAGTTGCCCATCGGTCCACTGGAAGCGGGTGGGCCCCACGTACTCGTCCAGGAAGAACCAGCCCCCTGGCTTGAGCAGCGTCGCCACACCGTCGTACAGGCTTTCCAGGGCTTCGCAATGGTGCACGCCCGACACGCCGAGCACCGCGTCGAAGCTGCCCGCCTCGAAACCCGGCTGACCCAGCGGCAACTGGTTCATGTCGGCCTGGCGGTACTCGATGGCCAGGCCCTCGGCTTCGGCCTGCGCGCGCGCGCCGGCCAGCGCCTGGGGCGACAGATCGACCGCGACCAGCGAGTCGACCAGGCCGCCGTGCCGCGCGATCGCGCGCTCCAGGTGGCCGTGCCCGCAGCCCAGCACCAGCACCCGCCCCAAGGGCAGCGGGCGGTGCTGCCCCACGTGCTGGAAGAACCACGCCCACGTGGTCAGCGCGGGATCACCCGTCACCCGCTCGGAGATGCGGCGCAACACCTCGGGCAGGTGCGTCCAGTGCAGGCCGGTGGCGGTCCACTGGTCCGGATTGCCCCACATCACGTCGAGCTGGGCGACGGCCTGGGGATCGAAGGTGTCGGTGGCGACGGCGTTTGACATCGAAGAGCGGCGGCGGGCCAGGGCGAAAGACACCGCATTGTGCTCAATAGAATCGGACGCACCCATTGCACCCGCATTCAGACACCACGCACCCCATGTTTCCACCCGGCCACTTCCACTCGCCCATCCCCGACCTGGACGAGGTGCGGCGCGACGACGCGCTGCTGTTCGGGCCGCCACCGGCCAGCATCCCGGGCATCGACATGCGCGAGGCCGAGCAACTGGCCCTGTTGCAACAGTTCGCCAAGCTCTACCCCGACATTCCCTTCGGCGACGAGCCACGGCCCGGCCTGCGCTACCACTACCTCAACCCGGCCTACAGCTTTTCCGACGCGATCATGCTGCACTGCATGCTGCGCACCCTGCGCCCGCGCCAGTTGGTGGAGGTCGGCTCGGGCTACTCGTCCTGCGTCACGCTCGACACCAACCAGTACTTCCTGGACCAGGGCCTGCGCACCACCTTCATCGACCCCAACCCGCACCTGGTGAACTCGCTGCTGCGCGCCGAGGACCTGGTCACCACGACCATCCTCCCCAACACCCTGCAATCGGTGGACATGGGGGTCTTCACGGCGCTGCGCGAAAACGACGTGCTGTTCATCGACTCCACGCACGTGAGCAAGATCGGCAGCGACGTCAACCGCCTGCTGTTCGAGATCTTCCCCGCGCTGGCGCCGGGCGTGGTGATCCACATCCACGACATCTTCTATCCCTTCGAGTACCCGAAGGAATGGGTGCACCAGGGCATCGCCTGGAACGAGGCCTACCTCATGCGGGCCTTCCTCCAGTACAACGACCGCTTCCAGGTGATGCTGATGAACACCTACCTGGCGCACTACCACCGCGAGTTCTTCGCCCAGCACATGCCCGACTGCCTGCGCAACACCGGCGGCAGCCTGTGGCTGCGCAAGGTCGGCTGAGCGGCCCGCCCGGCCTCAGCCCAGGCCGGGGTCCAGGCCTTTCGGGTGCCCGGTCAGGCGGCGCAGGCGCGCGCCGTCCTCCGGGTGCTCCCGCGGGCACAGAATGTCCGGCTCGCCGTGGCGCCGGCCGTTCATGAAGCGCGCCACGCGGTCGAGCATGCGCACCGGGTGCCGCGCCACGCAGGCCTCGTCCTTCACGAACACGGCCACGAAATCGCTCCACACGTCCTGCTTCTGGTAGGCCGTGAACGATTCGAGCAAGGCCGGGCGAAAGCCCGAGCGCACGCCCCAGCGCACCAGCGCCGCGCCCGCATCGGGGTAGAAGCGCCAACAGTCCACGGGGTAGCGATGAAAGTCCCCGTTCGACGGCGCGTTCAAATAGAAAAGGCCCTGCGGCTTGAGCACCCGCAGGACCTCGTTGAAGCTGAGCCAGAACATCTCGACGTGCTCGAAGCACGAGCTGCTGACCACGGCGTCGATGCTCTGGTCGGCGAAGGGCAACTGGTAGGGGTCGTCGAGCACCACGTCCACGCCGCGCCCGGGCGCGAAGTCCACGCCGATGTAGCGGCAGCCGGCGGGCGCGCAGTCGCGCAGGGAGCCGTTCACGTCCTGGGCGCCGATGTCCAGCACGGTGAGCGCCTCGCCCGCGCCCAGGTAGGTGTCGAAGAACAGGCGGCCGTTGTCGTGCGCACTGGGATGCATGCGCGCATCCTAGCGGCTACCCGACACCCGGGCCGCCCCGCCCCGCCTCAGCCGGCGGCGTTGAGCTTCTGCTCCAGGTCGTGCAGCACCTGGTAGCAGGCGAACACGCGGCCCACGCTGGCGTTGGGCTCGCGGCCTTCGCGGATGGCGGCGAAGAACTCGCGGTCCTGCAACTCGATGCCGTTCATGCTCACGTCGACCTTGGACACGTCGATCTTCTCTTCCTTGCCGTTGAACAGGTCGTCGTAGCGCGCGATGTAGGTCGCCGTGTCGCCGATGTAGCGGAAGAAGGTGCCCAGCGGGCCGTCGTTGTTGAACGAGAGCGAGAGCGTGCAGATGGCGCCGTTGGCGGCCTTGAGCTGGATGCTCATGTCCATGGCGATGCCCAGGTTCGGGTGGATCGGGCCCTGGATGGCGTTGGCCTGCACGATGGGGCTGTTGGCCTGGTAGGCGAACAGGTCCACCGTGTGCGCGGCGTGGTGCCACAGCAGGTGGTCCGTCCAGCTGCGGGCCTGGCCCAGCGCGTTGGTGTTGGTGCGGCGGAAGAAATAGGTCTGAACATCCATCTGCTGGATGTTGAACTCACCGGCCTGGATCTTCTGGTGCACGAACTGGTGGCTGGGGTTGAAGCGGCGCGTGTGGCCGCACATGGCCACCAGGCCGGTCTGCTTCTGCAGGTCCACCACCGACTGCGCGCCCTTCAAGCTGTCGGCCAGGGGAATCTCCACCTGCACGTGCTTGCCCGCCTTCAGGCAGGCCACGCTCTGCTCGGCGTGCATCTGCGTGGGCGTGCACAGGATGACGGCGTCCAGTTCCTTGATGGCCAGGGACTCGTTGAGGTCGGTCGTGACGTGGCCGACGCCGTACTTGGCCGCCACTTCCTGCGTCTTGTCGAGCTCACGCCCGATCAGCGAGATGACCTCGACGCCGTCGATGTTCTTGATGCCGTCCAGGTGCTTGACGCCGAAAGCGCCGGCGCCTGCGAGTGCGACCTTGATGGTTTTGTTGTTGCTCATTTATTGGTTCTCCAGGATGAGGTGGCCCACGGCGGTGTTGCTCGCGGGCACGTGGAAGAAGCGGTGAGCCACCTTCGGGCGCGGCCCGCCGGCGGCGTCGGCCATGGCGCCGCGCGCGATCAGCCACATCACGAGTTCGATGCCCTCGCTGCCGGCCTCGCGCACGTAGTCGATGTGGGGAATGGCCGCGGCCGCGTCGGGATCGGTCTCCAGCAGGTCGAGGAAGCGGTTGTCGAAGTCCTTGTTGATGAGGCCGGCGCGCGGGCCCTGCAACTGGTGGCTCATGCCGCCCGTGCCCCAGATGTGCACGTTGAGGTCTTCGTCGTAGCTTTCCACCGCCTTGCGGATGGCCTTGCCCAGGTTGTAGCAGCGCTGGCCGCTGGGCACGGGGTACTGCACCACGTTCACGGCGAAGGGAATCACCGGGACGGGCCAGGCCTCGGGTTGACCGCACATCAGCGACAGCGGCACCGTCAGGCCGTGGTCCACGTCCATCTTGTTGACGATGGTGAGGTCGAAGTCCTGCTGGATCACGCTCTGCGCGATGTGCGAGGCCAGGTCGGGGTGGCCCATGACCTTGGGCACCGGGCGCGGGCCCCAGCCCTCGTCGGCGGGCTGGAACTCGGCGGCGGTGCCGATGGCGAAGGTGGGGATGAAGTCCAGGCTGAAGGCGGTGGCGTGGTCGTTGTAGACCAGGAACACCACGTCGGGCTTGTTGTCCTTCATCCACTGCTTGGAGAACTCGTAGCCCTTGAAGAGCGGCTGCCAGTAGGCCTCGCCGGTCTTGCCCAGGTCGAGTGCCGCGCCGATGGCGGGCACGTGCGAGGTGTAGACGGATGCGGTGATGCGGGCCATGTCAGTTCTTCCCTTGTTTGCCTTGCGAGCCTTGGGGTTGCCGGTGCGCCTGCGCGTCGCCGTCCTCGCCGATGCGGCGGTTGCCTTCGACCGAGCGGCCGCCACCCACCATCATGTTGCGGTACTCGTCCTCGGTCATGCCGGTCATGGAGCCCGCCATCTGCTGGAAGCTCTTGCCGTCGGTGGCGCCGATCTTGGCCAGGAAGTAGATGTTGCCGCCGAGGCGGATGCACCAGTTCAGGTCGCGCGCCAGCACGGCCTGCTTCTGCTCTTCCGTCATGGCCCACTCGTCGAGGTAGGCGCGCTCGTCCTTCTTGAAGCGCTCGCGGTTCTCGGCCTTCATCAGGCTCATGCAGAACTGGTTGAGCCAGTAGCCCTTGCGGCTCTGCTCGGCGTCGAAGATGGTCGTGCCGGGCACGTCCTTGTAGGGTTTGTCGAGAGCCATGTCAGACCTCCTCGGGCCAATACAGACGCATGGGGTTGTCGACCAGGAGCTTCTTCTGCAGTTCCGCGGTCGGCGCGATGTGGGGAATGAAATCGACCAGCAGGCCGTCGTCGGGCATGTGGTCCTTCAGGTTGGGGTGCGGCCAGTCGGTGCCCCAGAGCACGCGGTCGGGGAAGGTTTCCACGACCGTGCGCGCGAACGGCACCACGTCGCGGTACGCCGCCTGCTCGCCGTTCAGGGCCTTGGGGCCGGTCACGCTCAGGCGCTCGGGGCAGCTCACCTTGCTCCACACGTTCTCGTGCTCGCGCATGAACTTCAGGAAGAGCTGGAACTCGGGCCCGTCGATGGGTTTGCTCACGTCGGGCCGGCCCATGTGGTCCACCACCACCGTGGTGGGCAGCGCGGTGAAGAAGTCCCACAGCTCGGGCAGGTCCACCGCCTCGAAGTAGATGACCACGTGCCAGCCCAGGGCTTTGATGCGGCCGGCGATCTCCATCAGCTCGTCCTTGGGCGTGAAGTCCACCAGGCGCTTGACGAAGTTGAAGCGCACGCCGCGCACGCCGCTGGCGTGCAGGTCCTGCAGTTCCTGGTCGGTGACGCTGCGCTTGACCGTGGCCACGCCGCGCGCCTTGCCGCCGCTGCTGCGGCAGGCGTCGGCCATGGCGCGGTTGTCGGCGCCGTGGCAGGTGGCCTGCACGACCACGTTGCGCGAGAAGCCCAGGTGGTCGCGCAGGGCGAACAGCTGCTGCTTGCTGGCGTCGCAGGGCGTGTACTTGCGCTCGGGCGCGTAGGGGAATTCGGCGCCGGGGCCGAAGACGTGGCAGTGCGCGTCCACGCTGCCCGGGGGCAACTGGAAGCGCGGCTTGCTCGGGCCGTCGAACCAGTCGAGCCAGCCGGCGGTCTTGGTGAAGTCTCCTGAGGTGGGTTTTGTCATTCGCGATTCCCTATGCGTGAGGTGAGGCTGTCGAGAAATGCCGCGGAACCGGCTTTGCCGGGCCGCAGGCGTTGCCCCCTGGAAGGGGGTCGCGCGTAGCGCGGCGGGGGTTAGTCGATATACCTCAGGCCAGCGGCGGCCAGCGGCTCGCGCATCTTGTACATATCCAGGCCCAGCACGCCGCTGGCCAGCTTGGCGCGCTTCTCGCCTTCGAAGCTCTCGCGCTTGCGCGCGGCCTCCAGCGTCTCGGCGGCGCGCGCGGCGGGCACGCAGACCACGCCATCGTCGTCGGCCACGATCACGTCGCCCGGCGTCACCAGCATGCCGGCGCAGACGATGGGGATGTTCACCGAGCCCAGCGTGGCCTTGATGGTGCCCTTGCTGCTGATGGCCTTGCTCCACACGGGGAAGTTCATCTCCTGCAGCGTCTTCACGTCGCGTACGCCGGCATCGATGATGAGCGCGCGCGCGCCACGCGCCTGGAAGCTGGTGGCCAGCAGGTCGCCGAAGTAGCCGTCGGTGCACTCGGCCGTGACGGCGGCCACCACGATGTCGCCCGGCTGAATCTGCTCGGCCGCGACGTGCATCATCCAGTTGTCGCCCGGCTGCAGCAGCACGGTGACGGCGGTGCCGCTCACCTGCTGGCCCGCATAGATGGGGCGCATGTAGGGTTTGAGCAGGCCCACGCGGCCCATGGCCTCGTGCACCGTGGCCGAGCCCAGTGCGGCCAGGCCGTCGGCGGCCGCGCGGTCGGCGCGCTTGATGTTGCGGTAGACAACGCCCAGTTCGTACATGTCAGAGTCCTTTGGCTTTCAGGCGCGCATCGAGGCGCGGGAACACGCGGCGCACGTTGCCTTCGTAGATCTGGTGCTTGTCGTCCGCACTCAGGATCTTCGACGCCTCGATGTAGCGCTTGGTGTCGTCGTAGTAGTTGCCCGTGGTCGGGTCGATGCCGCGCACCGCACCGATCATCTCCGACGCGAACAAAACGTTCTTGACCGGGATCACGGTGTTGAGCAGGTCGATGCCGGGCTGGTGGTACACGCAGGTGTCGAAGAACACGTTGTTCATCAGGTGCGTGTCCAGCAAGGGCTTCTTCATCTCCTGCGCCAGGCCGCGGAAACGGCCCCAGTGGTAGGGCACCGCGCCGCCGCCGTGTGGGATCAGGAACTTCAGCGTGGGGAAGTCCTTGAACAGGTCGCCCTGGATGAGCTGCATGAAGGCCGTGGTGTCGGCGTTGAGGTAGTGCGCGCCCGTGGTGTGGAAGCAGGCGTTGCAGCTCGTGCTCACGTGGATCATGGCCGGCAGGTCGTACTCGACCATCTTTTCGTAGATGGGGTACCAGTGCCTGTCGGTCAGCGGCGGGCTGGTCCAGTGGCCGCCCGAGGGATCGGGGTTGAGGTTGATGCCCACCGCGCCGTATTCCTTGACGCACTTCTCCAGCTCGGGAATGCAGGTCGCCGGGTCCACGCCAGGGCTCTGCGGCAGCATGGCCACGGGCACGAAATGCTGCGGGAACAGCGTGGAGACGCGGTAGCAGAGCTCGTTGCAGATGGCGGCCCAGGTGCTGGAGACGTTGAAGTCCCCGATGTGGTGGGCCATGAAGCTGGCGCGCGGGCTGAACAGCGTGATGTCGCTGCCGCGCTCCTTCATCAGCTTGAGCTGGTTGGTCTCGATGGACTCGCGCAGCTCGTCGTCGCTGATCTTGAGGTCCGCCACTTTGGGCATGACCGCTGGGTCCTTGATGCCCGCGATCTGGGCGTTGCGCCAGTTCTCCAGCGCCTTGGGTGCCGTGGTGTAGTGGCCATGGCAATCGATGATCAGGGACATGCGTTCTCCTCTCGGGTGTTCTGGGGAAACAAAAAAAATCAGGCGGGGGCCATGCCTTGGCGCCGCTTGGACTCGGCGGCCTCGGGCGATGTCATGAAGGCCAGCAGGGCCCGCACCTCATCGGCGCGCGGCGCGTTCACCGGAATGCCGGCGCTGAACACGGTGACGATCTGGATGGGTTCGGGCAGGCCGCCCACGACGGTGATGCCCTGGACGTGCAGCAGCTCGCTCAGTTGCTGAAAGCCCAACGCCACCTCGCCCTTGGCCACCAGCGAGGCCACAGGCACGCCGGGCGGGGCCTGCACGGTCTTGGCGGCCATGGCCTCGGCGATGCCCCAGCGCTCGAAGAGCTTCTGCAGGGCCACGCCGCTGGGACCGGTGGAGTAGCTGATCTTCTGCGCCGCGAGCACGGCCGCCTTCACCGAGTCCTCGCTCGACAGGTCGGGCAGCGGCGCGCCTTCGCGCACACAGGCAGCCACGCCGCTGCGCACCAGGTCCACGCGGCCCGGCTGCAAGTGGCCGGCGGCGATGAGCTTGTCGATCGCGTCGGAGGCCAGGATCACCACGTCGAAGGCCTCGCCGGCCGCCACGCGCTTGGCGGCGTCCACACCGCCCACCGATTCGATGGCCACGGCCTGGCCGGCGCGCGCGGTGTAGGCGGTGGTGAGCTCGGCCAGCACCTGGCGGGTGGCCATGGAGGAAATGCCGGTCAGGGGGGCGGTCATGGGCTGTCTCGTATGCGGCCTCCGGGGCCGTCTCTTATGGGAAGCAACCATTGTCGGCACCCCGACGCTGTACGAAAACCCACACAGCCGGCTAGCAGCTAGAACAAAATCACATACCTGCTACCCAACACCGCCCTGCCTTCCTGCCCAACATGGATCTCAAGCAACTCGAATACTTCGTGCGCGTGGCCGAGCTCGGCAGCTTCACGCGCGCCGCGATCGCGCTGGACATCGCCCAGCCCGCGCTGTCGCGCCAGGTGCGTCTGCTGGAGGTGGAGCTGCGCCAGAACCTGCTGGTGCGCAACGGCCGCGGCGCCACGCCCACCGAGGCGGGCAAGCTGCTGTTGGCGCACGGGCGCGGCATCCTGCACCAGGTGGAGCGCGCGCGGGAGGAACTGGGCCGCGTGCGCGGCGCGCTGGCCGGGCGCGTGGCCATTGGCCTGCCGCCCACGCTGGCCCGCACGCTGGCGGTGCCGCTCACGCGGGCCTTTCGCCTGCAGTTGCCCGAGGCCTCGCTGTCCATCACCGAGGGCCTGTCCGCCACCATGCAGGACTGGCTGCTCACCGGCCGGCTGGACATCGCCGTGCTCTACAACGCCCAGCCGGTGCCGGAACTGGAGATCCAGCCCCTGGCCGAGGAGGACCTGTGGCTCGTGCAGCCGCGCCCGCCAGGTCTGCCGGAAGACCCGCCGCCCTCGCCCATCGAGCTGCGCGATCTGGCCGATCTGCCGCTGATCATCCCCAGCCGGCCCAACGCGGTGCGCATGCAGGTGGAGCACGAACTGGCGGCCATCGGCCTGCGCCCGAAGGTGGCGCTGGAGATCGACGGCGTCTCGGCCATCCTGGACCTGGTGGCCGACGGCGCGGGCGCCGCCCTGCTCTCGCGCAACGCGGTGGCCAGCTCCATCCGCCCCTCGGCCTACCGGCTGCGCGGCATCACGCCCGCGCTGCGCACCCGCCTGAGCCTGGCCACCAGCGCGCAGCGGCCCACCACGCTGACGCAGCAGTCGACGCTGGAGCTGATCCGGCAGACGCTGGCGGCGACGGCGCCTCGGTAAGGTCGCGGCCAGGGACCGGCCGGCCGATCACGTCCGGGGCCAATGCCGGTGCTGGTCGTCGATCCAGAACGGATGCGCGTGCCGCCCCCGCGCCCCATGATTCTCTTGAAGATGGGGATGGTCCGGCGGCAGGCCGGGGTGCTCATGTTCCAGCGCGTCGGGGTCGTCTCGCGGCCACAGCGCGAGCGCGACCAGACAGGCCACGAACGCGGCCAGACCCAGCAGCACAAAGGTGGCTGAGGTACCCCATCGCGATCCCATCCACCCCGCCAACGGATAAAACACCAGCCAGCAGGCGTGCGACAAGGCAAACTGCGCCGCAAACAGGGCGGGACGGTCCGCCGGATGCGAGGAGCGGCGCAGCAACCGGCCCGAGGGGGTCTGTGCCGTCGAGTACGCCAGTCCGATCAGGAACCACAACGGCAACAACCCGGCGTAGTCCGTGACCGCGCTGCCCAGCCACAGGGCGGCGCCGAGCAAAGCCACGCCCCACGACATCACGGGCCGATCGGGCCAGCGGTCCAGCAAGCGCGGGAGCCCGAGCGCGGCGAGCATCGAACCCGCGCCGAAGGCGGCCAGGGCCAGCGCCAGGGCGTTCTGCGGCAGACCCCATCGGGCCTGCACCAGCACCACGGTATTGACGAACACCATGGACCCGGCCGCGGCCACCGCGGCATTGACGGCCAGCAGGCCGCGCAAGCGCGGTGTGGCCAGGTAGATGCGCAGCCCGCGCGTGATGCGGTCGTAGATGCCGCGCCGCGGCGCGGAGGGCGGTGTGGGCAGCGCGACGGAGACCACCAGCAGGGCCGAGGCGATGAAGCCCAGCGCCGTCCCCGCGAACAGGTCGTGGAAGCCGATCACCGCGAGCAGCGCCGCCGCCAGCATGGGGCTCAGCAGGCTCTCCAGGTCGTAGGCGAGGCGCGACAGCGACAGCGCCTTGGTGTAGTCGCGCTCGTCGGGCAGGACGTCCGGGATGGTGGCCTGAAAGGTGGGTGTGAAGGCCGCGGACGCGGCCTGCAGCACGAAGATGAGCGCGTAGATCTGCCAGACCTGGTCAACGAATGGCAAGGCCAGGGCCACGGCCGCTCGCACCAGGTCCAGGGTCACCAGCACCGCGCGCCGCGGCAGGCTCTCGGCCAGCGCGGACGCCACTGGCGCCACACCGACGTAGGCCACCATCTTGATGGCCAGCGCCGTGCCCAGCACCACACCGGCATCCTGTCCGGCCAGATCGAAGGCAAGCAAGCCGAGCGCCACGGTGGCCAGGCCGGTGCCCAGCAACGCGACCACCTGCGCCGCGAACAGGTGGCGATAGGTGCGCTGGCGAAGCACGTCAAGCATGGACCGACCCCAGGAGCCGCTCAGAGGTAACGGGTGATCTGCTTGAACTCGTCCAGGGACGCGGTCGATGGGCCGGAACGCTTCGCCCCGTCGAGCGCGTGCGCCAGGCAATGGTTGATGTGGTCCTGCACCAGTGTCTTCTTGGCCTGGGTGATGGCCTTCTCGACCGCCTGCAACTGCTGCGCGATGTCCAGGCACTCGCGCCCCTGCTCGATCATGTCGATCACGCTGTTGAGGTGGCCGTGCGCGCGGCGCAGGCGCTTGACCAGGGCCGGATGCGTCTCATGTGTGTGGGGAAGTTTCATGTTCGTTTGTATCCTCCCCCCCAGGTTACTATACGCAGACTTCTCCGACACCTTTTCTGCATGAAAACCCCTGCCCAGGCCCTCGCTTCTCGCCCCCGATGGCTGAGCCGTGGCCTGCGCCTGGGCGTGCTGATCGCCGTCCTGCTCGGCACGCTGCTGTCAACGATGGGGGCCTTGCAAGCACATGCCCTGGCGCCGCTGGAGGCCCTCCAGCAAGTTCAGGGAGAGCATGGCGACGCGCACGGCCACGCGCATGTCGATGACCACCGCGCCATCGCGGCCGAAGGTGGCTTGCACACGCACCTCGGCTCGGACCACTCCCACGACAAGGCCCATGCCTTGCCGGTCATGCCAAGCCTGGGGCCCCTGGCGGCCCCCCTGGGGAAACCGACCGTCCTCGCCTGGGCTGATCGGCTCATGGTCCACCGGCTGGAACGGCCCCCCAGATCGATCTGAGCTCTCTCGCCGCATCGCGCCGCATCCCCCCTGGACAACACCCCGGGGCGGCGCGTCTTTCATGTTCGTTCTGGAGTTTCCATGCCAAGCCTCTTCGAGTCACGGCTGGCGCGCGCCTTGTCGGCATCGCGCTGGCGACTGACCTTCTGGCTCCCCCTCGCACTGCTCATGGCCGTGCTGATGGGTGCCACCGACGCATTCGCCCATGGCGTCACCCAAGGTGACAAGGGCTACATCCAGGAAGTCTCGGGCGTCAAGCTGCTGCCCTTCGTGTACCTGGGTGCCAAGCACATGATGACCGGCTACGACCACATCCTGTTCCTGTTCGGCGTCATCTTCTTTCTCTACCGCCTGAAGCACATCGGGCTCTATGTGAGCCTGTTCGCCCTGGGCCACTCCACGACCATGATCCTGGGCGTGTACTTCAACATCGGGATCAACGCCTTCCTGATCGACGCGATCATCGGGCTCTCGGTGGTCTACAAGTCGCTCGACAACCTCGGTGCCTTCCAGCGCTGGTTCGGTGTGCAGCCCGACACCAAGGTGGCCACGCTGGTCTTCGGCCTGTTCCACGGCTTCGGCCTGGCCACCAAGATCCAGGAGTATCAGATCTCGTCCGACGGCCTGGTGCCCAACCTGCTCGCTTTCAACGTGGGCGTCGAACTGGGCCAGTTGATGGCGCTGGCCGTCATCCTGATCGGCATGAGCTACTGGCGGCGCACCGCCGGCTTCATCCGCCACGCCTACACCGCCAACGTCGCCATGATGTGCGCCGGCTTCGTGCTGGTGGGCATGCAACTGGCGGGCTATGTCGTCTTCCACGTCTGAACCCCATTCACTGATCACCATGTACAACAGCAACGTTCCTTCTCGCGCCGAGCTGCCGTCTTCGCAACAGCTGCTGCGCTCCACCGTCATCGCGGCCATCGTGGCCGTCGTGCTGCTCGTGACCGTCGTGTTCCCCGCCGAGTACGGCAAGGATTGGACCGGCATCGGCCGCCTTCTCGGACTCACCGAGATGGGCCAGATCAAGACCGATCTGGCCCGGGAGGCAGCCGCCGACGCGGCCGCTGCAGCGCGCGAAACCCAAGCGCAAACGCCTGCCGTGGACTCAGCCGCCGCCGCGGCGATGCCAAGCGCCGCGGCCGCAACACCGCCGGCCGCCGCCGCACCTGCGCCCAAGGCCGCCTCATCGCCGAACTGGCGAGACGAAGTCGCGTTTTCGCTGGCGCCTGGCCAGGGCATCGAGATCAAGCTGGTGATGAAGGAAGGCGAAAAAGCCACGTACGCCTGGGGGGTCGATGGCGGCGTCGTCAACTACGACACCCACGGCGACGGTTCGGGGCGCTCCATCAGCTACGTCAAAGGACGGGGCGTCCCCGCCGACGAGGGCGAACTCGTGGCGGCCTTCACCGGCAACCACGGTTGGTTCTGGCGCAACCGCGGCAAGGAACCCGTGAAGCTGGTGCTGCGCACGGGCGGGCAGTACAGCGCCATGAAGCGCCCCTGATCCAGGCGCGAACGGCGGACGGCCCTCGTCCGTCCGCCGGGGCGGCCTCCGTTCAGCGCTCCCAGTCCCGCTCCGGCTTCGCTCCGCGCGCCTTCATCGCCGCCATGTACTGCGTCAGCAGCGGCCTGGCCTGCACGCCACGGCCTTCGTTGTTCTTCACCCATTCCTGCGCCAGGTTGGGCAGGCCGTCGATCCACTTGCGGCGCTCGGCGTCGGACAGCGGCGTTACCGTCACCGGCGGGTTCTGGCCCTTGCCCAGCTCCACCA
>Ga0247823_10003154_pt1 | contig 13466 bp, 24 predicted proteins | sample 13C_PalmiticAcid_2_FD_192426 | JGI IMG/M metagenome (GOLD analysis project Ga0247823, IMG submission 192426) | Soil microbial communities from agricultural site in Penn Yan, New York, United States - 13C_PalmiticAcid_Day30 | ecosystem: Environmental > Terrestrial > Soil > Agricultural land...
GACCAACGGCCATCATCCCGAATGAGCCGCTGGGAAGGGCTTCTGATGTCGCCTTACCCCGGTAGTAGGCAATCAGAATGGCCTGCTCAGGGGTAAGATAGCCTGCCGCAACGGCGGCAGCAATCTCGCCCGATGAGTGGCCTACAACGGTATGGCACAGAACACCAGACTCCTCGAGAACAGCGAGTATTCCTAGCTGAAGAGCGGTGGAAAGCGGTTGCGACATTTGCGGAAGCTGGAGATGCTGTGGGTTCCGAGGATATTTGAGCTCGTCTGCACAGAACTATTAGCTCGGAAGTGGGTAGCACGATGAGGCGGGATTCTTACCAAATAGGGACCATGTTGGCGGATCTGAGACATGCTGCAAGACCTTATCCAAATGCCGAACTCGACGCCTTGCAGCAGGAAAGTTGTCTAGGAGGTCTTTGCCCATCTCGGGCCACTGAGCGCCTTGCCCCGTCATGATGAATCCAATCTTTGGAGGCTCGGCATTTGCAGTGCCCCATTCTAGGCTTTGAGAGTCGAGTCTCACATCATCCGCCAATGTGTAAGCGCGATGATAGTGCCGCGACCTTCGCTCGGCGAGAGTGTACGCAAGGTCCCGCAGTCGGAGACTAACGGCAGGGTCTGATAGGTGCCTGTCGATGGCGGAGAACTGGTTCTGTAGCGATTGTTGGTCATTTGCCGAGAAGACGAGTACCTGAGGCCGAGGCAGCCGCTCGTCCTCTGAGAAGAGATCGTCAGTGTCGGCAGCATACGAAGTGATGTGGTTCTTGATCCCGCGGTATTCATCAACAACAACGTGGGCGTTGGAACCACCATAGCCGAATGAGTTGACGCTTGCTCGTCGGGGCCCTACGGATTCCCAACGGCGGGCATGTCTTGAGGGAGCGATCCGGAGTCTGTCAAAGTCGATCTTTGGATTCGGAGTGATAAAGGTAGGGTTTCCTGGGATGACTGCATTCTCAAGGGAAAGAATCACTTTGATCAAGGCCGAGATGCCGGCAGCAGGTTCAGAGTGGCCCACATTAGCTTTGATCTGCGATGTGAAAATTGGGGTCAGCATCATGAGCTCAAGACCTATTGCGGGCGAAAAAGAAGTCAGTGGTGAGAAAAGGACATGTCCTTACCGAGCCGACTCGAAGAGGATCGTGCGCCGTTCGAAACGGGGCGAAAACCGAGGCAACGCCAGCAGCCTCTATCGCGTCACCGGCTTTGGTACCCGTCCCATGGAATTCGACATATCCGGTTGAGGAGAGGTCGGTGATTCCAGCATTGGCATACGCCTGGCGAATAACAGCAGACTGGGCTTCCGGGTTTGGGCTCGCGATGCCTGCCGTCCAACCATCGCTGTTGGTGGCGGATCCTCGAACAACGGCTCGAATTGGATCCCCGTCACGTATCGCATCGTCGAGCCGCTTAAGGTACAGCATGTTGATCGCTTCTGCTTTGATGTACCCGTCGGCTTTGGCATCAAATGTATGGCACTTCCCAGACAGCGAGGCTGTGCCTTGAGCGCCCATGTAGTGGTCCATGACATGCTCCGGGCTTAGGTAGATGTTGGCACCAGCGACAATGGCAGAGCTGATCTCACGAGTCTGGAGATACCGACATGCCAGATCCACACATATCAGCGACCCAGAACATGCTGTATCAACCGTCATGCTATTTTGAGCAGCCGATGTTAGTGATTCATCCAGTCATGAAGCCATGTAAAGACCATGAACTCGGCCCAGTGCGAGCATCGTCGGTTGACACTTACCTTGGTCCTTTGAGATTGAAAAAGTGGCTTATGCGGTTGCTCAGCATGGCCCTTCCAATTCCAATCTGCGCAGCCGCTGCCCTCTTTTCGGGATTCCGGGCCTGGATGTCGCCGTAGTCACAGGCGAACGAGCCGACAAAGCATCCGACTGGGGCTCCATCCACGTCGTCCATGGTGATGCCGGCGTTCTCCATCCCCTCATAGATCACCTCGAGAAGCTGCCGCTGCTGGGGGTCCATTGCTGTCGCCTCTATGGGCGATAAACGGAAGAACTGAGCATCAATGTCCCGCGGGTCAACTCCTTGCAAGAACATGCCGCCAGGCGACGGCATAGTCTGGCTTCGGAGAGAGCCGTCATGGTGTGTTTCCACGTTGAATCTTGTTTCCGGAGGTGTATTCTTGGCCACACTGCCTCTTTCCAAAAACTTCCACAGAGCACCAGGGTTGTGACAATCGTCAGGAAGACGGCAAGCCATGCCAACCACGGCAACGGGTACTTGAGAGAAGTGGCCTTGCTCCGATTCATGGCGATTGGCCCTGAATACCCGCGGTCGACGGCCATCGTTCCCGAAACTGGCTGGGGTCGGCAGAGGACTGATCGCCTGGGCATCTTGACAACAATCATTCGAGCCCGCCGTGCTCCAAGCAGATTGGTCGCCATCCAGCCCGTCACTGGAGGTTGACGACGCCATTTAGAGAGATGATGAAATGCAGGGACCAGTGAGATGATGAGGGGGGAGAAGTCAGCGTGCAGGGTGTGCGAGGCAGGCCTCTCAACATTGGCCAATATGCCAAACTTGTCTCAGAGAAAAATGAGGCTTGGTGTTTGTGTATGGACGTTGAAGGTGGCATCCGGGGGCAAACCTGGCGTCAGAAGGAGACTCTGCATAAGGTATACAATGCACGTCTCCATGTCCGTGTTCGTACATTCAGTACCAGGCAGTTGTCCTCACAGAAGGATTTCGATAGTGGCATTCTCGCATCTGGCACATGACTGTACACTACATTGTCCGTGTTTCTCTGTTCGGAAAGGTGCAGCTTGGACATATCCAGGTGCAATGCTCGCTAAGGCATCGTTTGCACAGACCGTTCACCACCGGGTTAGCGCCGGCCGGTGCCACGTGGAAACAAGGAAGTACACCAGACGAACGCCTGTGCGCAAGGCCCAGATTGCAAACTATTGAGCCAAGGACACAGAATGTGTGAATGCAGTCCGCCTGTGATGGTGATAAATTCCTCAGAGGCTGGTTCGTGGAGAATCGAAGAGCTCGGAATTCAACAACCGCCTGGACTTAACCTCTTCCATCCAACTGTCGCAACCTAAACATGTCGCAAGCTGCCCCGGGTCCTCACGAGATCGCATCACAGGAGGATGTGGAATTTAGGGCTGTCGATGGAACTGTTCTTCGAGGGCGCATATACAAGGCCACGAGTCGTGGCCCTGGAATCGTCATGAGCCCAGGGGTAAGTTCTTCCATGTTGCAAGCCTGTTGACAGCTATACTGCTCCCGTTTCTCCTTGCGGTGGTTTTCCGACGGTCGACTGATATCGGCCCGCGCACTTGCGCCGGGTGGACTAGTTCAATGCTGTCAAGGAACTGGTAGGCTTGCCCACCACTGCCCTGGCGTTCCAGACAGCGGGCATCACGGCACTCCTCTTTGATCCCCGCGGCGTCGGGAGGAGTGACGGCGAGCCCCGCAACGACATCAATCCGTTCCGCGAGGTGGACGACATCAGCGACGCCATCACGTTTCTGGCATCACACCCCGCAGTCGATGGACGGGCTTCCCTAGGGGTCTGGGGCATGTCACTGGGCGGGGCCACGGCAATGTGTGCGGCCGCACTCGATCCCCGTGCACGGTTCGTTGTGGCGGTATGTCCGGCCGTCGAATATCAATACACCCAGGACCGTGCCAAGCTGCGAGGCGTCCTGTCCAAGGCGGCAAAGGACCGGGAGTCGCGAATCAAGGGCAACGACGCATTCTACGTGCCCATGATGTCGAGCAAGGGGGAGAACCCGGCCGGGTTCAATCTCGGCACAGATCGCGAAGCGGCGATGCGAATGGTGAAGGCACTGGATCTCGAGGACGACCTCCGGCAATCGCTGGGACCGAACCACGTCAATCGCACGACGCTGGCCTCGTACCGCAACCTGCTAATGTGGCAACCACGCCATATGTGGCAGTACCTGGACTCGACGCCAGTCCTGATGGTGGTGGGGGAGCAGGATCAGCTGGTGGGCAGTGCCAAGCTGGTCGAGCACTTTGACAGCCTGCCCGGGCCCAAGCGCCTGCACATCCAGCCCCAGGCGGGGCACATGGACATTCTTGAAGGTCCGAGCCAGGCCAGCGTGAATGAGGTGCAGGTGGCGTTTGTGAAGGATGTCTTGGGCGGGAGGCTATAGAGCGGCGTGTTCCGGTTGGTGATTGCCTCGCAAGCTCGCACCAACTCCGGATAAGGCTGAAAGCCATTGCTGTGGCAGGTCAGGACTTGGAATTAGCGCTAGAACGGAACAGGTGTGCTGGAACCTAAGCGAGCAGAATTAGCGCGCCCCGCCGAAACCTGTCAATGTTGGCAGCGGGCGCTGCGGGGCTGAATGATCGACTTAATGGAGTCTGTTATGATCTGACATCTTGCTCCCCTGCAAGGCACCCGCGCTCTGACCTGCGTTTTGACCCTTGGCGCTCCCGCCTGAGTTTCCCCGCATGTTCTTGGAGCTCGCTGCACTAGGTCGCTTCGGGGATGTTACTGCGCACCAAGTACCTTACAGGTAGGTAGGTGCTTCATGCATTGTTCCCGGGTGTTTACGTGTTTGACGTACGGTACGGTAGTCGCAAATACTGGCGGTACTGCAAGACATTGATATCCAGGTCCTTGGTTTCCGCACCAAGCCGGAGACGATCAACGAACCGTGCTCAGGGCGGTCCGTGGGCGCGCAGAGGTGATATAATGGCCCTGACAAGAGTCCATCATCAGGCCAAATATGTGCTCTTGTTGTGTCTTCCTTGGCGCACCAGACTGTCAGTGTAGCATCCTCTTACCATGAGGATAGCCGGATTTGTTCTTGTTCTTGCGCCCTCGGCCGTCGGGCAACCCATCTCTTGGCCTTCGTCCGCCACTGCCAGTCTCCTCAGTCTCGAGAGCAGGGGCACCGGCACCGGCAACACGGCTTCAGAGCTCGAAAACGGGGCATGCAGGCCGTACACTCTCATCTTCGCCCGTGCCACCGTTGAGGGAGGAAACATGGTAAATTCCATTCCACCATTTGCTCTCTCAAGTCCCTTTGTCAACACAGACCTAACCTTGGGTGATGACAGGGTGGAACAGTAGGCCCGGCCTTGTGCGACTCTTTGAAGAGTCTCTTCGGCAAGGCCAACGTAGCATGCCAGGGCGTCGGCAGCCCGTATACGGCGTCTATTGGTGACAACCTTCTCCCCAAAGGAACCTCGGCCGCGGCGATTGACCAGGCGACGAGGCTCTTCCAGCTCGCGGCCACGAAATGCCCAACGACCAAGATCATTGCCAGTGGCTACAGGTCCGTTCCGCACACGTGCAGCTTCACCTGAGAGATGACCAAGTCACTGACCCGATGTTCCAACAGCCAAGGGGGAGCTGTCATGCATGGCTCCATCAGCGCTCTCGCCGAGGACGTCAAGTCGCGCATCGTGGGCGCCGTCATGTTTGGCGACTCACGTAATGCCCAGGACAAGGGCCAGATCCCAAACTTCCCCAAGAGCAAGACGAAGATCTTTTGCAAGTTGGGAGACCTTGTGTGCTTGGGAACCGATCTCCTCTCTGTTCAGCATTTTCTGTACACTGGCGACGTGGGTGCAGCTGTGGGTTTTTTCAAAGGACTGCTCAGCTGAACCTGGGAGTTTTCATATTCACATTTAATTCAATCCTTTTTCCTTTTTCCTTTTTCGGCTGAATCTCGTGAAATGCTGTTGCGTGACTTGAAAGCACGTCTTGGCGGAGGACATTGATAAGGACGGGACTCTTTCGAACGCACGCCGAGACGTCGCTTGCGTCGACAATCAGCGATTGGTCCTCGCCTGCATGCTGTGGGCTGAATAATGGTTCATCCCAAATGTGGAATGACAGACATGCATGCCCGCCACTTCCCGCTGCCTCACAGGAAGCCAAGCGCCTGAATCGGGTCTGGCCCTGAATCGGGTCTGTGCTGTTCAGATAGTGCATTCCCAGTTTGGGTTTGCCGACGCACTGATACACAACTGATGCGGGCCATTGGGGTTTAGCTTTGCAAGATATTCCCCGACCTTCTCCGCCGCGAGCACTTCCATGGGGTAGGTACCTCTCTCCTGCTGGTGGTCCAGGCCGCCACCAGCAGGGGATCAAAGCGCTGCTAGTCCGTCTGCTGCGGTTAGGGCCAGCAGCAAGTTCACCAGGTTGTGATTCGTAATCCCAGGTGCAGCTGCAGCTGGGTAAAGTTCCGTTTTCTCGCTAACCCGGACGTTGACTCTGCCAAAGGAGACCACCACCAGATCACCATACCCCCCACAGGATTCCTTGGCGCGTAGCTCGAGATCTGAGCGTCTCGGACCAACTCCTCACATTCCCACAGCTCTGACCGCCCGCATGCTTTCAGTAAACGCAAGGCGTTTCACAGTCTGGATTTGGCACCAGCCTGGTCCCTCTGCCGCCAAAACCGGCCATGTGATGTGCACGATACGCTATATAAGGCAGCCGGGGTGAGAATCGAGAAGAGGCTTTCCGCCGGCCAGATCCTTATACGCCCCAGCTTGCCACGAGCCACAACTGGAGCTTTCCGTGGTCTTTGACGCGGGACGTCCACCATGAAAATACCCGTAGCTTTCGCTGTTACCTCACTCGTAGCGGCCGCTACAGTGTCGGCGGTTGCCATTGACCCATCAGAGATCCCCTCATGCGCGGTGAGAGATCCCGATCAGTATCACTGTCTTCCTGTCTGGTCTGGAATCGCTAACTCGGCGGTCCAAACACCAGATACCGTGCATGCTCAAGACGTTGACGACAGTCAACTGCTCCATTGTTGATTCAACATGCATATGTTCACAGGCCGCTGCCGTATCCTCGGATATGATGCCATGCCTGCTAGGGAACTGCACCATGGAGGTTGCCCTCGGTACGATATCCCTGTCCCCGACGGGCGGCAAGCTGGACACTTTGAACTCAACTTCAGGTACTCTCGATCAAAAGAGATGGCCCGTGTCCAAGCCAAAATGTGCGACCAGCCGGCTGAGTCGCGCCAACGCTTGCTCTACTACACGACAGTAGCATGCTTTACCTTGCAGGTTGTCGTCGTCGCCTTGAAATTCTTTACGCGGAGATACATCCAGGGATGTCTCATGGCCGACGACTATATCCTCGTCGCAGCAATGATATCACCCCTGATTGGAAGTGCGGTTCTATTCTGGTGTACGTCTCGGTCATTCATTTTATCGAGCATCCCTTGCTGATCTCGGAAGTTAGCCATCGACCTGGGCCTAGGAACACACATGTTCCAGGTGCCATCTCCAGAGACCGTGAAACAGATTCTCACCACCTGTAAGGACTCACATGCAGTCATCATCACATGTCATTCGCACGACTCGCGTCGCTTCGCTGAAAGCAAGACTAACCTCCAAAAACAGTCATCATCTCTGCAGCGTCGTATCCGTGGACCCTCGGCCTCGTGCGCATCTCTCTGCTCATGTTCCTGCTGCAGACGTTTCCGAACCGACGGTTCCAGATCGTGGTCAAGATCCTCGCCGTCTACACATGTCTGCACACGGTCGCCTTCTTCTTCGCCGTCATCTTCCAGTGCGATCCCGTGCCCTTTGCCTGGGACAAGGAACTGCGCGGCAAGTGCCTGAACCTGACGGCCTTGACGTACGCCGCGGCGGTCCTTTCCGGCATCCTGGACTGCGTCACTCTCCTGCTACCGCTGAACGAGCTGAGGAAACTGCAGCTGACCATGGACAAGAAAGTCGGTGTCGTTTTCATGTTTATCATCGGGAGCTGGTAAGGCACACTCTCCACGGACAGGGGCTGGTCAATCCCCCCCTAAACAGGTCGGCACATGTTTGAGTCTGCGGCTTACGCGTGACTTTGCGTAGCGGGTCGATTGCGGGTTTCATACGCGTCAAAGAGATCAAGACATTCTCAAACGACCTGAGTCGAGACCCAGACATAACCTGTAAGTCGGCGTGACTTGACACCTTCATCCACCCGCGCCGCCCTTGCGCAGCTGCTGATACCCAAGACAAGGGAACTACGTCAACATCACCCTCTGGACCGAGATCGAAATCACGGCCATGATCCTGTGCACCTGCGCCCCGTCGCTCAGGCCACTGATCTTCCGCTTCCTGCCCGCCCGGCTCAAGGCCTGGACCACGCGTCTGGGCGTCCATCTGTCGGTGCTGAGCCGCCGCAGCCGGCACTCTCACATGTCGGCCGAATCAAAGAACCCGCTGACCGACGACTCGTCGACGTCGTCGGCACCGTCGACCTCTGCGACCCGGTGCGAGGGCGACGACTTGCCGCTCTCTGAACAGCAGGTCTATCCCATCTCGGGCGGCAATGCGGGAGGCGGCCCCGGAGCGACGGCCGAGAACCCAAGGACTTTTCGTCCGCCGTCGTCCTGGATTTCGTCACCTGGTGCGAACGGGGTGCGTTAGACGACATGAGGCTCGACGCTTCTGCCCGTCTGGTCTCTTCTGTTCGGTCCTCGACGTCTGGACAACGAGGTGGTAATGCTGGCTTCGCCATGTCGTTTGCCGCGAGAGGGGTTTGAGGAGAGCGTGAATATTGGACCCAAGTTCCTGGGTTGAAGCGGCAGAGCATAGACAAAGCCTCTCCATCGGCCGACCGTAATTGAAACCGTTAAACATTGTCGCCTGGCAAGCATTGACGCCTTCAGGTGATTCTCCACTAGCCCTCTGTTTGTCTCAACGAGACACAGTTTGTGATGCCGAATACGTTGTATCTCTATTGGTTTCAACTTGTTAGTTTGGCCCCTACGAGTTGGGTTGGGTAGGGAGTTATCAGGTCTCGTCGAGGCGTCCTCGTGGCATAGCCGTTGGGCCGCTGAGCCAACAGTGCACAGACTACAGGGCCGCAGGCTACGCCCTCGCGTGTTACAACGGACGGGGCTGAAACAGCGAAATGGCATAGTAGCTGCAGCCAGCTGGCTAGGACTCGGCTGGAGAATATGAATTGGTCAGCTGTTCCACATTAACCTTTCCATCGTGTTTCTTTTGTCTTCCACAACTTACAAGTCTGTTTCTTTCAACGTATTTTCGCCGTTTCAGTCCACAATGTCCTCGCGGATGGATTCCCCTGGCACGCCAAAGCAGCGACAGGACTTGGAAGTATGGCGGGAAGCATGGGAAAAGGAAATGGAAAAACTCCCTCCGGACGGGCGGCGCCCGTTTCCCGATCCGCGCAATTTCAACGTCGCAACTCAGGCGCGTAAGATCATCGACCTCCTGGAGGAGCATGAAATCCCTTGCTGCGTCATTGGAATCAAGGCGCTGTGTTATTACGGTGCTCCAAGAGTCTGCTCTGTATGCCCCCTTTCTGAACCTTATTCCCTGCTGACATCACTGATGACCGACTTTCGGCCCCATGTCTTAGGCGCTGGAATTCTGTATACCCACCGAACAACTTGCCGCTGCCGACTCCGTCTTCTCTGGCGGTCCGGAAAAGGAAAACTATACTGCGTGGAGAGGGTTCCATCCAGGGGCTGAAGCCCGTGTGTCGGGCTCCCTTTACCATACCTTCCCCCGATACCGGTTAAACCACGACGGGCCTCTCTTCAACTTCTACCTTGTTCCTTCCATCGACTGGCGCTTCAATTGCATTCCAGAGAACTTTGAATACAGTGCCCAACAGCACCTCCCGTATCCAAAGCTGCGTTTGTTTGCCCAGTCTCTGTCGGAAAGGCAAAGCGTCGGCGACCTCGCCGACTTGGTCGACGGCATAGACCTGATCGAGGAATGGGGCGAAGAGAACCTCAAACTCGAGGACCCTGGCGAGGAGTATGCGCAGTGGGTGGCAAAGAGGAACGAGAGAATCCGGGCGGCGATGCCACAGGAGGTCAAGGACGACCCCATCATCGTCATGTTCGGCACTGACGTCTACGAGCTGCGTGAAGGGCCGCAGGAGTTCAGGGACGTGTTCACTAACTTGGTGCGGGCGAAGCCGAGGCGGATCGGGCTCGAGGCTCCCCCGGGGCTGTATGTCACCAGGTACCGGGCCAAGGACTCGCTTGATCCGCGCACGAGGATACGGTTTCATGTCTGAGACTCTAAGTTGAGACTGATGTCCCAACAACTCAGGTGTTTATGATGAGCCATTCGTGGTTCAAGACTGTTGTATGTATTAGGCATTCAGATCCCATTTTCACAAACAAGATAACCTACGTGAGCTTTGAAGGAACACCGCGCCCTTTGCAAATTTTTTGTTGGGTGTATACTTCCGCGCCCTTCGGATGTCGCCCCGCCGGTGAGTCTTCGGATAGGTTCGACGAGCGCGGTCTACGCGGATTGGGCAAGCGCTGGAGCACGGTAGAGCGAAGCAAGCGGGGCAGGAGATAACCTCTTGATCGGCTGGGTCTACGGAGAGGGGTAGCATACACAGTATCATCCTAATCTCAATCTCAACCCTACTCGGGAGGTACAAGAACGTGGACCTGTTGCACCACCTTTACAACTCGTGTGACTAGGTCTGTGAGATCTTGCGTCCTCCCCAGGGCCCAAGTGAGCTTGCATCTCTTTGACCCGGCGTCTCCCCCGCGGGTGTGGTGTTGACTGACCGTGCCGGAGGTGGCCTTGTTCAGAGGGCCGCTCTTTTGTGCTCCCGATTTGGTGAATGCTTTCTTTCGTCTCGAGAATATTGTCCATGACGCTGAGGAGATCTTCCACCACCGAGCGTGTTTGGTCATCGGCCGAGAGGTGCCCTCTGTCGGCCCCCACACTGCGGTTCCAGCGCTCGAACCGCAGCCGCTCCGCCTCGAACTGGGCATTCAGCGCATCCGAATCAGGAGTGAAAGACCGGTAGGCCTTCACTACGCCGCTGAGCCGAATCAACGGATCGATGACGCCTACGAGGCTGATGCTCAGGCTAGCCGGCTCCATTGTGGGTGGTGAATGAATGCAAGCGACGGGATTTCTCTGTCCTAAGAGAAGGGCGGGGTTTATCTTCTCTCAGCAGCGACTGTATTTTCCGCTCTAGGGCCGTGGCATACAAGTCGCTCTCGAAGTGTTGTCGAAGACGTGGCCCCAATGCAACCGCGCCACGCCGTTGATCCTGGCCCATGCTGGAGGATGTGAGTTGCGCGGATAGCTTGCAATCCGATGCCAGACTTGAACATACCGGTGGACCGATCCGTGAAATTGTTGAACTACCTCCTCGGTTACTTCCAAATACCATAATTGTCGCACCTCAGGGGACGCCAAGCCAACTGTGGCGCCAACCGTGGCGCAGGCCAGGGTTTCCAAGAATTAGTTTCCCAGTCACTGAGTTCACATACATGGGGCGAGGCTGTTTAACACTCTCTAGACAGTTTTCCCATTCGAGAGCTGCTGCACGATCTCGGCGTCTTCTTCAGCAGAAGCGGCCTGCAGCGGCGTTACCCCAGTGCCCGCCCTGCGCGTTGGCATGCTTGCCGGATGCCAAGGTTGAACCACCGGCCGAGGTCTTCGCTGGGTGCCTCTGCCGGCTTGCCGTTAAGGGGTAACCAAATAACCTCCTCATTGATGTCGATGAAGCCAGCCTGGTGAGGCAGTGTTCAATGGTTAGTGCGGGGTTTGACCAACAGTTGTCAAGAGGCCTTGCTCCCCGCCCTTGTGCCACCCACCAGATGACAACTAAAGCCATTGATTTGCCGACTCACAACAGCACATCCTTTCTGGTGTGGGGCAGTGCATCTGTGGAATGAGATAGAAGGCCAGGGAGATCCTGTCCACGAGATAAAACTTGAGATTCACGTCCAAATCATCACTCCCTTACCTCACTCACTCACCCTTTCTTGGATCGCCGACCACCAACAAGCCCGACACCATGTCTTTTGGCTTTAGCTTGAGTGACATCACCATGCTTGTCAAAGGGCTGGGGAAGCTCATCTCGACTCTCCGGAACCAAGCAGTGGATGGCTTTCGAAAGTACATGAGAACATACCAAGACTTCGTTCACATCGTCCAGGCACTCATAGGAACTATCCAAAGTAGCGGCCTGCACGACGATGCCGGTATTTCCCGGGCCATGCGACGCGCTGAAAGACTACTGCGGCGCTACTTTCGCAGGATCTCAGATTTTGAGCCTCATCTTGGCCCAGACCGTGTGAAACAGTCCCTCCTCGGTGCTATCATCAAGCTCAAATGGGCGAGCCACACCTGCCTCTTGAACGAGCTGCGGCAAGACCTGGACCGGGAGCTCGGGCTCCTGTACGTCCTTGTTGCTACCAAGCCAAGGTAAGAGATCTGGCATCCTACTAAACAAGGTTCTTTTCTAGCTAATTCCAACGTCTCATGGATCAACGCTACCGTGGCAATAACGATCCCAAGTCACCAGGCATACCAGGTTCTCCTGGTCACACGGCCCCCTATTCACGCCTATGGGGTTATCAGCGATGAATTCTGCACCCCGCTCGATCAACCTCCTGCGGTCCCCTGGGGCTTAACAGACCCAGAATGCGCGATGAAGCCGCCTGGCAGGTTCCAAGAGACAAGAACCTGGGTCACGAGCAAGATGACGACCGACGTGAGGGAGCCAGAAGCACAGGGGGCCGCGAGAGCCAAGAGCAGCAGCTTGAATTGCCAGACGGACAGCTGGTCAAAGAGGCGCTTCGGGCTCACTAGGAGGCAGACATTGTTGGTGAAGCGTTGACAAGCCGCGAGAGTGACAGTGAGGCGCCTCCGGAAGTGTGCAACCGCTGTTGTCCTACGGTTATGGGGCGCGTGGAAGATCACAGACTGGCTGAATCTTGACTGTGCGGTAAGTCTCAGTGATAAATTAATTGCTCCTGTGCTAACGACCTGTCAACAACACCCAGGCCTGCCCTCTGCTTCAAGAAGGGCGAGCTGCCCATTGCTCCCGCTAAACCATGACCAGAACAACACACCACTCGAAATAATGTACAATCGAACCCAGCACACCACCTACAACCCGACCGTCAGCTCGCAACTCGGGTTGTCTGAGCAATCCGGTCCGCAAGCTCGTCCACCTGGCCCTTCGTGGCTTGAGCTCGGCTCACGATGTCACCGATGTTGAGGCCACCAAGCAGCCGCTCCGTCACAGCTCCCTGGCTGCCGAGATACTGCTCCAGCGAGTACGTTGTGCTTCCCGTGGTGTGCCTGCTAGTTGTTAGTGTCCACTCGTCTTCTTCAAGGCTTGCTCGCTCACTCTTCCCCAGAGAGTTGGAGGGCGGTGTTCATTCCCTGAGACATTGTGTGAGGCTGTCTGGTACTTGGTGTGAGACGCTGCAGCGTTGAACGTCTTATTATGAGTCCTTTAAGACTCTGGTGCTATGAAGTTGTTGGTGTTGACGATTATGTTGATCCGTCTTCGATCACAGGTGTTACGTGGGTCTTTATCCTCGACCGCCGGGAGGGGCAGACCGCGAGACGCATCCGCCCTGAAGCAGCGCATCATCAATCTTCGCCATTGAGCAATTCCGCGATACAGAACCACCAGGAGCTGGCGCCATCGTTGGTCACTGGCCAGC
>Ga0247823_10003155_pt1 | contig 13460 bp, 8 predicted proteins | sample 13C_PalmiticAcid_2_FD_192426 | JGI IMG/M metagenome (GOLD analysis project Ga0247823, IMG submission 192426) | Soil microbial communities from agricultural site in Penn Yan, New York, United States - 13C_PalmiticAcid_Day30 | ecosystem: Environmental > Terrestrial > Soil > Agricultural land...
CCCCGGTCCACGCATTCGACCGGCGTCAGCTTCCCGAGGATCAGGGTCCCGGCAACATCGTACTGATCGAGGCTGCGTTCGAAAACGTCACCGAAATCGTTAGCGGTTTCGGTCAGCTCGGCGTGCCGGCAGAGGCCGTCGCGCGCAAGGCGGCGGGACGGATGGCCGGATACATCGAATCCAGCGCTTTTGCCGGGCCGTACCTGCAAGATCAGTTGCTGCTTCCGTTCGCACTCGCAGGCGGAGGGACGTTCACAACGGTCAAGCCGAGCCAGCACAGCCTGACCGCAGCGGAGCAGATCGAACGGTTCACCGGACGGCATGCGGTCTTCACCCCGCAGCCGAACGGAACGCACCTCCTGCGGGTGCATTAACCGGAGTGCCCGCCCCTGCTAGGTCCGGGCGGCGTTCGCGTCGCTTGTGGCCAGGCCGAGCCGGGCCAGCACCGCCTTCACATAGCTCGGTCCCACCGCAACCACGGCGCCGTCGCTCATTTCGAGCGCGACCAGTCCCTTGCCCAGCCGCTGGATGCCCGCGACCAGCGCCGGGCGGATGAAGGTCGACCGATGCACCCGCATCAGGCCGCTTGTTTCAAGCATCGCCTCAAGCGCCGTCATCGAAATCCGGTGGATGAAGCTGCGCGTGGCCGTATGCAGCATGACATAGTCCTTCGCCGCCTCGATCCATTCGATCTGTTCGAACGGCAGACGGATTTGGCCGGTCTGCACCTGAACCCAGATCACCTCCGTGCGCGGATCCGCCGAAGGGTCTGGTAGCGCCGCGACCCGCTCAGCGGCCTCACGCAACGCCCGACGGCGGCGCGCGCGCTCGACCGCCTGCCGCAGGCGGTCGAAGCGGACCGGCTTGAGCAAATAGTCCGCCGCCTCGACCTCGAACGCGTCCGGCGCATACTGCTCGAAGGCGGTGACGAACACGATCTCCGGACGTTGCGCGGCGGGCAGGTCGGCCGCGACGCGCAGACCGCTCTTCTGCGGCATCGAAATGTCGAGCATGACCAGATCAGGCGCGAGCGCATCGATCTGCGCTTCGGCTTCCTGACCGGTGGCGGCCGTGCCGATCACGCTGACGCCATCGATATCCTCGAACAAGGTCGCGAGCCGGCGCAATGCGAGCGGTTCGTCATCGACCAGCAAAACCCTCAGCATGCTCATGCGACCTCCGCCCCGAACTGCGCGACGCTCCGCTCGATCGGCACACGCAGGACGGCGAGATAGCCATATTCACGTTTCAACGTCTCGAGAGATCCGCGCGCGCCATACAGCGTCGCGAGCCGCTGGCGAATATTGGCGATGCCAACGCCGGTGCCCGAACTGACGGCATGCCCGGTGCCGTCATCCTCGACCGTCACGACGAGCGTATCGGCATCGACGGTGGCCTCGACACGGATCGTCACCGGCGTCGATGAGGGGGCGACAGCGTATTTGATGGCGTTCTCGACCAGCGGCTGGAGCAGAAAGCTCGGAACCAGCGCATCGTTGAGATTCGAGGGGCAAATAAAATCGACCTGCAGCCGCTCACCGAAGCGCACGCTTTCAATCTCCAGATAATGCTGAAGCGTGACCAGCTCGTCCTCAAGCGCGATCAGGGCATCGGGATCGGCCGACAGTGTCGCCCGGAGGAAGCCGGAAAGCTTGGCGAGCATCGCATCCGCCGGAACATAATCGCGCGTGACGATCAGCGATGAGATCGCGTTGAGCGTATTGAACAGGAAGTGCGGGTTGAGCTGATAGCGAAGCGCCGCGAGCCGGGCGGCGCTGGCCGCGGCTTCCGCCCGGCTCGCCATTTCGCGCGCCACCGCCAGTTCGCGTTCGCGTTCGCGGGCAAGGTTGTTGGCCTCGATCACGGTGAACGCCGCGCCAAGCAGCGCGAACTGCCACACCAGCGCGACGAAATTGTTGGTCGCGCGAAGGCCGAACGGCACCGGCTTGTTCGGTGAAACCACAAGGCGCGCGATCCACTCGCCCGTTGCGCCGTCGATCAGCGCAAGCACCGCCGAGGCGACTACCACCGCAACGCTCGCGATCGCGAAGCGCGTCAGCGGACTTCGCCGCCGCGCGCCGCGCACCGCCCAATATACAGCGCCCGAAAGCAGAGTGCCGAGCACGCAGATATGGATGACCGAAATCAGCACGTAGAAGCTGATGCCGCTGAAGATGTGATAGGGAATGAGATAGAGGACGCCGGAGAGGATCCAGGTCGCGGCGACCAGATACACAGCCTGTCGCACTTCGGATGTGAGCTTCATCGACAATCAGTGCCTTCCTGTTGTGGCTGTATCATAGGCGATCGCGTGGCGCTTGGCGTCCCTGCTCGTCGCGCACGCGTCCGCCTTCGTCTCGCCTCGCACCCGCACGGCTCGGCGCTGGCCATGCTCGTCTCAGATACGCGGCACCGCGCACATCAGGCCGATAGCAGCACGCCTGTTCACGAATTTTGCCGCACAGGAGAGACGTCATGTACCTTGGTCAGTCCGCGGGGTCGCTTCTTGCGCTCGCGTTGCTGAGCGTCGCCGCACCAGCCGGCGCTACCGAGTCTGCAACGATCGATCCGGTTGCAGCCGGGGCGATCGAACAGGTTGCGCTCGACTATGTCGAGGGGCAGCTCGAGGGTAATGCGGCTCGCGTCGCCCGGTCGCTGCACCCAGATCTCGCCAAGCGCGCCGTCATTGGCGACGGCCCGACGACGCGCGAAGTGTTTCCGCTGCGCCGTATGTCCGCCGACGAGTTGATCGAGCTCACCACCCAGGGCGCGCTCAAGACGCCGCGCGCACAGTGGAGCAGATCGGTCAAGGTACTCGACATCGCCGGTAACGCCGCCGTCGCGCGGGTCGAGACGCCATGGTTCGTCGACTTCTTCCACCTCGGCCGGTTCGGCTCGCGCTGGCTGATCGTTAACGCGCTGTGGTGGCCAAAGCCGGCAGCCGCCACGCCCCCATCCAACTGAGAGGAACTCCCAATGCCCTTCACGCTCGCCCTCGCGTCAGCGCTGCTCAGCGCAACGCCGACCGCCACAAGCCCGCTCGAAGTTTTGCCGAGCGGCCACCCGGTGGTCGAAGTCAGCATCGACGGATCGGCGCCACGGCGCTTCGTCATCGACACCGCCGCCAGCACGACGACCATCCTGCCGCAATTGCGGAAGCAAATGCCGGGCCTGATCGCGAAGAAAGATACTCAGCCATTGAACGGCGCGTCGGGCGCGACGGCGGTGGAGATGAGCAAGATCGGCCGGCTGGCGGTCGACGGACGCAGCTTCAGCAATATCGACATGATCCTGTTGCCGCCCAGCCCGGTCGACGGCCTCGGCGTCGACGGCATCCTGGGGGCCGATCTCATCGCCGACTTCGCGGTCGAGATGGATATGCCCGGCCGCCGCTGGCGTATGACGCCGCAGTCGGATGCCAAGATGCTCGAGAGGCTGACCGCCTCGGTTCCGTTCGTTCTGGACAACGCGCGCGCGCCGCGCCTGACGATCAGGCTCAACGGCGTCGAGGTACCAGCCGTGCTCGACACCGGCGCGCGCGGCACGATCCTAAACTGGGCGGCCGCCCGCGCGATCGGCATCTCACCCGAGGCGCCGGGCGTGGTCAGCGCCTCGGAGGTGAAGGGAGCGAGCAGCCACGCCACCGCAAGCGTCAAGACGCGCCTCGCCAGCCTGGCGATGGGCACCGCGGTCGTCACGACGCCCGAAGTGCGTATCGCTGACCTTTCGGTATTCCAGGTGATTGGCTTCAAGACGGATCAGCCCGCGGTGATCCTCGGCATCGACATGTTCGCGAACCGGCGTTTCGTGATCGACCATCCCGGCGGGCGCCTCTACATCGCGGATCCGGTGGCGGCGACACCCGCCGGCTAGTCGGCAGATCCGGGACTCGTCAGGCCCAGGCCGAATGGCCCGCGCAACAGGCCGCGCTGCTGCTCTCGACATAGGCGGCGTGCTCCCACCAATGATGCGAATGGGGGGCGGCTGATCGCGACGGCACATTGCCCGCGACCGGCGCCTCCATTCGCTTCGCGAACGGAGCCATCAGCGATTCCGGGGTGTGCTGCACGCCGTTGATGATAACCCGCTCCACGGCCGCCACATCCTCGATCCGTTTCAACGGGTCGCCTTCCACGAGGATCAGGTCCGCGAGCATCCCCGGGGCGATCCGGCCGATGGGTTCGTTGAGAAAGGCACCCGAATGGCGCGTGGCAGAAAGCAGCGCCTCATGGGGCGTGATCCCGAAGCGCACCATCGCACGCAGGTTGAGGTGCAGACTGACGCCCGAAAAGTCGATCGGAGCATCGGTCCCCGAGATCACATGCCATCCGGCGAGCATGATGTCCCGTATCTGCCGTACCTGCCGCTCAAGACTGGCGAGAGCAGGAGCGGGATCATTCTCGCGCATCGCCTTGGTCCGCGCCTTTAGCTTGGCATAGTCCCAGGACGGGTAGAGCGAGCGAACCCTGGCATCGGTCATCCATTCGTCGCTCTCGCCCAGCAGCACCTGCGCGCTGAACAATGTCGGCACACGCCCCGCCCGCGCGGCCGCGAACAGCGCGTTCACGTCCTGATAACCGCCACCCAACGCGGTCATCGTGCGCGAATAGCCGTAGCGGCTGGTGGCGCCCATATGCTCGACACAGTCCATACCGCTGTGAAGCGCGGGATAGTGGTAGTGCGAGGACAGCGGCATGCCCATCGCATGCGCGGCGCGCACGGCCTCGGCCTGTTCGGCATGCGGCAGGCGGACATAGGTCTTGATCATGTCGTAGGACAAAGCCTGCGCGCGCGACAGTTCGAGCGCCATCTGTCCGGGCTCGGTCAGCGGTCGCATGAAATTATAGAAGATGCGCGATCCGTCGATCGCTTCCCCGGTCGCATAGTGGCGTGCGCCAATCCGCGCTCCGCTGTCGATCGCCTCGCGGTCCTCGAGCATGTGATAGGCGGGACAACCGGGGGATCGGGTCGCGGTGATGCCCATCGCCAGCCACAGCCGCCCCATCCGGTCGCCATAGGCGTAGCCCTGCATCTGGCGATGCGTATGCGCATCGATCAGGCCGGGAAGCAGCGTCAGGCGGCCGCCGTCGATCAGCTTTGCGTTGGCGTCGGTCACGCTGCCGCGCGGCACGACCGCCGCAACGCGGTTGCCGTCGATCAGCACGTCGACGTCGCGCCTGTAGCCGGGCGAGTCCCCGTCCCACAGCTTTTCGGCCCGCACGATCGATCGCCCCGCGGGCTTGGCGCTGGCCCAGTCGAGCGCGCAGGGAACCGTGCGCGGTTTACCACCCGCCGCCGCGATCAACCGCAACTTGCCGTTCGACAGATAGAGGATCGAGCGAGAATCCCCGCTCCAGCTGATCGCGTCGGTGACCTCCGCATTGATCCGCCGCGGAGGGCCGGTGAAGGCTCCGCGGGCGTCCACCGGCATCGTCCACAGCATCGACGCGAACACGAACGCCATCGTCTTGCCGTCGGGCGACCAGACCGGTCCGTCATCACCCCGCGTGGCGATCGATTTGCCGGGAAGGATCGGCGCGTACCTGCCCTGCCCCGTTGCCCGGTCGATGGTCAGAACCTCGCTCAGACCTTCGCGATACCGCGCGGAACAGGGTTTGAACGCCGCCATCGCGATGGTGCGTGCGTCCGGGCCGAAGCTCGGGCGGCCCGGCTCCCACAGCGCGTCATAGACCTTCGCCACCGCGCCGTTCGCGACCTCGATGGTATGGAGCGCACCCTCTTGCGTCAGGAACGCGATCAGCTTGCCGTCCTGCGACCAGCATGGCGAAACCGCCGCGTCAGTGAGCCGGGTCAGCTGCCGCACCGATCCGCTCGCCATGTCGCGCAGCCAGAGCTGGAGCGTTCCCCCGCGATCCGAAGCGAAGGCGAGCGTCCTGCCGTCGGGTGACCATGCCGGGTGGCATTTGTAGAAGGCATCGTCGGTCAGTCTGGCCGGCCTGCCACCGACCGGCATCAGCCAGATCTGGTTCAGCGCGGCAAAGGCGATCTGGCGCCCGTCTGGCGACAGCGCGGGAGACGCGATGCCCACCACCGGTCGCCACGCGGTGTCGTCGAAGTCACGGCGTTTCCTGGCATAATCGGGAGTGGTGACCGGCGCGTTGAGCGAGAACGGGACGATGGCGCGTATGCCGGTGGCCGACACCGTCCGGATATGACCAGTCGCGCCATAGACGAAGCCGCCCTCGGGCAACCAAGCGGGACGGAATGGATAGAGATCCTCACCCGCGATCACGTCCTCACCGTCGATGACCAGCGTCACGCCACCCGCCTCGACCCGGCTGTACGCCAGCCGCCCGTCAGGCGCGAAGCTCGGCGAGTGTATCGCTCCCGGCGCCGGCACCGACGCAACCTGCGTCGCGGCCCCGTCCATAGCGGCAACCATGAGCTTCGTACCCTCGGCGACATAGGCGATGCGCTTGCCGTCGGGCGACCAGGCCGGTTGGGAGTCTTGCCCCGCTCCTTTCGAGAACAGTGTCGTCTGACCCGATGCGACGTCGAGCAGGTGGATCGCGTAGCGGTTTTCGCCGCGGTCGGAAGCGAACGCGATCGTCCGGCCATCCGGAGACCAGCGCACCTCGCGATGATCCGACGTACCGTGCGTGTGCTGGACCAGATCCGTGCCGTCCGGCGCCATGGACCAGATATGGAAGTTGCCGGTGCGATAGGATTGAAACGCGATCCGCTTGCCGTCCGGCGACCAGTCGGGCTGGCCGATATCGTCGAAGTCACCGCTCAGCCGGCGCGCAGGGCCGCCGCTCGCGGGAATCGTCCACAGGATGCCGAGCAAATCGAAGGCGATCGCCGTACCGTCGGGCGAGACCGTCAACGCGACGTTGGTCGCTTCCGTCACGGTGACATCGCGGTCGGCAGCGGGCGCGGTTCCACCCGCGCCATTCGTGCCGGCCGCACCGCTTGCCAGCGTCAGCCCGATTCCGCCGCCCGCAACAAGGACGCTCCGCCGGTTGATCCCCGGATCGCTCATTGCCGGGGCGGCGGCAGTGCGAAACGGAGAGCGCGCGCAAGGAACGCGGGCGGCACGGTCATATGGTTCTCGTCCGGCACCGACCAATATTGAACGGTGACGCCGTTGCCGGGCTGGCTCAACGCGTCGCGCAATTCGGCGGTGCGCATGAACGGAGGCTCCAGCGCACCGACCGCGATGAAGACCCGCTTCGGCGATGCCGGGGTGCTGAACGCCTTCGCGCGATCCAGCAATGCGGGCTCGACCCAAATCGATGGACTGCCTAGCAGATAGGTGTCGAACGCGTCCGGATGATCGAGCAGCACCCGCGTGGCGAACAGGCCGCCGAACGAATAGCCGGCCAGCATCCGGCGTGCCGGGTCCACGGGGTAGCGCGCCTCGATCGCGGGGCGCAGCTCGCGGATCAGGAACTGCGCGAACTTGTCGCCATGCCCGGTCGGCACCTTCGCCTTCATATCGACATGCGTGAGGTGCGCCGAACGGTCCTTGAACCACAAATCGCGGTCCTGCTCGGGATAGCCGATGCCGATATAATAGGCCGGCCCGGTGCTGTCCTTCCCGGCATTGGCGGCGGCGACCGCGGCGGCCGCCATGAACAACATATTGCCGTCGGTGATGTAAACGGCCGGCACCTTGCCCTTCACCTCGCCGAACGGCTTGGCGACCTGAATCAGAAAGTCGCGCTCAAGAATCTTCGAGTGGAGCACGAATTGCTCGGTGTTCCACAATTCCGCGCGCTGCACGGTCTGGGCGGCGGCGCTGCCGGTCAGACCGGTAAAGACGAGGAGTAAGGACAATATCAGGCGCATGGGCGGATCCTCACAAGATCGGGCAGGCACGATCGCGGTACATTAGTCGGCGATACCGACGAAAGCGCGTGCGCCCGTCCATTGCCACCACGGACGCGGGTAGTGCGGCGGCGTTTCGGGTAACCGCAACCCGCCCCGCGTCCGTGGCCTCGCTCAGAACTTCATGCTGAGCGAGAAGGTGAAGTTCCGCCCCGGCGCGAAATTGCCCATGTCATATGCCGCCGCCGCCATCGACGTGATGTACATCTTGTCGGTCACGTTGCGCACGTTCAGCGTCGCCCGGAGATTCTCGGCCAGGTCGATGCTCGCCATCAGATCGAGCACGGCATAGGCATTTTGCCGCAACTCCGTACCAGCGGGAACCGTGCCGGTGATGATCGGCTCATAGGTATCGCCCTGCCACCGGCCCTGCGCGCCGATCGTCAAATTGTTCAGATCGACGAAGCGATAGTTGGTCGACAGTTTCAGCGACTGGCGCGGCTGATAGGTGCGCGTCGGGTTGCCGTCATTGTCCTTGATCCGCAGCCCGGTATAGCCGCCGCTGACCTGCCACACCGGCGTGATGTGACCGGCGATCTCGATCTCGAAGCCTTCGGCGGTGTTATCGACCGGCCGATAATAGGCATAATAGGGGACGGCGTTCTCGCCCGCCGCCTCAGCGATGTTCTTCTGCTGGGTACGAAATACCGCGCCTGACAGAAACAGCCGCTTGCTCAGCAATTCCGCCTTGATGCCCGCCTCGAGGTTGGTGCCTTCGATCGGGGGCAGGCGCACGCGGTTGATATCGACCTCACCCTGCGGATTGAACGTCGTGGTGTAGCTGCCGTAAACGGTGACGTTGGGCAGCGGATCGATCATCACACCGAGATAGGGATTGAACTTCTTGTTCTCGCGATAGGTCGGCGCGCCATAGTAGATGCCGGTCTTCTTGTAATGGACATAGCTGGTGCCGACTAATGCCTTGAGCCAGTCGGCGAAATTGATCCGGGTCGCGATATAGCCGCGGACCTGCCGCTCCGGCTCGTCCACCTCCAGACGGCGCGGGCTTTCAAAGTCCGGACGCGGCACATGCACGGTCGCGAAGTTGCGGAAGTCGGGAATGGCGATCGGGAACGGCGTGGGCAGCGCATAAGCCTCCCACTGGCGCACATCTTCCCGCGTCCACGACACGCCCATCATCAGATCATGATCGCGGCCGAACAGGGTGATCGGACCCGTCGCGTTCAGGTCCGCCGTATGACGCAGGCCATAGGCCTGATAGCGCCCGGAATAGCCGTTCAGGCCAAGGCCGGTCGCGCGATCCGGGCTGCCGAAGCCGACATAGAGCAGCGCCTGCTCCTCGTCCGCGTGCTTCATCGTATAGATGCCCTTGATCGTCCATCTGCCGATTGACCAGGCCAGTTCGGCGAACGCCTGCTCATCGACGACGCGCCAATAGGCCCAGGGCGGCGCGAAATTGGCCGAACGATCATGGTCGATCAGCGTGCCGTCGCTATAGTGATGGACGACCGAGCTCCAGCCAGACCCGTGGCTGAGATTGTGCTGATAGGTATAGCCGATCGTCGCCTTCAGATCCGGGGTGATCTCCGCCGACAGGGTCGCGCCGCCCAGGCTGCGGGTATTGTCGTAATTGACCATGTGGCTGTCGCGCATATCGTGTGCGCCGACGATGCGAAGCGCGACGCTGCCGCTGTCGTTCAGCGGCACGTTCGCATCGGCTTCGATCCGCCACGCGTCGTAGGAGCCGACATGGGCGCCCAGATACAGGCCGCGCTCGCGCGTCGGGCGCTTGCGGATATAATTGATCGTCGCGGACGGATTGCCGACGCCGGTGGTCAGGCCGCTGGCACCGCGAATGACCTCGATCCGCTCGAAGAACAGCGTATCCATCTCGCCGAACTGGATATTGAAGCGCAGCGGCGTGCCGATGCCGTCGACCTGGACGTTGGACACGTCGAACCCGCGCGCGGTGAACATCGTGCGATCGCTGTCGTAGCGCTGGACGTTGAGGCCGACCACCTGCTCGAGCAGCGTGCCGGTGTTGGTCAGCGCGAAATCCTGGATCCGTTGATTGTCGATGACGGTGATTGACTGCGGCGTCTCGCGCAGCGTCAGCGACAGGCCGGTCGCGGAGGCCGGCTTGTCCTCGGCGATGGCAAGGCCGGTGACGACGATCTCCTTGTCGTCCTGGGGCGCGTCCTGACCGTCCTGAGCCCGGACGGGCGCGGCCGACGCAAGCAATGCCACGACGGACGTGCCGATCATCGCATGCCGATTGAACCTGATCATCTCTTAAGCCCTCCCGATTGTCGGGACCCGCGCCTTTTCGGCGCGTCGCCCCACAGCGTGTTTTCCTGCGGTTTTGTTCTGGTGCTGTGGGACAGCCTTAGGACAAGGGCTGCAAAGTTATGAGGTACGATTATCCGGCAATCATCGGAACGCGTTTCATTCAAGTGACGGGTACAATTCTGTACGCATGCGGATAGCGGTCCGACTGTTGCTTCTCGCGCTCCGTCCAGACGCTGTAGTGCCGGGTCAGCGCCGGGATTGTACCCGCACGAGAACGGGGCACGGGGGACAGTTTCGGCTGAGGCGCGCGGTGCGGAGCCGCGCGCGCGGACCGGATCAGCGGCCGGCGCGTCCGCTCAACCGGGTCGCACGCAGCCCCTTGGCGTCGGGCGTGATCCGGACGCGATCTCCCTTTCGGGCCGCGACCTCGACGCTGCTTGTGCCGTTCCGCACCCGCAGCGGCCCATCGTCTCCGGCGGTTAGGATCGCGTCCGCAAGCTTGCCGCCGGCCCAGCTCAGGTCGACACCGACATTGCCGCGCGCGCGCAGGCCCGTGACACGCCCGCTCGGCCAGTAGCGCGGCAGCGCGGGGAGCAGGTGGATCGTGCCCGAGTGGCTCTGCATCAGCATCTGGCCGATGCCCGCCGCGCCGCCGAGGTTGCCGTCGATCTGGAACGGCGGGTGCGCGTCGAACATGTTGGGATAGGTGCGGCTGGGCGCGAACAGCATCTTGAGCACCTTGTACGCACGCTCGCGCTGCTCGAGTCGCGCCCACAAATTGATTCGCCAGCCGATCCCCCACCCCGTCGCATCGTCACCGCGGATTTCGAGCGTCCGGCGCGCCGCGGCCGCAAGCTCCGGCGTTCGCTGTAACGTGATCTGCTCGCCTGGATAGAGCGCGTAGAGGTGGCTGACATGGCGATGGTTGATCTCGGGCGCGTCCATGTCCCAATCGTCGAACCATTCCTGCAACTGACCCGCCTTGCCGATCCGGTCGGGCGGGATCTTCGCCAGCTTCGCCGCGATCTCGGCCCGCAGCGGCGCGTCCCTGCCCAGCAGCTCCGACGCCGCGATCGTGTGCGCGAACAGGTCGCGCAGCAGCTGGCTGTCCATCGCCGGCCCCGCGCAGATCGACACGCCCGGCCGGTGCGAGTTCTCCGGCGAGTTGGACGGGTTCATCACCAGCTCACCCGTGCGCGGATGCGGCACCAGCGCGTCGAGATAGAATTGGCACGACGACGCCATCAGCGGATAGAGCTCATCCAGGAACGCGCGGTCGCGGCTATGGTCCCAATGGTCCCACAGCGTGTTGAGCAGCCACGCGCCGCCCATCGGCCACATGCCGTAGAGCGCCGAGGAATTGACCGTCGCCTGCCGCCACAGGTCGGTATTGTGATAGGCGACCCAGCCGCGCGCACCCCAGTCGTTGCGGGCGGTGCGCTGCCCGGTGATCGCCAGATCCTTGGTCATCCGCAGCAGCGGCTCGACCAGTTCGCCGAGGTTGGCGGCATCGGCGAGCCAGTAGTTCATCTCCGCATTGATGTTCAGCGTCCATTTGGATTCCCACGGCGGCGCCGTGCGCTCGTTCCAGATGCCTTGAAGGTTTGCCGGCTGCGTGCCGGGGCGCGACGAGGCGATCAGCAGATAGCGCCCGAATTGATAGTAAAGCGCGGCCAGCGCCGGATCGTCGAGCTCGCCCGATCGCGCGATCCGCTGGTCGGTGGGCAGGTCGGCGGCCGGGCTGCGGCCCAGATCGAGATCGACGCGGCGGAACAGCTTGCGATGGTCCCCCTGATGCGCGGCGAGCAGCGCTTCCCAGCTCTTCGCGCTTGCCGCCTTGATATCCGCGCGTGCGATCGCGGACGGATCGCCGCCAATGTCGTCGAACCGGCGATAGCTGGTCGCGGTCGCCACCAGCAGCACGACCTCTTGCGCGTCCTCGATGCGGATGCCGTCGCGGCCATTGGTCTGGCGCCCGCCGACGCGCTTCACCCGAACGCGCGTCTCGAAGCGGATCCCGCCCGGAACGCCATGCTGCGCCGGACCGATCCCGCGCATCACAAGCGTGTCGTCGCCCTCGACCACGATCTCGGCGTCTTGCGGCGTCGAGAGAGCGATGTTGACGTTCACCGATCCCGCCGGGGCATCGGTCGACAGGCGGATCGCGATGACCCGATCGGGCGCCGAGGCAATCACCTCGCGCAGATGGGTGACGGCCCGCACCTTGAACCGCGTCGATGCGACCGCGCCGTCAAGGTCGAGGCTGCGGTGATAGCTCTGACTGTTCTCGATGCCCTGGAACAGCAGCATCAGGTCGCCGATCGGCTGGTACGACATCTGTCGCTGCGGCCGCGCAACAAGCACGTCGTCCGCCAGATCCTGCGCTTCCTTGTACTTGCCCGCCCAGATCAGGTCGCGCACGCGCGGCAGTCCCGCACCCGCCTTGGGATTGGTGCCGTCATAGGGCGACCCGGCAAAGAACGTGTCCTCGTTGAGCTGAATCCGCTCATTGGCGATCCCGCCGAACACCATCGCGCCCAGCCGGCCGTTACCGACGGGCAGCGCCTGAACCCATTCGTCCGCGGGACTGTCGTACCACAGCAGATTGGCGTCGGCGGTTCCCCCCTCGCCCGCCTGCGCCGGTAGCGACGTTGCAACCGCTAGCCCTGCGCCCGCCTTCATCACGCCCCGGCGCGAAACCCGTGTCGGATCCCCCATCAGCCGCGCTTTGCAGGGCGGGCGAGCGTGAACAGCATCGCGCTGACCGGGGGCACGATCACCATCCGGTTCGGGCGCCGCGAGACCGTCGTCAGGGTCGTCGCGTCCTTCGCCGCGGCCGACGGTCCGGTCAGCACCACCACCCGCGCCTCCGGCAGGGCTGGCAGCTCGACCGTCACCGACGCGTCGCCCTGATTGATCAGCGCGATCCGGTCACGTCCGTTCTGGCGCAGCGCGTAATAGCCGAGATAGGGGTCGGGCACCGCGGGCGTTTCAAGGAAGGTCGCGCCATCCAGCATCTGCGCGAACTGAGTACCGTAATAGAGCGGGCGGCGCGAAAATCCCTTCGACGGCGTCCCGACGATCGGCGAGTAATTGCCGTAACCCCCACCATGCCAGTTGACCCCGATCCAGCCGCGCCGCGCCCAGTCGAGCATCCGGTTGGCGCCCCATACCGACGCCGCATGTACGTCCGATACCCCGACCTTGCCGCCGTCCCAGCAGCTGTTGCCCTCCGACATGCGGTAGGGCAGGCCCGACACGCGCCGGGCATCCTCGACCGCCGTGTAGCCGGCCTGCTTGAACGTCGCCGTCTTCGCCTCGGGCAGCTTGAGCTGGTCGAGCGTCGCTTCCGGCGACCC
>Ga0247823_10003156_pt1 | contig 13460 bp, 15 predicted proteins | sample 13C_PalmiticAcid_2_FD_192426 | JGI IMG/M metagenome (GOLD analysis project Ga0247823, IMG submission 192426) | Soil microbial communities from agricultural site in Penn Yan, New York, United States - 13C_PalmiticAcid_Day30 | ecosystem: Environmental > Terrestrial > Soil > Agricultural land...
GGACGTTGGCGGCTGAACCGCCGCATCACCCCCTTCCCCGGCCCTTCCCCCATCAAGGGGGAAGGGAGTAGTCCGCGCTACTTCAAGAACCCCTCGACCGCCTTGGCGAAGGCCTCGGGCTGGTCGGCCATGATGAAGTGGCGGCTGTTGTCGACGCGAACCAGCTTCACGCCGGGCAGGGCGTCGTACTCGCGCATCCACAGCGCCCCGACCACGGCCGGCGGCAGCGCGCCTTCGGCGTCGACGGCGTAGAGGGCGGTGACCGGCGTCTTCATGGCCGCCAGGCCCGGACGGGCGTCCAGCGTCATCACTTCGGAAATCGCCTTGGCCACGGCCTTGCGGTCGGAAGCCAGCGACCAGGCGACGATGGTCTCCTGCATGGCCGGGGTGCGCGACAGGCCCTTGGCGGCGGCCGCCTGCTGGGCGGCGAAGGCCTCGGGGCTGGCCGACAGGATCCCGGCCGCCATGCGGTCGGCGAACGGCCTGGCGCTGGCCGGCGTGGCGGTCGGGCCGAACATGGCGCTGTAGAACGGCAGGGTGTCGACGGTCATCACCCGGCCAACGAGGTCGGGGTGACGCTGGGCCAGCAGCAGGCCCGACAGGCCGCCCATGGAGTGGCCGATCACCGCCGGCCGCTTGAGGCCGGCCGAACGAATATAGGCCGCCAGGGCCTCGACCGCCGGGTCGACGAACGGACCCTCGCCGCCGGTCCAGGGCTGGCCGGCGAAGCCCGACAGCTGCACCAGGTGCACGCGGTGCGTGGCCTTCAGCCTGTCGGCCAGCGGCCGGAACGCCTCGCGCGAGGAGGCCAGGCCCGGGATCAGGACCACGTCGGGCCCCTGCCCCACGACCTCGACCGACAGGCGGTCGCTCGCCAAGGCGGGCTGCGCCCGGGCGACGGAAACGGCGATCCCGAGGCCCAGCAAGACGGTCAGGACGATGATGCAGGCGCGCGCGACCGCGCGGCCGCCGAGGAAGGCGAGCGACATGGGGGTCTCCTAGCTTTCAGGGAACGTCTTCAGCGGACGTGCGGGTTTTCGAAGATCTCTTCGATCGGCCGCTCGAAGACGGCGGCGATCCGGTAGGCCAGGTCGAGCGAGGGATCGTGCTTTTCGGTCTCCAGGGCGTTGACCGCCTGGCGCGAGACGCCCAGGGCCTGGCCCATCTGCTCCTGGGTCCAGCCGCGCTCGACGCGCAGCAGTTTCAGGCGGTTCTTCATCGGGTGCTCCGGATGAAGGGCGAGACGACCCCGAACACGCCCCAGAACAGCGGATAGATCAGCCAGCCCGGCAGGTGCGGGGCGTGGGCGTAGCTCTCGCCGAAGCCCCAGACCGAGAACAGGGCCATGGCCACGCCCGAGGCGACGATGAACTGCCTGGCGACCAGCGCGCGGACGAACTCGTCGGACTCGGCCATCAGGGCCAGGGTCGCCCAGATCTGACCGACCACCGGCGCCGAGACCACCAGGGCCAGCGCCCAGGCCGCCACCGGCGTCCTGATGTCGTCGAAGGCCCCGAAGATCGCGCCGGTATTGACCAGCACATAGGGGATCATGAACGCCATGGTGCGGATCACGTAGCGCTTGTGCGCCGAGGTGTGGAACTTTCCGATGGCCAGCATGGCTCGCCTCCCGTTGATGTAAGGCAAACCTGACACGAGCAAAATGTCATGTCAACCTGACATTATGTCGGGAGATCCTGACATGCCGTTCAAGCTTTCTCGGACCACCGCCAGCAATTGGCCATTTCCCCCACGCCCCAAAGGGCCTAGGTAAGCCTCAATCTGAGCATATCCGGGGACGGACGAGCCATGGACGACGCGGCCGGGGGCCTGCAGGCGACGATGAGGGCGATGGGCCAGGCGGCCCGCGAAGGCGCGCGCGCGCTCCGCCTCGCCACGCCAGCCCAGCGCACCGCCGCCCTGACCGCCATCGCCGCCGCCATCCGCGCCGAGGCCCCGGCCATCCTGGCCGCCAACGCCCGCGACCTGGAAAAGGCCGGCGCCAACGGCCTGACCCCGCCGATGATCGAGCGGCTGATGCTCAACGAGCAGCGCCTGGAAGGCGTGGCCGCCGGTGTCGAGGCCGTGGCGGCCATTCCCGACCCCCTGGGCGTGGAGACCGCCCGCTGGCAGCGTCCCAACGGCCTGGACATCGCCCGCGTGCGCACGCCGATCGGCGTCATCGCCATGATCTACGAAAGCCGTCCCAACGTGACGGCCGACGCCGCGGCCCTGACCCTGCGGTCGGGCAACGCCGTGATCCTGCGCGGCGGTTCGGAGTGCATCGAGTCGAACCTCGCCATCCACGCCGCCGTGCTGAAGGGCCTGGCCGCCGCCGGCCTGCCGCACGAGGTGGTGCAGATGGTGCGCACCACCGACCGCGCCGCCGTCGGCGCCATCCTGTCGGGCCTGGATCGGTCGATCGACCTGATCATCCCGCGCGGCGGCAAGAGCCTGGTCGCCCGCGTCCAGGCCGAGGCCCGCGCCCCGGTGCTGGGCCATCTGGAAGGCCTCAACCATGTCTTCGTGCACGAGGCCGCCGACCTGAAGAAGGCCGCCGACATCGTGCTGAACGCCAAGATGCGCCGCGTCTCGGTGTGCGGCTCGGCCGAAACCCTGCTGATCGACCGCGCCGCGGCCGGCAAGCTGCTGCCGCCGATCGCCGACGTGCTGATCAGGGCCGGCTGCGAAATCCGCGGCGACGCGGCCGCCCGCGCCATCGAGCCGGAACTGAAGGCCGCCAGCGTCGAAGACTGGACCACCGAGTACCTGGCCCCGATCATCGCCGTGGCCGTGGTCGACGGCGTCGACGGCGCGGCCCGGCACATCGCTGCCTACGGCTCTGGCCACACCGACGCCATCGTCACCGAGGACGTCGCCGCCGCCGAGCGGTTCGTCAGCCAGGTCGACAGCGCCATCGTGCTGGTCAACGCCTCCACCCAGTTCGCCGATGGCGGCGAGTTCGGCTTCGGCGCCGAGATCGGCATCGCCACCGACAAGCTTCATGCCCGCGGTCCGGTCGGGGCCGAGCAACTGACGACGTTCAAGTATGTGGTTCGCGGGACCGGCCAGACTCGTCCCTGAGGCCGGCCGCCCCAGCGCCCATCGCCTCGGCTTCCATCTGGAGCCGGGCATGCGCGTCGGGCTGTTCGGCGGCAGCTTCAACCCGGCGCACGAGGGCCACGCCCACGTGGCCGAGACGGCCTTGCATCGCCTGAACCTCGACAAGGTGATCTGGCTGGTCTCGCCGCAGAACCCGCTGAAATCCTCGCGCGAGACGCGGCCCCTGGCCGAGCGCATGGACGAGGCCCGCCGCTGGGCGCGCGGCTCGAGCATGATCGTCTCGGACGCCGAGACGCGCCTGGGCTCGCAATACACCATCGACACCCTGCGCGTGCTGAAGGCCCGCTTCCCGGGCGTGAAGTTCGTGTGGGTGATGGGCGCCGACAGCCTGGCCACCTTCCACCGCTGGCGCGGCTGGACCCAGATCATGCGCGAGGTCCCCGTGGCCGTGGTCTCGCGGCCGTGGGCCGCGCTGAAGGCCCGCTCCTCGCCGGCCGCCCGCCGCTTCGCCTTCGCCCGCCGCCCGGCCAGCGCCGCGGCGACCATCGCCGACGCCGACGTCCCGGCCTGGGTCTATCTCACCGGCCCGCTGAACTTCGCCTCGTCCACGGCCCTGCGGGCGCGCCAGACCAAGGGCTGAGCCGGCCCTAGCTCGGCGGCGTCGGTCCGGTCGACAGTACGGCGACGTCGTCCTTCGCCGACATGGTGATGGTCCAGCCGGTCCGCCCGGCCATCTCGCCGTTGAGCATCAGCTCGCCGCCCGCCTCGCCCCAGACGCCGCGCAGGTCCTGCACCCGCACCTTGGAAAGATCGCAGCCGGGCTGAACGCAGCTGAACCGCCAGCGCTCTGGCGCGGCCAGCAACGCCTCCAACCGGCGGACCCCGAGGCCGGCCACGGCGTCGGAAGAAGCCCGGAACGGCGGCCAGGCCGCGCCGGCGCAATCCGACCGTCCCGGCGCGACCAACAGGTAGTGCTCGGCGAGCGTCAGCCGGTCGACGACGGACGGCGGATCGATGGCGCGGTGCGTCGCCGTGGCGGCCTGGGGCGCGAACCGGAAGGTCAGGACCTGCTGGCGGCACACGCGGTCGGCGACCGGGCGCGGCGCCAGCGACGTCTCGACGTTGTCCAGCGCATAGCTGTCGGGCGCGGTGTCCGTGACCCTGGCCCGCGGATCCGGCTCAAGGGACGAGGCGAAGGCGCGGGCGACGATCTGCGCCGGCGGCAGGTCGCGCAACGCCTGCAAGGTCAGCGGCGGCTCGGCCGCCAGGGCCGGCGGCGCGGCCAGGACAGACAGGAGGGCGATGAGACCCAGCTTGCGCAGGCGTTCGACCACCAGCCCCGCCTCGACCTCGCACTTCATCAACACCCCCTCGAACCCCGTCCGAAGCTCTAGCGCGCGACGAGGTGCAAGGCCAGGAATCCGCGTCCGGCGGACCTGCGACCACGATCCCCCTCACGTTTCGAGTCTTTCCATGCTAAGAGGGGCTTTGCGCGAAGCCAATAAGGAGCATTCCGCTGCGTAGCGACCCCGCGCCGACGGCGCACGAGGGACCGGCTGGTGCCGAATCCTCGACTGAAAACCCGACGCTCAGTACGGACCTGAACATCAAGGCGCTGGAGCGCCTGATCCTGGACCGCCTCGACGACGACAAGGCCCAGGACATCGTCCACATCGACCTGACGGACAAGAGCTCCGTGGCCGACAGCCTGATCGTGGCTTCGGGCCGCTCGCATCGTCACGTCGGCGCTCTCGCCGATCACGTGCTGCGCGCGCTGAAGGACCATGGCCTGGGCAAGGCCCGGGTCGAAGGCCTGCCGCACTGCGACTGGGTGCTGATCGACGCCGGCGACGTCGTCGTCCACCTGTTCCGCCCCGAAGTGCGCAGCTTCTACAACATCGAGAAGATCTGGGCCGTCGACGCCCCGCACCGGATGCCGGCGTCTTCGTCGAACTGATCTCTCGCAGGACGGGCCTCGCCCCTGAGCAGCGCTCGGGGCGGGGTCTCGCCACGCTCTCCCCAAAATGAAGATCACCATCCTCACCGTCGGGAAGCTCGGCCGCATGGTCGAGGCGCAGCTGGCGCTGGACTACGCGTCCCGCGCCACGGCGTCCGGCCGCGCCCTGGCGCTGGGGCCCGTCGAGATCCTCGAGGTCGAGGCCCGCAAGCCGGGCAAGGCCGCCGAGGCCGAGGTGCTGCGCCCCCACCTGGAAGGCGCCTATGTCGTCGCCTGCGACGAGCACGGCAAGGTCCACACCTCGCGGGCCTTCGCCGGTCGGCTGGAACGGCTGCGCGACGACGGCCAGCGCAGGATCGTGTTCCTGATCGGCGGCGCCGACGGGCTGGACCCGTCGATCCTCGCCCAAGCCAACGAACTGCTGGCCTTCGGCCCGCAGACCTGGCCCCACGCCCTGGCCCGCGCCATGCTTGCCGAACAGATCTACCGCGCCGCCACCATCCTGGGCGGCTCGCCGTATCATCGCGATTAAGCTGCGGGGCCGGCCCCTCCACTTCTCTTCCCGTCATTCCCGCCACAAGGGCGGCAATGACGGGCGGTTGGTGGGGCAAGGCCTTTGAAACCGCTGCGCCCTCAGGCAGATAGGGATTCTATGCCCCGTCGCCCCGCGATCCTCGCCGCCAGCGCCTGCGCCCTGCTCCTCGCCGGAGCGGGGGCCGTCGTCGCGCAGCAGATCGGCGACCAGCGCACCCGCGACCTGCAGCAGGCCGCCGACACCCGCCGCGAGATCGAGGACCTGCGGGCCGAGCTGGCCCGGCTGAACCAGCAGCAGGTCTCGGCGGGGGCCGACGTCGACGTCAAGCGCGCCCGGCTGGAGACCCTGCACCGTCGGGAGTCGGCGCTGATCGGCGAACTGGGCCGCGACCGGGGTCAGCTGGCCCGGCTGCTCAGCGCCCTGCAGCTCTTCCGCCGCAATCCGCCGCCGGCCCTGCTGGTCAATCCCGGCGACGCCCGCGACGCGGTGCGGGCGGCGATCCTGATCCGGGCCATGACGCCCGACCTGCAGGCCCGCGCCGAGGCCTACGCCCGCCAGGCCCGCGCCGTCGGGGCCCTGCGCCGCGAGGCCGCCGCCGCCTCCGAGCAGTTGTTCACCGCCGAGAGCGCCATGGCCGACCGCCGCGGCGAGCTGGAGCGGATGATCGTCGAGAAGACCCAGCTGGAGCGCGCCTACGCCCAGGACGCCATCGCCGCCGACCAGGAGCGCCAGACCCTGGGCGCCCTGACCGACGGCCTGTCGACGGGGGCGGCCACCGGCCCGCTCGTGCTGCGCGCGCCCGCGCCCGGCGAGACCGTCCGCCGCTGGGGCGACGCCCTGCCCGTGGGCGGCAAGGCCGAGGGCCTGTCGATCCGCACCGCCAAGGGCCAGAGCGTCGGCAGCCCCGTCGCCGGCACGGTCGAATACGCCGGCCCGCTGAACGGCTGGGACATGGTGGTGATCGTCCGCGCCCAGGGCGCCTACCATCTGGTCATGGCCGGCATGGCCGACGTTTCGGTGGCGCCCGGACAATCAGTCGCAGCCGGCGCCAGCCTCGGACGCATGACGGACCGTGGACCTTTGGAGCCGGAGCTCTATCTTGAAGTGCGTGAGAACGGCGTTCCGGCCGATCCGGGGCGCTGGCTGAAGCAGGAGTCGCGGTAGACGACTTTTTCAGCAATGATAGGCGTTCATCATGACGCGGCCCGCGTCGGGGATGGACGGGGCCGGAGTATAAGAGGCGGCGTTCGCGCCGCTTGAGTATCGAACGCGGCGCCCGCGCCGCCAGGGAGCCATTCTGGCCTTATGCGCAAGTACCTGCTCATCGGTGTTTCGGCCTTCGTCCTCGGCGCGGGGACCATGGCCTACGTCAGCCCCATCGCCCAAGCGACCATCCCCTCGCAGAAGGCCAAGACCTACAAGCTGCTCGAACTGTTCGGCGACGTGCTCGCCACCGTCGAGGACCAGTACGTCACCGAAGTCGACGACAAGAAACTGATCGAAGCCGCCCTCGACGGCATGCTGACCAGCCTCGACCCGCACTCGGGCTACCTGTCGCCCGACAGCTTCGAGGACATGCAGGACACCACCCGCGGCGAGTACGGCGGCCTCGGCATCGAGGTCACCAGCGAGGAAGGCGTGGTCAAGGTCATCTCGCCGATGGACGGCACGCCCGCCGCCCGGGCCGGCGTCCAGGCCGGCGACTACATCACCGCCGTCAACGGCCAGTCGGTGCTGGGCCTGACGGTCAACGAGGCCGTCAAGCAGATGCGCGGCCCGGCCGGCGAGACGGTGGCCATCACCATCGCCCGCGAGAAGTCCGATCCGATCGAACTGAAGCTGGTGCGCGAGGTCATCAAGCCCAAGGCGGCCATCGCCCGCATGGAAGGCGACTACGGCTACGTGCGCCTGCCCGGCTTCAACGAGAAGTCCACCGACGCCCTGGCCGCGTCCATCAAGGACCTGCAGGCCAAGAACCCGCAGATGAAGGGCCTGGTCTTCGACCTGCGCAACAATCCGGGCGGCCTGCTCGACCAGGCGCGCGGCGTGGCCGACCTGTTCCTGGAGGGCGGCGAGGTCGTCAGCCAGCGCGGCCGCAATCCGCGCGACATCCAGCGCCTGAACGCCACCCCGGGCGACATCCTGAACGGCCTGCCGATGGTGGTGCTGATCAACCAGGGCTCGGCCTCGGCGGCCGAAATCGTCGCCGGCGCCCTGCAGGACCGCCACCGGGCCGAGCTGGTGGGCATCACCAGCTTCGGCAAGGGTTCGGTGCAGACCGTGATCCCGCTGCGTGGCGGCGCCGACGGCGCCCTGAAGCTGACCACGGCCCGCTACTTCACCCCGTCGGGCCGCTCGATCCAGAAGACCGGCATCGAGCCCGACCTGGAAGTGGCCCAGACCAAGGACCAGGCCCAGGACATCGCCAACCGCGTGTGGTTCAGCGAGGCCAGCTTCAAGAACGCGCTCAACGCCGACGAGGGCAAGACCCGCAAGGGCGCCCACGTCCCGGCCGAGGCGCCGCCGGCCGGCTTCGACGAAAAGAAGGACGACTTCCAGCTGTCGCGGGCCCTGGCCGTTCTGAAGGCCGGCTCGGTCGAGGCCGTGCCGAAGCTGCCCAAGCCGCAGCCCAAGATCGCCGAGGTCACCGCCAAGGCCGCGGCCGTCGGCGGCAAGCCCCCGGTCGAGAAGAAGTAACACCTTGATCCCTCTCCCAAAGGGAGAGGGAGGGGCCCATGCGCAGCATGGGAGGGTGAGGGGTTAGGGACTTTTCCGGATAAGACTGAGACTGAAGGGTGATGGGACCGCAAACAGCGTAACCCCCTCACCCTCCCACGCCCTCTCCCTCTGGGAGAGGGTAGCTTCAGCTCATCCCCAACGCCGCGATCACCACCACGGCCAGGCCGACGGCCAGCCCCGCCCCGGCCCGCAGCACGGCGGCCAGGCACGCGGCGCGGTCTTCGGCGCGCGAAGGATCGGTGAAGCAGGCGAACTCGGTCAGGCTCATGGCGAGGTCTCCTCACGAGAAGCTTGCGCCCGAGGATCGACCGGCGGGAAGGCTTGGCCACCGCTTTTGCGCCCAACCTCGCCTGACGGTCATTTCCGCGCCGCGCTTCGCTGAGAAAAGCAGCGGATCGCCATTTCGCCGCAGGTTTGGGCGAACCCTGTTAACCATATCTTGGAAGCTTGCCCGCTAAGCCCATCCCATGGCCGCCGTGTTCTCCCGCAAGCCCGCCTACACCGCCGCCGCGCCCGAGTCCGCCGACGGCGGCGACCTGCGCGCGCGCCTGATGGCGGCCGCGGCCAATCCCTATATCGGCGCCAGCGGCGCGGCCTTCCTGTTCCTGCTCACCCTGGCCGTGCTGGTGCTGGTCACCGGCGACCCCAAGGCCGGCGCCCCGGTCATCCGCCTGTCGCTGTCGGATATCGGCGCCACCAAGGGCGCGCCCGACGGCTGGCGCGAGGCCTTGGCCGCCGAAGGCGCCGAGGAAGCCCCGCTGCTGCCGGGCCAGATGGACCTGTCGACCCAGCCCTTCGCCCGCCAGGCGTCGACCGAAGAGGCGCCCGAAGCCTTCACCGACCTGGCCGCCGCGCCGGTTGCGTCGGGCGGCGCCCTGGTCCAGGCCCCGCTGCCCGGCCTGTCGGCCCCAGGCCCCGGCGGCGGCCCGCTGCCGGTGATCGCGCCCGACGGCCGCACCGTCGCCGAGGCCTATGCCCGCCCGTTCACTCCCGACGGCCGCCCGCGCGTGGCCCTGGTGATCGGCGGCCTGGGCCTCAACGCCCAGACAACCCGCGCCGCCATCGAGACCCTGCCGCCCGAAATCACCCTGTCGTTCGCCCCCTACGCCGAGGGCCTTCAGGGCTGGATCGACCTGGCCCGCTCGCACGGCCACGAGGTGCTGCTCGAGACGCCGATGGAGCCCAACGACTATCCGGCCAACGATCCGGGCCCCTACACCCTGATCGCCGCCAACCGGCCCGACGAGACGGTGCGCAAGCTGGAATGGCTGATGTCGCGCGCCACCGGCTATTTCGGCCTGACCAACTATCTGGGCTCGAAGTTCCTGGCCTCCGACCCGGCCATGGCCACCTTCACCACGGCCCTGAAGGCCCGGGGCCTGGCCTTCGTCGACGACGGCGCGGCCGCCCGCCGCGGCGGCCCTATCCCCCGCGCCTCGGCCGAGCGCGGCATCGACGACGACCTGTCGGCCGATGCCATCGAGGGCCAGCTGCGGGCCCTGGAGTCGGGCGCCAGCGCGCGCGGCCAGTCTCTGGGCGTGGGCTTCGCCTATCCGGTGACCATCAGCCAGGTGCGCAACTGGGCCGGCGGCCTCAATGCGCGGGGCGTGCAACTGGCGCCGGCTTCGGCTATCGCCAAGCGATGACCGCCGACATCGACCTTTCGCTCTACCGCCCCAATGTGGGCGTCGCCCTGTTCCACCCCACCGACGGCCGCGTCTGGCTGGGCATGCGCCACAAGCAGGAGCCGCCCTACAACTGGCAGCTGCCGCAAGGCGGGGTCGACGAGGGCGAGGACCTGGAAACCGCCGCCCGCCGCGAGCTCTATGAAGAGACCGGCGTGCAGTCGGCCCAGCTTCTGGGTCGCACCGAGGGCTGGCTGACCTACGACTATCCGGCCGACTTCATGGGCTCCAAGCGCGCGCGCGGATACCTGGGCCAGAAGCAGGTGTGGTTCGCCTTCCGCTTCACCGGCGACGAGGCCGAGATCGACCTGGCCGCCCACGGCGAGGTGGAGTTCGACGCCTGGCGCTGGGGCGCTCTCGACGAAACGCCCGAACTGATCGTACCCTTCAAGCGCGGCGTCTACGAACAGATGGTCGCCGCTTTCTCGGGGTTCGCGCGCGTCGCCTGACACCGAAGGCCCGCGCGCCATGCCCCAATGGGGTTTGGGAGACGCGGGCCTTGAGCAGAACCATCCTGATGATCCACGGCTACGGCATGGCTGGCGACAGCTGGGATCCGGTGGCCGACACCTTCCGCAAGGCGGGTTACGCGGTCGAGACGCCGACCATCCGGCCCGCCCTGCGCACGGCCGGGCCGCCCTCGCCGGACCTGGCCGGCCTGTCGCTGGCCGACTATGTGGCCGAACTCAGCGCCGCGGCGGCCGTGACGGCGGCCCGCGACGGGGTCAAGCCGATCGTCTTTGGCCATTCCATGGGCGGCCTGATCGCCCAGAAGCTGGCCGAGAGCGGCCTGGCCTCGGGCATTGTGCTGTTCGCCCCGGCCTCGCCGGCCGACGCGCGCGGCAAGCCCAAGCTGTCGCCGATCATCACCTTCCTCAACGCCGTGCTGACCCAGGGCGGCGCGCCCAAGCCGGTGAAGATGTGGAAGACCGGCTTCAAGTTCGGCGTCGTCAACGCCGTGCCGGCCGCCCGCCATGACGCCCTCTACGCCAAGGCCGTCTACGATTCCGGCCGGGTGCTGCAGGACCTGGCCTATCCCGACCGCGATCCCTCGCGCACCGTGCATGTGGACGCCGCCAAGGTGACCGTGCCGGTGCTGGTGCTGGCTGGGGCGAGAGACCGCACCACGCCGGTCGAGGACGTCCGCCTGGTCGGCCGCAAGTACGCCGGCGCCGACTACCGCGAATATCCCGACCACGCCCACTGGCTGATCGACGAGCCAGGCAGCGACGCCCTGCTGGCGACCGTGCAGTCGTGGCTGTCGGAAAAGGGCCTGGGTCCGGCCTCGTCGGCGCCGCCGTCAAAGGCCAAGGCCGAGCCCGCGCCTGTCGCGGCGCCTGAGCCGGAAGTCGCGCCCGCCGCCGAACCGGCCGCCGTCGCCACGCCGGCGCCCAAGCCTCGCGCCCCAGCCAAGGCCAAGACGCCCAGCCGGGCCAGGGCGGTGGTCGCCGAACCGGTCGCCAAGCCGGCGGCGAAGGCCGCGTCCAAGACGCCCGCCAAGGCCAAGGCCGCTCCCAAGGCCAGGACGACCGCCAAGCCGCCGGTCGCGCCGGAAACGGCCAAGCCCGCCGCGAAGCCCTCGGCAAAGGTCACGGCGGCTCCCAAGGCCGCCCCCGCGGCCAAGTCCGCGAAGGCTCCGGCCAAGCCGAAGGCGGCCGTGGCGGCGGAAACGACCAAACCCGAGGCCGCGAAGCCGACTCCCAAGGCCAAGACCGCGCCCGCCAAGCCGGCGGCGACCAAGATCCGCAACAACGTCAATCCGGAGCTGACGAAGGCGACCGAGGCCCCCGCCGCCAAGCCGGCCAAGGCCGCGGCCAAGCCAAAGGCGGCCGCCAAGACCGCGTCCAAGCCGAAGGCTGCGACAACGACGCCCGCCAAAACTTCGCCACGCGGCAAGAAGAGCGTGTAGGCTCCATTGAAACGCCCGTATCAGTCACACGGGCGGGGTTGACCTAAGAGGCGGGCGTGAAGGCTCCGGTGATCATGGTCCACGGCGCCTTCTGCGGCGGCTGGACGTTCGACAGTTTTCGAGAGCCGTTCGAGGCCGCCGGCCACAAGGTGCTCACCCCCGACCTGCCGGGACGCGGTCCCGGCGGTTCGGTCGTCGGCCTGTCGATGAGCGACTATGCCCGCGACATCGCCCGCCTGATCCGGTCGTGCGAGCGGCCGCCGATCCTGATCGGTCACTCCATGGGCGGCCTGGTGGCCCAACTTGCCGCCGGCCGCGCGCCGGTGGAGCGCCTGATCCTGCTGGCCCCCTCCCCGCCCTGGGGCGTGCACGGGGCGAGCCTGGAGGAGGCGGTGTCGGCCGTCAGCCTCTATGCCCTCGGCCCCTACTGGCTACAGGCCATCGCGCCCGACTACGGCGTCGTGCGCCGCTACAGCCTCGACCGCCTGCCGCGCGAGCGGCGCCGCGCTCTCTATGCCCGCATGACGGCCGAAAGCGGCCGGGCGCTGTGGGAGACGCTGAACTGGTGGCTTGATCCGTTCATGACCACCAGCCCCGGCCCGGTGAAGGCCCCGGTGCTGGCCATCGCCGGCGGCCAGGACGTCGTCCACCCGCCCGCCACCGTCCGCCAGACCGCCGCCCGTCTGGGCGGGGTGTTCCACGAGTTCCCCGAGATGAGCCACTGGCTGCCCGGCGAGCCGGGCTGGGAAGCGGTGGCCGAGCGGTGCCTGGACTTCATCGCCGCCGAGGACCGGGCGGCGGCGTAGCCCCTCAGTCGCTGTCCCTGCTCCTCTCCCGAGAAACGGGAGAGGAGAAGAACGATCCTCCCGCTCCGGGGGAGGTGGCCCGGAGGGCCGGAGGGGGTCTCCCCGGACAACGAAAAAGGCGCGGAGGTCACCCTCCGCGCCTTTCGCGTTTCAGCTCCGAGAGCCTCGCACCATCACTGGGTGGTGTAGAGGATCTGGGCCTGTTCGAAGTTCTTGCCGATCGAGCTGTCGTCCAGCTTCTTGATGCGGACGTAGACGAGGCCGGCCTTGCCGCCGGCGGCGTTGTTGTCCCAGGTCACGGTCAGGCGCTTGACGTCGGTGACCAGCTGGTCGTTGCGGATCAGCTTCAGCTGCGGGCTGTTTTCCCAGGTCGCCCAGTCGTGCAGGGCGGTGGCCAAGTGCTGGGCCTGGTCAGGACCCTGGGCGTGCTGGACGTTCAGGGTGCAGACGTTCTTGTTCGAACCCGGGTTGTCGAGGACGATCTGGTAGGGCTTGCCCAGGTCCAGCGTCCACAGGTCGCGCTTCTTCTTGAAGCCCGCGGCCTTGGCCAGGGCGTTGAAGTCGCCGCCGACCACGGCCGGCTTGCAGATGGTGTCGAGGACGCTGAGGATCTTCACCGAGACCGGATCGGTCGGCGGGGGCGGACGCACCGCTTCCGGGGCGGCCGCGGCGGCGGCGGCTTCCGGGGTGCCTGCGGCGGGCGCCGGGACGACGGGCGTGGCTTGATCGGCAGGCGCGGCCTGATCAGCGGGCGCGGCGGCCGATC
>Ga0247823_10003157_pt1 | contig 13459 bp, 10 predicted proteins | sample 13C_PalmiticAcid_2_FD_192426 | JGI IMG/M metagenome (GOLD analysis project Ga0247823, IMG submission 192426) | Soil microbial communities from agricultural site in Penn Yan, New York, United States - 13C_PalmiticAcid_Day30 | ecosystem: Environmental > Terrestrial > Soil > Agricultural land...
GGCTGGTCTGGGTGCCGCTCGCGCTGACGCTCATCGGCCTCGACGCGCTGTTCGCCACCACGGCGCCCGATTTCAACCTGCAGTTTCCTGGTGCTGTCGAGGTCGGTGCCCCCCTCGTCGTCGAGATCGGTGTCGATCGCAGCGGAAGTGCGCGACCGGCACTCGAGTTCGCGATCGCCACCGGACCGCGTCTCGTCCCGCTCGCCGACGATCGCGTCCGCCTCGCTCCTGACGAGACCACCGCGCTCGTCGCCTTCACGGCGGTCCGGCGCGGCACCGACGGCGTGCACCAGCTCTGGATCCGCTGGACCGGTCCGCTCGGTCTCGTCTGGCGCCAGCGAGTCGAGACGATCACCCGCAACATCGTGATCACGCCCGACATCCGGCCGGTGCGCGATGCGGCGGCGATGCTGCTGCGCGACGCCCAGATCGGCGAGATGGCGCGGGTGGATCGCGGCGAGGGCAGCGAATTCGATGCGCTGGCCGAGTGGCAGTCGGGAATGGAACGCCGCGCGATCGACTGGAACCACAGCGCGCGCCATTTGAAGCTGCTCGCTCGCGAGAACCGGATCGAGCGCAACAACCAGATCGTGTTCGCGATCGATGCGGGCCGCGCGATGTGCGAGCCCGTCGCCGGCCTGCCGCGGATCGACCGGGCGATCAGCGCGGCGTTGCTCGCCGCCTATTCCGCGCTCAAGCTGGGCGACCGTGTCGGGCTGTTCGGCTTCGATTCGAAGCCGCGCATCGCTTCTGGCACGGTTTCGGGCACGCGCGCCTTTCCGCTGATGCAGCGGCTCGCCGGCGAGCTCGATTACAGCACCGCCGAGACCAATTTCACGCTGGCGCTCGCCACGCTGGCGGGCGATCTGACGCGGCGCTCGCTCGTCGTCGTCTTCACCGAATTCACCGACCAGACCGGCGCCGAGATGATGATCCGCGCCGCTGCCAATCTGATGAAACGGCATCTCGTGCTGTTCGTCGTCCTCGAAGACGCGGAGCTCGAAGCGATCGCCGCGGCCGAGCCCCGCGCGGTCGACGATGTATCGCGCGCCGTCGCCGCCGCGGCGATGCTCCGCGAGCGCCGGATCGTCGTGTCGCGGCTGCGCCATATCGGCATCCATGTGCTCGAGGCGGCGCACGATGCGGTCGGCCCGGCGCTCGTGCGGCAATATCTCGACTTCAAGCGGAGGAATTTGCTGTGAGCGCGTCGGATCCGAGCGGCGGCCGTTTCCGCGCATCGCGCCAGCATGATTGGGAGCGGCTCGAGACGCTGATCGATCGCGTCGAGCGCGGCCGCGCGCCTTCGCTGAGCGACGAGGATCTGTTCGAGCTTCCCGTACTGTATCGCGCCACGCTGTCGTCGCTCTCGGTCGCGCGGGAAACCTCGCTCGATGCCGATCTGGTGGCCTATCTCGAATCGCTCGCCACCCGCGCTTATTTCATTCTCTACGGCGTCCAGCCGACTCTATGGCGGCGGACACGCGACTTTTTCGGGCAAGCCTGGCCCGAGGCGATCCGCGCGATCGGCCGCGAGACCCTGGTGGCGGTGCTGCTGACGATGGTCGGCGCGCTCGCGGCATATCTGATGGTGATCCGCGATCCGGCCTGGTTTCACGCGATCGTCCCCGCGGACCTTGCCGGCGGGCGCGGCCCCCATGCCTCGGCCGAGGAACTCCGCGCAGTGCTCTATCATTCGGAAGGCGCGCTCGCGGTGTTCGCCGCGATGTTGTTCACCCACAACGCGCAGGTCTCGCTGATGTGCTTCGCGTTGGGCTTCGCGTTCGGCGTCCCGACGGTGCTGCTGCTGCTCTACAATGGCTGCATCCTCGGGGCGTTTCTGGCGATCTATGTCTCCAAGGGTCTCGGACTGCAGCTCACCGCCTGGCTTTCGATCCACGGCACCACCGAGCTGTTCGCGATCGCGCTCGCCGGCGCGGCGGGGCTGCACATCGGCATGGCCGTCGCCTTTCCCGGGCGGGCGGCGCGGGCCGACGCCGCCGTCAAGGCGGGACGCACCGCCGCGATCGCGATGCTCGGCGTGGTGGTGATGCTGGGCGTCGCCGGCCTGCTCGAAGGGGTCGGCCGCCAGATCGTGCAAAGCGATGTCGCGCGCGCCGCGATCGGCGGCGTCGCTTTGCTCGGCTGGCTGCTCTATTTCTATCTCATTCCGCTGCGCGAGGGCACCGATGGCTGAGCGTCGCGCCAGAACCGCAACCGCCACTGTCGCCGCGAAGAGCGACATTCGCGAATTCGTCACTCCCGAAGGCGTCGATCTCGGCCTGCGCCTCGGCGGCGTCGGCGAGCGCGCCGGCGCCTTCATCCTGGACTTGCTGATCATCGCAGGCCTGCTGCTCGTCTTCACGCTCGTCACGATCTTTCTCTTCATCGGCGTGGCCAGCGGCGGCGGGAAGGTCGCACTGCAGGCGCTTGCTGCGATCTGGCTGGTGGGCTTCTTCGTGCTGCGCAATTTCTACTTCACTGCGTTCGAGCTCGGCACGCGCTCGGCAACGATCGGCAAGCGCGTGATGAAGCTCCGCGTGGTCGCGCGCGACGGGCGGCGGTTATCCGGGCACGCGGTCGTCGCGCGCAATGCGATGCGCGAACTCGAATTCTTCCTGCCGCTTTCTTTCCTCGCCTATCAGACCAGCCAAGGTCTTGCGGACTTCGCACTTTCGGGGCTGGGATTGCTGTGGAGCGGCGGCTTTCTGCTCTTCCCATTGTTCAACCGCGATCATCTGCGAGTCGGCGATCTGATCGCCGGCACCCTGGTCATCCGGCTTCCGCGGCGGCGGCTCGGCGCCAGCGTGATCGGCGTCGAGACGCTCGATCGCTATGCGTTCACCGATCAGCAGCTCGCCGCCTATGGCGAGTTCGAGCTCCACAAGCTCGAGGATGTGCTGCGCCGGCAGGACGAACTCGCGATGATCATCGTCGCCCGCACGATACGCGCGCGGATCGGCTGGGTCGGCGGCGAGGACGACGAGCTGGCGTTCCTGCGCGCATATTATGCAGCGCTCTGCACGCGTCTCGAGCGCGGCATGCTGTTCGGCAAGCGGCGGCGGGACAAGCACGACGCCGCGTGACCTGATCTAGGGGCATTGTCCGGGCACGAGCCGCGGCGCCTCGATCAGGCCGGAAGGCAAAGCGGCGATCTTGTCCTGATCCTGCGGCGTGAAACGTTCGCCGAACCGCCCATGCAGCAGCCGATAATCCGGCCGGGACTGACCCGCCAGCCGGTTGACCGCGGTGTTCGACACCCGGACCTCGATGATGTTGCGGCCCGCGCGCAGCCTGGCCGGCAGGTCGAGCCGGTACGGCGGTGCCCAGACGCTGCCCGCGGGCGCATCGTTCACCCGCACCATTGCCGCCTCGCGCAGCGGCGCGTTCAGCGCCGCGAACGGCCGAGCCTCGGACGGCGAGGGATCGCGCGGGGTCGGCATACCGAAATCCAGCGCGAAGCATTGGCGTGCGAGCGAGGCGGCGAGGTCGAACGTGCCGCGATAGACCGCGGTCCCGGAAAAATAGCGGGTGGCGGGATCGTCGGTCCACGAGCCGAAGGCCTGCAGCTTTCGCACGGGACGATCGGAAATCGAAAGCGTCCAGCGGCCGTTTACGGCCGGCATCGGCGCGGCCGTCTGCGGCGCTGCCCGGCGAGGTGCCCCGGCGAAAAGCAGAAACCGCGATTCATAGGGTGCCAGATCGATCGCTATCTCGCCCGAGCCCGCCGGCCATTGGCGGCCACGCAAAGCGTCCCACCAGCTCCCATTGCCGCGATCGCCGGAGAAACGCGCGGCGGTGCGCAACGGCTTGTTGCCGGTATTCACGATGAAATAGAGGTCGCCCCCGGCCAGCTTGCGGTGGACGAATCCGAGCGCCGGAGCGGGGGCGACCAACTGGAGTTCCGGAGGAACCGCGGCGGCGAGTGCGCGCCCGACCTGCGCTTCCTCGACCACCGCTACACCCGGCATATTCCGCAACCGGCGAGAGAGCGCCTGCACGTTCGCGCGCGCCTCGCCATCGCGCAGGCCGCCGGCATTCGACGGCAGATCGCCGATCGAAATCACCCGGCCGCCGGCTTCGACCCACGCCGCGATCGCCGCATAGGCTTCGGCGTCGATCCGCTCCATCGGCGGCAGCACCAGCGCCTTGTGGCGGACGCCCTGCGTCGCCAGTGCCTTGGCGTCGACGAAATCCATGCCATAGCCGCCGTCGAGCACCTGCCCGATCAACGCATCGCGAACGCGCCGGTGCATCGCTTCGTTCACCGAGGCGACTTCGGGCCGCATCGCCGCGAATGCGTCTTCGATCGGCAGATAGATCGCGACGCTGTTGGCCGCCTCCCCTTGCCGAAGCAGGAACGAGACCCGCTGCAGATATCTCGTGACATCGGGCATCACCCCGTACCACGGATTGTGATCGTTGAGCGCCGCGGCAGCGTAAAAGGCCCAACCGGGCTCCCCGGCCTCGGGCGGGCTGTACGGCCAGCCATGGCCGATCAGCTGGGTCACGCCCTGCAGGAAGTGACGATCGGCCTCGACTTTCATGTCGAGCGGCGTCGCGGCCCAGGAGGGCGAATGGAGCCAGGTCCAGACCTCGGACGAGACGATGGGCTTCCCGTAGAGATGCGCCGCCGAAGTCGCCCAGCGGGTCGAGGTGAAACTGCGCCAGTCGGCCCCTTCCCCCTCGGGTAGCGCGACCAGCGCGTTGCTCGACAGAGTCGGCGGCGGGAAGCCATAGACCTGCGCGCGGAAACGCGTGCCGTTCGCCCGTGCCCATGCGTCGATGGGGCCGAGATAGCGTTCGTCGACCAGCTCCGAGAGCGTCGTCGCCCAGTCGAAGCGGATCTGCGCGCTGTCGGGAGCGTCGACGAACAGGGCAGGCAGATGCGGCGTCAGGTCATAACCGCGCCGCCGCCGGAATTCGGCCGGCAAGTCGCCGGTCCAGCTCGACCCATAGGCTTCGAGACTGTCGGAGAAGAACGCATCGGGCGGCGGGCCGCCGGCAAAGGCTTCGAGCAGGCGATTGCCGACGGTCTGGAGATGGTTGGTCACTGCGGCCGGATCGATATGATCGAGGACATAGCCTTCCGCGCCCACCGCCGCGCGCTTGACCTGCTGCCCGGTGCGCCCGGCGACGAAGAACCATGCCTCGCGCGGCTGGTTCGACGGCGATACGCGAATGCGCGCCTCGCTAAACGGCAACGCCGTTGCACCCAAGGTCGCCTGCAACAGCCCCTCGCCGGGACCGATCGTCGGGGGCATCAGCTCGGTCGCACCGGCAGCCAGCGGCACCCGGACCATCCGAATTGTCGCCGCTGCCTGATCGATCGGGATGTGCGATCCGCCGAACGGCCAACCGCTGCCCCCCGTCACATCGACTCGCATGCCCTCGGCGCGGCCGGTCCGCGCGGCATGGCGCAGCGCCGCGATGAACGGATCGGAGAGATAGGGCAGATTGCGCAGCGCCGTGCTGTCGGGCGCCAGCGGATAGACCGGCTGAACCTCGAACCCACCGAACCCGCCCGCTTTCATCGCGCGGATCTCGCGGTCGACCTCCCTGGTGGTGACCGAGGGACCGAACCACCACCAGCGGAGCATCGGGCGGGCATCGTCGGGCGGCGCGAGGAAGCTGCGCCACAGCGCCTCCGGGCTCGCGGTCTGCGCCGCGACCGGCGGCGCCACCGCGAGCAGCGAAAGCGCCGCCAGCGCTTTCATCCGATCAGAACCGCGCGCGCACGCCGGCATAGAAACGGCGGCCGAAGCTCTCGATGATCGTCCTTCGATAGATGCTGTTCGCATTCTCGGCGCGGACCGCGTTGGTCAGGTTCACCCCTTCGAAGAACAGCGAGACATTCTGGTTCAGATTGACTCCGGCCGAGGCGTCCCATTGTCCATAGGCCTCGCCGAATTCGGGATTGTTGCCGCGCCCGCGCGAGGTGATCAGATATTTGGAGCGCCAATTGTACGAGACCCGGGCGTTGAACACGCTGTCCTCGTAGAAGCCCGAGAGATTATAGCTGTGCCGCGAGAGGCCGGGGAAGGAGAGCGCGCCGCCGGTGAAGACGTCGCGGTCCGCATAGCCCGAATCCTTCGAATAGGTGTAGTTCGCGATCACCCCGAGATTGCCGAGCGCGCCGGGCAGGAAATCGAGGACATATTGTCCGCCCACTTCGGCGCCGTTGATCGTCACCTTGCTGGTGCCGTTGACCGGTACGGTGACGGTGTAGGTCACGCCGGTAGTCGGCTCGACATAGGCTTCGCTGCCGTTCTGGATGAACGAGCCGATCTCCTTGCGGAAATAAGTCGCCGAGAAATAGCCGGTGCGATTCGGATAGAATTCGATCCCCAGATCATATTGCCGCGCGCGATAGGGCTCGAGCCCCGGATTGCCGCGCGAGCCGGTGAGCCCGACCGCGTCGAGCGCGAAACGCGGCGCGAGCTGCGCCGGCGAGGGGCGCGCCAGCACTTCGGTTGCGGTCGCACGCAGCTGGAGCCGACCGGGGATGAGCTCGGCCTTGAGGTTCAGCGAGGGAAGGAATTCGGTGTAATGCCCTTCGAACGACACCGGCGTCACCGTGCCGGCGCGGACCTGGAAGCCATCCGAGGTCGTCCGCGTGTCGACCACGCGAAGCCCGGCCACGCCGGTGATCCGCACCCCGCCCTCGATGGCAAAAGCCGCCTGACCATAACCGGCGAGATTGTCGTCCTTCACTTCCCAGGTGTCGAGCGGCACCGGATTGACGAACGGGTCGGGGATTCCGACGGCATCGGCCACATCCATGCCCAGGTTGAGCCAGCGCCGTATGCCCCCGTCATAGCCGAGATCGGCGCCCCCGAAAAAGTCATGGTCGCCCAGCGTCGCATTGGCAGCGACCAGGTCGCGGATCTGCTGGGTGAGCTGTGCCGACGGAACGGTGGAGAGGGTGACGTTCGAACTCACCCCGGTGGCATAGGTGTTGGTGATCGTCTGGCCGTTATAGCCGTTGAGCGTCAGCGAGCGATCGAAATAGCGGCTGTCGGCGGTCAGCACGCGCTTCTGAATGCCCGCCTTGAGCGACGTGAAGAAGCCGCCGTCGGGCTTGAACTCGGCATCGAGCTTGCCGTCGAATTCCTCCTGGTCGTTGTAGCGCGGGCGACGCAGCACGATCAGCTGGTTGAGCCCCTGCGACGTCGTCTGATCGAGCGGCAGCGTGATGTTCGGCGCCTGCTGGTCATTGCCGTAATCGATCGTCAGCGACGAGATGCCGAGCGCTCCCGCAGTGGCGTTGATCTCGTTGTTATACGCCTTCGATCTCGCATAGCCGGCGCGTGCCTGCAGCGTCAGCCGGCCCATGGTCCAATCGAACCCGGCCTGGCTGTTGAAGGTGTTGCGATTCTGCGTGCCGAGAATGTTGCGATAGCTGACCGCCAGTCCGTTGGGCGCGGCGAGCGATCCGAGAAACGTCACGCTGGTTGCGGTATCGTCCGGTCCGATCGTCGTGCGGGTGCGATCGACGCCGCCATCGACCACGTTCTGCACCGTGTTGAGCTGAAGGAACTGGCTGTCCAGCGTCATCTTCGAGCGCGTGTAGGTGCCTTCGATGAACGCGCGAAAATCCGTGTTCGGCCGCCATTCGAAGACTCCGCTGATCGCGCCCCGCCTGGTCGATTCACGGTTGATCACCGGCCGGGGGATGTCGGGATAGAAATCGCCGCTGCCGTCGCCGTTGAGATCGAGCGCCTGGACTCCGGCGGTCGCCGGATCGCGGTCGATCTGGCGCCAGCCGGTGGTCCGCAACTGATCGTACCACAGACTACGATTCTCGTAGGTCGCCGAGACGAGGATGCCCATCGTGTCGTTGTTGAACAAGGTGCTGGCGATCAATGCGAGCTTGGGATCCACCTTGTCGGCGAGCGTGCCGTAAATCCCCTGCACCGATCCCGCGATAAAGGGCTTGTTGCTGTCGAACGGACGGCGGGTGATGACGCGGACGGTGCCGCCGAGACCGCCTTCGGTCATGTCGGCCGTGGCGGACTTCACCACCTCGACGCGCGAGACGAACTCGACCGGCAGATCGCGGAATTCGACGGCACGCGAACTGCCGACCACCGTGGACAATGCCGTCTGACCATTGATCTCGACGCGGTTGAGCGACGGGTCGGCGCCGCGGATGGACACGCCCTGCCCTTCGCCCGCGGCACGCGTGATCTGCACGCCGGTCACGCGCTGCAGCGCCTCGCCGATATTCTTGTCGGGGAATTTGCCGATATCCTCGGCCGAGATCGCATCGACCACCTGCGCCGAGTTGCGCTTGACGCTCTGCGCGTCGGCAAGGCTCTGGCGGATGCCGGTCACGACGATTTCGGAAGGCTCGTCCTGCACCGGAGCTTCCGTCTCGGCGGCGGCGGTGGCGTCTTGCGCCTGCGCGAAAGCGGGGGCGGAAAAAGCCAGCGCCCAGGCCAGTGCGGCGCTGCTCGCCATCGCGCGAGTCGAACTCTGGACCCTCATCAAACTCTCCTCTCGAGCGCCTGCACTTGTGCAGTGTCACAATGAGCGACGACCCGTCGCCTCGATCGAGAGCTACATTATGTGGGATAACATGGCAATATTTGAAACTGCGGCGATTAAGCTGCACGCGGTGGGCTGTTGCGCCAGCTCTCACTCTTGCCGTCACCCCGGACTTGTTCCGGGGTCCACCAGGCGACCGAGCGATGCCAAAAGAGGCTCGACACCTTCGCTCGCGGCACAGTGGACCCCGGCACAAGGCCGGGGGTGACGATGGGTTGGGATCAGTCGGCAAGCGTCGCGTTGTCGATCACGAAGCGATATTTGACGTCGCTGCGCTGCATGCGCTCATAGGCTTCGTCGATCTGCTGGATGCGGATCATCTCGATATCCGAGACGATGCCGTGTTCGGCGCAGAAATCGAGCATCTCCTGCGTTTCGGCGATGCCGCCGATCAGCGATCCGGCGATCGCGCGGCGGCGGAAGATCAGCGCCGATACGTCGGGCGACGGATGGGCGTGCTCGGGAACGCCGACCAGGGTCAGGGTGCCGTCGCGCTTGAGCAAGGCCGTGAACGCATCGAGATCATGGCTCGCCGCAACCGTATCGAGGATGAAGTCGAAGCTGTTGGCGTGCGCCGCCATCTCGTCCGGATTGCGCGAGACCACAACTTCGTCCGCACCGAGCGTCCTGGCGTCCTCGCGCTTGCTCTCCGAAGTGGTGAAAGCGACGACATGCGCGCCGAGCGCATGGGCGAGCTTCACGCCCATATGGCCCAGTCCGCCGATACCGACCACGCCGACCTTCTTGCCCGGACCGACATTCCAGTGCCGCAGCGGCGACCAGGTGGTGATGCCGGCGCAGAGCAAGGGCGCGACCGCCGCGAGCTGGGCTTCGGGATGAGTCACCTTGAGCACGAACTTGTCGTCGACGACGATCCGCTCCGAATAGCCGCCCAGCGTATGCCCCGGCGCATCGGGGGTCGGGAAATTATAGGTGCCGGTGAAGCCGTTCTCGCAATATTGCTCGAGCCCTTCGTCGCACGATGCGCAATGCTGGCAGCTGTCGACCATGCAGCCCACTCCGACGAGATCGCCGACCGCGAATTTGGTCACATCGCCGCCGACGGCGCTGACACGCCCGACGATCTCGTGCCCCGGAACGCAAGGGTAGATCGTCCCGCCCCATTCGGAGCGGACCTGGTGCAGATCGGAATGGCAGACCCCGCAATACGCGATGTCGATCTGGACGTCGTGCGCGCCGGGCGCGCGGCGCTGGATCGCGATCGGCTCGAGCGGCTTGTCGGCGGCATAGGCGCCATAGGCATTGGTGGTCATCGTGCGATTCCCCGTTTTCTGATTGGATCTCGTCCGGCGCAGATAGGGCGCGATAGGAACCGCGATTAGCGGCTATGATCTGCATGCAGTTGTGAATACAGCTCAGTAATGAACCGGCAGCATCTGGCGGAGCTGTCCGCCTTTCTCAACGTGGCGCGCGAGCGCAGCTTCACTCGGGCGGCGGCGCAACTGGGCGTGACCCCGTCAGCGCTGAGCCACAGCATGCGCGCGCTCGAGGAGCGGCTGGGGTTGCGGCTGCTCAACCGCACGACGCGCAGCGTGACCGCGACCGAAGCCGGCGAGCGGCTGTTGCACGCGCTGGGGCCGCGTTTCGACGAGATCGAGGCCGAAGTGGCGGGGCTGAGCGCGCTACGCGACAGGCCCGCGGGCACCGTCCGGATCAGCGCCGACGAGCATTCGATGGCGACGGTGCTGTGGCCCGCGCTCAAGCCTATACTCCGCGAATATCCCGACATTAATGTCGAGATCGCCACCGACTACACGCTGACCGATATCGTCGCCGAGCGCTTCGACGCCGGCGTGCGCTTCGGCGAGATCGTCGCCAAGGACATGATCGCAGTGCCGATCGGCCCCGATGCGCGAATGCTCGCGGTCGCCTCGCCCGGCTATTTCGCGGCGCGCGGCCGGCCGCAGACGCTCGAGGAACTGACCGGGCATAATTGCATCAACCTGCGGCTACCCACCTATGGCGGCCTCTACGCATGGGAGTTCGAGCGGAACGGCCGCGAGCTACGCGTGCGGGTCGAGGGGCAGCTGATCTTCTCCTCACTCCTCCCGATCCTCGAGGCGACGCTCGACGGCTTCGGCATCTGCTGTGTTCCGCAGTCGCTGGTGCAAGCCCATCTCGACAGCGGCGCGCTGGAGGCGGTGCTGACCCAATGGTCCCCGCCGTTCCCCGGCTATCACCTATATTATCCGAGTCGGCGCCAGCCCACACCGGCCTTTGCCGCGATCGTCGAAGGTCTGCGCTATCGTCCGGAGCGCTGACGCCCCCTGTGATGCGCGGTGCATTGCGCCCATGCCGGTTTTACGCTATCGGCGCGCGCTTCCACAGCATCGGCTACGGAAACCCTGCGGGAGGATGCCTCGGCATCCGTCTGAACCGCTAAACTTGATCGGGGCCTTCCAGGCTCCTTGAAAGAGAGTGACATGGCAAAGAAGATTACCGGCTATATCAAGCTGCAGGTGCCCGCGGGCGCCGCAAATCCGTCTCCGCCGATCGGCCCTGCGCTGGGTCAGCGCGGCGTCAACATCATGGAATTCTGCAAGGCGTTCAACGCCCAGACCGGCGACACCGAGAAGGGCACCCCCCTTCCCACCGTCATCACCGTCTATGCGGACCGTTCGTTCTCGTTCGAGACCAAGACTCCGCCGGCGACCTATCTGCTCAAGAAGGCTGCGAACCTGAAGTCGGGCTCGAAGGAGCCGGGCAAGGTTTCCGCGGGAACCATCAAGCGCTCGGCCGTCCAGGCGGTTGCCGAAGCGAAGATGAAGGATTTGAACGCCAACGACATCGAGGCGGCAACGAAGATCATTGAAGGCTCCGCACGCGCGATGGGCCTCCAGGTTGTGGAGGGCTGATACCATGGCAAAGCTGACCAAGAAGCAGAAGACCTGGACCGTCGACAGCGAGAAGCTGCACGGCGTCGATGAAGCGATCTCGATCGTCAAGGCGAACGCCACGTCGAAGTTCGACGAGACCGTCGAAATCGCGCTCAACCTCGGCGTCGATCCGCGCCACGCCGACCAGATGGTCCGCGGCGTCGTCACCCTGCCCAAGGGCACCGGCAAGGACGTTCGCGTCGGCGTGTTCGCCCGCGGCGCCAAGGCCGAGGAAGCCACGGCTGCCGGCGCTGACGTCGTCGGTGCCGAAGACCTGATGGAAGCCATCCAGGGCGGCAAGATCGACTTCGATCGCTGCATCGCCACCCCCGACATGATGGGTCTGGTCGGCCGTCTCGGCAAGGTGCTGGGTCCGAAGGGCCTGATGCCGAACCCGAAGCTCGGCACCGTCACGATGAACGTCGGCGAAGCGGTCAAGGCCGCCAAGGGCGGTCAGGTCGAGTATCGCGTCGAGAAGGCCGGTATCATCCATTCGGGCATCGGCAAGGCGTCGTTCCCGGCGGAAGATCTGCGCGCGAACTTCGACGCGCTGGTCGATGCCGTGATCAAGGCCAAGCCGGCCGGCGCCAAGGGCAAGTATGTCCGCAAGGTGGCGCTGAGCTCGTCGATGGGCCCGGGCGTCAAGGTCGACGTGGCGGAAGTCGCCACCGCCTGATCCTCGCGATCGTCCAATAGGGAAAGGGCCGGGGGAGACTCCGGCCCTTTTCTTTTGCCCCGCGCATGCAAGCTTCGGACGCGGCGGGGAAATTCCGGAATGGCGCCGGCGCGTCGATCGGCCTATCGGCCGCCGATGCAGGCCCGCCATGTCCATTTCGAATCCTGACGCGCAAGACGGCACTGGCGGCGAGCAACCGCGCCCGCAGCGCAAGAACCTGATGCTGTCCGCGACGATCGAGTGCGGCGGCACGCGGGCGCCGGTGCGTATCCGAAATCTTTCCGAAACCGGCGCGATGCTCGACGGCGCCACACTCCCCAATCCCGGCGTGTCGCTGACGCTGCTGCGCGCCGAGATCACCGTCGGCGCCACGGTGATCTGGCGCGAAGGCGGTCGCTGCGGCGTTCACTTCGATTCCGTCGCCGCGACGGTGGACGAATGGGTGACCGGAAAACGCCCGCCGACCTTCGACGGCAAACAGGGCCAGGCACGCGTCGACGCGATCCAGGGTGCCGTCCGCGCGGGCGCAACGCTGCCTGTCGAACCTCCGGTAGCGGGAACGCTCGATGCCGCCGAGATCGAGCGACGCGTCGCCGAAGAGATCACCCACGTCCAGCGGCTGATCGATGCGCTGGGGGAGGAACTGATCGAGGACCCGGTGATGCTCCAGCGCCATATGCGGCTGTTACAGAATCTCGATCGGGCCAGCCAGATTCTCGAACATCTCGGCAAGGTCCTCGGCGCGTCCGACCGCCTCGCCGCGGCGCACGATGTCGCGATGCAGGATCTGCGCGAGCGACTGCTGCGCAAACCGATCTTCTAGCGCTCGACCACCCGCCAAGCGTCGTCAACCAAGGTTGACAGATAGAAACGTCAACCTTAGTTGACGCTCATGACCCCCGAAGATCTGCCTTCGCCCGACGATCCCGAAGCCGCGCTGGCTGCGGTGCTCGCGTTGCGGCGGCTTGCCGACGGGCTCGAGCGTCGCGCCGTGCATGCGGCGCTCGCAGCCGGCTGGAGCTGGGCAGATATCGCCGAAGCGCTGGGGGTGACCCGGCAGGCCGCGCACAAGCGCCTCGCGCATCTCATCACACGAAAGGATCGGGACCAATGATATTCGCGGAAGTTCGCAGCCGGATGCGCGACATGGCCGGCATCGCGGCGCTTTGCCGGGCGGCGGAGGACGTGGCGCGGGCCGAAGGCGCGGCCGAGCCCGCCGCCGAGCATTTCGTCCTCGCCGCGCTCAACATGACCGATGACAGCGCTGCACGCGTCTGGACTGCGCTCGGACAGAGCCCCGAGAGCTTTCGTGCGGCGATCGGCGGTCAATTTGCCGATG
>Ga0247823_10003158_pt1 | contig 13456 bp, 7 predicted proteins | sample 13C_PalmiticAcid_2_FD_192426 | JGI IMG/M metagenome (GOLD analysis project Ga0247823, IMG submission 192426) | Soil microbial communities from agricultural site in Penn Yan, New York, United States - 13C_PalmiticAcid_Day30 | ecosystem: Environmental > Terrestrial > Soil > Agricultural land...
GGATGGGGAGCCTTCGGGGTCGGGTGGGTTGTGGAGGAGCTCGTCGTCGGCCTCGGCGGTGAAGCGCACTAGGTTCGTCTCGGCCACGATGTCGAAGGGCTCTGGGATGCCTGCTTTATCCTGGGCACTGCGCCGTTTGCGGGGGATGGACCCGGAGGGCGAGCTGGTAGGATCACGTCGGTCGGACAATGTGACGGCGGGCGAACAGGTACAGCTGTTTCCGCCGGATTGCTGTCTTGGTCGCGCGTGTGGTGTGCTGAGGGGACGTCGTTCGGCAGGCAATGTCGCTCAGTGCGCAGCGGGCGTGCAAATTGCTTGGCTCGAGGTCGTGGCAGATTGACTGGGTCGCAATTAAGTTCGTGTGATTGAGCGGCGGTTAGTGACCTGGAAGTCGGGGTGTCGCCTGGGATGCTCGCCCAGAATGCAGGATGGTCTGGCCGCGTTCCAAGGGTCAGTCGAGACCTCAATCACCCAGTTTGCAAAATGCCTGCGCCAAATGCAGTGCACATCAGATGCTGAAGCTAGGAAAGTCGAGTCTAGGACTCAAGACACATGAATTCAGACGGAAACGAGCCACAGGCGAACTGGTTACCGGATAATTGACCCGAAAGCAGCAAGCAGAGAGTGTTCTGGTTCATGGGGCTGTTGTCAGGGATCCGTGAGATGAGGTTCCCCCCAGCACAGTTGGGCTGGATGCTTGGCCCCTGAAGCGTCCCCTATTCGACGTGCGTGTGGGGGAGGACCCCACACTGTCTGCAGCGCATGGAGTAGCCGCCCTGAAGATGAACCAATCACCTCGCTGAGCCTGCGGAGCTTAAGACACCGAGCCTCGAAGGTAAGGTATGAAGGTCACTATGTATATAGGTAGGATTGACCGTGTTGTGGGGTTTAATTGTTTATAGTGAGAGTTTCTTGTGTTTCTATCATTATTCTGTAAACCAAGATCTGGCATGCGGCGCGCCATGACTCTCGGGGGCATTTGCTGCTGGTGCTTGCCCTGATTCAACTGCTCGAGGTTTTAGTCCTCATCATCACTGTCACCAAATATGGCCTTGAAGACGTCTTCCCCCGCCCTCTTCCCTTCCAAAGCTTCATTCCTGCTCGAGTCCACAACTGTTTTCTCGGCGGCTGGAGGTTGCTTGAAGGTCTCCTCCCTTTCTCCTGGCGTGCTATTCAAGGACGCACCGGCGGAGGCCGACTCGAGCTGCAGCAGCTCCTGTCGTGGAGCCCCAAACTCCGGGGTAACACCAAACTGGGACGGGGCATCGTATCTCGCCCTGGCTGACCCGGATGCCGGGTACTCATCGGGCTGGACATGTTCCGGCGGCTTCACATTGAACCTCTTGCAGAGGAGCCGGGTCGGATAAAAGTCCACGACGGACCGTGTCATAGGGCCAAACATACCAAGTTTGGCTGCTTCCTCGGCCGGATCCTGCGGCTTGGGCGGCGGCTTTGCGATGAGGTCTTTTCCGCCCGTGTCGCTTCCTGAGCTGGTGCTGGATTTCGTTGTCGATGTTGTGAACCGACTCGCCATAAATCCCGTCATGGGCTTGAAGATCCTTGCGCAGTTAAAGAACTCTTGTAGTTCCCTGGTCCACTCTTCGATGTTCATCTTGGGCGGTTGTGTCCCGGGGGTCGGCTTGAACCCAGCCTCATACTCAAGGAACGAGATGTACCTCGCACGCTTCGCCTCGTCGTCCGCATACGGCGCATTGCCGCTGGCCCCCCTGGAAATGGCGGCCACGGCTGTCTCCTTACCCAACCTCGGAATCCGGCTGAGGAGTTCTTGCACGCGGTCGGCCTCGCTGAGCGCATGCCCCACAGGAACCTCGCCTCGGGCGGGGGGAAGATCGGTCTTGCCGGTCACAGCAGCCAACCGTTCTCGTGCCTCTGCAGACATGAAGTCAAAGACAGACTTTCCCGGGAGTTGCTTTTCACCAAGGATGGCCGCGCGAGATTTTGGGTCGAGGGTTGACGCCCTGGCGGCGTCAGATGTTGAAACATGACCAGCTGGGGCCGTCTGCGACTTGGGTTGCTTGGACGAGACCCAATCTGGCGGAATCTTGGGAGGAGGGTACTTCCCTTCGGCGTTAGTCCCCGATGTCAACGGGTCCGGCTCCTTGCCGAACACGAATCCTTCCAGAGGAAGCCGTCCGTCGTGGCATTTCCGTACTCCCAGCGCAATTTTCGACAGTGTCGATTTTTTGGATGGTATGAAAGTCGGTTTTGCCTTCAAAGCAGGGTTAATCGAAATCGCGGCTTTCTTCTTCTTCTTGTCTCCTCCTATTACGCGGTTGTACGATATTCGCGGGCCAACCTCGTAGGGATCCTCGTCGTCGGAGCCGGTGTCATTCAGAATACCAACCCCAATGCCCCCTCGACCCTTGTCTCGCTCTTTCTTGCGACCCGTGGCTAACGTAAATTTTGGCCTCCCAAAGTTGCCGCTTTGGTCGTCGTCATCTTCTTCGGACTCGTGTGCGCCGCTCGTCTTGGCCGAAAGACTGATCGGTGTTAGTTTCGTCTCCCCTGCAAAGCCCAACCCCTTGTGATCGGCTTTTCGAACGAAGCTGATCATGGCGACGTTTTCGGGCGCAAAAAGATATGTGGCGCCGGCGTCCTTGGCGTCGCTGCGAAGGTCGAGGCGGGCGTGCCTGCGGACCTTAGGACCAATCCCTTGACCCTCCTTCCACCCCATCCGCCTGAGGAGTTTCGTGCCCATTGTTTCGCCTTCGGCGCGGAAGAGTCCCATGAGACCGGACGCCCTCGTGGCGTCGTCGGCGGTGGTGCCGAGGCCAGCGAACGCGGCCTGGGTTTGTATTGTCCTCGATTCCTCGGCATCGGCCAGATCCTCCGCGTCCATGAAATCTTCGGCGCGCTGTTGGGCGGCGTTGGCGTCATCCTTGCGGCGATTTGTCCGGGAAGAAACAAAAGTTGACGGCGTCCATCCTTCTTTTGAACCGACGGTGTTGAAGTATCTAGAGGCATGTCAGCAAGCCCAAACAGAAACCGAAAAGGGAGCAGACTTGCCCTGCACTCCATCCTCCCGTGAATGCGCCGTGAAGCCTCTTCCTCCCCCGCTCATCCCTCACTTCCTGCTTCCATAGCGGCACGTATGAGCCATCGTCCCGGACCTCGGGATCGAGCGGCGGAAGAGGGGTGCCGAAGAGGACAAAGGGGGATTGTTGTGCAGCAAGGTCGGCCTCGTAGGTGGCGCGCGATCGCTTGTAGGACATGGAGAATCCAATGCACGAGCAGGATCGTAGGTGCAAGTTTGGTGAAGGCGATGATGGTGACCCGGTCTGCGATGGAGGCTCTCTGCAGCCAAAATCGGGTCCCCATGCAGCTCCGATGCAACAATTGAAGCTCGAATGAGCTTGATGCGGAAGGCGGTGAAGTTATGCAGAGCCAGCGGAGAAGTTCTGCCTGCACCAACCTCGATGCGGGGAATGTGGGCGCTTGGAGATGCTGCCAAGAAAACAGTTCAGCAAGAGGCTCCATCATCTCAGCCAGCCTGGTCAGCTTCAACATCTGTCACAGCACGGTCCTCGCGATAGGTAACAATGTATTGTTCTACATGCAGGTCTGGCGGAGAGCCGAAGAGAATTGTCACCACCTCTGAATCCAGCTTGCCGCCAAAACAGATTTGAATCTATCCTTCCGCCATTCCTCTCCGAGGTGAAGACAGAGATGCCGACTTGCCTTGTCCCAAAAAAACATGGTGCGTTTCCTGAGCGGGAAAGTCAAGAAGCCTTGGTCGCTTTCAGAAAGTTTGGAGCCAAGGGTTCTACGTCACTAGCTTACCTACACACTGAAAGGTAGGGTTAAACTGAAACGCATAATCCGTTGGCCGGCATTGAGGCTCATCAGGGAGGGTATCTCAGACGCACGTCAAGGTCCCTGACCCTGGTTGATCAGCACCATGATATCATCCAGCCGTGTTTGTGGGTGGGAAATAAACCCCTCGACATCGACATCGACATCGACATCGACAATTGGCATAGACCCTCAACCTTGAACCCTCGCTGCCAACTGCTAACTCTAGCCAAGACGGACTTGAGCTCAGGGCCTGGCTCCCCAAACCCAACATGTTTGCGGTTGATTGATTGGTGAACACCTGTTTGAGTCCCTCGATGGGGGCTGTTTGCTTGGATCCATCCGTGGTAACTATGACCCGTACTTGCACGTACTGGTAACGTAACACTTCTTGATGCTCCCCTCGTGTTTGGCCCCAATCTCTCGACCCGTCACCCCATCGTCTCTCCCTTGAGGCGAACGACCCCGAGCAGGTGGCAACAGGCCGCTTGGCCGACCCGTCTCTTTTCGAAAGGAGGTATGGATGGCTGTCTGCGGAGGTGACAGCTTGCTCCGAAGGCCTGCGGCGCGGCCACCTGGTCAGGGCCATGTTGGTGCAGCACACGCATCATCCACCCCGCAGAGAGCCAATCAAGCAACGATCAGAGAGCCACTGAGCAACGCCTGCAGAAGCAATCTGTAGCAGCAATCTGTAAGGCGCAAATCTTATCCAAGGCATGCAGGGCGACCGCAGCTGGGGGAAAGATAATCTGCCCTGAGGCTTTTACTGACTCCCGACCTGGCGTTGTCTCCCGCAGCAACAACTCCAACCACATGCTCCCTGCATCTCCGCTGGCCGACTTTCGTCGAGTCTGGCCCCGGCAGCTGGAGCCCGTTCTGCCGGAGCCGGGCCAGGCAGTGGACCCCATCATTTCGTATCGGTACCTTACCTCATGCCCCAGAAACTCCCCGACCTTTTTTTTGTGGAGGAGACCGTTTAAAAAATCGTGGACCGCCTAGGACGGCGAAAGGGCCTTGAAGAGTATGGGCTCCTGGGGAAGTTGCACAATACCATGCATGCCCGTGCGCTTTGTGATGTTCGTCAACAGGGCAGCGGCAAACCAGGGCTGGTCTTGGGGGGTGGCTGGCTGTAATTACGTGTAAAACAGACATGGATTGTTACCCGCTTGCCAGGTTGGATCTCCACTACGGAGCCCCCTGACAAGGCCCAGCCAAACGCCCCGAGTCGTCCCCCTCAACTCTCCCGTCACTGGAAAGGAAGCGTCGTTGACTGCCCAACCTCAGGGCGACACGCTGCTCCCTGCATTACATTGCGCACTCTCCCAGGCAACACCTCTCGCCGAAGCGCCCCGCCAGGGTCCGCGTAAAAAACTACACCCTCAATTCCTTTGTCTGCAGCAGCCCTCCCTGCATCCTGCTCCTCGACTCGTCCATCGGCTGCTTGACGCCGTCATTTCTCTCCCTCCCGACCTGCCACCGATCTATCTCAGGCCATCCCGATTTCAGACTCTGTGGCCGACATCCGTCATCGCATTTGGAACGCCCCTTAGTTGATTGGTGTGTTTCTGAGTCTGCGTTGTCCCTCTGCACCACGATTCCCAGCGGATTTCCAGCGGTCGGTGTGCCGTACGGTCCACACACGCCTCACCCCAACTGGTAGCCAGCACTCGCCCACCGCCGCCTGGGCTCTGCGTCACCCTCGCCCGCTATGGCGACCTCCCTCTCCGCCGGGGCTGAAATGCCCATACGATCACAGTCTGTTCGGACGCGCCGCCCACCGACCTCGTCACGGCCCGAACCACTCCCACAGCGGTCCGAGTCGCTCACGAGAGCCGAGGCCTCGCGCCCCCACCGCCGCAGCAGTCAGCGATCAACCACCGCCCAGTCGCCCCGGCACCCTCCCCAGCCCGACATGCCCGCTCCTCCTGCCGCGCACAACCACGCCGCCGCGGCAGACGATGCCCGCGACAGGGCCGCCGCCGACCCGCAGGCGCGCACATCCAAACACAGATACCGCACCGTCATTCCCGCCCCATCGGGCAACTATGCCTTCATAAAGACCATTGGCCAGGGGAGCATGGGCAAGGTGAAGCTGGCCAAGAGGGAGGGGACAAACGAGCTGGCAAGTCTTGCGTGCTGCGCTGCCTGAGAAGTCGCCTGTCTAACCCTCACTTTCCGTGCCGCAGGTCGCCTGCAAAATCATCGAGAGGGTCTCACCCGACGACGGACGCCAGAGCAGGGAAGACAGAGAGAGATCTGACGCCGCCAGGGAGGACCGCAACGCCCGCGAGGCCGCCATCGTCAGCCTGCTCAACCACCAGTACATCTGCGGGCTGCGGGACAACCTGCGCACGAGATGGCACTGGTACATGCTCTTCGAATACGTCAACGGCGGCCAGATGCTCGATTACATTATCTCTCATGGGAAGCTCAAGGAGAAACAGGCTCGGAAGTTTGCGCGCCAGATAGCGAGCGCCGTTGACTACTGCCACCGAAACAGCATCGTTCACCGAGACCTCAAGATCGAAAACATCTTGATCAGCAAGACCGGCGACATCAAGATCATTGATTTCGGTCTCAGCAACCTCTTCTCGCCGGAAGAGGACAGGAAGCTCAAGACATACTGCGGCAGTCTCTACTTTGCCGCTCCGGAGCTGCTGCAAGCAAGACCCTACACGGGGCCCGAGGTTGATGTGTGGAGTTTTGGCGTGGTCTTGTTCGTGCTGGTCTGCGGCAAGGTTCCGTTTGACGACCAGTACATGCCCGCTCTCCACCAGAAGATCAAGAAAGGCGCAGTCGACTATCCCAACTGGCTATCAAGCGGTAAGTGCTGTCTCAGGCGCCATGGCTCTGGCCCTGCTAACGACTAGTCCAGAGTGCAAGCACCTGATTTCCCGGATGCTGGTCACGGACCCGAGGCAGCGCGCCACCATGCACGAAGTCATGAACCACCCGTGGATGCTCAAGGGGTACAACGGCCCTCCCGAGAACTTCCTTCCGCATCGCGAGCCCCTGAAACTGCCACTGGATGAGGAAATCATCGCACATATGACGGGGTTTAAGTTTGGCCCTCCGGACCACATCCGCGAGGAGCTGACCAAGAAGATCACGTCACCGAAATATCTGGCAGCGGCCCGGCGCCTGGAGAAGGAGAGGGAGCTGCCGCTGCCCACTCCAAAGGATGCCGAAAAGCGACGCGGCTTCGGCTTCGATTTCTACAAGAGGCGAAACTCGGTCACCAGCAAGGACACGCTGACCAACGGCAGCTCAGAGGGCCTGCCGATCGGCGACGATCCGCTCAACGCCTTTGACCCCATGGTGTCCATCTACTATCTCGTCCGCGAAAAACTCGAGCGCGACCGGCAAGAGGCGCAGGCCGCGCAGCCGTCTGTGCCCCCGAAGGTGCAGGTCCCACCATCTCCGCAACTCGCGCAGCCACTCCTCGTCCCGCCGTCACCCACCGTGCGGCCAAAAGAGAAACACTCGCTCGCCGAAATCGTCCCGCCGCAGCCGGCACACACCGAGGGCGGCCCCCACACGCGGCAGCGGGCTCGGTCGCACAGCGAAGACCAAGTCAGGGAGCCGGTCAAGAACGGCCTCCTCTCGCCCGAGGTGGCGGCGCCCAAGAAGAGCGGCAACGGGCCGGTATCCCTCCTCCGCCGCCTCAGCACGCGCGACCGGCGGAAGGAGCCCGCCGAGGGCAAAGCCAACCTCATGCAAAAATCCGTCTCGATGCGCGCCAAATCCCTCGGCCATGCTCGCAGGGAGAGCATCCAAGCCCGCCGCGCCAAGCGCGAGGCCGACGCCCGCGACCAGCTCCTCCACCCCCAGACCAGCAACAGCCACCACCAAGAACCCGTCCGCGAGGAGACGGACGCCGAGCTCGGCCTCGAGGCCGAAGGCGGGGAGACCAGCGGCGGGTCCAACGAGCGCCTCGCGCCCGAAGACCCGGACCTCGCCAAGCCCGTCTACCTCAAGGGCATCTTTAGCGTCTCGACGACCTCGACCAAGCCCCTGCCCGAGATCCGCGCCGACATCAAGCGCGTGCTCAAGATGCTCGGCGTCGGCTTCACCGAGATCAAGGGCGGCTTCAGCTGCACGCACGCGCCGAGCATCGCCGAGGAGGACAGCCACCTGCTCGGCGGGCGGCACCACGCCGGCGGGCAGGCGACGGAGCCGAGGGTCGCCGACGGCGAGATCCGCTTCGAGATGGTCATTGTCAAGGTGCCGATTGTCAGCCTGCACGGCGTGCAGTTCAAGAGGGTCGGGGGCAACACGTGGCAGTACAAGGCCATGGCGGAGCAGATTGTGAGGGAGTTGAGGTTGTAAGGTTGGGGGACGGGAAAAGGGGAGAGGAGGGATATTTGGGGGGCATACATTTGTGAGCGGTGGAGGATTGGCTTCAGGAGAAGAGGTTGGGGGGTTTATATTTCGTGATTGTGGGCGATGTTGGGATGGTGTTGGTTTGTTGGCCTGTGTTTGGCATGTTTGAAACGTAACTCTTTATTTTAATTACTACTTAATATTGAGACGTGATGCCTCGTGGTGTGTGCGGTCGTCGTTCAGTTGTATTTTCTGTGAGGATGAATTCGGGTTCTCTCGTGGAGTCCAGCCCAGAGCTGATGTGGTTGTGCCAAGCTCTTGTCAGAGCTGTGTTGAAGTTGAGGGGATAGTTAGAGGAAACGCGACACCAGGCACCGAGAGAGTATCAACAACCACATCTGAATTTCTACTCTTGTCTCCGGCGTGTATTCCACAACTTCCAGTCTTTTGTGAGTGGCGCAAACCTCTGCTAATTACAGTATCCTTGAATAACGCCCCGTGCCCGTGTATACCACCATCCAGTTGCCCATCGCAGTTATATCCTACACAGTGTTGTACATATACACGCTTTACTCCATTCCCACTCACATCCTCCCTCGAAATCGTTTACACCAGCCCCCCTTCCCCACACTTGCAAAAACAAGAAGCTGGCCCCTAGATAACCCCAAGCCTCACCCACAAGAACTTCACATCCGCTTTCCTCCTCGGGGTTGTAATCGTCCCGAGTGCCGAGCGCCCAGTCCTGAAGTGTCAATGGGGACGTGAAAAGAAGGTTAGGCTGTCCTCGGCCCTTCCCCCTTGACAAGTTGACCCTCTATTCCTGCCCTTCCCCCTTGCCCTCCTTCCCCGTAATCCGCGGCCAAAACTTGACCCACATGTACCCCTCCCCCAGAGCCATCGCGACAAGCCCCGCGCCCAGGGCCAGGCGCAGGCGGGGGTTGGGCACGATGCGCTTGAGGGAGAAGGACGGGTAGGAGGGGTTGGTGTTGGTGGTTGTGTTTGTTGGCTTTGCGCTGTTGCGGTAGATGGAGGTTGTGGAGAGGTGTGTTTTCTGTTGAGTTTGAGAGAGGGCGCGGAGTGGTGCGGTTCTGCTGAGGGCGCGGAGGGCTGTCATCGCGAGATGTGAGGTGGGGTGTTTGGTGTGTGATGTGTGTGGTTTACGGGGTGTGTGGTGGACGAGATCAGAGCTGCTGTCTTGGTGGGTTGGAATGGGGAAATGGAGAGAGAGAAGCGGTTTGTTTGGAAGGAGGGGAACAGTTTTATACCAGCATGTTGACTGGATGTCGTTGGGTTTGTGCCGGAATAGGCAAGAGCAAGTACATTTCCTGTGACACATTGGGCGTCGGGACAAGCCGGGTCTTGCACCAACCAGCCAGTAAGCCCAGCATTCAGGATCGCGGCATGTTGCACTCTCACACTGCACACAATCGTATTTGGCCAGCAGCTTGAGCAGCTCTCATTTCATAATACATATCTCATAATCGTCGTTTCACGACCTGTTGATGGTCAACGGCTTAAACGGCCTCCGCAGCCTCTCAATTGGCTTGATACCCTCCATGCCCAACCCCGCGGGCCTCCTCAGCCCGCCGCTGAGTGCCTTGGGCAGGGTGCTCGTCGTCGCGTGCAGCCCGGCCGCCGGACGGGTGGGCTCGGGGGGCTTGGCGGCCGGGATTTTCCCGCTGCTGTCATCGTTTGCCGCCGCTGGCCGGGGCGGGGAGCTGGAGAAGCACGTGTACTGCTTCCGCTTGGCTGTCTGCTCGTCCCTTGTCACAGAGGGGCGGGTCATCATCTTGCCGGCTCCGAGCTTGTGCCCGGCGAGGACCGGGTCGATCGCCGGCTGCGCCGGTGCGGGAAGGCGTTCGACTACGACTGGATGTCGCGACAGTGTGGTGTTGGGTCCGGGGTATGCTGGCGGTCCAGATGGGGTACGAGCAGGGCCGGAGTTGGTCTTCACAAACCCCATGATGCTCTTTTGGTCCGCTGGTCTTTTGTTGGTTGACGGCTTGGGCTTCTCGGCCTTCTGGGCGACCGTGGCCGTCCCATTCGCCGCGGTGATGGCCGCTTGATGAGCGCCAACACTGACAAATCCATGCGAAGCACCATTGGCAAACGATGGAAGTCCCTCCATGGTTGTGGTATAGTCACCGTGCCAATGGACCTCCTCGCTGCCGTCATGTCCTGGTCCCTGAAGCCGAAGGCGCTTCGCTCGGGCGCCTTCTCCTGGCTTGGCCTCTTCTGGGTCAACCGGAAACAGGTTGTCCTCGGGGCTGAACATGGCGGGAAGACCTTTAAATATGGTCTCCTCTGCGGGCAGCTTGCGCTGGATAATCTTGGCAATCCCTTCCATGACTGGCCGGTCGAGACACGGGCCTTTATTCAGGAAGGACCCCTTCACCGGCTCCACAAACGGCGAGAGCTCAGTGCGCTCCCCGTTGCTGTTGGAGTTGAAGAGGGGGCAACTGAGATAGAGCAAAGCCTGAGCTCTTGTCATGGCGACATAGAGCAACCTTCGCTCCTCGGCGTCGTCTTCAGACCGCGTATGAGGAAACACTGATCTGTAGACGGCGGGAACAAACACAATGGGCCACTCGAGGCCCTTCGCTTTGTGTATTGTCGAGATGGTCACATGTGGCTTGCTGCCCTGGCCTTCATCTCCGGTCTGGGCGTCTGCGGCCAGCGACACGTTGGCCAAAAAGCGCGGCAGGACGTCGATTTCCTTCGTCTGTTGAAGGCCCTCAATCTCCGGGAGGAAATCGTCTTCGGCGTTGTCCACATCCCTCACAAACTCGGCAGCAAGACCCAGGAATTCCTGCACGTTGGCCCATCTTTGCTCGTGGTCGTCAGGGTGGGCGGTTTGGAGGTATTTCTGGAAGTCCAGTTTGACGAGAAGCTGCTCAACCATCTGGACAAGCCCAAACGGGTTCCCGTCCGGACCAGGCGCGTCTTTGATCCGTCTCCTGATGTCTTCTAGAGGGCGGAGAAGACCGCCGCTGAGTTTCTGCTCCATGTGGTTCGTGATCCTTGTCCTCGCTTTGCGATCTCCCCGGCAGTGCTTTGACAGCAGGGCCCAGACACTGAGCGATGATGACTCGGCCTCTTGAAGCAGGCCTTTGATCGTGCCTTCGCCGAACCCTCGCCGCGGGACGTTCAAGATCCTTGCAAACGCGACGTTGTTCTCTGGCTGTGCAATAACACGCAGATAGTCGATGAGCGTCCTAATCTCGGCGCGATCGTAGAATTTGTGGCCGCCAACCATCCTGTAGGCGATGCCGGCCTTCCCAAGGGAGCTCTCAATGTGTCTTGATAGCGAGGCCGAGCGCAGCAGTATTGACACGTCGTTGTGGGTCAGCATGGAGCCCGACATCATCAAAACTCTCCTGATTTCCAAGACGATCCAATCTGCCTCGGCGGCTGCGCTCTTCAGCCGTCGGAGGACGGGACGAGAGCCCTTGTCGTGGACGGGCTTCAGGCCTTTGTCAAAGCGGTTTTCGTCCTGCTTGATCACAAGCATAGACAGGTGGAGGATGGACTGGGACGACCGGTAGTTCTCCTCGAGGGAGACCTTCACGGTCCTGCCAAATTCCTGGAACATGCGGCGCAGGTTTTTGATCTCGGCGGACCGCCATCCGTAAATGCTCTGATCCGGGTCTCCCACGGTGGTAATCCTCCAGTGTTGTTGAGCGAGCAACTTCATCAGCTCGTATTGGATCCCGTTTGTGTCTTGGTACTCGTCGACGAGGACGGTTTGGATGTTGGAGACGCAGCGCGGAAACTGGCGGAGCAGCTCCACGCAGCGGACCAAGAGGTCATCGTAGTCGAGGAGATTCGACTTCTCCAAGTGGCTCTGGTACTCCTGGTAGCAGGTTCCGAACTCGACTTCCTGCTGCCCGGGAGCCTTGGCAGGGCCCTTGGTGGGCTTTGCGGCGGCCTCGGTGCCTTGAGCCTTCTTCTTGCTGATCCATGTGCGGGCGGCACGAGGGTCGACGGCCAGCTGCAGGCGCTTGCAGATGCGTTCGATGCTGGTGCGCGAATCATTCTCGTCGGCAATGCCAAACTTGGGGCTCAGCCCAATGTGTCGTCCATAGGTAGTGAGGTAGCGGCGTGCGATACTGTGAAAGGTGCCCAGGATGAGCTTCTTCTCCCGGCCATTGCCCAGGGCCTTCCCGATGCGGTCCTTCATCTCGCGGGCGGCCTTGACGGTGAAGGTGGCCACGATGATGTCCTCGGGCTGGTATCCCACATGGTCGATCAACCAGGCGACGCGAGCCGTCAGGGTGTGTGTTTTGCCGCTACCCGGGCCGGCGAGGATGGCAAGAGTGGCGGCATCCGACGTCACCGCCCGGCGCTGGGCGTCGTTGAGGCCATAGAGAATGGCGTGTTTTGGTGTGGATGGAGCCATGGAGCAAGGGGCCACAGCAGCGCATGGGCGCTTGGTTGCTGTGGGTTTATGGACAAGCAACTTGAGGAAATGGCGGCATAATGTATCCCGTAAATAGTGTTTCCAACCAAGCAAAGTTTCAACTGTTCCAATTGAAGATTCGGCGTGTCAAGTGCCAACAGCAGACAACACCAACTCGAACACCCATGGGAAGGCGCGACAACACGGGATGCGCGCCAAGTGGGGCGTTGTTTGGCACGAAAGCACGTGATCTAGCAAGGTCTTGACTTTGTAAATACAGGTAAAATACAGATACGTGCCTCCCATCTGGACATCCTACCTACTTTGCATGGAAAGTTTTATGTTTGAACAGATTTTCCCATCCGCTGATTGGAGCCACAGTACCCAGTCGTGAAGAGGAGACTAAACCCACCGAACAAAATGTGAGACCTGTCAGCCTGCAGGCACCTGGCGTGGGCGTAGCATGCTTGCGATGGGGCCATGAGGCGTTTCGACACGGCCAACGGTTTCAAACTCGAACTTGGAGTACACACCGACTCCAGCTGGTGATGCTAAGACATAACCATACCGACCATGGCGATACATGTCTTCACAAATATGTTGCATGAGCAGCGAGCCGAGTCCTCGGCCTTGGTACTCCGGTCGAATAGACACGGTGGTTATTCCTAGTTTATGGGTCGCGCGCAGATTAGCGGCGGAAATGATCCAAGTCGGGGGGGTTGCAACCCACGGCATACATGATCAAGATGCCCGACGGCTCTCTGCCGCTCTTTCTTCAAGGCCCCCGACACTGATAGCCATGCGGGCACATCGAGAGCCTCAGGGAGCCACGACTCGGACTTCTCCCTCTTGCCTGCTTTGGTCGCTTTTTCGAGAGTCTTGTCTTCGAGAGCTTGCTCTTCCAGACACCGTTCCACAACC
>Ga0247823_10003159_pt1 | contig 13455 bp, 11 predicted proteins | sample 13C_PalmiticAcid_2_FD_192426 | JGI IMG/M metagenome (GOLD analysis project Ga0247823, IMG submission 192426) | Soil microbial communities from agricultural site in Penn Yan, New York, United States - 13C_PalmiticAcid_Day30 | ecosystem: Environmental > Terrestrial > Soil > Agricultural land...
GGCCGCGAACAGCAGCGCCACGATCATCCAGCGGTAGCGTCCCGCTTTGGTGGCGGCCGCCATGCGGATGCCGTCAGCCTGGCTCGCGTCCATTCAGTCTTCTCCTTTTACCCGCCCCGTTTTCCGAAGCCCGGTTATTCGGCCCCGGTTACTGGGGCTTGGCCGCTTCGATCGAGCAGCTCACCTGCATGCCGTTGAAGGTCGCCGTCACTGTGGCACCAACGGGCACTTCATGTACACCGGTTACCGCGCCGGTCGAAATCCACTGCCCCGCCTCGAGCGCAACCCCGCGTGCGGCCATCGTCTCGAACAGGAAGCGTGCCGCGCCGACCGGCCCGTCGAGCATCGTGCGCGCGGTCGCCGCACCGGCCTGCTCGCCGTCGATCAGCAAGGTCACCGGCCAGTCGATGAAGTCGAGGTTGCGCCAGTCCGGAACCGCCTCGCCGATGACCAGCCCGTAATTGTTGCCGAAGTCCGAAATGGTGACGAGCGGCCCGAGCGCGTTGATCCCCGGAAAGGGCGAACTGGCGACTTCGATCCCGACATGCACCGCATCGATCAGGTCGGCGGCCTCTTCCATCGTATAGCTGGTCTTGGCCGGATCGGGCACGCGGCCGATGCGCAACAGGAACTCGGCCTCGCCCGCTGCGAAACCCTCGGCGAAGACCGGCATTGCCGGGCTCGCGCTCACGCCATCGCGCACGCTGTCGGCGAAGATCGGACCGGCAAGGCGGTTGGTGCCGAGCTGACCGTCGAGCGGCGGGTTGATCTTGCCGACCTTCCAGCCCGCGACCTGACCGCCGGTCAGCGCGCGCGCGCGGTCCTGGATCGCATAGGCGTCATCCAGCGAAGCGGGCGGCGTCCCGGGATAATCAGGCAATCCGGTTGCCGTGCGGCGCGCCGTGACAAAGGCCTCGGCAATCGCGTCCAAACTACTCATCCACCCCTCACTTTGTTCTCGACGCGACGGGGTAATGGAAACCGGTGTCATTGACAAGAGCCGCAATCAGCGCGCGAGCAGCGTCTCGACGCGCCCATCGGCAAGCGCGCGAACGCCCTCGGTTACCGCGGCGCGGAAGCCGGCATGACCGGCGACCTCGGGACGGAATACCGAATCGAACGCCAGCAGCCGCTCGGCAAGCTGATCGGGCGACGCCCCCGCAGCGGCGTCGGCGAGCGGCGCCGCGAGCGGATCCGTGATCTTTTCCCCCGCAGCCGCGCGACGCGCGATGAAGTGCATCCACGCCGCCACCGGTACCGCCAGCCGATCGACCGGGCGGCCTGCGCGGATCGCGGCGGCGGTGGTGTCGAGCAGGCGATAGGGCAGCTTCTGCGAGCCATCCCATGCGATCTGCGACAAGAGGTGCCGGATCGCGGGGTTACGGAAACGCTCCAGCACCGCCTGCGTATAGGCGGCGTGATCGAGACCCGCGACGGGATCGAGCGCTGGGACGATGTCCTGGAGCGCCAGTCGCTCGGCAAAGGCCGCGAGTTGCCCCTGCCCCATCGCATCCGCCACCGTCTCGAGCCCCATGGCAAGACCGAGATAGGCGAGGCTCGAATGCAGCCCGTTGAGGATGCGCAGCTTGGCGCGCTCATAGCCGCCGACATCGCTGGTCAGCGTCGCGCCCGCACCGGCAAGGTCCGGTCCGTCGGCGAGCGTGTACGGCCCGATCACCCATTGGGTGAACGCCTCACGCTGCACCGTCGCGCGGTCCGTGACGCCCAGCTCTACCGCAACCTTGGCATAGAGCGCGTCGTCGCTGGCAGGCGTAATCGAATCGACCATCGTGTCGGGGAAGGCCGCAGTGTCCGCGATCCATTTGGCCAGATCGGGGTCGCGTTCGGCCGCCAGCGCGATCGTCGCCGCACGCAGCTTGCCGCCATTGCCCGAGAGGTTGTCGCAGCACAGTACCATGAAGGGATCAGCGCCCGCCGCACGCCGCGCCGCAAGGCCCTGCACCAGCCAGCCGACAAAGCTGCGCGGCTCGCCGCCCGCAAGATCGGCGACGATGTCCGGATGGCCCATGTCGAGCGTGCCGTCCCCGGCGAGGCAATAGCCCTTCTCGGTCACGGTCGAGGTGACGATGCGCACCTCCGGCTTGGCCAGCAGCGCCGCGACCTGCGCGCCGCCGCCCGGCCCGATCCACTCGCGGTGCGCGCCGATCACGCGCATCGACGGTTCCCGGTCGAGAATCGCGAGGGTGTAGAGGCCGTCCTGCGCCGCCAGTGCCTCGACCGTGCCGGGCGAACGGAGCGAAACCGCGGCAATGCCCCAGCGCGGATCGCTCGCCAGCACCGTGTCGAAATAGCTCGCCTGATGCGCGCGGTGGAACGCCCCCGGCCCGAAATGGACGACCCCGGTCGAGACCGTCGCGGGATCATAGGCAGGCTTCGCGATCGCTGACGGCAAGCCGGCCAGCGTTTCCAACGACAAACGGCTCAAAGCGTCACACCCCGTTTCCAAATTGCAATTTCGCGCTCGCCGTTGCGCTCGGCGGCGGCTTCCTCGCCCGATGCGATCGCGGCGATGCGCGCGAGCAGCGCGTCAGCGGCGACGTCCATGCCCTCGGTCAGCACCTGCCCCGCGTCGAAGTCGATCCAGCCCGGTTTCCGCGCAGCGAGATCCGAGTTGGAGGCGATCTTGAGCGTCGGCGCGGGGAAGCCCAGCGGCGTGCCACGGCCGGTGGTGAACAGGATCACCGTTGCGCCGGCCGCCGACAGCGCGGTCGAAGACACCGCGTCGTTGCCCGGCGCTTCCAGCAGCGTGAGGCCGGTGCGCTTCACGCGGTCGCCATAGTCGATCACATCGGTGACGATCGCCTGCCCGCCCTTCTGCACCGCGCCGAGGCTCTTTTCCTCCAGCGTGGTGATGCCGCCCGCGATGTTGCCGGGCGACGGGTTCTCCGACACCGGCTCGCCATGATCGAGGAAGTAGCGCTTGAAGCGGTTCACGAGGCCGCCGATCGCGTCGAATGTGTCGGCATCGGCCGCGCGCGCCATCAGCAATTGCTCGGCACCGAAGATCTCGGGCAGCTCGGTCAGGATCGCCGAACCACCGGCATCGGTCACGCGATCGGCCATCCGCCCGACGAGCGGATTGGCGGTGAGGCCCGACAGGCCGTCCGACCCGCCGCACTTCAACCCGATCACCAGCCGGTCGAGCCCCATCTCCTCACGCGTGGCGGTCGCGGCGAGTTCAGCCAGTTCGAGCACCTTCTCGACGCCCTCGGCGATCTCGTCGGACGCAGCCTGCGCGCCGACGGTGCGCACGCGGGCGCGGGTCTCTTCCGGCAGGGTTTCGAGCAACGCAGACAATTGGTTCGATTCGCAGCCAAGGCCGACCAGCAGCACGCCGCCGGCATTGGGATGCTGCGCCAGCGCCGCGAGGATGTTGCGCGTGCCGTCGAGGTCATCGCTCAGCTGCGAACAGCCGAACGGATGCGCGAAGGCATGGACGCCATCGACGCCCGCGGGCAGCAATGCCTCGGCCTTCGCCGCGATCTTCTGCGCGGTGCGGCCGACGCAGCCGACGGTGGGCAGAACCCAGATCTCGTTACGCGTCCCCGCCCGGCCGTCGGCACGCGGATAGCCGCGCCATTTGATGGTTGAGGCCGCGGCCTGCGCACGCTCGGCACCCGCACCGCCGCCATAAGTCGCCTCGCCCGCCAGCGCGGTCGCGACATTATGGACATGGACGTGACTTCCCGGCGCGATCGCCGCGGTCGCCTTGCCGATCGGGAATCCGAATTTGAGCACCGGATCGCCGGGTGCATGCGCGACCAGCGCGAATTTGTGCGCACGCGGGATCGCGTCGGTGAGGGTCACGCCGAGGACGGACTCGCCCGCCGCAAGGTCACGCAATGCGGTGGCGACGCTATCAGCGTCATGGATTCGAAGAGCAGCAGGATTCATCATACGACTACCGGTGTCAGTACGCCAGCAAGGCCCGATTGGCTAGGCCCCGGATGCACGCTATGCACTTGCCCATGAAGAAAAGCGCGCAGGCGACGATCAATGATGTAGCGCGGCTGGCCGGAGTCTCCAAGAAGACCGTCAGCCGCGTCATCAACCGCTCCCCCCTTCTCAACGAGGAGACGCGCGAGCGGGTGGAAAAGGTCATTGCGGAAATAGGTTACGTCCCCAATCCGCAAGCGCGCGCGCTGGCGCTGCGCCGCAACTTCCTGATCGGCCTGATCCACGACAACCCCAACCCGCATATGGTGCTGAACGTCCAGCAGGGGTTGCTGGAGGTGCTGCGCGATACCGAGTTCGAGCTAATTGTTCACCCGGTCGATCGCGGATCCGCAACGATGCTCGACGAGATCCGCCGCTTCCTCGAGCGCCAGCGCCCCTATGGCGTGATGATCCTGCCGCCGATCAGCGAGAATGATTCGCTCGCCGCTTTGTGTCAGGAGATCGGCGCGCGTTACGTGCGGATGGGTTCCGCTTCGTTCGACGATGCCGAGCATATGGTTGCGTCGAACGACCGCGAAGTGGTGCGCGGCGCGGTCGCGCATCTGATCGAGAACGGGCACAAGCGCATCGGCCTGGTGCTCGGCCCGCACGGCTTCCGCTCGGCGCATGAGCGCAGTCAGGGTTATGAGGCCGCGCTCGACGACGCCGATATCCCGATCCAGCGCACGCTGATCGCGCAGGGCGACTATACGTTCGAATCGGGGATGCGCGCGGCCGAGCGTCTGCTCGACCTCTCCCCGCGCCCGACCGCGGTGTTCTGCTCCAACGACGCGATGGCGGCGGGCGTGCTCCACACCGCGCGCCAGCGCGGACTGGATGTCCCGCGCGATCTATCGATCGTCGGCTTCGACGACACCTCGATCGCGTCGTATCTGTGGCCGCCGCTCACCACGGTGCGCTGGCCGATCGCGACGATGGCCCGCGCCGCGGCGTTGAAGCTGATCGGCGACGGCGAGGACGAGGAAAGCGGAGAGTCGCTGTTCGTCTCCACGCTCATTCGCCGCGCATCGGTGGCGCCGCCAGCGGAGTGAAGGGCGTGCGCATGAACGCCGAGGCACTTTCGTAACGGACGCCTAACTATTGCAAGTTGACTGGACCGTTTGGCTGTGAGACCCATCGCTCGCTTATCCATAGTCCGAGGGGTTACCATGCGCGCTATGAAGTTGCTTGCGGCAGCCGCCGTTTCCTTGAGTCTATCAGCCTCGCCCGTCCTCGCACAGGCGGCGAGCCCGGCATCCAAATTGTCCGTGTCGAACGCCGGCCCAGCACGTGCATCCACCGATGCCGGGGACAGCAACGAGCTTGCTCCCGCGGTCCTCATCGGCGTGCTCGCGACGATTGCGATCATTGGCGGCGCAATCGTCCTTGCCGATAGCGACGACGACCCCGACAGCACCTGACCCGAATTAGATCCTAAGCCGGATCAAGCGGCGCATCCGCCGGGATGCGCCGCTTTTTCGCCTAGACCGGAGGCGCCGGCGCTCTCACCCGCTAGCGAACGCCGGCTCGTCATCAACGATATTACCCGACTGCCGGTCGAACAGCCGGCGATACCGGCCGTCCGGATCGGCGAGCAGGGCGTCGTGATCGCCATCCTCGACGATCCGCCCCTGATCGAACACCAGGATCCGATCGAGCGTGCGCACCGTCGATAGCCGGTGCGCGATGACGATCGCGGTGCGGCCCTTCATCAGCCGGTCCATCGCCTGCTGGATCAGCGCCTCGCTCTCCGAATCGAGGCTCGATGTCGCCTCGTCCAGTATGAGGATCGGCGCGTCGGCCAGGAACGCGCGGGCAAGCGCCACGCGCTGGCGCTCGCCACCCGACAGCTTCACCCCGCGCTCACCGACCGGCGTCGCATAGCCGCGCGGCAGCTTGACGATGAAGTCGTGCGCATTGGCGAGCCGCGCCGCCGCCTCGACCTCCGCTTGACTCGCGCCGGGGCGGGCGTAGGCGATGTTGTCGGCAAGGCTGCGGTGGAACAGGATCGGCTCCTGCTGGACGATCGCGATCTGCGCGCGCAGCGACTGTTGGGTCGCGTGCGATACGTCCTGCCCGTCGATCGTCACCCGGCCCTCATTCACGTCATAGAGACGCTGGATCAGCTTGACGAAGGTCGTCTTGCCCGATCCCGAATGGCCGACAAGTCCGACCCGCTCCCCACCGCGGATCAGCAGGTCGAGCTGCTCGTAGAGTGGCGTCTCGTGCCCGCCATAGCGGAAGGTCACGTCATCGAAACGCACCTCGCCGTCGGTGATGCGGATCGGGGCGGCGTCAGGCTGGTCTTCGATCCCCAGCGGCTGGTCGTGCAGGTCGACCAGCTCCTCCATCTCGTTCACCGCGCGCTGCATGTGATGGATGTGGAAGCCGACATCGACCAGATAGCCGTGGACGACGAAATAGCTCGCCAGCACGAAGGTGACGTCGCCCGGGGTCGCGGCCCCGCGCCACCACAGCCACAACGCCGTGCCGGTGATCGCGGCGCGGATCGCCCATAGCACCGCGATCTGCGCGCTGCCCGACCAGGTATAGCGCAGCCAGGTACGCCGCGTGCGCTTCGCCCATTTGGCGAGCAGCGCGCCGGCACGGCCTTCCTCGCGCTGCTCCGCGCCGAACGCCTTGACCACGGCGTTCGAGCCGATCGCGTCGGAGAGCAGGCCGCCGAGCCTGGTATCCCAGGCGTTGGACAGCGTCGCGGCTGGCGACGCCCAGCGCGTCGCCAGCACCACCGTCATCGCCACATAGGCGATGGCACCGACCGCCATCACCATGCCCAGCACCGGCCAGTGCCAGCCGAGCATGAGCATCGTGCCGACCAGCACCGCGAGCGACGGCAGCAGTTGAAGCAGCAACACGTCGTTCAGCGTGTCGAAGGCCCACATGCCGCGCGTGATCTTGCGCACGGTGGAGCCGGCGAAGCTGTTGGCATGCCAATCGGTCGAGAAGCGCTGGACGCGGTGAAATCCGTCCTGCGTCACGTCGCGCATCATGCGCAGCGTGAAGGGGATGATGCCCGCCCAGGCGACGTGACGGAGCGCGACCATAGCGAGGCCGAGCGCCGCCATCGCCGCGAACAGCGCCAGCGCGTCGTTGCGCATGTTGCCGGCGAGCGCGTCGATCAGCCGGCCCGCGAACAGCGGGACGAAGATCTCCGTCACCGTCGCGGCGGTGATGAAGAAGGCGATATAGGCCGCGCGACCGCGTTGCCGCGCCCAGTGGCGGAAGGCGAAACGCAGGACGCGACGGATCGAATCCGTGCGGTCAGTGTCATGTGTCATGTCGTGAACCGGCGCCGGGGCGCCGTCTCCAATACGATAGCGATCAGGGGTGATGCGGGTGGAAAACCCGGATCAGGGAGGCTTCAGGACCTAGTGGCGGAAGCGCCCGATGGTGCGAAACGCACCGAGAGGGCGTGCTGTGGTATCTGTCATCTACGCCCTCCTTTCCTCGCGTTGGAACGAACCCGAGGTGTAACGACATCGGGCATGGCTGACAAGCTGTTCGCCGCGCTTCGATCCCCCTCCCTTTCCGGGTGAGGAATGTGGTAGCGGCTTCACCACCAACGCCCATCAGGATTCGCGGTCGCGAACCGGCGCGTCGATACTTTGGTTGAAATCCAGTCTGACACCGGTTACCGGGATCGGACACGTCATGTGAGAGGAATGTGAAAGTGCGTCCCCTGGCACTCGATCCCGACCGGCTGTTTCCGGCCGACCCCACCACCCGCGGTATTGCGCGTGACCTCTATAAAGAGATCGCCGGTCTGCCGATCGTCAGCCCGCACGGCCATACCGATCCGGCATGGTTTGCGACCGATGACGCATGGGAGAATGCGACCGAGCTGTTCCTCGCGCCCGATCACTATGTCTTCCGCATGCTCTATTCGCAGGGCGTGGACCTCGACGCGCTGCGCGTGCCGCGGCTCGACGGCGTGCCGGCGACCGATCCGCGCGCAGCCTGGCGGCTGCTTGCGAACAACTATCACCTGTTCCGCGGCACGCCCTCGCGCATGTGGCTCGATCATGTCTTTGCCGATGTGTTCGGGATCGACCGGCTGCTCGATAGCAGCACCGCCGACCATTATTACGACACGATCAACGCCGCGCTGGCGACGCCGGGCTACCGCCCGCGCGCGCTGTTCGAGCGGTTCAAGATCGACTTCCTCGCCACCACCGAGGGCGCCGACGATCCGCTCGAGCATCATGCCGCGATCCGCAAGTCGGGCTGGCAGGGCCGCGTCGTCACCACCTATCGCCCCGATTCGGTGATCGATGTCGAGCATGAGGCGTTCAAGGGCGCGCTCGAAGCCTTTGCCAACCTCACCGGCGAGGACGTGCATAGCTGGAAGGGCTATCTCGCCGCGCACCGCAAGCGCCGCGCCGACTTCCGCGTCGCGGGCGCGACCGCGACCGATCATGGCTTTGCGACGGCGCAGACCGCCAACCTCTCGACGCAAAAGAGCGAGGCGCTGTTCGGACGCATCATGTCCGGCAAGTGGGACGCGGCCGATGCCGAACTGTTCCGCGCGCAGATGCTGACCGAAATGGCGAAGATGAGCGTCGAGGACGGGATGACGATGCAGATCCATCCCGGATCGTGCCGCAACCACAACGCCAAGCTGTTCCACAGCCATGGCCGCGACAAGGGCGCCGACATCCCGACGCGGACGGACTATGTCCATGCGCTGAAGCCCATGCTCGACGTGGTCGGCAACGAGCCCAATCTGACGGTCATCCTCTTCACCCTCGACGAGAGCACGTACGCGCGCGAGCTCGCGCCGCTCGCCGGGCATTATCCGTGCCTGCGGCTGGGGCCGAGCTGGTGGTTCCATGACTCGCCGGAGGGCATGCGCCGCTTCCGCGAGATGACCACCGAGACCGCGGGCTTCTACAACACCGTCGGCTTCAACGACGACACCCGCGCCTTCTTCTCGATCCCCGCGCGCCACGACGTCGCGCGCCGCGTCGACTGCGCCTTCCTCGCCCGCCTCGTCGCCGAAGGGCGGATGCAGGACTGGGAAGCCGCCGAACTCGCTTACGACCTCACCAACGGTCTCGTCCGCAAGGCCTACAAGCTCGACGAAACCCTGCCCGTGGCCGAGGCGGCCTGACCGCCGCTTTGCCAAACCAATAGAAGGAACCAGACATGAAGATCGCCCTGATCACCGAGAACAGCCAGGCCGCCAAGAACAGCATCATCCACGGTGCGCTGACCGCCGTCGCCGAGCCGCTGGGCCATGAGGTGTTCAACTATGGCATGTATTCGGCCGAGGACAGTGCATCGCTGACCTATGTCATGAACGGCCTGCTGGCCGGCATCCTGCTCAATTCCAAGGCGGCAGACTTCGTCGTCACCGGCTGCGGCACCGGCATGGGATCGATGCTGGCGTGCAATGCGATGCCGGGCGTGTTCTGCGGCCTGGTCATCGACCCGACCGACGCCTTCCTGTTCGGCCAGATCAATGACGGCAACGCCATCTCGATGCCCTATGCCAAGGGCTTTGGCTGGGCGGCTGAGCTCAACCTGCAGGACGTCTACGCCAAGCTGTTCGACGGCGAGCGCGGCCTTGGCTATCCCAAGGAGCGCGCCGAGATCATGCGCAAGAATCGCGGCATCCTCGCCGACCTCAAGGCCGCGAGCTGCCACGACATGCTGACCGTCCTCAAGACCGTCGATCAGGACCTGCTGCGCGCGGCGATCGCGGGCGAGAAGTTCGCCGAATATTTCTACGCCAACTCGCAGGACGCGGAGATCAGCGCGTACCTCAAGAGCGTGACCGCCGAGCCGGCGCTCGCCTGACCCCACGCGCCGCCGATAGACTGGAGGAAGCCGCCATGTTCGACCGGACCTATTACGCAACGCACCCCGACATGATGGAGTGCGTATCGAATGAGGAACTGCGCGATCGTTACCTGATCGCGGGCCTGTTCCGCGACGGGGAGTGCGTGCTCAACTACACGCATGCCGATCGCATGGTGATCGGCGGCGTCGCGGTGGCATCGGGCAGCGTCAAGCTGCCCGACCAGACCGAGCCAGCGTCGGCGGCGGGGCATCCGTTCCTCGAACGCCGCGAACTGGCGGTGGTCAATGTCGGCGGCGCCGAGGGCGTCGTGACGGTCGATGGCGAGCGCTTCAGCTTAAGCAACAAGGATTGCCTGTACGTCACGATGGGCGCGGCGGACGTGCAATTCTCGGGCGACGGTGCGCGTTTCTACCTCGTCTCCTGCCCCGCGCATCAGGGCTTCAAGACCCGCAAGCTGTCGATCGCCGACGCCAACCGGCTCGACCGGGGCAGCCTGGAGGAATCGAACGAGCGTTCGATCTACCAGCTCGTCATCCCCGGCGTGTGCGACAGCGCGCAGCTCGTCATGGGTCTGACCGTGCTCAAGCCCGGATCGGTGTGGAACACCATGCCTCCGCACATCCATGAGCGGCGCAGCGAGATCTATTTCTATTTCGAGCTGGATAACGCCGACACCGACCGCGTGATGCACTTCATGGGCGAGGGCGAGGCGACCCGCCACATCGTGATGCAGAATGAGGAAGCGGTGATCAGCCCGCCCTGGTCGATCCATATGGGCGCGGGCACCAAGGCCTATGCCTTCATCTGGGCGATGGCCGGCGAGAACCAGGACTATACCGACATGAACGTCCTCGACATCTGCCAGCTGGCGTAATTCTCCCCTCCCGTAAACGGGAGGGAAATCGGAGTTTGAAATGACCAATCCCTTCGACCTGAGCGGCAAGGTTGCCGTCGTCACCGGCGCCAACACCGGCATTGGGCAGGGCATTGCGCTGGCCCTTGCCGCGGCGGGCGCCGACGTCGCGCTGGTCGGCCGATCGGCCGCGACCGAGACGGCGGAGAAAGTCCGCGCGCTCGGACGCAAGGCGGAGATCGTCTCCGCCGACCTCTCGACCATCGAGCCGGTCGGCCGCGTGATCGATGAGACCGTCGAGAAGCTCGGCCGCGTCGACATCCTCGTCAACAATGCCGGCATCATCCGCCGCAACGACGCCGTCGACTTCACCGAGGAAGACTGGGATGCGGTGATCGACACCAATTTGAAGTCGGTGTTCTTCCTGTCGCAGGCGGCGGCGCGCCGCATGATCGCGCAGGGTCAGGGCGGCAAGATCATCAACATCGCATCGATGCTGAGCTTCCAGGGCGGCTTCCGCGTACCGAGCTATACCGCGGCCAAATCGGGCGTCGCTGGCCTCACCAAAGCGATGGCGACCGAGTGGGCGGCGCACGGCATCTGCACCAACGCGATCGCCCCGGGCTATATCGCCACAAACAACACCGCTGCGCTGCAGGCGGACGAAACGCGCAACCGCCAGATCATGGAGCGCATCCCGGCCGGCCGCTGGGGATCGCCCGACGATATGGGCGGGGCTGCGGTTTTCCTTGCGTCGAGCGCATCGGACTATGTGCAGGGCCATATCCTCGCTGTAGACGGCGGCTGGCTGGCGCGCTGAACGCCGGCATCAACGAGGAGACATCATGGCCGGCCGTATCGTCTGTTTCGGGGAATTGCTGCTCCGCCTGACCGCTCCGGGACGCGAGCTGCTGATGCAGACACCGCGGCTCGACGTGGTCGTGGGTGGCGCCGAGGCCAATGTCGGCATCGGCCTCGCCAATCTGGGCCACTCGGTGTCGATGGTCAGCGCAGTGCCCGACAATGCGCTGGGCCGCGCCGCGGTTCAGTTCGTCCGCTCGCAGGGCGCCGACACCAGCGGCGTGCAGGTTCGCGGCGGCCGCATGGGCCTGTACTTCCTGACTCAGGGCGCGGGGCTGCGCGCGTCGGACATCGTCTATGACCGCGCGGATTCGGCCTTCGCCAACGCCCCGGCCGACGCGTTCGACTGGAAGACGCTGCTGAGCGGCGCGACGATGCTTCACCTCTCGGGCATCACCCCCGCGCTTGGGCCGGCGACGGCGCAGGCCGCGCTTCAGGCCGCGCGTGCCGCCAAGGAACTGGGCGTCGCGATCAGCTTCGACGGCAACTATCGCGCCCGCCTGTGGGAAGCATGGGACAGCGATCCGCGGGCGGTGCTGACCGAGCTGGTGAGCCTTGCCGACACGATGTTCGGCAACCATCGCGACGTCTCGCTGCTGCTCGGCAAGACCTTCTCCGGCGACGGTGCCGACCGCCGCCGCGAGGCTGCCGAGGCCGCCTTCGCCGCCTTCCCGAACCTGAAGCGCATCGCCTCGACCGCGCGCCATGTCGATGACGCCGACCGCCACCGCATCGCCGCGCGGGTCGATACGCCCGAGCGCGGTTACCAGACCGAGGAAGTCGTGGTCGCCGGGATCATCGACCGCATCGGCGGCGGCGACGCCTATGCCGCGGGCATCCTGCACGGCGTGCTCTCAGGCCAGGATTTGGAGGCGACCGTCGCCTCAGGCCTCGCGCTCACCTGCCTCAAGCATTCGCTGCCGGGCGATGCGAGCCTGTTCCGGCAGGCCGATATCGACGCCTTCCTTGAAGGCGGACTGGACGTTCGGCGGTGATGGACCGGCGGACGCTGCTGGGGGCCGGGGCTGCGCTGAGCGCCCTGCCCTCCGCCGCGTTTGCTCAGGCTGACCCGCTCGCGACAGGCAAGACCGGGCGCTGGCGGGGCAAGCGCGACGGCGGGACCCAGGCCTTTCTCGGCATCCGCTACGGCAACGACACCAGCCGCACGCGCTTCCAGCCCGCCATCGCGCCCGACGCGATGCGCGACACGCTGACCGCCACCAGCTTCGTCGCGAGCTGCCCGCAATCGAGCCGCATCGCCAACCAGCATGAGGACTGCCTGTTCCTCAACGTCTGGACCCCGGAGGCGAACGCGAAGGCGCGCCGGCCGGTGATGGTCTATTTCCACGGCGGCGCGTATTCGAACGGCACGGTGATCGAGCCGCAGGTGTTCGGCGCGACGTTGGCGGAAAGGGGCGATGTGGTCGTCGTCACCGTCAACCACCGCCTCAACGCGCTTGGCTATCTCTACTTGGCGAGGCTCGACCCGCGCTTCCCCGACAGCGGCAACAACGGCCAGCTCGACCTGATCCTCGCGCTGCAATGGGTGCGCGACAACATCGCGGGCTTCGGCGGCGATCCGAACCGTGTGATGCTGTTCGGCCAGTCGGGCGGCGGCGCCAAGATCGCGACGCTGATGGGCATGCCCGCGGCGAAGGGCTTGTTCCACCGCGCTGCGACCATGTCCGGCCAGCAAGTCACCGCCAGCGGGCCACTCAACGCCACCCGCCGCGCGCAGGCGTTGCTCGACCGGCTCAAGGCGAAGCCCGGCGACTTGGTCGACATGCCCGTCGAGAAGCTGATCGACGGCCTCAAGGCCGAAGACCCGATCCTTGGCGGCGGACTCTATATGGGTCCGGTGCTCGACATGAAGTGGCTGACCCGCCACCCCTTCTGGCCCGACGCCAATCCGCTGGGCAATTCCATCCCACTCATCCTCGGCAACACGCGCGATGAAACG
>Ga0247823_10003160_pt1 | contig 13453 bp, 8 predicted proteins | sample 13C_PalmiticAcid_2_FD_192426 | JGI IMG/M metagenome (GOLD analysis project Ga0247823, IMG submission 192426) | Soil microbial communities from agricultural site in Penn Yan, New York, United States - 13C_PalmiticAcid_Day30 | ecosystem: Environmental > Terrestrial > Soil > Agricultural land...
CCTCCGGCGCCAGGACCGGTCTGGGTGAACGCCGATCCGCGCAGGCTGCGGCAGGTGATCGACGGGCTGGCGGAGAACGCGCTGCGGGTCACCCCGGCCGGTCGGCCGATGGTGCTGGCGCTGGCCGTCGACCAGGGCGTCGCGACGATCGAGGTGCGCGACGGCGGGCCCGGCCTGGCGCCGGAGGAGTACCCGGTGGCCTTCGAGCGCGGGGTGTTGAACGCGCGCTACAGCGGACGGCGTCCGGTGGGGACGGGGATCGGACTCGCGCTGGTGCACGGATTGGTCATGCGCATGGGCGGCGCCATCGACGCGGGCCCCGCCCGCGAAGGCGGGGCCGCGTTCAGCGTCAGACTGCGCCTGAGCTGACGAGGCCATCTGGGGATCGAGAACGCGCTCGTAGAAGGCGTTGGACAGCTCGTAGTGGTGGGCGATCGCGGCCCGGTCGCGGGCTTTGGTTACTGCGTGGCTTCCTCCAAGACGGCGTACAGGGCCTTAACCGCGTCCAAGTCGCCGTCGGCGGTCACCGCGTCATAGTCGGCCCGGCGCCAGAGCCAGCGGAGCACGGCGTCCGGGTCGCCGGTGACCGTGGCGTCGGCCGCGCCATCGGTGTCGATCTTCACGCCGGTCGGCTGGAGGTCGACGATCCATGTCGAACCCGCTGAGCGAACCGCCACGCGTTGACCCGCCAGTGCCGCCAGCGCCGCGCCGAACTCCTCGGGCGCCTCGGTGCTGAAGTAGGCCAGGAACCGGTGCAGGACCTCATCGATGCCGTCGATGGCCAAGGCGTCGGGCACCACTTCCGAGTCGACGCCCGCGGCGAGTTCGGCGTCGATGCGGTGGATCACCGTCTCCTGGGCCATCCGGCGCTGCCAGAAGCCGACGGTCTGCTCCGCGGCGTACCAGGTGATCCGCTGATCTTCCGGCTCCAACTGATCGAACTGGTCGAGCAGGGCCTCGTAGGACTCGTCCAGCACCTCGATCGGCTCGCGGCCGGTCAGGTCCGGCGGCCACGGGCGCGGGAAGGCGTTGTCCCGCATCGCCGCGGTCTTGTGCTGGTAGACCTCGGCGACGTGGCGGACGAGGTCGGCCATCGTCCACGAAGGACACGACGGCACGGCTGCGTCGAGGGCGGTCTCCGCGACCGCCCGCAGGCGGATGTAGTCGGCGGCAAGGCAATCGAGGTAGTCCATGCCGACACCCAACCACGGGGGTCGGACAGTCCGCTTCGGAATTAGTGGCCCGCCGCCATCGCACGCAGCAACTCCTCGGACCAGCCGAGTTCGCCCGAGTCGAAGTCGGCGACGACCTGGCGTAACCACGCCACCTCGGCGCGGCCGACCACTTGGGCGTACTCCTCTTCCAGGACCACGATCCTGGGCAGGCCGACGGCGTCGAGTACCGCGCGCGTCTCGTCGAGGTCGCGCTCCAGCGTGTCGGCCCGCCTGCGCAGCGCGTCGGCCACCTCGGCCGCGCCGAGAACCAGGACGGAGGCCAACGCCGCCGGGAACTCGGGGAACTCGCGGGCCGGGGTGCTGAGCATCGACGTCAGCCACTCGCCGAGGGTCGTGCGGCCGTCGGCGGTCAGCTCGTAGACCCGCTTCTCCGGGCGGCCCTCGTCGCGCGCGGTCTCGCGGACCCGGATGAGTCCGACCCGGTCGAGCCGCTCGATCGTCTGGTAGACGCTGTTGCGCTGCGCGACGTTGGCGACCCGGTCCTTGCCGCGTTCGAGCAGCAGTTCGCGCATCCGATAGGGGTGCATGGGCGCCTCGGCCAGCAGCACGAGCAACACGAGTGCGAGCGGCGAAGGTCGGTCGGACCGACTGGGCATGAGATCAGCTTAACGCTTGCCCGGCCTTGGTCATTTTATGTATAGTCATTTCATGACCTCAACGGTATTGATCATCGGCGGCGGCATCGCGGGACCGGTGACCGCGATGGCCCTGCGCGAAGCGGGCATCGACTCGACGGTGTTCGAGGCCTATCAGCGCAAAGCCGACGGCGTCGGCGCGTTCTTGGGCCTCGCCCCCAACGGCCTGCGGGCGCTGCGGACCCTCGGCCTCGACGAGCTGGTCCAGGCCGAGGGCTTCGCCAGCCCGGGAATCCGGCTGGCGCTCAGCGGCGGCCGAAGGCTGATGGACTTCTCCATGGCGGGGACGCGGCCGGACGCGCCGATGCCGATCACCCTCAAGCGGGCCGACCTCTACCGGACCCTGCGCGAGGAGGCCGAGCGGCGGGGCGTCCGGTTCGAATACGGCAAGCGCCTTGTCGACGCGGAGACCCGCGACGGCAAGGTGATCGCGCGCTTCGACGACGGGTCCACCGCCGAGGGCGACGCGCTGGTCGGCGCGGACGGACTGCGGTCGCGGGTGCGCGAGCTGATCGACGCGAACGCCCCGGCCCCGCGCTACGTGCCGTACCTCAACACCGGCGGCTACGCCGAGGGCGTCCCGGTCGACACCCCGGTGGGCACCGCTCAGATGATCTTCGGCAAGCGCGCGTTCTTCGGCTACACGCCGAGCCCCGACGGCACGGTGTGGTGGTTCGCCAACCCGCCGCAGCGCGGCGAACTCGACCCCGACTCGTTGGCCGCGATCGGCCCGGAAGGCTGGCGCAAGCGTTTGCTGGACCTGTTCGCCGACGACGATCCGCTGATCAACGACCTGATCCGGGCCACATCCGCGATCGCGCCGTGCTGGAGCACGCACGACGTCCCGAAGGTCCCGACCTGGCACCGCGACCGCATGGTGATCATCGGCGACGCGGCGCACGCCACCGCGCCGTCGGCGGGCCAGGGCGCGTCCCTTGCCATGGAGGACGCCGTCGAGCTGGCCCGCTGCCTGCGCGACCTCCCTGACGCCGACCGCGCGTTCGCCGCGTTCGAGTCACTGCGGCGCACCCGGGTCGAACGGATCGTCGCCCAGGGCAAGCGCAACGGCGACCAGAAGGCGCCCGGGGTGCTCGGGCGGCTGTTGCTGCCGCTGGTGTTCCGGCTGCTGCCGAAGCCGGACCTGAACTGGATGTACGACTACCAACCAGAATGGGCATGATCTGCGAACAACGGGTAACCAAGGTACTTTCCGATGAGCGCGTCCTGGCGTGTCCACTTCGGATTCCCTTGGGGTGTCGATGAATCGCGTGCTCGCACTCGCAGTTCTCGCACTGGTGTCGGCATTGGCGGCGGTCTCCGCCCCGAGCGCGGCGGCCGCCGAGCCCGGCGTGCGCGAGGTCGCCCCTGAGGGTGGTTTCTCACTGGTCGGCCTCACCTGGCCCGCGGCGGCGCCGGACACCATCGAGGTCCGCTGGCGCAAGGACGGCAAGTGGAGCCCATGGCGCGACGCTGAGCCGACCGACTCGCCGCGCGCCGACCGGCCGACCAGGACGACGGAGCCGATCTGGACCGGTCCGGCCGACCGGCTGCGGGTGCGCGCCACCCGCGCGGGAAAGTCGGTGACCGACGAGATCACCGCCGTCGCGATCAACCCAGGTCAGTCACCCAGCGGTGCGCGGATCGCGAGCGTCGACGGCGACAAGCCTGCCATGGTCACCAGGGCCCAGTGGGGCGCCGACGAGTCGATCATGGGCTGGCCCGCCGAGTACGCCGCCGAGACCAAGGCCGTGGTGATCCACCACACCGCCGAGGCCGACGACTACGGCTGCGCCGACTCCGCCGCCATCGTGCGCGCGATCTACCGCTACCACTCGATCACCAACGACTGGGGCGACATCGGCTACAACGTCCTGGTCGACAAGTGCGGCACGATCTTCGAGGGCCGCTCCGGCGGTCAGCGCCAGCCCGCGATCGGTGCGCACGCGGGCGGGTTCAACACGTACACGTTCGGCATCTCCATGATCGGCAACCACGTCGACACCGCACCGTCGGACACGGCGCTGGAGTCGGTGGCGCGGGTCGCGGCCTGGAAGCTCGGCAACGCCTACGTCGACCCGCGCGGCTCCACCAAACTGGTCAGCACGGGCGGCGGCACAGCCAAGTGGCCCGCGGGCACCGAGGTCACCATGCCCACGATCTTCGGCCACCGCGACGTCGGCAAGACGGCCTGCCCTGGCGGGGCCGCCTACACCAAGCTCCCCGTGATCCGGGACCGCGTCGCCGTGCTGATGGGCGACTGGCAGTCGAGCCCGATCCGGCAAAAGTGGCTGGCCACAAGCGGTCTGGGCCCGGTGTACGGCTTGGAGCAAGGCGAGGCGGGCGGGGGCCGGTCGACCACATTCAACTGGGGCATGACCACGATCGGGTACCGCTCGGGCGTCGGCGCACACGTGGTGAGCGGCGCGATCAACGCGAAGTTCGTCGAGCTCGGCGGGTTCGGGACCGTGGGCTACCCGACGAACGACGAGTCGGGCACCGCGGACGGCAAGGGTCGGTTCAACCACTTCACCGGCAACACCTCGATCTACTGGACGGCCACGACGGGAGCCCACTCCGTCATCGGCGCGCTGCGGGACAGGTGGAACTCAATGGGCGCGGAGAAGTCCTGGCTGGGCTACCCGACCACCGACGAGACAGCCGTCCCCGGCGGCAGCCGTGCGGAGTTCGAGGGCGGGTCAGCGTTGTGGAGCGCTTCGACGGGCAGGGTCACGCTCTACCGGAAGCTGACGGGCGGCGGCGGCGACCGCGGCTGACCCACGCCGGTTGTCCACAACCGTCCGAACGATCCACAGCCGAACGCAACCCCCACCCAATCGTCCCTACGGCCGATAGACTGGCCAGGGGCCGTCCCCCCGGAGAGGGTGGGGGTTGCGCCGGAGTCGCTCGAGGCCAAACCCGCTGGTCACTGCGCCGGGCGAGCTCGCAGCGCGGATTCGATGCCGCCGACGCGGTCGGCCAGCAGGCCCACCGCTCCGACCGCGCGGGTCATCGGGTCGTCGCCGTCGCCGCCCAGGGCTTGGTCACGGAGGTAGGCGGACTTCACTGCCGCCCATCTCGCCGACTGGTCCGGGGTCATCCGCCCCCGGAGTTCGGCCAGCTTCAGCAGGTTCGCCTCGGCGCCCGCGGTGAGGGTTTGGGCCTCGCCGCGGTAGTGGTCGTCGATGGTCGCTTCCAGCTCGTCGTCGTTCATCACGGGGACGATGCGTTCGGCGAGTTTGTTCATGTTCCGGTAGGAGCCCTGCAGGCCGAACGGCGGTTCGGTGCGGGACGACTCGGCCTGCGCCGCCGACGCGATGTAGGCCTTGTTGTTGGCCAGCACCACTTCCTGCACCCGCAGCAGCTTGCGCAGCACCGACAGGATCCGCTCGACCTCGACCGACGAGTACGGGTGCGCCAGCCGATCCGCGCGGACCGTCTCGTCACCCTGGGCCATCCGGACGAACAGGCCGATGTCCGCGCGGTCCCGTGTGGACAGTGGGGCCAGCACCGGGTTCGACGTGAGTGCGTTCTCGACGTAGCTCAGCGCGAACAGCTCTTCCCGGCCCGACAGCACATCGCCCAGGTTCCAGACGTCGGCACGGTTGGCGAGCATGTCCGGGACTCGGAAGCGCTTGCCGGACTCGGTGTACGGGTTGCCCGCCATGCACACCGCGAACCGCTTGCCCCGCAGGTCGTAGGTCCGCGTCCGCCCCTCCCAGACACCTTCCATCCGACGCTGGGCGTCGCACAGCGAGATGAACTTCTGCAGCAGCTCGGGATTCGTGTGCTGGATGTCGTCGAGGTAGAGCAGGACGTTGTTGCCCATCTCCAGCCCGAAGTTGATCTTTTCGATCTCCTGGCGGGCGGTCGCGTTCGGCGCGTCGGCCGGGTCGATCGACGTCACGTCGTGTCCGAGCGCGGGGCCGTTGACCTTGACGAACACCAGGCCCAGCCGGTTCGCCACGTACTCCATGAGCGTCGTCTTGCCATAGCCAGGCGGGGAGATCAGCAGCAGCAGACCCATCTGGTCGGTCCGCTTGTTCTCCCCGGCCGCGCCGAGCTGCTTGGCGAGGTTGTCGCCGATCAACGGCAGGTAGACCTCGTCCAGGAGCCGGTTGCGCACGAACGCGCTCATCACCTTGGGCTGGAACTCGGTCAGCCGCAGGCGCTCCTTCTCCCGCACGACAAGCGCCTCACGCCTGCGCCGGTAGGTCCGATAGGCCGGGACGCGGTCGGTGCGGAACCGCCGGGTCCTGGCCAGGAACTCGTCCAGCCGTATGTCCAGCGCCCGCTCGGCGATCCGCGGGTGGGCGCCCAGCAGGCCGTCGACCCTGGCCGACAGCGCCGCCGACGAGTCGTGGCGCGGCGTGTCGCCGCACAGCTCGACCGCGACCGCCTCCGGGAGGTCCACTTCGGACAGACCGGCGCTCGCCTGGAAGGTGGCCAGCCAGGCCTGGACCAACTGGTAGCGGGCGCCGAGGTCGGTGAGGGCGCGCACGTCCTCGTCGAACCGCGGACCGCACACCCGGCGGAACTTGTCGACCAGTGTCCGGGCGCCCGCGCTGGTGACGAACCCGTCCGGCGCGCTCGCCAGTTCCTCGAACAGGTACTCGCCGACGGTCTCGACCGGCAGTCCGGCCGAGGCCAGGAACTTCGACGCGGCGGCGGACAGCTCCGCGGCCAGGTCGGCGATCGCCGGGACCGGGCCGAACGCGGCCCTGGCCCTGGCCAGCGATCCGGCGCGCACGGTCCACTGCGCGCGCTGGGTCTCGTCGGTGCCGTGTGTCCAGAACAGCTGGGCCGCGGCGCGGACCGGCGGCGGGTAGCGCAGCAGACCGGCGCCCGCGTGCAGCCGCAGCAGCGCGTCGAGGATCTTCGCCGCGTCGTGGTCGTGCACGCCGCGCTCGTAGCCTTCGTCGTAGCGGGACTCCGCCGCGGCCCGGACCTGGGTGAGCAGGTCGGCGGCCGGGTCGGCGGTGTCCAGCAGCGACGCCGCGAGGTGCTCTGCGCGGTAGACCTCGGCCGACTCCGAGACCACGAGCTGGTCCCAGAACGGCTTGGTCGTGGCGAAGTCCGCGTCGCCCACCGGCGAGCGGTAGTCGGTTCCGGTGACCGCGAAGGCCATCGCGCCGTCGTGCGGGACCAGGGTCAGGTCGAGCGGCTGGGTGTTGACGGCGAACGCGTGCTTGCCGAAGCGCAGCGTGTCGCCGCCGTCGGTGTAGAGGTCGAGGCGGTCCCGCAGCGAGCGGCCCGCCTCCTGCCTGGCCGCCTTGACCCGGCCCTCCAGCTCCTCGGCCCGCACCTGGTCGCCGAGTTCGCGCAGGTCGGACGCGACCGAGCGGAGCTTGGCGACCATCGGGTCGGAGGCGAAGTACGTGTTGACCTCGTCGACCGACTTCAGGCCGGCGACCCGGCGCTGCACGCTGGTCAGGACCCGGTCGGCCGACTCGACCAGCCGGTCGGCCCGGCGCGCGCGGTCGTCCAGCAGCGCCTGCTTGCGCGACGAGAACGCCTCGTAGACGTCGGTGCGTTTGGTGCCGAGCTCGGTGAGGAAGTCGTCGAAGTCGCCGAAGCGGGTTTCCAGGTTCTCCACCTGGAGCATCAGTTTGCCGAGCTGCTCGTCGCAGCGCTGCGGGGTGTCGGCGACGGCGAGCGCGCCGGTGATGGCCTGGCCGAGCAGGGCGAACTCGGCGGCGAAGGCCGCTCGCCCCTCGGTGGCCAGCAGTTCCTTGCGTCGGGCGACGAGCGTGGCCCTGGCCCGGTTGACCCCGGCCAGCACCTCGCCGACCCGCTCCAGGATCGATGTGCGCGCGGTGGCGTCGGCGATGTCGAGCGAGCCGACGACCTCGGTGACGATCTCCAGACCCTCGGCCTGCGTCGCGAGCTGGTCGCTGACCGGCTCCGCCGCGGCGACCGTGGTGATGGCCTCGGCGTCGGCGACGAGCTTGGCGACCTGCTCGTGATACCCGGCGAACGCGTCGGCGCCCTGCAGGAACCCGACCGCCCGCTTCCCGGCATCGTTCAATTGTTCAACAAGAGAATCGTTCAACGATTCTACTTGTGAACCATCGATGTAACGGACGTCCCGGAGCGTGATCACCCGCCCCTGCACCCGTCGCAGCTCGGCGAGCTGGCCCACCCACGCGTCGGCGGACTTCGGCGCCTCACCGCGCACGGTCCGGATCAGCGAGGCCACCTGCGCCGACACCTCGGCCAGCGCGTCAGCGGCCTGCTTGGTCAGCGCGGAAACGGTCTCGAACTCATCGAGTACCTGCTCGGCCGTCGCCCGCACCTGCGTCAGCGGCTCACGCAGGTCACCGACGTCGAGCCAGTGATAGATGTCGAACACCCGCGCGCACGCGGTGATCAAAGCCTCGAAGACCGACGCGGAAGGCGCCATGTCCACGACCATGTTCGTCACCGACAGGCAGTCGGAGATCCCCCGCACCAGCTCCGGGTTCCCGACCTTCTCCAGCGGTCCGGTGCCCACCGGCTGCGCGGCGGCGTAGGTGTCGGACAGGTACGGCGTCTGCCAGACCTGCATCGCGTGCACCCGCGTCGGCTCCTCCGAGTCGGCGCGGAAGATCACCAGCGTGCCGTCGTCGAACAGCGAGTACCCGTGGCAGACCAGCGGGTTCGCCACTTCCTTGCGGATGAGGTTGTACGGAAGCAGCAGCGAACGGCCGTCACCGCGGGCGTGGAAGACGAACAGCACGTCCTCGCCGTTGGGCGAGCGGATGACGCGCTCGTACTCCAGGTCCGTGACGTCGGTGTCGAACGTCTTGTGCACCCCGGTGGCCAGGTAGTAGCCGCCGGGGAAGATCACGCCGTGGTCCTCGGGCAGCCTGCGGCAGGCCTGGCCGATCCCGTCGAGCCGCACGACCGACCTGGTGTGGGTGTTGAACACCAGGTGCCGCCAGTCCGGCTCCTTGTACGGCCGGACGCGGATCAGGATCAGCGGCCCGACCTGCGCGTAGTGCACCTCGGCGTCGGCGAGGCTCTGCAGCGGCTCGTCGACCGGCTCGGCGTAGATCCCCTCGCCGGTCTCGGTGTTGTTCTAGATCTTGAGCGTCAGGTCGCCGTGCACGGTCTCGATGAAGACCTTGCCCAGGATCGAGATGTGCGGGAACCGGCCCGAGATATGATCCTGCCGTCTCGTCTCGGTCCACTCGAAGTCGTGCGACGGCGGGAAGACGTGGTCGCGCTCGCCCCGATTGTCCTCATAGGACAGGTCGCCGTCGACGGAGACCTTCCACCGCAGGACTTTGGTGTCCTCGGTGCGCGGCCCCGTCTGGAACACCGCGAGCAGCTTGCCCTCGACCCGACGTAGCTGCAGCAGCCGGGTCTCGCGGTAATACCGGTACAGCTCGGCGAAGTCGCGCTGGAACTGCTCGTCGCCGAGCAGCGGCGGCAGCTCGGCCGGGTCGAACCGGAACGCCTCGCCGTCGCGGGTGAAGGTGTGCAGGGAGAACACGTCGGCGACCGTGGTCTCGGGCTTGAGCCCGATGAACACGTTGTAGCCGAACACCATCGTCGACCCGAGGGCGACGATGTCGCGCGGCACGCAGTTGTTCTCCGTGCGGATCCGGTCGGCGCCGACGAGCCGCAGCTCGGTCCCGCCGAAGACGGCGAGCCGCTCGTCGTTGAGCGCCCGCGCCCGGCGGGCCAACTCGGCGGCCTGTTCGCCGAGCCGGGCCCGCAGCACCTCATAGGTGCCCGCGTCCAGCGCGGGCACCTGAGCCGTAGTCGTGGTCACCGCTGTGCGGCGGCCAGCGCGGCGACGGGCTGGTCGGCGAGACCGAGCCGCTGGGCGTGGCCGAGCAGCTCACGCAGCGGGCCCGACTCGCCGTTGCCCGAGTTGATCAGCTTGAGCAGCAGCGCCGACACCGTCAGGTTCTTGATGTCGTTGGTGTCGACGGAGCTGAGCAGTGACTTGACGTCGTCGGTGAAGCTGGCCGACCCGTTGAGCCACGGCCCGGCGAGCTGCTGGGCGACCGAGCTGTGGTCCATGAACCCGTCGACGCTCTTGCCGATCGACACCGCGCCGACGATCCGGTCGAAGAACTGGGTCTCGCCGCCGACGATGTCGATGTCGGCCTTCTCCAGGCCCGCGGCCAGCACCATGGCCTGCGCCTCGGCGACCTCGCGCTGCGCGTCGATGCCCTTGAGCCGGATCTCCTTCTCCGCCTCCAGCCGCAGGCGGTACTCCTCGTGCTCGCGGGTGGCGGCGTCCATCGCGGCGAGCGCGCCCGCCTTGTCCGACAGACCCTCGGCCTCGCCCTTGAGCTTGAACTTGATCGAGTCGGCCTCGACCATCGCCTTCTCGCGGGCGACGACGGCCTCCGCGCGGCCGACCTTCTCGATCGCCTGCGCGTCGCGCTCGCGAACCTGCACCTGGGCCAGCCCCTCGGCGGCGGCCTCGGCCTGGGTGCCCTCGGCGAGGCGGATCTTGGCCCGCGCGTCGAGTTCGGCGGCCTGCTGGCGGGCCTCGGCGAGCACGATCTCCTCGCGGGCCTTGTGCTTGGCCGATGCCTCGGCGGCCTCGGCCGCCTTGATGTCCTTGACCAGATTCTCCTGCGCTTCGGCCTCGGCCCCGATGACCAGCGCCTGGCGCATCCGCTCGGCCTCCTCGACCGCGCGCAGGCGCTTGATCGCCTCTTCCTGCTCGGCGACGGTCTTGTCGACGGCGATCCGCTCGCGCACGACCTCGGCGACGGCGCGCTTATCGCCCTCGACCTCCTTTTCGGCCGAGATCCGCGACAGCGAGGTCTCGCGCTCGCGGGCGATGACCTCCAGCATCCGGTCCTTCTCGATGCGCTCGGTCTCGATGGCGATCACGCGCTCGCGGTTCTTCTGCGCCACGGCGATCTCACGGGCCTGGTTCTCGCCCTGCACACCCAGCGCCTCGTCGGTGCGCAGCTGGGCGGTGTTGGCCTTGAGCCGCTCCTCGGCCTGCACCTTCAGGATCTCGGCCTCTTCGCGGGCGCGCATGGTCTCGACCTCGCGGCGCTGCTTGATCTCCGCGTCGGCCTTGCGCCGCTCCAGTTCCAGGATGGCCTCCCGCGCGTCGACGTTCTGGCGGGTGATCTCCTTCTCCTCGTTGCGCTGGAACTCGTTGGTGCGGATGTGCTCGATCGCGGTCAGCTCGGTGATCTTGCGGATGCCCTGCGCGTCGAGGATGTTGGCCGCGTCGAGCTGCGACATCGGGGTCTGCTCGAGGTAGTCGATGGCGGCGTCCTCAAGGCTGTAGCCGTTGAGGTCGGTGCCGATGACCCGGATGATCTGGTCGCGGAACTGGTCGCGCTGGGTGTAGAGGTCGACGAAGTCGAGCTGCTTGCCGACGGTCTTGAGCGCCTCGGAGAACTTCGCGTTGAACAGCACCTGCAGGGTGCTCTCGTCGCTGGCCCGCTGCGTGCCGATGGCCTGCGCGACCTTGATGACGTCCTCGGTGGTCTTGTTGACCCGCACGAAGAACGTGATCCGGATGTCGGCGCGGATGTTGTCGCGGCAGATCAGGCCCTCGGTGCCCGCCCGGTTGATCTCGATCGTCTTGACCGAGATGTCCATGACCTCGGCCTTGTGCAGCACGGGAAGCACGATCGCGCCGGTGAACGTCACGTAGACGTTCTTGACCTTGGACACGATCAGCGCCTTGCCCTGTTCCACCTTGCGGAACAGCCTGCTGACCATGAACAACAGGATGACGATGACGAGCAAGGCCACGCCGAGCACGACGATCAGGCCGGTGGAGATCGGTTCCATCGTTCTGCAAGCCCCTCAGATTCAGGTGAGCGAAGAGTCGAGCGGCGAGATCCAGAAGAACTCGCCGTCGGGGTCGTAGTCGTAGATCACCGCGGTGTCACCGGCGCCGAGCGCGTCGTCGCCCGCCTTGCGGACCTGGATGACCGCCGACGAGCCATCCGCGGCGGTCACTTCCGCTTGGCCGAAGGTCGTGTCGACCTGGCCGGTGCGCACCACGCAGGTCCGGCCGACGAAGTCGCCGCGGGACGCGCCGTTGTCGTCGGGGAACAGTCGGCGCAGCGGCGCCATGGCCAGCCGGGTGATGAGCAGGCCGATCAGGAGTGCCCCCAGGAGCACACCGATCGACAGGAGGGTGGCGAGCGCGCCGCCCGTGTCGGAAAGCAGCACGGTCCCGACGAGCGCGGCGAACCACGACGTGAGGACCAAGATCGAGAGCGCGACCGTCAGGGGTACGCCGCCGATGCCGAACGCGTCGATGTCCACGACGTCCACATCGGACACTCCGAGCGCGACGATCAGCCAGTACAGGATGACGGCGACCAGTAGGAAGGTGAAGAGAACAACGGGAAAACGGAGAGTCGTCGCGACGAACTCACCCATCGACCGCCCCCAGGACACACTGTTGTTGCCGGCACCCTACCGGCCGCGTCGGTAGGTAGTCGCGCTTCTCGGACATTTCGTGACGGGTGGGCGAGCCGTCCACAGAGGATGATCGAGCGATCACCCCAAGTTACTGTTACGAGAAGTAACTGTTACTTGCTATCATACTTACCACCCTGCTCCAGAACGAGGTGGATGACATGCCGCTAGCCCATCCCGCGACCCCGCCACCGGCGGGCGGGGCGCCCGTCGACCAGATCCTGATCGCGCTCGGCATGTTCCTGGTCGTGTTCATCCCGCTGCTGGTCTTCGTCGTGCGGGAGCGCACCGGCAAGCGGACCGTGCTGGGCAGGCTGGCCGACTACACCGAGCGCCTGACCGGGCTGCCGCGCTGGGCGCCGATCCCGGTCGTGGTGGCCTTCGCGTCGGGCATCTCGGCGCTGGTCGGCGTGTACTGGGACGTGCCGATCCACATGGAGCTCGGCCGCGACGAGGGTCCGCTGGCCAACCCGTCGCACTATCCCATCTACTTCGGCCTCGTCGGCATCATGTGCGCGGGCGTCATCAGCGCCGCGCTGGCCACCCGCGACCTGCCCGCCAGGGCGCTGCGGATCGGCCCCGACATCCGGGTGCCGCGCGGCAGCGTGCTGATGTTCGCCACCGGCTCGGTCGCGCTCGCGGGCTTCCCGCTCGACGACGTGTGGCACCGGCTGTTCGGCCAGGACGTCACCGAGTGGGGCCCGACCCACGTGATCATGATCTGCGGCGCGATCACCGTCGTCATCGGCCTGCAGCTGCTGCTCGCTGAGGCCCGCCAGGTCCGCGGCGAGAGCCAGTGGACGCGCTGGCTCGGCGTGCTGCTCGCGGGCGCCTGGCTGATGGGCACCTCGGCGATGCTGATGGAGTTCGACCTCGGCGTCCCGCAGTTCCCGATGCTCAGCCACGTCGGCCTGGTCGCACTGACAACGACATGGACGATGGTCGTCGGCCGCACGTCGTTCGGCCCAGGCGGCGCGCTGCTGACCGTCGCGGTGCTGCTGGTCAGCCGCCCGTTCTTCATCGCACTGCCCTACGCGCTGGACTTTCACACCGCGGTGCTCCTGCCGTGCGTGGCCGAGGCGGTGATCATCGAGCTGGTCGCGCTGGCCGTTCGCCCCGGCTACCGCTTCGGGATCGCGGCCGGTCTCGGCGTGGGCACGCTGGGCGTGCTCGCCGAGACCG
>Ga0247823_10003161_pt1 | contig 13453 bp, 6 predicted proteins | sample 13C_PalmiticAcid_2_FD_192426 | JGI IMG/M metagenome (GOLD analysis project Ga0247823, IMG submission 192426) | Soil microbial communities from agricultural site in Penn Yan, New York, United States - 13C_PalmiticAcid_Day30 | ecosystem: Environmental > Terrestrial > Soil > Agricultural land...
CTGTAGCTGCCTCCACCGTAATCGATGCGACGATTTCCGTACCGATCGAAATCATTCGTCTCAGTCCACGTGGAGCCCGAGCCGGAGTTCGTCTCGACAGTTGTCTTCAACCTATTCAGAGAGTCATAGGTGTAAGTTTGAGTGATCGCGAGACTGCTGATGGTGTTCACCGCCGTCTGAATGTTCCCGTTATTCGTGGTCGAGCCGTATGTGTATGCAAGATCGAGTACCGATCCTGGCGTGCCCGAAGTACCAAGCTTGATCGCCGTCGGCTGAAGCCGCGTGTTATACGACATGGTGTGGATCAGCCCGTTACCGAGAGTTTCCGACTCCAATCCGCCATGAGCCTTGTAACTGATCGAGCTAAGACTTGCCGCAGCAGCGTAACTTGTCGCCGAAGAAGACAGCGAAGAAAGTCGTCCGGCTGCATCGTAGCTATAGCCAACCGATCGTCGATCACCGGCACCTGGAACGCTCGGATATGTTTCCGTATCGGTTGCACCTGAGATCTTGTAAGTAGCTTCAGATAAATAATCTGTCGCATCGGTTCGTTGGATCCTTCGAAGCACTCGTCCAACACCGTCGTAACCGTAATAGTTTCCTTCTGTCGCGGACGATGATCCGTAAGTTACGGCTACCAGTCTGCCCGCGGAGTATCCTCGCGTAAACGAAGGGGCTCCGGACGGCAAGCTCTGGCTATCGTAGAAGTAGTAAACCGGCGGGGTAACGCTGCCATCGTTTGCGTAAGTTTTCGAGGTTGGTCGGTTCAACGCATCATATGCGATGGTCGTCGTCCAATTAAGGCTGCTTGTCGTGCGTGGATCAGTTTTCGTTGTCAGATTTCCGTTCGAATCGTAAGCATAGGTTACGGTTCCGCTCTCGGGGTTCGTTGCCGATGTCAGTCTCTTCAACGAGTCATAGGCGAATGTTCGAGTCTGCGAACCCTGCGTCACTCCGGTCAGATCATCCAAAATACTGTAGCTGTAAGATGTCGATTGATTCGGCGACGAAACCGTTCCCAACGCTCCCGTGCTGCTGGAATTGTCAGGTTCGTCGAGTCGAGTCAGTCGACCCAAAGCATCAGTGATACTTCTTCGAAGCTTTCCTGCCTGATCCGTAACCGTTACCGCATTGCCGCTGTATGATGTCGACACGACCGCACTGTCCGGCGTGGTGACTCCGGTTACGCGGCTCAAGCCATCGTAGGCCGTCGTTGTCTGGTAGACGGTGTCACCCGAGCGGTATGGGTTCGACGTTTGATAGCCACGCCCCAGCGCATCATAACTCTGATCCGTTCGAATGTAGGTACTCGCACCTTCGTACTGGCGAGACTGTGTTGTCCGACCGAGTCCGTCATAGAAGATCTCATTCTTGATCGCTTGATCATCAAATGTCGAGAAGTCCGCCAGCGTTGTGATCTTCTTGTAAGTGTCGTCGTACTGGAACAGCTTTTGGCTCTTCGCTGAAAGATTGTTGTAGTCGATGATCACCTTGGTGGGCCGATCAAGGTCGTCATCATACCAGCCGCTCGCGACCATTCCATTGATGTCCTGACCATCAACCGCACGTCCCAAATAATAGTCGTACTGACCGTAGGAAACTTGACTCAGCGCATTCGTGATACTCGTCGGAAATGCGTAGCTCGATTTCGAAACGCTCGACAATTCGGTTGGAGCAGAATTCGTCGTCGCGTTCCCGTTGGGGGCTCCGTACGAATCTGCATACCCGATGTCCGTCGCGTTTCCACGTCCGTCGATCGCCTTCACCACATTCCCGGCCTGATCGTATTGCGAGTATGTGTAGATCGAAGTGCTTGGCAGCACGACACGCTCCACGCGGGTTACGTTTCCACGCTTCGTGTAACTCGTTGTGTAACCGGAATCTAATCCGCTGATGTCGGAACGAGCGATGAGGGAAGCGTGATTCGAAGTACCTGAGTGTTTGTCGTACTCGAAAGTCGTGCGGGACTTCTCGTTCGAGCTCGCATCGTAAACCGAAACCTGCGTCGGCAGATCTTTCATGTGATATGGAGTGGCCGTGTAGTTCGTCGAGTTGACGGAGTTGGTAGTTAGAAAACTTGTCGTCGTGCGGCGAATCAACGACCCTGCGGTACCCGAACCGTAGTCATATTCGTACTTGTTTGTAACGTTATTGAACGAATCGTATGAATAGGTTTCCTTCGCCACCTGGTTTGTATCTACTAGCGTCGTTTGAACTTGGGTTCTCCTTGGGTCGTCCGCCTGGCCGCCGCCACCCGAATAAAAGCCCCAATTCCCGGATTGAGCCCAGGTATTTGCGAGGCTCTTAAGGACAGTCGTCCCGTTCGTCGCGACGAACTCCGTCGAACTCTCCTTGCCGTCCTGCCAATTGTTGAATGGAGCACCACTCGGATAGAAGGACTGGTCGGCTGTCGAGAGGTAGTAGTGGTGAGTTCGAGCAATGAGATTGTTTGAATTGTCTCGCTCATCCTCGGTCAATGCGGAAGTCTTGATCGCTCCGAGCCTCGAATACTGTGTCTTCCGGTTATAGGTTGATCCGGTTCCGCCGGCTTCGTATGTTCTCTTTTCGGTGAGTCGGCGGTAGATCTCATAGGTCGGCCAGTCATACCCCGGATAGGTCTCGAGGTAGCCTGAGGTAGTGGTAGTTCCGCTACCTTGTCCACCATTATAGTCGTACTCATATGCCCCACCGGTAGGCAACTCAACACGTGCGAGCTCGGCATAGCTGTTGTACTGAAAGCTATATTTTCGGCCGTCAGGCAGCCAGACTGATGAGACCTTGGTCGGGTTTACATAGTCGCCGCCCTCGTACGGCAACTCTGGAAACAAGTCCTTCACAGTTTGCAGCGAATAGCCGCTTCTAAGAAGGTTGCTCATACTATCTTTAGAAATGCGGATATAACGGTCCTCACCGCCGAAACCCTTAAAAGTAATTCGATCGCACAGTCCGTAGGGGTAACCATCGTTAACGTCGTTGTCTACGGTGACCTTGCGATTATTGGAATCCGTTATCACATACTGGCCGTTATTCCACGAGAACGTCGTTTTGTTGCCGTTTCGATCGCGTATCCAAGAGACTTCGGCAGTGTCGATGCGATAAACCGTCCCATCCTTCAAATACAGGTATCCCGACGGCCAGCTGTAACATGGCCCTGCCTCACAGTTCGTACTCGGATCATCAGAAATATTAGAATCGGAGACAAAAGTTGCCATCTCTCCGTCGTGCGATTTCCAGACAGTTCCCCGATTTGCTCTAACGGTATTCGCACAGGTAAATACTTGCTGAGTTCCATCGTAGGTATCGTCGATCAATTCGAACTCCGTACCGTCGGCCGCAGTAAATGTTAGTTTTGTTATCGATAGTCCTGTAGAACCCCATCCACCGTAGTCGCAGACTGTAGAAGTGGACCGTGCATAAAGGGAACCCGGTCCGTACGGTGCACTCCACGGTTTCCACCAATCGGTTGTGGGAATTCCGGGAAAATACGGAGTCCGATCAACTCGCCAGAGCTGCTCGATCGGAAGCGACATCGTATAACCGGCCGTTCCCCGTCCATCTACGTGGTGAATCGGGAGGTTAAAGTTCATCGAACCGTTGAAGATATTGATGTTGTCAAAATCCGAAAGAGCGTATGATCCCGCTGGCGTTCCGGGGGCAATTCCCGACGGCGTCATTGCATCCGTCATGGAATCGGCTCGTGCGATCGGTCCGATCGAGACTAGAAGAAGCAGAAAGACAAAAATCCTACTTGCGACGGAAAATGGGCGGAAAGCATTCGACAACTTATTCATGATTACTCCTGTGGGCTCGGGGCCCCTGATCAAGCAAAACTGGATGTGGAACTCGTTTGTTGTTGCTAGTTCACGTTGATGGTCAACGTCCACTCGGGGTGGTTCGTGTCCCTCAGCGTGTATCGCCCAGATTCGAGATCGACGATTCCGCGCCAGTTAAGGATTTCCTTGGGAACGCGAACGATTTGTTCAGTTGCTTCTCGGTCACGAATGTTCTTCTTCAGGAGAATTCGAGCAGCTTGTTTGTTTCCGGCTCCGTCCCCGACACCTCCCGATAATTCCAGCGCCATCTCTTCGGTGCCGGCTCGATTGTTGATAGCTAGCAATAACTTTCCGGCTTGAACATCGATTGATGCCGGCTCAAAACCACGCGGCGTCAGCGTGATCATTCGAGCGGCCGGACGCTGCCCCTTCCACACATCGGGGGTGTCGCTCGGCTTGGGCACTTGAGCGAGTGCAGGCGTCTCAGCATATTTCCCGCCGTAAAGCGCCAGTGTAGTGACGGTGAGGGAGGCCCAGAGGAGTCCAACGAATAGGATCGTCTTTGGATACTTTCCAAAATATTTGCGGTTTGAAGTTTCTTTTGAATGCGGTGTCTGGTTTTTCATGTGTTTCCTTTTCGTGCGTTCGTATAATTCCGCGAAAAACGTCCTGCGGTTCGCCCTGGCGGGCGAGCGCAGATACTCCTAGCGCCTGGGACCATTAGGACCCGGAGCATTAGCGATTAATTGGAAACAATTCAGACACGTTACCGTCTGGTCGAACGGTGATCGGGGAATCAAGCCTGAATCAGATCGCAGGAAGTTTGAGGTGTTCGTCTGATGTGAGCAAAACAAAAGCCGAACCATCTAGCGATCATTCGCGTGAGTGTGATGCCTCACGTTTTTGCGGGGTCATGCCTGGCGGACCATCTTAAGAGGCTCTCGAACAAACATTCCGCTGTCTTTCAATGTCGAACATTAAACCCGGATTCGGCGGATGATGTCAAGCAGTTTATTTCTCCGTCGTAACAACTTCGAAATCTCTACCTATGATTCCCTTCAAGGCATCATGCTCAACATCATCCGCTGAACACTAACGCCCCAATCAGAGTCGAATACTGTCAAAAAATATTTTGTGAATTCATCCGAACCGCCAAAGCAACCAAGTCGCAAACATCGGTCATCAACTAAGCGTTTTACCGAAACCATTTACCGAGAGGAAAATATGAAAAGTGTCCAAATACTTCTGCTGATCTTCGCCTGCGCGATGGTCGGCTATTCGCAAAGACCTACAACCCACTCACAGAACTTAAAGAAACCGCGGCCGTCGATCACGTCGGCTATGTCCGCAACTACCACGACAAACTCGCTCCCCATTCGTCGAGTAATTCTTTACTCAAATGGAGTTGCGTACATCGAGCGACGCGGGATTGTCAGCGGGAATGCGGAGATCAATCTGTCGTTCAAGCAATCGCAGGTCGACGACGTGCTCAAATCGATGGTTGTCCTTGATATGGATAAGGGCAAGATCGGGGCGGTTAGCTACAACTCGTCCGAACCGACCGCGGCACGAATGTCTGAGATCCCTTTTTCGGTTACGCCTCTGACACGTGAAGGCGGCATCGCTGCGATATTGCTACAACTGCAGGGAGCGAAAGTGTCGGTGACCTCTGCAAAAGGGACGACTGTCGGGTCGATCCTGACAGTCGACCGCCGTGCGACGCGGAACGACAAGAACGATGTCGATATCAAGAACGTCGTCGTGATCACGTCGGACTCCGGCGACCTGAGCAGCTTCGATCTGGATGAGGTCCGCGGGATCAAGCTGCTCGAAGGAGGCACGCAGACGGACCTACGAGAATTTGCGAATGCCGCAGCTTCGGCCCGGCGGATAGACGCGAAAACGATCACAGTCACCAGCGAAGGAATCGGACAGCGAGAGATGGTCGTCAGCTATACGATTGCTGCACCGATATGGAAGACGACTTATCGTGTCGTGCTCGACAAAGAAGGCAAACCGTTTTTCCAGGGCTGGGCGATAGTCGACAACGTCAGCGAAGAAGATTGGAACGGCGTGCAAATGTCGCTCGTCTCTGGCTCGCCGATCTCGTTTATCCAAAACCTGCAGAAACCCTTCTATCGATATCGTCCAATTGTTGCTCCACCAGCCGATCTGCAGCTCGCCCCGCAAGTGTATGAACCAGGCGGCGGAGCCGTTTCGCAATCCGGGGCCGTTAGTGCTGATGGCCCGGCGGTCAGCACCACGGTTTCGCAACAGTTCACTGCGAACATGCCGCTGAACGGTCGAAGCTTTTCGACTCTTGTGACACTTGCACCGGGTGTTACGAAAGGCAATAGCAACGGCAATGGACAGTTTTCCGTTAACGGACAACGAGCAAGCTCGAACTATTTCGCCGTTGACGGTGTGAGCGCCAATACGTCAGTAAGCGATGCGTTGACCTCGAACAACTCTGGCATAACGGCGGCCGCGACCGGCGAGGAAATCGGCGATCTCTTCGAATACAAGATCGAACGGCCCGTGACGGTTACTCGAAACCGCTCGGCACTCATCCCGATAATTCAATCTAAGATGGACGGCGAGCGGGTCGCGATCTATAACGAGAGCGTCCGGCAGGACCGTCCGATGAGCGGCGTGCTGCTGAAGAATACGTCCAATCTCACCTTTGAGTCCGGCAGCCTGACCGTGATCGATGGCGACGCATACGCCGGCGAAGCATTGATCGAGCGGCTGAAAGGCAAGGAACAGCGAATGATCTCGTTCGCCCTCGATCTCGGCACCCACGTTCGCGTTCGCACCAAAGCCGATCGCGAACCTGCCAAGCTCGTAAAAGCGGTAAAAGGCAACTTTCAGGTGCATTACTTTCAGACCGAAGAGAAGACCTATCAGATAACGAATCAAACCGATCGGCCAAAGGTCCTTTACATCGAATATCCGGTCCGCGATGGTTGGGTACTCTCTGAGGATTCGCCCAAACCGGACTATACCACTCAGCGATATTACCGGTTCCGGGTTGAACTAAAGGGACTCGAAGAGAAAGAGATCAAGATCAGCCTCCGTCAGCCGCTGATGGAATCGTATGCGCTGAGTTCCCTGTCTCAGAATGAGCTCGATCTATTCATGTCTCGTCGATACATTAACGAAGAGACGCGGGCAAAGATCGCGAAGCTTATCGAACTTCGCATGCAGATCGATGGGGTTGAATCGAAGCTCGACTCGTTTGACGATGAGGTCGAAAAGATCGAGAAGGATCAGGATCGCCTGCGTGAGAACATCGAGTCACTCGCGAAAACCGCCGAGGCCAAAGTCCTCATCGCCCGTTACATCGCGAAAGCGGGCGAGCAGGAAACGCGGCTCGAAGAAATGGAGAAAGAGCGAAAGACTCTCACCGCCCAGAAAGAAAGCCTTGAACGCGAGCTTGCGAATGCAATTGTTAGCTTTGAGGTAAAGTAACCGCGATCTGCAACAACTAGGGAGCCTTTATCAGCTCCCTTTTTTTGATTACTGTTCGTGATTCAGCATTGACTGCTTCTTCTCAAGCTCCCTGATCTTCTCGTCCTGAACCGAAACGCGTTCGACCAGGTTCAGAACATCGGCTTGCCTGAATGCTCCGGGAAGGAATAGGCGAGTCCAGAGATATCCGAAGAGAAATCCGTTGATGGCGAAGTAAAGAATTCCTGCGGTGATGAAGGTCACGCTCGCGTCAGATCCGCCGAGGCCTTTCGCCGCGATCTGGGACATTATCTGCAGCTTGTCCGGAATTTCGCTGATCTTGGTGAGGCCGACGCCGACAAGGATCTTGGTAAGCCAATCGGAGATCGGCTCGAGGTTGGTGTTGGCTCGGTATTGGATTATCGGAGCCGCGTTCGCGTTGGCGGCTGCTTCGGTCGGCGTTCGAACTTCCACCGGGCCATCCTGCAGCGTTCGCGGGATGCCGAATAGAAATCCTAGCAGTCCGCCGACGAGTAGCGAGGCACCGGCGATCGTCAGACAGATAGTCGCGGCCGACCAAACATTATCCATTTGAAACGCGAAGATGATAACGACGACGAGTCCTAATCCGAGAATACCCGTCAGAACCTGGATCGCCTTCGCACTTTCGGTCGGTGTTGTTACGGAGCGTTGTGGGCTATTCATAGTGATTTACTTGAGATCAAATTCGAGAAGGATTGAGAGATTGTCGACATCTTTAATGTCTTCCGTAGTGTGATAACTTGTTCGCTTCTTTAGTGCATTCACGAGAGTTCGTCTCGGTACCGCCGTCGCAGTTGTGTGGCCGTGCTTGCCGGCCATAGTCGAACAGACCGTGAATAGTTTCGCGGTCGTTTCGCCCTCAGCCGATCGGTTAGCGAAGTTTCTCCACAATGTCTTCGGAGTCGCGTTCCTGCTGCCGTGATGGCCCACCTTATAGAGAACCGCATCCTTCAGCAGATCCATCTTGTCTGTCTGCCTCATAGCGTATTCCCAGTTCTCGATCTGCGCGTCGCCGGGAAACAGGAACTTGTGGCCGTTGATCTCTAACAACGCGATCACGCTCGTGTTGTTCATCGCTTTGTCCAGGATCCGGACGAGCCCCATCATCTGTCGTGCTCGGACATTCTTGACCTGATTGATGAACCAACGTGTATGAGACGGATTGTGGTTGGAAAAGACCCGGGCCTTCGGGAACAATCGATTCTTTTTCGGTGCATCCTCGATCGTCGCGTTCAGATTCGAACTGAGCGCCGCCGTCGCGGCCTGCAGTCCCCAATAATCCTTCAGCATCGCGTGCAGCATCCAGAATTCGTCGTCATCACGCGAGCGTTGTTTCAAGATCTCGTGATGCTGCTCGAGGCTCGGCGGTCCGAGAACGTGCATTTTCACGCCGGGCATCACGCGGGATAGGGAAACTTTGTCGCCGAAGCACACATAGTGTGCCGCGGTCTTGGCACCCATCTCTCGCAAGTTCTCAACCGCCGAGACATTGGGCATATTGTTCTCGCCCATAAACATGAGCTGATCCTGAAACGGCTTGAGCGCGGATATTTGAGAGAAATCATCGCTCAAGTTCAGTGAGGTCATCCGCTGTGCCTCAGCCTCGACACTTTTCGCCACTGCCTGCATCCCCATTAGCGTGGACACAAAATGCTTATTCGGAGCGTGTGCGAAATCCGTCGCTGTGGGTGAGAAGGCCGCCTCCGCAAGTTTTGAAGGTCCAGTCTGCCCAATCTTTTTCGGACCGGCCTTGATGAACTTTTCGAAGTCTTTATCGATAAGCTCCGGATTCTCGGTCCACGGCTGAACGACGACGTCCGGGTTAAGCGAGCGAATGATGTCTCCGGTAGTTTCGCCGGCTTCGTTCTTCTGTCCTTCGCGAGAGAATCCGCCGATATGATCTTTATGGCGGTGGCTGGCAATCAGCATGTGAAGTTTGCCGTTCTTCCGTCCACGAGGCGTGGTTCGAGCCCGAATATCTTCCGCGACCCGCAGCATCAGATCGTCGGGCATGTCCTTCGGAATTCCGGTCGTACCGAAGTCGATCAGGATATGCTTCATGTCGCCGTCTGAATATTCGATGCTGAACAAGCAGCAATCGCCAAAGCCGACCTGATATGCACGGCAGTACGCTTTAACTGGTTTGGGTGTGGTCGTCATTTCTAGAATTCCTCCTCGACGAAATGGTTTGAGAAAACTGCGGAGCGGCGAAGGTGCATTCTGGCGAACTGATTCTCGTCTTCGTCTCTAGCGGAGTAGTAACCGTACTTCCACAGATATTCGATCCGCTCGCCAACAAGCCCGGCACTGAATATGCGATTTGCGATGTGATATTTCAGCCGGCCGTATTCATCAAAGATCAGCGTTCCGCCGCCGAGAAGTCTGACCGGCGTGGAGCCCGGCATTGCATCGGGCTTACCGATCGGCGGGCTGAGTTGCTCAAGTTCGGATGCGAAGAGCTCGATGATCTGAACGTACTCGGCTACCGTCTCGCGAAGGATGAAGCCGTCCGGAGCTACGCGTAAACACGGCCGCACAGATTGCACGTGCGTATAAGCTCGTTCGTCGACACGAAGGATGCCGCGGTTGTCCCAGATGAACCGGAACACCTCGTTCGGCTCTCGCATTAGCGATTCGAAATGTGTGCTGTCATATTTCAGATGTTCGGCGAACTCGACCTCTGGCTCCCATATGCCGAGCGGATGCGGCGAGGACGGCTCGATCCCGTACGCCCGAAAACTATCAAGTATGTGTTTGCGATAGTTGTAGCGGGTATCGTCTGGGACCGCCTCCATATCCGCCGTCAGAAATGCACTGAGATAATCGGCGAATCGAATATCGGTGGGAGGTGTGTAGTCGAGTGCTCGGATCGCCATCGTCAGCAAGTGATCCGCGGCGTCGGCCCCCTGCTCCACCACCAACAAACGATCGAGATGCTGCTTCTCGGTGTTACTGCGTTTAAGACGGTCGATACGGATAAGCCAGACCTCAAGGAACGCGTTCATCATTGCCGCGACGAAAAGCTCTCCGCAGCGGTGAGGTTCCTCAAAAGCCTCCTGTCCGAGATATGGATCGCCGCCCGGTGCGACAGGATCGATCAGTACGGATCTTCTTAGCGCCTGCCCACGCACTCCGGAAAGTTCCTGCCCCATCTGATCGGCGAGGCCAAAAAGCACAGACTTCCTAAGTGCGTCCTTCTTCAGATAGTCTGCGTCGATCAGATCCGGATTGGACGGAGTCGGAATGTTCAATGCCTGCAGATCCGGATGGTTCGGCGCCGCATCGATCAGGTACGCGATCACTTCACGAAGCGAGAAGACCGACAATAAGGCGACTACGTCAGCAAATCCTTCGTGAAAGCCGGCCTGTTCCGGCGACGACGGGGCAATAAACCGCTCCCGCAATCCGTCGACCAAGGCGTGCGTAGTCTCGTGTACGACGATGTCATGAGAGAGGCAGGTAAATGTATTCTTCCCCGAAACCGGCGACTGAAAGTAACCGAACATTAACGCACGGTCATACTTTGAATAGAAAGCATTCGCGTCCGCGAAGGCGTGTGGGGCGACGTTTATTTGATGGCCGTCAAATCCCCACGATATCCGTCGGCCAAGTGCGAACTCGAACCGTGCGAGCGTACGCATCACGATCGCGTAAGCATTCTGCGCATGAAACTGCGGATTCTCGAGAATTACTTCGTCGTTCTTTATCTTGTCGAACGGATCCGGCAGTTGACCGTTTTGTCGCGGAGGATAATCACGCGGCATGTAGTGCGTTCCGGTCGACGAGTCGTAATCGATAACGTGAACACGGTAACCGTTCGGCCCCGGGGAGAACACTTCGGACGGAACCGTGACCGAAGCCGTCAGGATCTTTCCATCCTTGCCCTTGATTGTCGGATCCTGCGCAACGATCCGAAGTTGTCGAGTTCTAGAGTGATGCATTTGTCATGCTCCTGGTTTGATCTTTGATATCAATCGTTCAGCGGCTCGGTCCGCAATAGCGGCGATCGTTAGCGAAGGGTTCGGTCCGACTGGGCCTGGCATCGCCGAGCCATCCACAACAAACAAGCCTGGATAGCCGAACACTTCGCAGTTCGAGTCGACGACTCCTTCCTTGATCGAATCCGCCATCGAGCCCCCTCCAAGCGGGTGAGCCGTCAGCACTTGATGAAAATTGAATTTGTAAGAAGGATTGTCTTTGTACTCCGCCTTCAGGGCCTTTGCGATCAGCCTTCCGGCACGACGAACGCGGTCGAAGTATGCTTCTGATTGCTTGATCGACCAATCACAATCGAGCAAATCACCATTGAGGAATAGCTTTCCGCTAGCATGATCGCGGCCCATCGCGAGCATAGGCATCGAGCTCATGCACGCCCTAGCATCGCCGATCAGATCTGAAACTTCCGCTCCGAGATCAGCGTCGTTGCTGATTCCCAGGCGGAACTTAGCGAGGAGCTTGAGAAACTTGGCCGAGCGTCGCAGGAATCCCGGAAAGCCCGAAACTTGCGCGAGCCAGCTTGCGAGATAAGGCTGTCCGCCGTCTTGAATGTAGAATCCCCTCCCGTCAGCTCCACCCCGGTCGAGCGAATCTCCAAATCTGATCGCACTCGTGATCACTGGACCGAAGCTAGGATCGAGCCGGCGAGGTGCGGATCCACCGTTCTTCTCCTGCATGCTGTTACGAATGAACGAAAGAAGATCGCCATTGACCGAATAGCCATACCCGAGACGACTGCTCAGCCCGGGAAACGCCTCACGATTCCTTAGTAATAGATACGGCGTGCCGAACGTGCCACCGGCAAGGATAAGATACCGGCACGTAACCGTAACGCATATCGGCTTGAACATTCCAAACGCGTCGGGCTCATGCACCACATATTCGACCGTATACCGCCGCTCCGGATCGCCGGTCGGTTTGATCGATTTAACTTCACAAAGCGTTCGGATATCCGGGGGATTCACCTGATGCATCGCCGAAGTTATATAAGTAAAATCAAGCGTGTTCTTACTTCCATAGTTGCATCCGAAATCGCATTCGCCGCACAGGCGACATGTCGAACGCGGCATCCGGCGATCCGCAATGATCTCGTGATAGTGACGGCGTTCGTCATTCAACTGGGATCCGACGATCGGCGGATTTTCGGGAAGATCCTCATCAGGTGTGGAAACGTTCTTCGCCCGGAAAGAAACTGCAAGTGGCACGGGCATCCACTTCGCATCCATGCCTACGACGGACTTATCGCTTCCAGCCTGTTGCCAAGCTTGAAACTTTGGCGTCTCCGAAAATGGCTCGTGACCGAAAGGGTAATGTTGAGCGTTCATCATCCGCTCGACATTTTCGTAGTGCGGCTCCAGGTCCTTGTAAGTAATCGGCCACTCGCGATAACCGCCTCCAGGCAGATCTTCCTTAAACCATTTCTCATCTTTGCGAAGCAGAACGTTCGCGTAGATCAACGAACCGCCGCCTAGCCCGGACGAAACCAGTGCGCCGGAACCTTTGAACGACCACAGATTGTAGAGTCCGTATAACCCTTTGCTCGGGTCCCAAAAGTTCTTGCCAAGGTCGTGCGGAGTGCGAGCGAATCCGTTTGGCGGATACGCTTTGCCTCGTTCGAGAAGGCAGACGCTCAATCCAGCTTCTGCCAGTCGATATGTCGTTACCGATCCGCCAAATCCGGATCCGACAACGACCGCGTCAAAGTGTTCTTCTGATCTAGTCATACGTCAATAAGGTGATTGCGAACCATCGACGGTACCGGTGTTTTGACTGGCTCAGGTCTTCTCACGCTGAGTTCGGGCGATGCGACGACCCCTAACTCGGACTTGTCGAAGAAGATCGGCGGCTCGATGAGGAAAGGTTCGTGCTTTTCATCGTGGGGATGGGTCTTGGGAACAAGGGTAGGCTCGCCCGCTTCTTTCTTGCCGTTGGTCCAATCCTTGACCGCACGCTCGATACCGATCGGGAAGATCGTCAGAGTTCCGTCGGAGTCGATCCGAAATCGTAAGAAGTTCTTATAGTCCTTGCTCTTGATCGCGGAAAAGGCTTCATTATGATGGACGCCGAATATGTTGAGAGCGGCCAGCAAGTACCAGCCCATCAGTAGCGACCCGATCAGGTATCCGCCGCCGGCGATCAGCAGCAGCGAGGCCAGAAAGCGCCACAACGGCGAGAAGTCCGCAAACCAGACC
>Ga0247823_10003162_pt1 | contig 13452 bp, 15 predicted proteins | sample 13C_PalmiticAcid_2_FD_192426 | JGI IMG/M metagenome (GOLD analysis project Ga0247823, IMG submission 192426) | Soil microbial communities from agricultural site in Penn Yan, New York, United States - 13C_PalmiticAcid_Day30 | ecosystem: Environmental > Terrestrial > Soil > Agricultural land...
CCTTCACAATTCGCCGGCGAGCATCCCGTCTCATCCCCCTCGACGACTATGTCAGGTCTAAGGTGATGACCGAGCGTCAGGCCGGCGTTATCCGCAGTGCGATTTCCTCGCGGCTTAACATCGTCATCTCCGGAGGAACGGGGTCAGGCAAGACGACGCTCGCCAATGCCGTCATTGCCGAAATTGTCGAGAATGCCCCCGACGACCGGTTGGTCATTCTGGAGGACACGGCCGAAATCCAGTGCGCCGCTTCGAATGCAGTATCGCTTCATACGAGCGACACGATCGACATGGCACGGCTGCTTAAGAGCACCATGCGTCTCAGGCCCGACCGCATCATCGTCGGCGAAGTCCGAGACGGCGCCGCGCTAACCCTCCTCAAGGCCTGGAATACGGGACATCCGGGCGGCGTCTCGACGATCCATTCCAACTCGGCGATGTCGGCCTTGCGCAGGCTGGAGCAACTGACGGCGGAAGTCAGTCAGCAGCCGATGCGCGAAGTGATCGGCGAGGCGGTCGACCTCGTGGTCTCGATCGAGCGCACGCCGAAAGGCCGCCGCGTTCGGGACGTCGTCCACGTCGATCGCTTCAACGGCACCCAATACGAAACAGAAACCTATGCGCAGATCGACGAGGAACGCCATGTCGCGTGAACGCCATTCCCTGATTGCCACCGGTGCCCTGGCGCTTACCCTTTGCCTCGTTCTGATCGAACCGGCGTTCGCCTCGTCGGGCGGCGGCGGCCTGCCATGGGAATCGCCGCTCCAGCAGATCCAGCAGTCGATCACCGGCCCGGTCGCGGGCTTCATCGCACTCGCAGCCGTCGCGATCGCCGGAGGCATGCTGATCTTCGGCGGCGAGCTCAACGACTTCGCGAGGCGCCTTTGCTATATTGCGCTTGTCGGCGGTGTGCTTCTCGGAGCGACCCAGATCGTCGCACTGTTCGGCGCAACCGGCGCGGTGATCGCGACGATCGAAACGCATGATCATCGAATGAACCTGGCAGGGGAGGGGGCTCATGGCTGAGCCCGGAAGCCTTCTCACGCGTTCGCGCATCCATCGTGCGCTGTCGCGCCCGAACCTTCTCATGGGCGCGGACCGCGAGCTTGTGCTGGTCACCGCTCTTGCCGCGGTGATCCTGATCTTCGTCGTCCTGACCTGGTATGCGGCAATGTTCGGCGTCGCGATCTGGCTGGTGGCCGTTGCCGCGCTGCGCATGACGGCGAAGGCAGACCCGCTAATGCGGAAAGTCTACGTCCGTCATATCCGCTACAAGACCAGCTACCGCGCGACCTCGACGCCGTGGCGTCGGTATTGAGGGCGGCCATGGTTTCCCTGGCGCGTTTTCGGCAAACCGGCCCGTCCTTCTCCGATCTCGTCCCCTATGCGGGGCTGGTCGCCAACGGCATCATGCTGCTGAAGGACGGCTCGCTGATGGCTGGCTGGTACTTCTCAGGACCTGACAGCGAGAGTTCGACGGACGCCGAGCGCAACGAGGTGTCGCGGCAGATCAATGCGATCCTGTCGCGGCTCAGTTCCGGCTGGATGATCCAGGTCGAGGCGATCCGGGTGCCTGCGACCGACTATCCGGCAAGCGACGCCTGCCATTTCCCTGATCCGGTCACGCGTGCGATCGATGCGGAACGGCGCGCGCACTTCGAACGGGAGAGCGGGCATTTCGAGAGCCGGCATGCGCTGATCCTGACTTGGCGGCCGCCGGAGCCGCGGCGATCCGGCCTGGCGCGTTATGTTTATTCAGATGCAAGAAGCCGCTCCGCCAGCTATGCCGACACGGCGCTGGACAGCTTCCGGACCTCGATCCGGGAAGTCGAGCAATATCTCGCCAATGTCGTCTCCATCCGCCGGATGGTCACGCAGGAGATAGAGGAGCGCGGAGGAATCCGCGTCGCGCGTTTTGACGAGCTGTTCCAGTTCGTCCGCTTCTGCGTGACGGGCGAAAACCATCCCGTCCGCCTGCCCGATATGCCGATGTATCTCGACTGGCTGGTCACCGCCGAGCTCCAGCACGGGCTGACGCCGACGGTCGAGAACCGCTTTCTCGGCGTCGTCGCGATCGACGGCCTGCCGGCGGAGAGCTGGCCGGGCATCCTCAACGCGCTCGACCTGATGCCGCTGAGCTATCGCTGGTCGTCCCGTTTCGTCTTTCTCGACACGGAGGAAGCGAGGGCGAGACTGGAACGCACCCGCAAGAAGTGGCAGCAGAAGGTCCGCCCCTTTTTCGACCAGCTCTTCCAGACGCAAAGCCGCTCGGTCGACCAGGACGCCATGCTGATGGTGGCCGAGACCGAGGACGCCATCGCCGAGGCATCGTCTCAACTCGTCGCCTATGGCTACTATACGCCGGTTATCGTGCTGTTCGACGAAGACCATGACCGGCTTCAGGAGAAATGCGAGGCGGTCCGGCGGCTCATCCAGTCGGAAGGTTTTGGCGCCCGGATCGAGACGCTGAACGCGACCGATGCTTTTCTTGGCAGCCTGCCAGGCGTCTCCTACGCCAATATCCGAGAACCGCTCATCAACACACGCAATCTCGCCGACCTCATCCCGCTGAACTCCGTCTGGTCGGGGAGCCCGACCGCGCCTTGCCCATTCTATTCGCCCGGTTCGCCACCGTTGATGCAGGTCGCCAGCGGCTCGACGCCTTTTCGGCTGAATCTCCACGTCGACGATGTCGGCCACACGCTAATCTTCGGCCCGACCGGCTCCGGCAAATCCACTCTGCTGTCGCTGATCGCCGCGCAATTCCGCCGTTATGCAGACGCCCAGGTCTTCGCCTTCGACAAGGGGCGCTCGATGCTGCCGCTGACCCTCGCGATCGGCGCGGATCACTACGAGATCGGCGGCGATACCCCGGCTGACGGCAAGGGCGGATCGCCGCAGCTCGCCTTCAGCCCGCTTGCTGAGCTGTCGTCCGACGGCGACCGCGCCTGGGCGTCGGAATGGATCGAGACGCTGGTCGCGCTGCAGGGTGTGACCATTACGCCGGATTACCGCAACGCCATCTCGCGCCAGATCGGACTGATGGCGCAATCGCGCGGCCGGTCGCTTTCCGATTTCGTCAGCGGCGTGCAGATGCGCGAGATTAAGGACGCGCTCCACCATTATACGGTCGATGGACCGATGGGGCAGTTGCTCGACGCCGAAGAAGACGGGCTGGCGCTCGGCGCGTTCCAGTGCTTCGAGGTCGAGGAGCTAATGAACATGGGCGAGCGCAACCTCGTGCCCGTGCTGCTCTACCTGTTCCGCCGGGTCGAGAAGCGTCTGACGGGCGCTCCGAGCCTCATCATTCTCGACGAGGCCTGGCTGATGCTCGGTCATCCCGTCTTCCGCGACAAAATCCGCGAATGGCTGAAAGTGCTGCGCAAGGCCAACTGCGCCGTTGTGCTTGCCACGCAGTCGATCTCGGATGCCGAGCGCTCGGGCATTATCGACGTGCTCAAGGAGAGTTGCCCGACCAAGATCTGCCTGCCGAATGGGGCGGCGCGCGAAACGGGGACGCGGGAGTTTTACGAGCGTATCGGCTTCAATCCCCGCCAGTTCGAGATCGTCGCGACCGCGCAACCCAAGCGCGAATATTACGTCGCCTCGCCGGAAGGACGGCGTCTCTTCGACATGTCGCTCGGCCCCCTCGCACTTTCCTTCGTTGGCGCTGCTGGCAAGGACGACCTGGCGCGCATCCGCGCCCTCCACTCCGAACACGGGGCCGACTGGCCCGTCCATTGGCTCCAGCAGAGGGGGATTGCCCATGCGGCATCGCTTGTTCAGAACGCCAGTTAGAGGGCTCGCCGCGATCACGGCCATCCTCGTCGCCGTACCGATGGCGACGACAACCGTGCGCGCCGGCGGCGTCACCGGCGAGGCGACCGAGTTCACCCAGATCGCCAACAACACTGAGCTGATCAGCCTCGTCGGCAAATCGGCAGAGCAGGTCAACAATCAGATCACACAGATCAACCAGCTGGCGGAGCAGATCCAGAACCAGCTGCGCATCTACGAGAACATGTTGCAGAACACCGCGCAGTTGCCGGAGCATATCTGGGGCCAGGTCGAAAACGACCTGAAGCAGCTCCAGAGCATCGCAGCACAGGGCCAGGGCATTGCCTTCTCCATGGGCAATGTCGACGACGTCCTCGGAGAGCGTTTCCAGAGTTTTTCAGATTTCAAGACGGCGTTGCCGAACAATGAGAGCTTCTCGTCCACCTACCAGACCTGGTCGACCACTAATCGCGACACAATCGCGGGCACGCTGAGGGCGGCAAACCTGACAGCCGAACAATTCTCGAGCGAGGAATCGACGATGTCGTCGCTGCGCTCGATGTCCGAGACGGCGGACGGGCAGATGAAAGCGCTCCAGGTCGGGCATGAGATTGCCGCGCAGGAAGTGGGCCAGTTGCAGAAGCTGCGCGGGCTCGTCTCGCAGCAGATGACGATGATGGGCACCTGGTACCAATCGGAGCAGGCCAAACAGGATCTCGCGCAGGCGCGGCGCGGAGAATTCTTCAAACCGCAAACGCCGAGCATGACGGGCGGACAGGAGATGAAGCCGAGATGGTGATGTCCAGGCTACAAATCATAATCATCGCTCTCTTCATTGCTGCCGCCGCCGGCGGGCTCATCTGGTTGGTCGTCCCGCCGGTACAAGCCGACCGGCCGGTCGATGCCGCTCCAGCCGGGTCGCAGGGCCTTGGTGAACGCCAGCAACGGGCAAAGGAGTTCTTCGGAGAGAAGCGCGAATACGATCTCAAGGGCGGGCAGGAGATGCGCCCGAGATGGTGAAGTTCGCTCTGTCACCACGAGGATTGCTGATCGCGCACGGCCTTCTGCTCGTCTGCGTGCTGGTGGCGGGACCAGCACACGCCCAGGAAGGCAGCGTGCTGACCGAACTGGAAAACCAGATCGTGACGGCCGCAAAGGGCTGGGAGACGACCGTCATGAACGCCGCGCGGTCGCTATTCTGGATCCTTGCGGGGATCGAGGTTGGCATCGCCGCAGTCTGGCTTGCGATCAACGCAGCCTCGCTCGATGCCTGGTTCGCCGAGCTCGTCCGGCGGATCATGTTCATCGGCCTGTTCGTCTTCATTCTCGATCAGGGGCCGAGCGTCGCAAAGGCTGTCGTCGACAGCCTCTACCAGTTGGGCGCCGGTTCCGGGTCCGCCTCGCCTGCGAACGTATTCAATGCGGGACTGACGGTGGCGTCGAAGATGTCCGAGAAGATCAGCTTCGGCCTGTTCGAGGACAATGCGCTGGCGCTTTCGGCCGCACTTGCGATGATCGTCAGCGTGATCGCGTTTTCGCTCGTCGCCGCGATCTTCATCTCCGTACTGGTCGAGATGTATGTCGGCCTGCTCGCCGGCATGATCATGCTCGGGCTTGGCGGCAGCTCCTACACCAAGGATTTTGCGGTCCGCTATCTCGTCTACGCCTTCTCGGTCGGGATGAAGCTGATGGCGCTGGTAATGATCGCCAAGATCGGCTCGGACGTGCTGATCGGCCTCGCCAGCAACCCGTCAGTCGGCGACGACTATCAGACGGCGCTGGCGATCGCCGGCATCGCCGTGGTCGTATTCGTCATCGCCATGTACGTCCCCAACATCATGCAGGGTGTTGTCCAGGGCGTCTCGGTCACCGGCGGCATGGAAACCATCCGCCATGGCTCGCAGGCCGCAAGCTTTGCGGCTGCAGCGACCGTCGGCACGGCCTCGCTCGGGATGGGCGGTGCAAAGGTAGGCGCCGCCGCCTATGCAGATGCCCGTTCGACCGGTTCCTCGATGGCAGGTGCTACGCTGAAGGGCATGGCGAGCGGGATCGGGGCCGCGGGCGGCGCACTAGCTTCGGCGGCGCGCGACCAGGCGATGGGCGGGCGGGGAACCTACGGAACATCGACGCTGGGACTCGCTAACGCGAAACTCGAGGAGGCGCGCAAATCCTCGCGCGCGCCCAAAAGTTCATCCGGGAAATAGGGATCAAGACATGAGACGGCAGGAAACCGCAGCTGCGACGGGGAGGGCGCATGGCATCGCATGAAACGCCCGACAACCCCTATCTCGCGGCCAGGCAAGAATGGAATGAACGTTACGGATCCTACGTCCAGGCGGCGCGGGCCTGGCGGATCGTCGGCATCACCGGCATGCTAATGGCGGTGATCGGCTTTTCCTATGCGCTCTTCCAGAGCACGCAGGTCAAGCTAGTCCCCTATATCGTCGAGGTCGACAAGCTCGGTACGGCGGCGAATGCCGGCTTCCCGCAACAGATCGAATATGCCGATCCGCGCGTGGTGCGCGCGACGCTCGGCGGGTTCATCACGAACTTCAGGTCGGTGACGCCCGACGCGGTGGTTCAGAAGCAATATATCGACCGAACCTATGCCCTTCTGCGAACCGGCGATCCCGCCACCGAGAAGGTGAACAGCTGGTTTCGGGGGAATTCGCCGTTCGAGAAGGCGAAGAACGCAACGATCGCCATCGAGGTTAATAACATCGTTGCCCTTTCGAACCAGTCCTACCAGATCGACTGGACGGAATACGAGCGTGACCGGAAAGGCAAGGAAACGGCCGTCCGACGCTTTCGTGGCGTCGCCACCGTGACGCTCACGCCGCCGCAGGACGAGGCCGTCATCCGGCTCAATCCCCTCGGCCTCTACCTCCGCGATTTCGACTGGACTGCGCAGCTTTGAAAGGCATGGCCACAATGAAGATGAGAACCAGAACCATCCGGGCCGTGCTTGCAATCGCCGCCCCCGCCGCGCTCGCAGTGCTCCCCGCCTCCCTCCCGGTTGCCTTCGCTCAGAGCATGAGTGCAAACGAGGCCAAAGGCACGAACATTTCCGGGCAATGGCGCGGCAAGAACGGGCTCGTCACAAGAGGGACCGACGGCAAGGTCGTCTTCCTGTTCGGAGAGATCCAGCCCTCCGTCGTCTGCTCGCCCCTTCAGGTCTGCGACATCGAGCTTCAGGCCGGCGAGATCGTCCGCGACGTCCTCGTCGGCGATACAGTCCGATGGAAGGTCGAGCCGGCCACCTCGGGTGCTGTCGGCGGGCAGGCGATCCACCTGATCGTCAAGCCGGCCGAGCCAGGCCTTGTCACCTCCATGGTCGTGACGACGTCGCGCCGGACCTATCATATCCAGCTCAAGTCCCATCCGACGCAGTATATGGCGCGTGTCGGGTTCGACTATCCCGAAGACGTCTCCACCAAGCTTGCCGACATCAATGCCCGGCTGGAGGCAAGCACGATCCCCGGCGCCGGCGTCCCGGCAGAGCAATTGAACTTCGGATACTCGGTCTCAGGTGGCGCGAGCTGGCGGCCGACGCGGGTCTACACCGACGGGACGAAGACCTATATCCAGTTCCCGAAATCCATGTCCTCCCAGGATGCTCCGGTGCTGTTCATCGTCTCCGGCGGCGAAAACCGCATCGTCAACTATCGCATGCGAAACGGCATGATGGTGGTCGATTACACGATCGACCGCGCCGTGCTGGTATCGGGTGTTGGCTGGAAGCAGCAGAAGGTCGCGATCAAGCGGGGAGGGCGGTGATGCGTTTCTCCACCACCATTCGCGGCTTTGCGATCGCCACCACCGTCTCGGTCTTCCTCTCCGCTTGCCAGTCTTCCGGTGTCGAAGGCCTCACTGCAAGCAATGCCCCGCCGGAAATCTCCAGACCGGCCGCCAGCGCCATCGCTCGAGACATGGTGAGCCGGCTCGCCGAGCAAATCGGGCAGGGGAAGGTGACCGTCGCCCTCAAACAGGACAACTCGCCGTTCGGCCAGGCGCTGGAAAGCGCGCTGAAGGGATGGGGCTATGCGGTGGTGACCGACCAGAAGACGGACGGAAAGGCACAACTCGTCACGCTCGCCTATATGATCGAGCCGTTCGAAGGACAGGTGCTCGCGCGGTTGTCGACCGCGGGCGTCGAGATCGGCCGCGCCTATAGCGTCACGGCCACCGGCGCGACGCCGGCGAGCCCGCTGTCGGTGATGCAACGCGGGTAGGGGAGGGAGAGATGGTGCAATCGTTACAGCTCGGCGGAGCCTCGAACAACAACCAGTCCTCCGGCATGCGTCGGGTCAACCGCCTGCCGATCATCATCGTGATCGTGCTCGCTGTTCTCTTTCTCGCCGTCATCTTCTTCGGACTGGCAGGGAGGGGGCTCTACTTCGGGAATGATGCAGGCATCGACCAGTCGACGGGAACGCCGGCTTCCACCTATGCGGACCAGCTGAAGCAGGGCGTGACCGACGGCATTATCGGCGAACCGCAGCAGACACAGAATTTTCAGCCGACGCCCGTCGAGACCAGGCAGGAGACAACGAAGAACCCATTCAGTGAACAGCCGACGACGACGGTGGAACAGAAGAAAAGCGAACTCGAACCGGACGCGGTCTGGCGTGCGCGTCTCCAGCGGGAGCAGGAGGAGCAGTATCTGCGCGAACGCCAGCGTCAGCGTATGGCAAGGCTGCAGGCGAATGCCGCCGCCTATGATGCGCCGCTCGCTCTCGATCGCAGCAAGCTCGAGGCGAAATCAGAGGTGGCGGCGGATCGGTCCAATACTGCCAAAGCCCAGAACAATGCGTCATCGACCAGCGTATCGGATCTCTATTCCGCCGCTCTGCGAAATGGCCTTGGTGGGCAGAACGTCGATCCGAACGGCCAGACCTCCAAGGAGAGCTTCTTCAACGCCGACATCAAGGAACTGGGCTATCTGCCGAACCAGGTGGTGCCGCAGCAATCGCCATACGAACTCAAGCGGGGATCGGTCATACCGGCGACGCTGATATCAGGCATCAACAGCGACCTTCCCGGCCGCATCATCGCGCAGGTGAGCCAAAACGTCTTCGACAGCGCTACGGGGCGCCGCCTTCTCATTCCGCAGGGTACGAGGCTCTTCGGCCGCTACGACAGCAAGGTCTCGTTCGGCCAAAGCCGGGTGCTCGTCGTCTGGACCGATATCATCTTCCCCAACGGCTCGACGTTGCAGCTCGGCGGCATGGCCGGCACGGATGCCCAAGGCTATAGCGGCTTCAACGACAGGGTGAATAATCACTATCTGAAGACCTTCGGCTCGGCAGTCTTGATTGCCCTGATCGGGACAGGCATCGACATGGCGGTCCCGCAGAGTTCGACCCTGGCGACGCAGGACACGGCTTCTGATGCAGCGAGGAGAAACTTCGCGGAGACCTTCGGGCGCGTCGCAGATCGGACGATCCAGCGCAACATGGATGTCCAGCCGACCCTCGAGATCAGGGCTGGCTACAAGTTCAACGTTGTTGTCGACCAGGACATTATTTTCCCCGCTGCTCAGTCGAGATAGGCGCCAGCCATGTCACGATCATCGCAACTCCAGACTCCAGAAAGATCTGTTTCGACCCGAAAGTGAGGCTGTTCGCGACGATAGCGGGAACGGCTTTGCTATTCAGGACCGTTCCCGGCACTAGCCCAAGCGCAGTACACTTCCGACGGAATGAGCCTCATAGAATTCAATCGGACGTCCGGAAGAGTCATGGTCCTGTTAGGCCAATGGATTACGTATCCACGGTCCGGGCTCTGTGAGCTTCCCAAAAGCTTTCTCGCCCTCAAGGTTATCAAACGCCCCGAACCGGCGCATGAGTCCGTAAAGAAAAGAGGTTGCCATCTCGTGAGAGGTTGACCGGAAGGTTGCAACAAGACCGGTAATTGGCGAAGTGGGCGCGTAGATCATCATTGTTTTAAAGCTGATCTGCGGCAGGAATGGCCGGACGACAATGCTATGAGGCTCGACACATTCCAGGCAATACGGATTGATGAGTCCGACACCGAGACCCTGTTGAACGAACTGGCAGATCGTCAGCGCGAAATGCGTTTCCGCGACAATTTTCCTCGATATGTGCTGCCGATCGAAAATTTGATCAATGCGCCGTCTGCCACGATCAGCATGAGATAGCGAGATAAAAGGCTGCTCAGCCAAGTCGCTGGGGTGAATGACGGCCCTGTTCGAAAGTTCGTGGCCTTTCGGAAGGACACACACGGCGGGGGGCATCGCAAACTGCTCGGCGAAGACTCCAGATATATCGACCTCATCCGCGACAAAGCCAATGTCAAGATGTCCCGCAGCGACCAGATCTCGCACAATGTCCGAGTTTGCAGGTTCCAAATTGACTATTGCTTGAGGATGCGCCTTATGAACTGCGCCGACGACGTAGGGGACGAACGAGAAGCTCATCGCGGGCAAAGCACCGATTTTTAGGGGTTGTGCCCTGAAGTTGCGGATATCCTCCGCGACCGCTCCGAGGCTCCCCAATGTCTGGAATGCTCTGTTCACGGCAGAGTGAAACAGCTCCCCTTCACGCGTCAAAATCAGACGCCCGTTGCTGCGTTTGAACAATTTAAGCTTGGTCGAATGCTCAAGATGTTTGATCAACCGGCTAACTGCAGGCTGAGAAATACCAAGTATCTCAGCCGCGCGCGTCGTCGCTCCCATTAGAACGACGGCGTGGAAAGCTTCGAGCTGCCTGTGTTGGATCATGGCTATAACATTTTCGAATAGACTGCGTCTCATACGCTATTTGTAGTGGTAGCGCAATCGCCCTACGGTTTGGGTCGGGAACGGTCTGAAGCCAACAAAAACAACAACGGCGTTAGGCCTCAAAAGCAAATCTTCACTAATACTGAGACAGCCAGCGCGGCCAATCCTCTGTCGCAACATCTCACATAACAGCGGGGAGAACATCCGGATCGAGACTGGTGGTGCCGGAGGCGTAAGCGACCCTGACCAAAGGCCGGAAAGCCTCGTTCAACGCGACTTAACAGACGGATACATCGCGGCTGCGGACCCACCAATTTATGGCAAGGCCTTGAAATAACAGTGCGTCAATCGCCCTGAGATCGCGATTACTCGCGCTGATACTGATGAGGGGCTGCGCACAGAGTCAATCCACGTGTCTGCCAGCAAATGCCGGGGAACTCGAATTTGCCGACAGCTCCGTAAGGAGCGGGTCTCAAAACTTTATCGGCGAATGCAAGCAATTGTCGATGAGAACTGGCGGGTCTCCTGCCGCAATTTAGCAAACAAAGAGAGGAACTGCAGTGTCTACACAGAAAATGTTGTCATCCGTCTGCTTCGCAATAGGACTGCTCACACTTACTACGGAACTCGCCTCCGCGGCTTGCCTCCCGGCTCCGGAAAGCTTGGTGAAGCCAGGCTTTTTGACGATTGGCACCAATTTCGCTGGACCCCCAATGGGATTTCTGGACGGAACGACACCCAGCGGATTCGACAGCGATCTGGTCTCACAAATCGCCGAGAGAATGTGCCTGAAACCCGAATTTGTCGATTTGACATTCACCGGCCTGTTCCCGGGTCTTCTGGCCAAGAAGTTTGACATCATCGCCGCCCGTGTTGGCATTACTGAAGAGCGCCAGAAGCAGTTCGATTTCGTTCCGGTCTTCAAAGGTGGTCTTCGTCTGGTCGTCAACAAAGGTAGCGATCTGAGATTTAAGACGGAGAGCGACGTCTGCGGACACGACACGGCTATCGTGGCAGGGTCGACCCAGATGGCGGCTTTGGAACGCGTGAAGAGCGAGTGCCCCTCCGAAAAGCCGATGACCATGAAGACGTTTACCAATCAAATCGAGGCCATGAATGAGGTCGCAAAGAAATCAGTTAGCGCTGCGTATGTCGATTGGCCACTCGCAGCATATGTGATTCAGCAGCGGCCGAACGACTTCATCGAAGCGAGCCCGGTCCTCAGTGGAAAGGGGCCGAACACCGAGCGCAATCGCAACGGTCTCGTGGTGCGCAAAGGTGAAAAGTCGACACAGGATGCGCTTTCGGCGGCGTTCGACGCCATCCTCGCTGACGGAAGCTATGACAGGCTCCTGGCGAAATGGAACCTCGCAGACGGTGATATCCGCAAGAAGGGCGACTGATCGGATTTGATGTGATCCCTCCGCGGCAGCAGGGCCTGTCCGGAGGGACCATACCCAAAACCCTCGAGTGATCGATCAGCATATTATTGCACCCACAAAGGAGTGGTGGCCTTGCATTTTGATGCAACTTACTTCTGGAATCTTTTGTTCTCCACGCAATTCCTTACGCCGGTGCTGACCGTCGTTTGGATTGCTGCCGTTTCGATGATCATCGGCACCTTCATCGGAACTATCGGTGGTATCATCCTGACATCGCCCTGGGTTGGCCTTCGTAGAATTGTCAGCACTTACGTTGCGGCCATTCGCGGAATTCCCGTCCTTGTCCAAATCGTTTTTTGGTACAACGGCCTCTCGGCACTCACTGACAATGCAATCAATCTTCCCGCAGTGGTCGCGGGAATTGTCGCCCTCGGAATTAACGAAGGTGCCTACATGACCGAAATCGTCCGATCGGGCATCCAATCGGTCGAGCGTGGTCAAAGGGAAGCCGCACAGGCGCTAAGTTTGAGCTATCGGTCAATGATGACGAAGGTCATTCTTCCGCAGGCGGTCAGAATTGCGATCCCCCCCGCCGGCAACCAGGTCATAAACCTGATCAAGAATACTTCCCTCCTGTTTACTATCGCTATTCCTGAGATCTTCGCTACAGGGACAAATCTCTTTAGTATGAACTTCAAATACTTTGAGGTCATCGCAGTCGTTGCGATCTGGTATCTTCTGTTGGCTTTGGGTTACGGCCTGATGCAGAAAGCGCTTGAACGCCATTTTGGCAAAGGGCAGATCGGCCTGTTCGGGGGGACCGCGGCATGATGAACGTCTCGTACGCCAACTTCCGTTCCACAATACAGGCCGTCTGGGCGAGCACTATTTTGCAGCGAACTTTCAATGGAACCATTGCTCGTGTGTGCGCAAGCAGCTGCCTCACGGCGAATAATCCAGAGGTGACGAAATGAGTAATTCAAACCCGTATGCGACTGAGCAATCGAAGTCGTCGAGCGATGGCGGCCCAAGTGAAGTCATCGCATTAAAGGGCGTGAACAAGCATTACGGGCAGCATCACGTTTTGAAAGACGTCTCGCTTTCAGTCAAAAGCGGTGAGAAGATCGTGATATGCGGTCCGTCAGGCTCTGGTAAATCAACGCTTATCCGTTGCATCAACGGGCTGGAGCGGCATCAGCAGGGGGAAATATCGGTTGAGGGCGTCGTCCTTGCAGATCGCACCTTGCGCCACATCAGGCGTGAAGTCGGGATGGTTTTCCAGTCCTTCAACCTCTTCCCGCATCTGACTATCCTAAAAAATTGCACATTGGCTCCCATGGAGTCGCGCAAGCTTTCGCGAGCAGAAGCCGAAGCTCGAAGCCTTGACTATCTGGCGCGCGTGCGGATCTCCGAGCAAGCTCATAAATATCCGGCACAATTGTCCGGAGGACAGCAGCAGAGGGCGGCCATTGCGCGAGCGCTTTGCATGCAACCGCGTATCATGCTGTTCGACGAGCCGACCACCGCACTTGATCCCGAGATGATCTCGGA
>Ga0247823_10003163_pt1 | contig 13449 bp, 8 predicted proteins | sample 13C_PalmiticAcid_2_FD_192426 | JGI IMG/M metagenome (GOLD analysis project Ga0247823, IMG submission 192426) | Soil microbial communities from agricultural site in Penn Yan, New York, United States - 13C_PalmiticAcid_Day30 | ecosystem: Environmental > Terrestrial > Soil > Agricultural land...
AGAGAAGGGGGGGAGTCCCTACCTAACTAGGAAGAATAGTAGGCAATTACTTAGAGATTAGATAGAAAGAGGTATCTAAGAGGTTATAATAACTTTACAATTACCTATCTAGATAGGAAGGACTTACTAACCCTCCCTAAAAGGGTATGTCAGAACTATAGCGTTTTAACTAGATGATTAGCTAAGTTAGGGGTTATAGATGAAGGGGCAAGCCACTACCTAAAATACCGTAAGTAGTCAGAACTTGGCCAGTTCAATAGATGAACAAGCACTTCAGTCACAGTCAATTGAAGCCATCACAACTACTGTAATACCGCTATATTCCCTGAATTCCCAGTGTTCTACAGCGCATCGTCACCCTGTTCCATCTCACTGTCGCCAACCACCAAGCAGCCACTGATCCAACAGGTTCTCTATCAGTGAGAATCTGAGACTAAGACCAATCTCAGGAAGCGAGCTGAGGGTTGATCCACCATCAAAGCTCCGCCTTTCCACCTACAGGCAGCTGAAAATAGCGTAACCACGGATTCCAGGTGACCAGGCGCTTTGCATTGTGACCAACTTTTCTGTATAAGCTACGGCTTGGAACCCATCCCCAGATCACCGGACAGTGGAGCAGAACCCCGAGGTCTACAGTGGGATTTGCAAAGGGGAACAAGGGCAAGCGAGTCAAGCGTTTTGTGTGTACGTAACCGAGTACAGACGAAAGAGCAAACGTTGAATCAGATAACGGCATGAAAGAATCCGAGATTGCGGCGACCGTCGTTGCCAAACATTGATCCGTGCCCTGGAACGCTCGGGGGGCATCACCTTTTACACCTGTCACGGGTTGCCGCGTTCCTCGTTCAATTCACACCGGCAGTGCCTGACCACGCCGGTACCCATCTCCGCGTCTGTGCCGTGAGTTTGCCGTAGACCGCGGGGAAAACGGCACAGAGCGGGGAGGCAACCAAATCAACCCTCTCAGGCGGCCGCTGCGCCCGTTCCCCACCTCCTTCGCTCGTCGGCCAGGAGCGTCACCGCGGTTTCCGCTTTGACGGAGAGGCGCATTGGCAAGGCACCGTACCGAGTCACCCTAGCGGCTCACCCAGCCAACCCAAGCTCAACCCGGCGCACCCCCGTTACCTCCATAGCAGGTGAGATGAAGCAAACAGCCCCCCGCATTGGTGTTGGACCCCAGGCCTCACGCCCTCCAAATCCCGCTTGCGCAGCAGCATCAGGAGAATGGACGACACATCCACAGTCAGGTCGTCTTCATCATATGCCGGCTTCATATTGTTGGCAGGGGTTCACACATTTCGAACACAAAGCGATTCAAACATGAGACATAAGCAGAAGCTGTATTTCGCCCAGATTCCATTCACACTGAACCTGAACCGGACCACCCATCCGTCTTTTTGCCATCGAAAGCCCATCATGTTCGCGTCCGGCCTGTACACTCACAGCCCTCCCCCTTCTCCGCCAACCCCCCAACTTTCCATCATACGCAGTAGGGAAGGCCGTTGATCAGCTGGCAGTCACGGGCGCAGGTCGCCGTGAGAAGTCGCTGCCCGTTGCTGCAGATGAAGATGGCCGGGCGCCCGCCGTTGAACCCGCATGTGTATTTTCCTGTGTGGCGGAATGGAATTAGCACTCGGATCCAAGGCACACTACCGCCGAGAGTTCCATCCCGTCAGTATCAGAGGGACACTTGCCGTTCTGGCAAGGCACCTGGCTGGTCTGCGCCGCGCCAAAGGCGGCAAGAGAGAGAACGGCAGCGAGGGTGGTGAGTTGCATCTTGTCTGAGATAATGGAGAGAGCCGAGGAACGGTTTTTATGGTGTGTTGTTGCTTGTGATGATCCGGGAAGAGTGGCATCAACAGGCTTATTTATACACCGGGGATGAGAAACTGTGCCGCACAGAGAGTCAAGGCTACTGGAGTGAGGGGAACTCGGCAAGGGTGTTGTTCGTCGTTGATGCAGTGAGGGAAAGGATCTTCGAGTTCTCCATCCTGATTCCACATTGAAATTGTCTCGATACGACGTAGAAGCAAGCCAGGTTGCATCGACTGAGTGTCGGACGAGGGTTGCAGCTCCTTGTCAGCTTGTTTACTTTGTGGGTAGGATTTGCCAAGCATTGGGTTCAAAAGAGCGGTACAGATTACAGAATACCGTACACACCAGAGCTCATCAGGTCGGAACCTTGCCCATTTCTATGCGCCGATCATACTTGAGCCCTCCCTCAGCCATCTCCTTGTGTAGAAAGTCGGATGGAATGTCTGCATCAGTGTTATGGTTTCTTTGCTAAACCAGGACCCATGTGCAGTGTACAGTACACACCGCTTGTTTGTCAATGCAATGCCCTTCTCGCTTATGGCTCCGCGCTGACTTCCTGCAAAGGGGAGGCGTAGTAAATGCTCACTGCTGCGAGATGTGGATACCGGAGCGTCACTTGGTGAACCATGTGCCTGGCTTGAGTTTAGGGGTCTCTCATGATCCCCCGTAGGCTCGTCTCTTGTTCGCTGCCTCCCCAGAGTCTTTGCGGAGGGTAAGCAACCGTTGGTCCCTCCCGAACGCTAACACCTCACATCTCAAAATGCACTTTTTCCTGGCAGTTTAGCATGGCTAGCTTACGGAACAAACTACCTGGGCATTCCCCCCCACCGACCTGGAGCCGTCGATGGGATGCGGGGTTTGCCCGGACAGGGAGTTGAGGACGAGACCCCTCTTGGAGATCTTGGAGATCACAGCTTCTCTCGGACTATGCTTCAAGCCCAACACACTAGTCAACATGGAAAATGAGTCCGACTCGCTCGGCAGATACCCGGCGAGTTCATTGTCGTGTTCCTAGATAGCAAGCTATATATTCTTGTCTCCAGATGCTTTCCGATACCAAAGGTGGATCATCGGGACTTACGGGCGCGTTAAAGAGGCGAGTAATAATTAGTTTTTATTGTCAAGGTGTGAAATTTTGCCACTACAGGCCACTGCTTCAGCCGACATCATCGGGCTGGCCTTCGTTGTTGTTTTCCTCAAATTCCTTATCAACATTTAACTCATCCAATATGATTCTGAGCTTGTCAGTAGCTCGAGGCAGCTTTCTCGATGGCGGCTCTTGGCCACCGGTCAAGCCAGTCGTATCGCTTGTCCTTTGCTGTCCCTCGCTGTCAACGGAGGACAAGACTCTTCGGCCAGACAAAGAGCGGGCCAGGTCCCGAAGGAATGTGCGAATAACCGGGACAGAGGTCGCCATAATGGTGACGGTCGGCTCCAGGATGGCCCATAAAACAAGTGTCCATCCATCGACTGCAAGTGGTCAGCACAGTGAGTCTCGGGGTAGAGTTTGCATGGTGGTGAACAAACAGCTGAAATCCTCCGAGATCATCAGGTGAATATATGCGCACTTGATAAAGGATGCAACTGCTGCACTGTCGTCAGAGATTAGAGGCCGCCTGCTGGCACTGACATATCCAGCACCAAGACCACTCACAAGACGCCCAGGCTCATGACCGCCACCAGCCCGATCTTATCCCTTCTTCTAACTGGCAGACACCAGATAATCTTCCAGGGCAACAGCGCCAGGGCCAGATCTGCAATACCAGAGTACACTGTGCCGCGTTAGCACACGGATCTGCACCCACATCCTAACCCCCTGTAGCGAATCGATGAGACTCACCAGCCAAAGCCATTGTCCCAGCCACCTTCACATGGTCGTCCAAGCACGTCCCCTCAGTCTCAGGGCTCCACGTCTTCTTCAGGGGACGGCAGCTTATCAAAATCAGGCTTGTCGCAGCGACGAGCATGAGATTGAGGCTGATAATGATGCCCAATATTCCCCTTCTCGTCCACTCGGTGCACCCCGATGAGGATATTCTTAGCAGGAACAACGCGAAAGAGACCTTGGACCACACCGAGGCAGCGAGCGTGAGAACAGCGGAGATATAGCCCAGGCGCAGCACGGCGCTGCGTTGGTCGCCATCGAGGTACTGGACGTGGCGGCCTAGGCCGTAGGCTGTCGCGTCGGTCAAGACCACAGATGCAGTCACGAGGCATACCTGCAAGGGCGGCATGATCAGTAACTTGCCATACTTGCGTCCAAGGCCGACGGAAAGGGCCATAAATACCCATGCCATCAACAGCAAGCAGTCGTCCCACCACCACCGCATCCGCCTCCTCGCCCGGGCCAGGATCTTCAACAGGACGAAGATGCCAGAGACGGCGACCATGGACCACAGGGACGCCACGATTGGCCGTTTGACCGACATGTCGCCCGTGGACCCGGCCGATGCATTGTCCGTGGACATCGAACAACGCGGAGCCGAAGGTCGGCAACGCGCTTGTCGTCTTTGAAGGCCCTCAGCTCTCAAAACCCATTCGCAACCGATTGCGTCGTGGCCCGTACATGCGGAGTATGCCGGTATGGCCACCCTCACATCTGGTCGAAGTGCTGCGTTGAGGACTCGGAGGATGCCGAGAGTTTTTCCGATCTTTCAACGTTGATGTGAAAACTGAACACGCAGTGAGAGAGCCCGCGAAAAAAGTCAAAATGGGCGCCGTGTGCCCCAAAATAAAAACGAAGCGGCAGTTTAAGTCGCTGACGTCCGCTCCTCGGATCACATTGCGATCCACACCGCCAACACGAAAGCGTCAAACCGGGAGAGAGACTCGGCGGCAGTTCGGGGTTTGTCGTCCGGGACTCGATGCCCCCTTCTTTGCTTTTAGCAGCGACCAACTTCCCGGGGCCGGAACCCATCTCTGGAGTGGGCTGCGATCAGCGCGAGGGGATTGCCCGCATTGCGCCATCAGGGGTCGCCCCTAACCCGTTTTTCGCCACGTTGGGGCGAGCCAGGAGCTGGTTGATATCACCCGACGATGTTTCATTGGTCCTGGGAAGTGCGAGGTCGCGATGCTGCGCGTGGATTGTCGAAGAAGGGGCATGGCCCCGGGTCCCCGGGATGCGCTAATGCACTGATCGACATGCCCCAAGCACGGCGAACGAATTGCGCTGTGCGGCTGGTTCGGATGTTTCCGGTGGCGGAGTTAGCCTGATTGAGAGCTCTGGGGGAGCCCCTCTTGAGGACTGGGACATGCCCAGTCGGACACGAGCCAACGTTGAGTGGGATTGGTGAGAGTGAGAGTTGATTCATGCTCTGGCCATGGAGAGCCTCAAGAGCTAACTTTGCTCCAGCAACCGGACCTGGTTTCAGAATCAGACTTCTACGCAACGCAGGCCAGCCCCTGGGATTGTATGAACTCCGCCAGTGTCAGTCTCTTGCCGAGGGTAGCTCCCGCAACACCCAAATCCACCATGACATGGAACCACAGCAGGCCACCCTTGCCAATCCACCTCATCTCCCTTGTTTAGAGCACGGGTAGGTATCGTCAAATAGGATGCCGAACTGGCAAAACATGGTGAAATGACAAAATAAGTCGACACCAGCATTGATACCACACTCATGAACTTCCCGCGAGAACTCAATACATTCATCATTAAAAGCAAGTATCTCAGATAACAGCAATTGCCCCCAACGCAACCCCCGCAACCACCGCAATCCACGAGCCGCCCACGATATTTCCAGCGCTCGGCGGCACCGTCGTGCTGCTGCTGCCCGCCGCGCCACCGCTGGTGGTGGCATTTGCAGGACGTCCAGTCGACAACGGCGGCGCAGTGGTCAGCGTAGTGGCGCCAGTGACAGTCGACGGTCCAGAACCCGTCGTCGCGGTGCTCGAGGCGCTGCCGGAAGATGACTGGCTTTGGCTTTCCCCCGGGCCGGAATCCGAACTCGCCGAGGATGTCGAACTCGCCGCGGCGGCCGGAGAAGAAGACGAGGAGGCGACGTCAACGATCGCTGTCGTCGTGGCCGCAGTGGGGCTGGCAGGCGCCTTCGAGCTGAGGCCGGTCCAGCAGGGCAGGGTAGTGGGCGTGGTGACCCGCACGGCGGTGCCTTTGTACAGGGGGCATCCGGGGACGTCGGTCTTGGGGGGCGCGCGGCCGCCGCCGCAGTCGAGGTAGTTGCAGAGCTCGCCCGTGTTGGGGTCGTAGTACTGCACGATGCCTTCACAGACGCCGTAGGTGTACGCCTTTTCGCATGCTGACAGGGCGGGCGTGGCGAGCGCGAGCAGCGCCAGGGCCGAGAATGCCGACTTCAGGGTGGGCATTTTGGAAATGGATTGTTGGTACAGTGGTGAACCGCGGCGATTAATACTGGTGTAGTCGTGGAATGGAAACGAATGGACGCGGTGTTTGAGCAAACCGCAACGAACAATGAATTTGGGCAGACAGACACAACGCGTGCACGCACGGCCGGCCAGGGCGTCCGCCCCTTATAACGTTATGCCAAGTTATGCTTGGATCTTGTGCCATCCATCGGCTGAAATTAGACATGAAGCGAAATTAGTGTGATGCTCCACCCGTTGGTTGCTCTGTTGGGTGTTGGTGCAATTTCTCAGGGAGCGAAAACGGTTGGCGCAAGGCCACATCCATGGATCGATAAATGAATTTTATCCGCCGAAGAGACGGAGCCGCCCCAAGGATTTCTCCAACCTTGGCAAAACTTCTGGAATTGGGGTCCAAAACACCCAACACTGTCCATAACACCCCTAACTATCAAAAATCGGCCCGTACGCCGCAATCCCCCTCGTCTCCAACGCATACACCAAGCCCGAGGTCATCTTGGGATTGCTAATCACGCACACCGCCTCGGCCCCAAACTCCTTGTACAGCCTCAACACCACGGGCAGCATATCCACCCTCCCCTCCACACTCGTATCAATCACCACCGGTTTGTCATCCATCCGCTTCACCAAATCCAGCGTCCGCTGCCCGTACGTCTTCAGCGGGCTCTTGGTCTGCCAGACGACCCGCATCGCGGGCCTCCGCGAGTCCTCTATGAACGACAGGCACGGCCCGATCCCGCTGCCCGTCGTAACAACAATGATGCGCTCAAACATGCGAAAGACGTAGCCGAACCCGTACGTCGGCACGCCGCGCTTCCAGAGGTATTTGGGGGGCTCCGCGATGGTCTGGCGCGTCCAGTCGCCCGCCTTGCTTACGAGGCACGAGAACTTGGTCCCGGGCGTGTCGAACTGGTCCGTGAAGCTCGCGAAGCTGTGCCAGTCGGCCAAGGGGTGGCGCGCGACCGAGATGCCCTGGCCGAAGCGGACGGTGGTGTGGGAGAAGTGCAGGCGGACGGCGTGCGGGGAGAGGGGCTCGGGCGTGACGGGAACGCGGCGGAGGAGGAGCCAGGGGTGGATGGTGGCGAGGGAGAGGATGATGAGGATCCAGAACGCGGGGAGGTGGACGAGGAAGCGCGAGAGGGAGGGCTCCTGCGAGGCGAGCAGGAAGAGGAGGGCCCAGAAGAGGGCGAGGATCAGCCAGTTGGCGAAGCGGTGGGTGAGTTCAAAGTAGTCGTGGTGCTTGGCGCGGATGGTGGGGTGGGCGACGATGATGATGGCGAGGAGCAGGGCGAGGACGGACCAGATGAGGACGAGGACCGCGATGGATATGGGGGAGGGGTGGAAGTTGTAGGTGTAGAGCGCCGCGAAGCCGATGTACCAGACGCATGAGGCCACGCCGGCACCGCTGTGGACGCCGCCGAGGTGGAAGATCTTGCAGGCAAGCCGGCGCAGTTTCATGGGTGCTGACCGCGGGACCGAGCCAAAGGTGAGGAACAGCGAGTTGATGACCAGCGGGTGCCGGCAGAGGCCGCACACGGCCAGGTTGACGGCCGAGGCGTTGACCAGGTCCAGGGGAGCAGCCCCCTTGACCATGAGAATGACAAAGGCGATGGCATTGCCGATGAAGGCAAGACTGAACAGGCGGCGGTAGACGTTGAGGGCCGTGTAGCGGACAAAGCCGAAACGCTTTTGCGAGTACTCATCGGCTTCGTTCTGGGCCTCGAGGTCGGGCGAAGAGCATGCCCGCCCTTTTTCCTTGTCGATAGAGGATATCGAAGACGACGCAGTGTGTCTGGCCTGGGATGTGACAGAGGCCGTGGACCCCCCGTACGAGTCTGTCTTTTCGTCGACAGTAGATGACGTATCTGACGATGCTGTTGACTCTGTTCTTTTGTGGGTCGTGGTGGCCACCACGACCTGATCCTTTTCGACGCATGGGCTTGTTGAGGGTTCCATGGTGATGTGTCAAAGCGACTTTCTTCGTTTGACGACCAACGTATGCTAGACCCCAGAAGAGCCAAACGCTAGCCATTTATGCAGTGGCAGCTCATGACTTTGGGTCGCCCTCCATCGCGGAGTTTCTCGTGCCTCCCACTCCTGGCTGAGTGGCATGCTGACCGGCTGGAACCGCCAATCTGCGTGATATCCTGCATCCTTCTCGTTGGTGATGCATGCCAGCGATGCAGTATCGCCGGCGATTCGCCCGTCACATGCCCGGATCCTGTTTATCTGCGGGGCGGCGAGGGATGTCGGAGTTTCTCAGGCGCTGCCGTTCCTCGGCTGCAACCCAAACTGGTTTTCTCCGCTGGTTGCGCCAGTCGCAGAAGTTGGTTCCTGCTCGATAGAGCTGGAATCGGCATGCTCGGCGCTGTGGGTCTTGTGGGAGCCTGAATGGCTGCTGATGGAGCCCGGCGCGTCCGGAGATGCCAATCGGAGTTTGTAGCAACTCCAGGCCAACGACCACGAGACATGGCGATTCACATGGCTCCGAGCACAATCGGCCATTACTATTCATCCCCAGCCTCCAGAGTCTCGGCTGGCTTTGCCCGATAAAGTCCAGCTGCGCGCAGTCGGTCCGGCGGTGGTGCTCGGTCGGTCGGCAGGCTGGAGGGGTGAGGGCGTGGTGCGGCGGTGACACAACAGCGGCGCGTGAAGCCCAGCTTTCCTGGGCTCCCAACCTGCCGGATACGCGTCTGCATGGCTCCAGTCTCATGGGGTCTTGTTCAGAGGCACGGGCATCCCTTCGAAGCTCGACTGTGGTTCCTATGCACATGTCAGCGTTGGCCCGTCGAGACGCGAGTTTTGGTTCGGAGTGCGGACAAACTCTGACGGCCATTGATCCACCGACCAGAGACCGAGTGGCATGCCGCATTTCATCGCCATCTGCCCTCGTAATGAAATATCGATGCATCTCGCCGCGTCCACTTGTTGCGTGTGACTCTTTGCCGTTGGATGGGAGGCGTTGGATGGGGGATGGACAAGATTGGCAAACAGGCCGTGGGAGGCGACTGTGTTGTGGCGTTGATGGCACTGTGAGCTTGGTGGCTGCCTGGGCTTCGTACCCTTGCTCGCCTTGTTCTTCAGCTGGCGCCCATTTTGTGGGGCTTGCGTTTTCCCTCTTCGTTCCATTTCTCAATGCTGCAACTTTTGCCGCAATTCATCATTTCCCCTTTCAGTCGCAAAACCTAGGTACTGGCGCAGATGGCGGATCGATTCCGTTAGAAATGAGATGGCGATGGTTTGATGCCAGAACTGGGCGCGAGCCTGACAGGGCCAATCGGAACTCTTCGCGACGAACGGCGTCAGCTCCTTTGGCTGTGTCCGCTCAAGCTGCGGCTGTGCATCCACCCATGTCGGGCCAGACGTACTCCGCCATGCTCTTGAGCTGCGACGACTGGTATTTTGATCACCTCTCGCCTGCCGGCCCATTCCCCCCGAAAACACGACAAGTCTAGCTGCCGGCATGGACCAACCGAAAACCAAACAATGCTGGGAGTGTAGGCGGCGACGACTGGTATGCGATTTCACTCGGCCGAAATGTCGAAAATGTCAGGTCAGGGGCGTGCCCTGTCCTGGCTACGATGGCAAGCCCCTGAAGTGGCTGCATCCGCAACAGGTCAACGCCAAAGGTCCCGAAAAGACGGTTGTGCCGACGGTTGTGCCAACGGTTGTGCCGGTGGTTGTGCCGACGGTTGTGCCGACAGTTGTGCCTCGAACAGTCAAGCTGACTGGAGATCGGGGGATGACTGCCGTCTTGGAAGCCATCGAGTATTGTAAGCTTGCGTCTTTACGAGATTGGGGGATCTGCGCTAATCTAGGTTAGACAATGTGCATATCGCCCCTGACTTGGTCGCGACAGGGACCAGCGGCCCCGGAAGTCCCTACTGGATGCCGCACTTCACTGCTCCCCTCCTCCCGCGGTCCATCACTGAGAGCATCGTGTGCACCTCCCTGTGCCACCGCATCTTGCAGTCGAGCGATGCGGGCCCGTCTGGCCAGGTCGTCTTGGCTCGGCGACTCCAACGGCATCGTGGAGACGCCTTACGGGCGTTGACAAACGATCTTGCCCAGGCAGAACACCAGGCCTCGGACGTGACCCTGGCGGCAGTCCTTTTGCTTCTTATGGTAGAGGTGGGTCTACCACATTGACACCGTGGCTTGTCGTCTCACTCGTCATCACAGATCCAGCAGTCGTTCGAGCCACCCAACTGGCACCACCACATCAACGGGGCGACCACCCTTATAGGGATGAAAGGAGGGCTGGGCAATCTCGTGTTCTCCCGCCCTTACCTCCGCCACTTGGTTCGATACTACGCGCTGTACGGCTATCTGTCGTTCACCTAGCCCAGACCTCGCTGACCCGTTTAGCATCGAACTTATGGGGGCTACAACATCACCCCGTGTCGAAATCGGCTCGGCCCGCAAGCACTTGGATCTGATTACTCTGATTCCCGTCCTCTACGGAAACGGCCTGAACACCTGCTTTCCCTGCCCGCCCGATCTGCTCACGGAGATCATCCGCATCAATCATCTCCGGTCTCTGCTACATGGAAGTGCCGTGCCTGGCGACACCGACCCCGTTCTGCTGAGGGAGAGCAGATGCTCGGCCGCGTTGGACATCCTCCGCCGCATCAGGGCGTTCCCGACGGATAAGTGGGCCGCCGAGGTCGTTGTTGGCCTCTGCGGAGGGAGCTCTGCATCTCAACCTGACCTCGCTGGTTGGCACGCCGTTGCCTCAATCTACCAGTCGGCCGTCGCCATCTACTGCATTTCATCGCTCCTCCACGACGAGTGCGGCAATTCCAATAGGCTAGACGACCAACTCGGCCCCAGGCAGGTGTTGAACAACGCCAGAGATGCGTGCCGCAGAGTTCTCGTCAGCCGACTGCGCGAGGTCACAAGCTGTACACAGCTACGCAAGCTCGTTCTGTGGCCTTTGGTTGTTGCAGGCGTCGAAGCAGAGGACGAGGACACAAAGAAGTTTGTTGTAGGCGAATTGACTTGGGTCAGCAATGCCCTCGGCACAGCCGCACCGCTGGTTGCGAAGGATCTGCTGGAGAATCGTGTGTGGAGGCTCGGACTGGGTGGCAGAAGCTGGGACGAGTTGTTTGACCAACCGTATGTCTTTGTCATCTAGAGCACCAAGACATGAACCCAGGGGGCTTTGCAGGAGCGTCGAAATCGAATCCCAGGTCCCCTCCGCCAACCCTTGCACCAACTCGCCCAGGCCGGCTGGTTTTAAGACAGATCAGCCTTCACCGTTCCTGTGCACCCGACCTGCCATTCTGGGCGATGCGGTCATCGTGGCTGGGCCCGACAGACACGAATTACGAAACCCCTGACGTCCCGCTTCTGGATTGGGCTGATCAGGTCTTGGCCCTTTATCTTTCCTATTTGGGCAAGATCCAAACATGACCTCTTGATACGGCGAGACTTCATCGCCGAAGCACAGCTGGCAACGGGTAAACCAAACCACAATTCTCTTGGAATTGGGTTGAGGCTGAGCGGGAAACGCCTTGCTTGCGTCGTTGGAGGCCGAAGATGTTGAAATAAAAGGGCACCGGCCACCTTGAAGAGAAGATGGAACAAACACGCTCGCATGTCTGGTCACCAACCTGATCCCATCATGACACGTCGAAGCATCCTCCTTTACGCTTTTCTCCTGGGCTGCGTGCCGTGCTCTATTGCAACCGCACGGCCTCGCATCCTGGCCGATACCAACCGCGATGGCCACGTTAACCACCTCGACGACCTCGACAAGCATGACTGGACGAGTGGCCGGGGAGCGGTCTTCCTCCCAAACCTCGGTGACTTTGACCATCGGTGCCCAGTGGTCGATTTGACCGGCGCACCTTTGTCCGACGACGAGCTCTGGCGCTGCCATGACGCCTCGTCTACAGACCGCCTGCTACCTTCAAGCGCTGGCTACGCTGCGCCGCTGTTAACCCTTCCGATGCCTGCTCTCTCCGACACTGCAACAGGATGCATATACGCTGAACCTCCCCACGTCCGCCACCGTATCCGCCTCTTCTGGAACGAGACCGACTGGTCCACTGGGTACGCGAGCGTCTGGGCTGTTGTTAACGAGCAGCTCACCTTCAACGCGACAAGTCTCCGGAGCGGCATCTCCATCGCCATAGACGGCCGCGAGCTTGTTGCCGACGCCTCGGTCTGGGATGGCTCGGTGAGGGTTGTTTTCGAGGTGACGGACGGAAACCAGACAGCTCGTGATTTTGTCGCCCTCAAGCAAGCACCGGTTTTGCTGCATCACCATCTGCAGCCCGCAAAAACGGTCTTTAGCAGCGCTGCTGGCGACAATCAGACCATCGGTTCCTCCTGGCAGGCCCACTTTCTCAAACAGCTCGAGGGCGCGGTAGGAGACGTGCCGATGGTCTTGCTAAACGACAGCACCGACATCTGGGCCCAGGACTTCTTCGAGCCCGGCTACGCCAGCATGCCTGGTCCCGACGGCCCCAGTTCGATCCGCATCAATCTCCGCTCCGCGCAGTCCACCCGTACCGCCGGCCGCCAGGTGTTTTCCCAGCTGCGAGGCAAGGGGACAGGCGCCTTCCAGCCCGGCTTCATGTCCGGATCCGGCTTCGGCTGGGAGGAGATCAACTCTGGCGGCAACATCGAGACCATCCCGCCATACACCTCTCGTCTAGGCAAGCGCTGGCCCAGCGGCCGCATCATCATGGGCTCCCACTTTGGCACCTCCCCAGCCCAGTCCATGGTCACCTTCCTCCAGAGCCAGCAAGTCCAAAACCCCCTCTTCCTCGAAACCGGCTGGCTCGCCATCGGCCACGTCGACGAAATGGTCCAGTTCCTCCCCTCCAACAGCACACCCCTCGGCTTCACCATCGCCCTCGCAGACACCACCTCCGCCCTCGCCCTCCTACACACAGCCAACGCCTCCGGCCACGGCACCGCCCCCTTCATCTCCTACACCGGCGACGCCACCCCGGACGCACTCACCCTCTTCCTCGACCCGCACCTCCTCCACAACACCACCGTCGCCTCCCTCCTCGCCGACCCGGCATTCACCGCGACGCAGCGCTACGCGCAGCGCTACCTCGACGACAACCTCGCTCTCATCTTGCGTGAGATCCCCCTCAGCGAGCACGACATCCTCCGCGTCCCGACCCTCTTCAAGGACGTCACCTACCCCTGGCCCGACACCCCCGACGGGCACCCGCGCAGGCTTGCTCAGCCGTACCCGGGAGAGAGGCAGCTCAAGGGCCTGCTGCCGCAGGCGATTAATGGGGTTGTGTTGGGCGGGGGGAGGTATGTGGC
>Ga0247823_10003164_pt1 | contig 13444 bp, 12 predicted proteins | sample 13C_PalmiticAcid_2_FD_192426 | JGI IMG/M metagenome (GOLD analysis project Ga0247823, IMG submission 192426) | Soil microbial communities from agricultural site in Penn Yan, New York, United States - 13C_PalmiticAcid_Day30 | ecosystem: Environmental > Terrestrial > Soil > Agricultural land...
GGATCAGCTCCGCCAGGTGCATGTAGCGGGGCGGGTTGAAGAAGTGCACACCACAGAAGCGATGGCGAAGCTGTTCCGGAAGAACTTCCGCCAACTTGTTGATTCCCAAGCCCGACGTGTTGCTGGCCAGAACGGCATGGTCGGCCACGAACGGAGCGATCTTCTTGTACAGGTCCTGCTTCCAGTCCATCCGCTCGGCGATCGCCTCGATGATCAGGTCGCAGCCCTTGAGGTGCTCCAGGCCGGTCTCGTAGTTGGCCGGCGTGATGGCCTCTACCAGCGCCTTGCTGGCCAGCGGGGCGGGGCTGAGCTTGCCCAGGTTGGCGATGGCCTTCTGCACGACGCCATCCGGATGACCCTCCTTGGCGGGCAGGTCGAACAAGACCGTGTCGACGCCGGCGTTGGTCAGGTGCGCGGCGATCTGCGCACCCATCACGCCGGCACCCAGCACGGCCGCCTTGCGTACAAGCAATGGATTGGACATGGAATTTCCTTGGATTACATGGGTTTCAGACATGGTCGGCGCGCAGGCCGGCCTCGGCGAAGCGGATGAGTTCGCGGGCGGCGCGCTCACGATGCGCGGCTTCCGTGACGCCCGTGGGGCGCTTGATCAGGCCGAAATCGGCCATGGCGTAAGTCAGTGCGCCGGAGAAGAAGTCCAGCCGCCAGTACAGCTCTTCCTTGCTCAGTCCCGGCACGCAGGCGGCGATGGCCTTGCCGAACTCGCGCAGGACGTGGCCGTAGTGATCGGACAGGAACTGGCGCAGACCGTCATTCTTCTCGGCGTAGGCGCGGGCGATCACGCGCACGAAGGCGCCGCCGCCGTGGCGGTCCTGGGCCAGGGCCAGGGCGGGTTCGACGAACGCCGCGAGGATCGGGGCCAGTTCGCCCGGGTGCTCGGCCAGGGCCTTGTCCAGCTGGGAGAGGCGGGCGGCGGTCATGTCGTCCATCCGGCGGCGGAACACCTCGTTGACGAGGTTCTCCTTGCTGCCGAAGTGGTAGTTGACCGCGGCGATGTTGACGTCCGCGCGGCTGGTGACCTGGCGCAGCGACGTGCCCGCGAAGCCATGCTGGGCGAACAGCTCTTCGGCCGCCCCGAGGATCCGTTCCTTGGTCGAGAAATGCGTGGTATTGCCCATGACCCCTCCGGCACTGAATCAAACGCTTGTTTGAGTCATTGTCGGGGGTGGGTTGGGGCAAGTCATGCTGCTTTGCAGCATCAGCCCAGGGCAGGGCTGCAAACCAGCCCGCGGTACGTTAGAATCTCGCTACGCTTTCTAGTCTAAGCCCGCGTTTCGACGCGGGTTTTTCATGTTAACCTTGGGCCGTAACGTGGCCCGCCCAACGGAGAGAATCCCCATGGCGCTGGAGCGCACCCTGTCGATCGTCAAGCCCGATGCCGTCGCCAAGAACGTCATCGGCGAAATCTATGCGCGTTTCGAGAAGAACGGTCTCAAGATCGTCGCCTCGAAGATGAAGCACCTGTCGCGCCGGGAAGCGGAAGGCTTCTACGCCGTGCACCGCGAGCGTCCGTTCTTCAACGCGCTGGTCGAGTTCATGATCTCCGGCCCGGTCGCCATCCAGGTGCTGGAAGGCGAGAACGCCGTGCTGAAGCATCGCGACATCCTCGGCGCCACCAATCCGAAGGACGCCGCGCCGGGCACGATCCGCGCCGACTTCGCCGACTCCATCGACGCCAACGCCGCGCACGGTTCTGATTCGGTCGAGAACGCGAACAACGAGATCGCGTACTTCTTCGCCGCGACCGAAGTGTTCGCGCGCTGAGCGATACGCGATGAGCAGCCACGAACTGCCGCCGATCGAGTTGAAGCTGGCCACGGACGCTCCGTCCGTGGCCATCGGCGCGTCCGTGTCCGCGAAGCAGAACCTGATGGACCTGGACCGCGAAGGACTTGAACAGTTCTTCGTGGGTACGCTCGGCGAGCAGAAGTTCCGCGCGCACCAGGTGATGAAGTGGATCCACCACCGTTACGTAACCGACTTCGACCAGATGACCGATCTGGGCAAGAACCTGCGCGCGAAACTGCAGGAACATGCTGAAGTCGTCGTGCCGCAGGTGGTGTTCGACAAGCCTTCGTCCGACGGCACCCACAAGTGGCTGCTGGGCATGGGCGTGGACGGCAAGAATGCCGTCGAAACCGTCTACATCCCCGACAAGAGCCGCGGGACGTTGTGCGTGTCGTCGCAGGTGGGCTGCGGCCTCAACTGCACGTTCTGCTCGACGGCCACGCAGGGGTTCAACCGCAACCTCACCACCGCCGAGATCATCGGCCAGGTGTGGGTGACGGCGCGCCACCTCGGCAACGTGCCCGCGCAGAACCGTCGCCTCACCAACGTGGTGATGATGGGCATGGGCGAGCCGCTTCTGAATTTCGAGAACGTCGTCCGCGCGATGAACATCATGCGCGACGATCTGGGTTACGGCCTGGCCAGCAAGCGCGTCACCCTGTCGACGTCCGGTCTGGTGCCGATGATCGATCGGCTGTCGACCGAAACCGACGTGTCGCTGGCCGTTTCGCTGCACGCACCCAACGATGCGTTGCGCGAACAACTGGTGCCGCTCAACAAGAAATATCCGATCGCCGAACTGATGGCATCGTGCGTGCGCTACCTGCGCGCGAACAAGAAGCGCGATTCGGTGACATTCGAGTACACGCTGATGAAGGGCGTGAACGACCAGCCCGAGCATGCGCGCCAGCTCGCGCAGCTGATGCGCAAGTTCAGCAATGCCGCTCAGCTCAAGGACGCGGGCAAGGTCAACCTCATCCCGTTCAACCCCTTCCCGGGAACCCGCTACGAGCGGGCACCGGAAGAGGACATCCGCGCCTTCCAGAAGCTGCTGCTCGATGCGCAGGTCCTGACGATGGTCCGTCGCACGCGTGGCGACGACATCGATGCGGCCTGCGGTCAGCTGAAAGGCCAGGTGATGGACCGGACGCGACGGCAGGCCGAGTTCCGCCGCCAACTGCAGGAACAGGGCATCGACGATGCGGCATAAGGCGTTCTGCCTGCTGCTGATTCCCCTCCTGCTGGCGACAGCCTGCAGTCGACTTACCTTCGTCCGCCCCAAGATGGAGCGCAAGGACGGCGAGCAGATCGCCCAGGACTATTCCGTCAAGGACAGTCCCGAGGTGAAGCGTCGCCAGTCGGTGCAGATGATGCTGTCGCGCTCGGTGCAGCGTCTGCAGGCGGGCGATCTCGACACGGCGGAGAAAGAGGCCAAGGCGGCGCTCAAGTTGGCGCCGGATTCGGCCGATGCGGTAACCATGCTGGCGGTTGTCGCCGACCGCCGCGGTCAGACCGAAGCCGCCGGCCAGCAGTATCGCCGGGCGGCGGAACTGGCCCCGGGGCAGGGTGCCGCTCAGAACAACTACGGGACCTGGCTGTGCGCCAACGGCTTCCAAGCCGAGTCGCTGGTCTGGTTCGATCGCGCGCTGCAGGCGCCCGGATACGGCACCCCCGCGGTGGCCCAGGCGAACGCCGGGAACTGCGCGCTCGCCTCCGGCCAGCTCGAGCGTGCGGAACGCGACCTGCGCCAGGCGCTTGCGCGCGATCCCTCCAATGCCACCGCGCTCGGGGCGATGGCGGAACTGGAATTCCGCCGGCAGGAGTACCTGTCGGCGCGCGCTTTCATCGAGCGGAGGCTGGCTGCGGGGCCTGCGTCGCTCGCAGTGTTGAAACTCGCATCACAGATCGAGGAAAGACTCGGCGACAAGGCTGCTGCCAGTCGATATGTTCGGCGCATTCGGGCGGAGTTCCCCGACGCGCGGGACGTCACAACCGGGGGAAATGCAGGGCCATGATGGACACGGTAAGTGGGGGCATGCCGCAGGGGTGCGGCGATGCACTGCGGTCGGCGCGTGAGCGGGCCGGCCTGTCGATACAGGATGTCAGCCAGCGACTGAAGATGCCGGTGAAGGTCGTCCAGGCCCTGGAAGCGGGGCAGTGGGACCAGTCCGGGGGCGCGGTGTTCGTGCGCGGGCAACTGCGCAGCTATGGCCGCCTGCTCAAGGTGGACGTCGAGCCGTTCCTGCATCAGGCGGAAACCGCCGTCGCGGCGCCGGCCGAGCTCGTCAGCCACGGCCATACGCCGCCGCTGCAGTATTTCTTCGACAGCTTCAAGCGCCGCGCGATCTACGTCGTGCTGACGCTCGTGATCGTGACCCCGATCTGGATGACGCTCCGTCCCGCTCAGGGCCCCGCATCGGAGACGTCGACGGCGTCCCTCGACGTGGTGCCGGACGCCGCGCCGACGGCGGGCGCTTCGGGACCTTCCAAGCCCGCTGCCCGCCCGCACGCAGCCCCCTTCGTGGCCTCGATGACGCCGCTGCCAAGGTCGACGTCGGCCTGGTTGTCGCTGACGTTCAAGGGCGACAGCTGGGTCGAGATCAATGCGCCGGATGGGCGCAAGGTCGAGCACGCACTGGTGCGTGCCGGCGAGGAACGCCGCTTCGCCCAAGGCGAGGTAGGACGCATCAAACTGGGGGATGCGACGGCGGTCGAGGTTCAGCAAGCGGGGAGTACGGTGGACTTGGCCCCGTTTCAGCGAGCTAACGTCGCACGCTTTACGGTATCCTCTGAGGGTTCCCTAGCGCCGGTCGGTGATTGACCCGCGCGCGGGTCTATCCAACCTAGACCAAGACCCCGCATCGAGACGGGGCAAGAGAGCGCATGGCGATTGACGATCTGCTCGACGAGCACGAACAAAGCGAACGCGTCCGTAGCTGGCTGAGGAACAATGGCGCCGGCCTGTTCGGTGGCGTGGCCTTGGGGCTGGGGGTGATTTTCGGATGGCAGTGGTGGCAGAAGAGCCAGCAGGGCCAGCACGAACAGGCATACCAGGACTACCAGAAGGCCGTGGAAGGACTCGCCAAGGGCGATCTGAAGCAGTCCAAGGGCGCGGTCGACACCCTCGCCAAGCAGGGCGACGTGTACGCCGGTATCGCGGGCCTGCAACTGGCCAAGGCGCAGGTCGAGGCCGGCGAGCGCGATGCCGCCATCGCCACGCTGCGCAGCCTCAAGCCCGATGATTCGCTCCGGCCGCTGGTCGATGTGCGACTGGCGCGCCTGCTGATCGACAGCGGCAAGCACGATGAAGCGCTGAAGTTGCTCGCCAAGGCCGAAGACGCGTCCAGCCTCGAGGTTCGCGGCGACGCACTGTTGGCGACCGGCAAGGCCAAGGAAGCCCAGGACGCCTACACCCGCGCGCTGACCACGCTGGACGTGGCTTCGCCGCAGCGTCGCCTCGTCGAGTTGAAGCTGATCCACGCCGGTGGCACGCCGCCCAAGACGGGAGGTGCCGCATGAATCGCCGCATGAAGGCCGCGTCCATCCGCATCGTGGGTGGCGTTCTGATCATGGCCGCCCTCGGTGGCTGCAGCACGATCAAGGGCTGGTTCGGCGGCAAGGCCGAAGAAAAGCCGACGGAGCCGGCCGAACTGGTCGACATCACGCCGTCGGTCAGCGTTTCCAAGCTCTGGAGTGCGAGCGCCGGCAAGGGCGAGGAACGTCTCGGACTCCAGCAGGCCCCCGCTGTCGAGGGTGGCCGCGTTTATGCGGCCGCCGTCAAGGGCGGTGTCCGTGCATTCGACCTGCAGACGGGCAAGCAAGTCTGGCAGTACAAGTCCGACCTGCGCATTTCGGGTGGTCCTGGCGCCGGCGAAGGCCTCGTCGTGGTCGGTACGCTCGACGGGAAGGTGATTGCCCTGGATGCGGCGACCGGTGCCGAGAAGTGGCAGGTGAAGGTGCCGAACGAAGTGATCGCCGCGCCTGCGATCTCCCAGGGTGTGGTGTTTGTCCGCACCAATGACGGCCGCGTGTCCGCCCTGAGCGGCGATACCGGGGAGCGTCGCTGGTTCTGGACGCACGAACTGCCCAGCCTCACCGTGCGCGGCAACGCGCCGGTGGTGGTCGGTCCGGGCGTGCTGTTCGCGGGCAATGACGACGGCACGTTGGCGGCCCTGTCGGGCAACGACGGACGCACCCTGTGGACGCAGACGATCGGCGCGCCGGAAGGCCGCAGCGAGCTGGAACGCATGGCCGACGTGGATGGCGCGCCGGTGCTGGAAGGCACGACGGTGTTCGTCACCAGTTTCAAGAAGGAAACGGTCGCCATCGAAGGCCCCTCCGGCCGTCCCCTGTGGAAGCGCGAGAACGGCGGTGCCGGCGGACTGGCGGTGACCAGCAGCGCGGTGCTCGTCTCGGATCCGGCAGGGACCGTCTGGGCGCTGGACAAGTACAGCGGCAGTTCCCTCTGGTCCAACACGACCCTGGCACGCCGTTCGCTGACCGCGCCGACGATCCATGGCGATTACGCCGTGGTCGGCGACTACGACGGCTACCTGCACTGGTTGAAGACCGACAACGGCGACATCGTCGGCCGTGCCCGCGTCGGCGGCAAGGCCATCCGCGGCAAGCCGGTCGTGGCTGACGGGATCCTGATCGTGCAGGACGTGGAAGGCGGACTGACGGCCTTCGGCTTCAAGTAAGACCCCGCCGGGGCGCCGTCGCGCGCCCCTGCCGGACCGGAAAAGGGCCGCTTCGTCGGCCCTTTTTCGCGGGCGCGGCCCAATTCCGATACCATGGCGCGCCCTTGCCGCGCCGCTCCGCGTGCGCCGGCCCCCGGTGGTCGCTTCGTGCGGCTCCGCACTTCTTCCTCTGGTTGCCTCTCCATGTTGCCCCTCGTAGCCCTGGTCGGTCGTCCCAACGTCGGCAAGTCCACCCTGTTCAACGCGCTGACCCGCAGTCGCGACGCCCTGGTGCACGACCAGCCCGGCGTGACCCGCGACCGCAACTACGGCGTCTGCCGCCTGGATGAGGAGGATCCCTTCCTGGTGGTCGATACCGGCGGCATCGCGGGTGAAGAAGAGGGCCTGGCCGGCGCCACTGCGCGCCAGGCGCGTGCGGCCGCGGAAGAAGCGGATCTGGTGCTGTTCATCGTCGACGGTCGCGAAGGCGCCTCCGCGCTCGATGACGACATCCTGGCCTGGCTGCGCAAGACCGCGCGCCCCACGCTGCTCGTCATCAACAAGATCGACGGCATCAACGAGACCACGGCGATCGCGGACTTCGCGCGTTATGGCTTCGCCGATGTCATCACCATTTCGGCCTCGCACCGCCAGGGCATCGACGACCTGCTGGAAGAAGTGCATGCGCGTCTGCCCGAAGAGGGCGCGACCGTCGGCCTGGACAACGATCCCGACCGCATGCGCGTGGCGTTCGTCGGCCGTCCGAACGTGGGCAAGTCCACGCTGGTGAACCGCCTGCTGGGCGAGGAGCGGATGATCGCCTCCGAAGTGCCGGGTACCACCCGCGACTCGATCGCCGTGGACATGGAGCGCGACGGTCGTCAGTACCGCCTGATCGACACTGCCGGCCTGCGGCGCAAGGGCAAGGTGGAAGAAGCGGTCGAGAAGTTCAGCGTGGTCAAGACGCTGCAGGCCATCGAGCAGTGCCAGGTGGCCGTGCTGTTGCTGGATGCCACCGAAGGCGTCACCGACCAGGACGCCAGCGTGCTGGGCGCCGTGCTCGACGCCGGTCGCGCCCTGGTGGTGGGTATCAACAAGTGGGACGGGCTGACCACCTACCAGCGTGAGCAGGCCGAAGCCCTGCTGGCCCGCAAGCTCGGCTTCGTCGAGTGGGCCGAAGTGGTGCGCATCTCCGCGCTGCATGGTTCCGGCATGCGCGAACTGTTCAAGGCGGTCCATCGCGCGCACGCCTCGGCGACCAAGGAATTCGGCACCAGCGAAGTCAACAAGGCGCTGGAGATCGCGTACGAAACCAATCCGCCACCGAGCATCCGCGGACACGTCTCCAAGTTGCGCTACGTGCACCCGGGCGGCGCCAATCCGCCGACCTTCATCGTGCATGGCACGCGCCTGAAGGTGCTGCCGGAGTCGTACAAGCGCTATCTCGAGAACTTCTTCCGCAAACGCTTCAAGCTGGTGGGTACGCCGGTGCGCTTCATCTTCCGGGAAGGCGCCAATCCGTACGAAGGCAAGAAGAACGTGCTGACGGAGAAGCAGATCGCCAAGAAGCGTCGCCTGATCCGGCACGTCAAGCGCGGCAAGTGACCCCGTATCCCTCCCGCATCGCCGTCGATGACGCCATCGCGCTGATCCGGGAGGCTGCGCACTCGCACCGCACGGGCACCGAATCCCTCGCATTCAACCGGGCCGGTGGCCGCGTACTCGCGGATGCCGTCAACGCCCCGATCGCTCTGCCATCGTTCGACAACAGTCGCATGGATGGTGTCGCGTTCGCGCATGCCAGCCTGACGGCAGAGGGCACGACCTGGCTGCGCCTGGTCGGCGAACAGTACGCCGGCGTGCTGGGCGGGCTGCATGTCGGACCCGGCGAATGCGTGCGCATCACCACGGGCGCGCCCATGCCCGAGGGTACCGATACGGTGGCGATCCGGGAGGACATCGTCGAACGCGACGGCGGCATCGAGATCCCGTCCGGGCTGCGTGCCGGTGCGGACGTACGCCGCGTCGGCGAGGACGTCCCGGCGGGTGCCGGGGTGCTGCGTGCAGGTCAGGTGCTGACGCCCGCGCGGATCGGATTGGCCGCGGCGCTCGGATTGCCGACCCTGACGGTGGCGCGACGACCGACGGTGGCCGTGTTCACCACCGGCGACGAACTGGTCGAACCCGGCCTGCCGCTGTTGCCCGGACAGGTCTACAACAGCAACCGCGACCTGCTGATGGGGCTGTTGCGCGCGGAGGGGCTGGAGCCCACCGCATGGCCCACGCTGCCCGACGACCCGGAACGCATGCAGACGATGTTGGGCGATGCCGCGTCGGCGTTCGATGTCGTCATCACCAGCGGCGGCGTATCGGCAGGCCAGAAGGACCATCTTCCGGGTCTGCTGAAGGCCCACGGGCGCATCGGCTTCTGGAAAGTGCGGATGAAGCCCGGCATGCCCGTGCTGTTCGGTGCATGGGATCGCGCCTTGTTCCTCTGCCTGCCTGGCAATCCTGTGTCGACCCTGGCCACGTTCCTGACCCTGGGGCGTGCGCTGCTGGATGGGCTGCAGGGACGGGACGACCCACGACCCGTCTGGCAGGCGCGGCTGGGCGGGGACTGGCGCAAGGCGCATGCGCGGCTCGAGTTCCTGCGGGGCCAGTTGGCGCCCGATGGCGAGGGTGGGCTGCGGGTGGTGCCGAACGCGGCCGACGCGTCCCACCAGCTGCGTGCCGCCGCGGACAGCAACGCCCTGATCGTGCTGGCGGAAGGTCTGCGCGACTACGCCGACGGCGACATCGTCGACGTCCTGCCGTACTGAAGCGACACCGCGTTCCAGCCGGGACGCCGCCATCGTGTGCGCGGTGCGTGATAATCACGGCATGCCGATCCGAGACATTCCCCCCGCCGACGTCGCCCAGTGGCTGGCGGACGGTGCGATCTTCGTCGATGTGCGCGAAGACCATGAGCGCGCCAGCGGCCAGGCCGAAGGCACCCAGGGCGTCGCGAAGGCGCTCCTGCTGGCCGAACCCACTCGCCATCTTCCCGACCGCGACGCGGCCATCGTCCTGATCTGCCAGAAGGGCGGGCGCTCGATGGATGCCGCGCGGGCGCTCGAAGCCGCCGGCTACACGCGGCTCGCTTCCGTCACCGGCGGCACGTCGCGCTGGCAGGAGGAAGGGCGACCGACCGTGCGTCCCGACTTGCCTGCCGAGGCGGTGGACTTCAACGAACGCTATTCGCGGCACCTGCTGCTGCAGGAAGTCGGCGTGGAAGGGCAGCGGCGACTCGAGGGTTCGCGGGTGCTGATGATCGGTGCGGGCGGCCTCGGATCGCCTGCGGCGTTCTACCTCGCGGCCGCGGGCGTGGGCCATCTGCGCATCGCCGACGACGACGTCGTGGACCGCAGCAACCTGCAGCGGCAGATCCTGCATACCGAGGCACGCATCGGCGCGCCGAAAGTGGCCTCGGCGCAGGCGACGCTGGGCGCACTCAATCCGCGCACGCAGGTGGAAGCGGTGCAGACGCGGGTCACGTCCGAGAACGTGGAGCAGCTGCTGGAAGGCGTGGACGTCGTGCTGGACGGCGCGGACAACTTTCCGGTGCGCTACCTGCTCAACGATGCCTGCGTGAAGCTGCGCATCCCGCTGGTGTACGGCGCGGTGCAGCGGTTCGAAGGGCAGGTGAGCGTGTTCGACGCCGGTCGCCATCGCGGCGAACAGCCCTGTTACCGCTGCCTGTTCCCGGAGCCGCCGCCGCCCGAGTTCGCGCCCAACTGCGCCGAAGCCGGCGTGCTGGGCGTCCTGCCGGGCGTGATCGGCCTGTTGCAGGCGACGGAAGTGGTCAAGCTCCTGCTCGGCATCGGCGACCCGCTGTCGGGTCGGGTCATGCAGTTCGACGCGCTCGCCATGCGGTTCCGCGAAACGCGCTTGCGACCGGATCCTGATTGCGCCGTATGTGCGCCTGGTCGCGAATTCCCCGGGTACATCGACTATTCCGCCTTTTGTCGCTCACCCGTATGAGTCTTGCTGCTGGCTGCGGCTGGCGGCTACGTTGATCGAATTGCCGGAGGGGGGTGCATGCGGACGCTGATCTTCATTCTCGTTGGACTGGCGATCGCCGGTCTTTTCGTGGGCCGTGTGCGTCCCGGCTGGCGCAAGCGGATGCTGCTGGCGTTTGGCCTCGGCTGGTTGCTGGCGGTCGCATGGAATCTGCAAACCGGGCTATCGCACGGATACAGCCTCCAGGAGGAGCTGCCTATCCAAGTGCTGATCTTCATGCTGCCGGTCGCTTTCGCCCTCTGGTTGGCGCGTCGGCGCCGCACAGGATGACACGGTGCTTCCGGTAGACTCGCCCACATGAGTGCAGAATCCGGTGCCAGCCAACTGGTGAGTGTCGTCGCCCTGCTGGGCGCGGCGGTGGTGACGGTGCCGATCTTCCGGCGCCTGGGCTTGGGCTCGGTGCTGGGTTACCTGGCTGCCGGCCTTGCGATCGGTCCGTTCGGACTGAAATGGTTCAACGATCCGCAATCCATCCTGCATGTCGCCGAACTGGGCGTGGTGATGTTCCTGTTCGTCATCGGCCTGGAGATGCGGCCCAGCCACCTGTGGAGCCTGCGCAAGCAGATCTTCGGCCTCGGCGCCCTGCAGATCACCGTCTGCACCGTGCTGCTGACCGGCGTGGGACTGGCGTTCGGCTATCCGCTGACCGTTTCGTTCATCGGTGGCATGGGCTTCGTGCTGACGTCCACGGCCGTGGTGATGCAACTGCTGGCCGAGCGGGGCGACGTCGCCTTGCCGCACGGGCAGAAGGTCGTCTCCATCCTGCTGTTCGAAGATCTGTTGATCGTGCCGCTGCTGGTGCTGGTCGCCTTCATGTCGCCGCAAGTGGTGCAGCCGGAGGAAGGGTCGCGCTGGATCGCCATCGGCATCGGCGTGGCCTCGCTGGCCGGCCTGATCGCGGCGGGCATCTGGCTGCTCAATCCGCTGTTCCGGGTGCTGGCGGCGGCGAAGGCGCGCGAGGTGATGACCGCGGCGGCGCTGCTCGTGGTGCTGGGCGCGGCGCTGCTGATGCAGCTCGGCGGCCTGTCGATGGCGATGGGCGCCTTCCTCGCCGGCGTACTGCTGTCGGAATCGACCTTCCGGCACCAGATCGAGGCCGACATCGAGCCGTTCCGCGGCATCCTGCTGGGCCTGTTCTTCCTGGGCGTAGGCATGGCGCTCGACCTGGGCGTGGTGGCGAGCAACTGGCCGCTGATCGTCAGCGCCGTGCTGGCGATGATGGTGGTCAAGGCGGCGTGCATCTACGCGGTGGCGCGGGTGACCCGCAGCCCGCACGCCGAAGCGCTGGACCGTGCGGTGCTGATGGCGCAGGGCGGCGAATTCGCGTTCGTGCTGTTCGCGGCGGCCGCGGCCGCCGGCATCATCGACGCGACCGTCAATGCCAACCTCACCGCTATCGTCGTGCTGTCGATGGCGCTGACGCCGTTGTTCGTGCTGCTGCTGCGCCGCTTCACCCACCCCGCCGCGCCCTCGATGGAGGGGATCGAAGAGGCCAAGGGCCTGAGCGGGAGCGTGCTGATCATCGGCTTCGGCCGCTTCGGCCAGGTCATGAGCCAGTCGCTGCTGGCGCGCGACGTGGACGTGACCATCATCGATACCGACATCGAGATGATCCGCAGCGCCGAGGAGTTCGGCTTCAAGATCTATTACGGCGACGGTACGCGGTTAGATGTGCTGCGTGCTTGCGGCGCGCAGACCGCCCAGTCCATCGCGATCTGCATCGACGACAAGGAAGCGGCGAACAGGATCGTCGAACTGGTCAAGCACGAATTCCCGCAGGCGCAGGTGCTGGTACGCTCGTTCGATCGCGAACATTCGCTGGCCCTGATCGGGGCCGGGGTCGACTACCAGATCCGCGAGACCTTCGAATCCGCGGTGGAGTTCGGCAAGGCGGCGCTGATGAGTGTTGGCATCTCGCGCGAGGACGCGGAGACCATCGCCCTGGAAATCCGCCGGCGCGATGCCGAGCGCCTGGAACTGGAGATCGCCGGAGGCGATCTGCGCTCGGGTATCCCGGCGGTGTACGGCAATGCGAAGCCCACCAAGCCGACGCCGACGCCGTTCACCAAGCCCAAGCGAGAGGCGAAGGCGCTGAACGAGGAGGCCGCCGAAGTCATCGGCGAGGAAGAAGAGGAATAGCCGGCGCGCTCACTCCGCGTCGGCGTCGAGGAAGGACCCGATGGCGGGCCAGTACGCCGGGTCCAGCGACAGGTCGTCGTGGCCGGCAGCAGGAAAGTCCTGTACCTGTGTCGGGCCCTTGAAGGCGGTCAGCAGTCGATCGGTATGCAGCGGTGGGACCACGGTGTCTCGCCCCGCGCGCAGGACCAGCAGTTTTCCCTGATGACGAGGCAGGCGGGCCGTCGAGTCGTAGCGATCATGGAGCAGCAGGCGTACCGGGAACATCGGGTAGTGCGCCTGCGCGACCGCGACCAGGCTGTCGAAGGGCGTGATCAGGATCAGGGCCGGCACGTCGCGTTGGGCCGCGACATGGGTCGCCACGCCGCTGCCCAGGCTGCGGCCGGCCACGGCGACCTGTCCGTCGGGGTGCCGCTTAGCCACCTCGTCGTGCAAGGCCAAGGCATCCGCGAGCAGCGCGGTTTCCGTAGGCGCTCCATCGCTGGCGCCGTAACCGCGGTACGCCACGAGGTAGACCGTGTGCGAGGGCAGGGCGCGCGCGAAGGCGTCCCGGTTGGCCTCCACGGATTCGGCATTGCCGCCGAAGTACACCAGCGCGTGCTTGTGGCCGGGATTGATCACCCAGCCACGCAGTACGGCATCAGGACGCGCCAGCGAAAAGTCCGTCTGGCCTGCATCGACCCGCGTGAACTGCGGGTAGTAGATCAGGCGTCGTTGCTGCACATAGAGCAGGACGCACAGCGCGAGATAGGTGGCGAGGA
>Ga0247823_10003165_pt1 | contig 13443 bp, 13 predicted proteins | sample 13C_PalmiticAcid_2_FD_192426 | JGI IMG/M metagenome (GOLD analysis project Ga0247823, IMG submission 192426) | Soil microbial communities from agricultural site in Penn Yan, New York, United States - 13C_PalmiticAcid_Day30 | ecosystem: Environmental > Terrestrial > Soil > Agricultural land...
AGCGAGGCGTCCTTGGGCAGGACCTGGGAGTACGCTGGCACCAGCAACACGTCGTCGAAGGTGAGCGCTTTGCCGAGGAGGCGCATGGGTAAAGCTCCAAAAGCGTCGATTGTAGCCGGCCGACCTGCGGGCAAACCCGCACACCCGCCCATGCCCCTGCTACCGCTCACGCCGGAAAAGCTACCGCTCCGGCGGCTTGTGGGCCCGAATCCCACAGATGCCCTCATCCCCCGACAGCCCCGCCGCTAAACTGCGCCCATGCCTCAAAAACGCCTTCCGATGCCCTTCTGGCGCCACCCCTTGGTCGCAGGCTTTCTGCTGCTGGCCTGCTCGGTCGCCTCGGCTCAATGGGTCTGGAAGGAAGGCGAGCGCAAGGTGTTCAGCGACACCGCGCCGCCGGCCAGCGTGCCGGAACAGGCCATCATCAAACGCCCGGGCGGCGGCGCTTCCCGGTCCGCCCCGGTCGCACCACCGGTAGCCGCCGAGCCCAATGCCGCCGCGCCGGCATCCGGGACCGCCCCGCAGCTGCCCACGGTCGACAAGGAACTCGAAGCCAAGAAGAAGCAGACCCAGCAGGCCGAAGAGGCACGCAAGAAGGCCGAGGACCAGCGCATCGCCAAGGCGCGTGCCGAGGACTGCGCACGGGCCAAGCAAGCCAAGACCACCCTGGACTCCGGCGTGCGCCTGGCCACCACGAATGCCAAGGGCGAGCGCGAGGTCATGGACGACAAGGCCCGCGCCGCCGAAGCCAAGCGCCTGGACGGCGTGGCGCGCGACAACTGCGGCCCGCTGCCCAAGCCGGCCGCGCCTGCGCCTCAGTAACCTGCTTTCGACCCCGGGCGCCGGCGGGCGAACAGTCCCGTGGACCGCGCGCCCTGCCCCTTGAACCGCTCGCGGCGGGCCACCTTCGGGTCCACCCTCAGCCCGCGCACCACCTCCACCCGATCCCCCTCGCGCAGCACGCGCTCCCAGCCCGCCTTGCGTCCCCAGACGCCCAGCGCCATCGCCTCGGTCTGAATGGCGGGAAAGGTTTGCAGCCAGCCGGCCTGCTCCAGCGCCTGGCGCAGGGTGCAGCCCTCGGGCACATCCAGCACCGCCTCCACCACCTCGCGGGGGGCGGGGGCGTGCATCAGGGTGATCTTCATCGGGGGTCAGTCCGTGCCGTACACCTGATCGGCGCGCTTCACGAAAGCGTCCACCAGGCTGCCGGCGATCTTGTCGAACACCGGGCCGACCAGCGCGGCCAATGCCGAGCTGGCAAAGCCGTAGCTGAGCTTGAGATCCACCTTGCAGGCACGTTGCCCGCCCTCGCCCAGCGGGGTGAACTCCCACACGCCATCGAGCTGGGAAAACGGGCCGTCGACCAGTTCCATGTGCAGCTTGCGGTCGGCCTCGTGCGAGTTGCGGGTGGTGAAGCTCTGGCGCAAGCCGCTGATCGCGATGCCGACCTTGGCGACCACGCCACCTTCGTGGGTCTCCAGCACCTGGGCCTGATCGCACCACGGGAGAAACTGCGGATAGCGCTCGATGTCGGTGACCAGCGCGAACATTTCATGTGCGCTGTGCCAGAGCAGAACGGACTTGTGAATGGTTTTCATACAATCCGATCCATTGTATTGGCCCGAAACGGCCGCACCTCCCCCTTCATGTCCACCAAAAGCAGCAAAGAATCTTCCACCAAAGGCGTTGACAGCCGCATCGCGGAGAACCGCAAGGCGCTCTTCAACTACGCGATCGAGGAACGCTTCGAGGCGGGCATGGTGCTGGAGGGTTGGGAGGTCAAGGCCTTGCGCGAAGGCAAGGTCCAGCTCACCGACGGCTATGTGGTGATCCGCGAGGGCGAGCTGTTCCTCATCGGCTGCCAGATCAACCCGCTGCACACCGCGTCCACCCACGTGAGCCCGGACGCCGTGCGCACCAAGAAGCTGCTGCTGCACAAGGAACAGATCCGCCGCCTGGTCGGCAAGGTCGAGCAGAAGGGCTACGCCCTGGTGCCGCTGAACCTGCACTGGAAGACCGGCAAGGTGAAATGCGAGATCGCACTGGGCAAGGGCAAGGCCGAGCACGACAAGCGCGACACCATCAAGGACCGGGAAGGCAAGCGCGAGGTCGAGCGGGCGATGAAGTCACGCAGCCGCTGAAGGCGTTTTTTCGCGCCACGGGAATAAACCCGTGCGTGCCGGCGTTCATCCCTGTGCAGAGCTTGTCTGCCCTCAACCTCCACGGAGAACGCCATGAAATTCCCGCTTTCCCTGACCCTGGCAGCCGCCCTGCTGGGTGGCTGTGCCTCGATGTCGTCCACCCCGGCCCCTGCCATGGCCAGCGATGGCGTGCTGGTCGGGCCCAACCGCATGACCCTCTACACGTTTGACCGCGACGTGACGGGCAGCGGCAAGTCGGTCTGCAACGGCCCCTGCGCCACCAACTGGCCGCCCTTGATGGCCAGTGGCAACGACAAGGGCCACGGTGACTACACCGTCATCACCCGCGACGACGGCCAGAAGCAGTGGGCCATGAAGGGCAAGCCGCTCTACTACTGGGCCAAGGACACCAAGCCGGGCGACAAGACCGGCGACGGCTTCAACAACGTCTGGCGCGTCGCCAAACCCTGAACGGTCGCGGCGGCGCCCAGCGATGACACGGTCCGATCTGATCGATCAGATCCCCGGCCTGCGCCGCTACGCGCGGGCGTTGACGGGCGATCCCTGGGCCGCCGACGACCTGGTGCAGGACACGCTGGAGCGGGCCTGCGCCAAGTGGCGCCTCTGGACCGTCGGCACCGACCTGCGGGCCTGGTTGTTCACCCTCATGCACAACCTGCACGCCAGCGGCCTGCGCCAGGCGCAGCGCCGCGAAGGCCGCGGCGTGGCCGTGGACCCGGACGACGTGGCGGCCGAGCTGGTCGCGCCCGACACCGCCCAGGACCTGGCCATGGACCTGCAGCGCTGCCTGCTGCGCCTGCCTGAGGAACAGCGCGTGGTGCTGCTGCTGGTTAGCCTGGAGGACATGAGCTACGAGCAGGTGGCCCGCATCACGGGCAGCCCGATCGGCACCGTCATGTCCCGGCTCTCGCGCGCCCGCACCCGCCTGCAGGCGCTCCTGAACGCGGCGGCGCACAGCGTGCCGCCCGATGCCGATGCCCCCACCCACCTGAGGCGGCTGAAATAGCGCCGCCCGCAAGACCATGGACACGCCCTCCACCCAGCCCCTGACCGACGCCGAGATCAATCGCCTGCTCGACGGCGAAGTGCACGGCACCGAACGGGACGCGCTGCTGCAACGGCTGCAGGGCGATCCGAACGGCCGCGAGCGCATGGCCCAGTGGCAGACCCAGCGCGACGCCCTGCGGCGGCTGCACACCGGCTTGCTGCAGGAGCCCGTGCCGCCGGCCTTGCGCGAGGTGGCCGAGCGCGCCGGCGATGCACAGGCCCGCGCGTCCAGCTGGTGGCGCTGGGGCGGCGTGGCCGCCGGCATCGTGCTGGCCTTCGGCGTGGGCCGGCTGTCGAACCAGGAGTGGCCGGCCGCGGCCGAGCCGCACACCCCCCTGATGGCCGCCGCCTTGCCCGCCTTCGCGCGCGACGCGGCCGTGGCCCACGCGGTCTACTCACCGGAAAAGCGGCATCCGGTGGAGGTGAGCGCCGGGGAGCAGGAGCACCTGGTGCAATGGCTCTCGCGGCGAACCGGCAAGGCCCTCAAGGTGCCGCGCCTCGACGCCCTGGGCTACGGGCTCGTCGGTGGCCGCCTCCTGCCGGGCGAGGCGGGCGCGCGCGCGCAATTCATGTTCCAGAACGCCCAGGGCGTTCGCATCACCTTGTACCTGGGCGCCCTGGACCCCGCCACGGCGCCAGGCGAAGCCGGCCAGGAAACCGCCTTCCGTTTCGCGCAGGACGGCCCCGTGCCCGCCTTCTACTGGGTCGACCAGGGTTTCGGCTACGCGCTGAGCGGCCCGCTGAGCCGGGACGCGCTCATGGCCCTGGCCGAGGCCGTGTACCAGCAGCTGTAAGCCGACCTCAGCGCAGGTGGCGCAGCGGGTGCGCGTCGGCAGGCCAGGGGCTGTCGAAGAAGGCCGCGACCTGGGCCGGCGTCACGTCTTCCAGGCGCGCCGGGTTCCAGCGAGGCGCATGGTCCTTGTCCACGGCCAGGGCGCGGATGCCCTCGACCGTTTCGCTGGCCGCGCCGGGGCGCAGGTGGAAGCAGCGGTGCACCATGTCGCGCTCCATGCGCAGGTCGTCGGCCAGGCCCATGCCGCGCGCGCGGCGGATCTGCTCGAGCACCACGTGCAGCATCAGCGGCGAACGCTGCCGCAGCGTGATGGCGACCTGGTTGCACCAGGTGTTCTCGGAGGCGTCGAGCGCGGCCATGATCTGCGCCATGTCAGGCAGGGCGAAGATCCGGTTCATCTCCTGCACCGGCCACGGCGGGGGTGCCACGGTGGTGCTCAGATGGCTCACGCACCAGCGCTCCACCGAGTCGCCGTTCTCGAACGGCGTGCGTTCGAGCGAGGCCCACAGCCCGGGCAGGCGGCCCGAGTCGATGAAACCGTCGGCCAGGCCGGCCGTGATGGCCTCGCGGCCCTTCAGCACATGGCCGGAAAGCGCCAGGTACTCGCCCAGCCGGCCCGAGCAGCGGCTCAGGAAGTAGCCGCCGCCCACGTCGGGAAACAGGCCGATGTTGGTCTCGGGCATGGCCAGCAGGCTGCGCTCGGTGACGATGCGCAGGCTCGCCCCCTGGCTGATGCCCATGCCGCCGCCCATCACGATGCCGTCCATCAACGCGATGTAGGGCTTGGGGTAGGTGTGGATGAGGTGGTTGAGCGCATACTCCTCGGTGAAGAAGTCCTCCAGCGCCGCGTCGCCGGCCAGGGCCGCCTGATGGAAGAAGCGGATGTCGCCGCCGGCGCAGAAGGCGCCGAACGGCCCTTCCTTGCCGGTGCCGCGCACCACCACCGCGAACACCGTGTCGTCGTCCCGCCAGGCCTGCAGCGCCTGCGTGATCTGGCGGATCATGTCGAGCGACAGCGCGTTGAGGGCCTTGGGCCGGTTCAGGGTAATGCAGCCCACGCGCCCCCGGATTTCGGCAACGACATGGGTTTCGGGTGTCAGAGAGGTCATCTTCGTTCTTCCGGTCGGTCGATCAATGTGGCAGTCGGTCCACGGTCTGGATGCGGGGGGTGCCGGCGCGCGAGCGCCAGCCCAGCAATTCGTTGAGCACCAGGGCGCCGATGACCAGCGAGCCGCCGGTCAACACCTCGGGGCCGGGCACTTCGCCCGCGCCCGCCCAGGCCAGCAGGATGCCGAAGATCACCTCCAGCAAGGCCAGCAGCGAGACCTCGGGCGCCTTGAGCGAGCGGGCACAGACAACGGCCAGCGCGCAGGGGATGGCCAGCTGCACCAGGCCCAGCAGGGCCAGCCAGCCGATGTCGGTGCCGGTGGCCTCGAACGGCAGTGCCAGCGGCAGCGTGGCCAGCGAGGACAGCACGCCCCCCAGCAGCACCGAGGGCACGAGGTCGATCTTCTCGCCGTGCGTCTGGCCACGTTGCACCACGGTCCAGTTGATGGCACCGGCCACCGGCACGCACAGCGCCGCCAGCGAACCGGCCACCAGCCCGCCGGGCTGCGTGGCAGGGTCGCTGAACGCTTGCAGGAACTGGCTGCCGTACATGTAGACAATGCCCGCGCCGGCCGCGACGATGGCCAGCCAGGTGCGCAGCGCCAGCCGCTGGCCGAGCACCGCGCGCGCCACCAGCGCGGTGAACAGCGGGCCCACCGACATGATGATGAGCACGTTGGCCACCGTGGTGAAGGTCAGCGCCAGCATGAAGGCGGTGAACATCACGCTCCAGCACACGCCCGAAATCCAGAACGCCTTCGAGCGCGCCAGCACGCCCCAATGGCGTTCGAGCAGGCCCTGCGCAGGGTCGTCGGGGATCTGGCCGGCCGCGCGGTCGGCGGCGCGCCACCAGGGCAGGATCACCAGCAGCGAAAGCGCGGTGAAGGCGCTGCGCCAGAACGTGACCTCGAAGCGCGCAGCCGATTCGAGCTGGCGCGAGACCACCCCCGCGATCGACCACATCAGGGTCACCGCGATCATCATGAACACCGCCTGGCTGTGCGTCAGGCGACTGAGGATACGAAAAGGCATGGCTGGGCCGTAAAAAAGGCCGCGTCCCGGGGGACAACGGCCTGTTCGGAGCGATCAGTTGTCGCGGCTGGCGCGCTTGCGCTCGTGCTCCTTCAGGTAGCGCTTGCGCAGGCGCACGCTCTTGGGCGTGATTTCCACCAGCTCGTCGTCCTCGATGAACTCGACGCCGTACTCCAGCGTGAGGTCGATCGGCGGCGTGATCTTGATCGCGTCTTCCTTGCCGCTGACGCGGAAGTTGGTCAGCTGCTTGGTGCGGGTGGCGTTCACCACCAGGTCGTTGTCGCGGCTGTGGATGCCGACGATCATGCCTTCGTACACCGGGTCGTTCGCCTTCACGAACATGCGGCCGCGATCGTCGAGCTTGCCCAGGGCGTAGGTGAAGATCTCGCCGTCGTCCATGGAGATCAGCACGCCGTTCTTGCGGCTGCCGATCTCGCCGCGGTGGGCCTCGTAGCCGTCGAAGATGTTGGAGATCAGGCCCGAGCCGCGCGTCAGGTTCAGGAACTCGTTGGTGAAGCCGATCAGGCCCCGCGCAGGAATGCGGTACTCCAGGCGCACACGCCCGCGACCGTCCGGCTCCATGTTCACCAGCTCGCCCTTGCGCTCGCCCAGCGCCTGCATCACGCCGCCCTGGTGGCCTTCTTCGATGTCGGCGGTGACCAGCTCGATCGGCTCGTGCTTCTCGCCACCGACGTCCCGGAACACCACGCGCGGCTTGGACACCGCCAGTTCGTAGCCTTCGCGGCGCATGTTTTCCAGCAGGATGGTCAGGTGCAATTCACCGCGGCCCGCGACCTCGAAGATGCCGTCTTCGTCGGTTTCCTTCACGCGCAGGGCCACGTTGTGCTGCAGCTCTTTCTGCAGGCGGTCCCAGATCTGGCGGCTGGTCACGAACTTGCCTTCGCGGCCTGCCAGCGGCGAGGTGTTCACGCAGAAGTTCATGGTCAGCGTGGGCTCGTCCACCTTCAGCATGGGCAGCGGCGAGGGGTTGGCCGGGTCGGTCACCGTCACGCCGATGCCGATGTCTTCGATGCCGTTGATCAGCACGATGTCGCCGGGGCCAGCCTGCGGCGTCTGCATGCGGTCCAGACCCTGGAAGGTCAGCACCTGGTTGACGCGGCCCTTGACGGTCTTGCCGTCCGGACCTTCCATGACCAGCACGTCCTGCATGGGCTTGATGGTGCCCTGGCTGATGCGGCCCACGCCGATGCGGCCCACGAAGCTGGAGTAGTCCAGCGCGGAGATCTGCAGCTGCAGGGGGGCTTGCGGGTCACCGGAGTTGGCCGGCACGTGCTTGAGGATGGTGTTGAACAGGGCCGACATGTCGGGGCCCCACTGCTCGCCCGGCGCGCCCTCTTCCAGCGAGGTCCAGCCGTTGATGCCCGAGGCGTAGACGACGGGGAAGTCGAGCTGTTCGTCGGTCGCGCCCAGCTTGTCGAACAGGTCGAAGGCGGCGTTGACCACCTTGTCGGGGTTGGCACCGGGCTTGTCCACCTTGTTGACCACCAGGATCGGGCGCAGGCCCAGGGCCAGGGCCTTCTTGGTCACGAAGCGCGTCTGGGGCATCGGGCCTTCCTGGGCGTCGATCAGCAGCACCACGCTGTCCACCATGGACAGGGCGCGCTCCACCTCGCCACCGAAGTCCGCGTGGCCGGGGGTGTCGACGATGTTGATGTGCGTGCCTTCCCAGCTCACCGCGCAGTTCTTGGCCAGGATGGTGATGCCGCGCTCACGTTCGATGGCGTTGTTGTCCATCACCGTATCGACCACCTTCTCGTGCTCGGCGAAGGTGCCCGACTGGCGCAGCAGCTGGTCGACCATGGTCGTCTTGCCATGGTCGACGTGGGCAATGATGGCGATGTTGCGGATTTGTTTGCTCATGATGTGAGTTCCGGTGAGGTTTCCAGGATTTGCTGTATTTCGGAGGGGCTCAGCAGTCGCCCCGGGATCAGCTCCCCGGCTTTGGTGTGGGCGCTGCCCAGCAACACGGCGGGAGAAATGGCGGATGGATCGGAAGGCATGGGGCCGAACACGGCCACGCGGTCGCGGTCGGCCCAGTCGCCCCGGCGGCGCACGCCACTGAGGAAGCGCCCGGCATTGTCGGCATCGAGCGTGACGGGGTCGTGACCTTCCAGCAGGCATTGCACCGGCAGCAGCCGGGCCTGGCGGTCTTCTTCGTTCAGGGCCTCCAGCGCATCCAGCGAGACGCATTGCGAGATGTCGAACGGACCGGTGGCGATGCGCCGCAGCAGGATGAGGTGGCCACCGCAACCCAGGGCCTCGCCGATGTCTTCACCCAGCGTGCGGATGTAGGTGCCCTTGCTGCAGCGCACCCGCAGGCGCAACTGGGGGGCATCGCCCTGCAGCTGCATGTCCAGCAGCTCCAGGTCGTGGATGACGACGTGGCGCGCTTCGCGCTCCACGGTTTCGCCGTCGCGCGCGTACTCGTAGAGCGCCTTGCCGTCCTTCTTCAGGGCGCTGTGCATGGGCGGCACCTGGGCGATCGGGCCGGTGAAACGGTCGAGCACCTCCACCACCTGCCCCACCGTGCAGCTCACCGCGCGCGTGTCGATGACCTCGCCCTCGGCGTCGCCGGTGGCGGTCTTCACGCCCAGGCGCACGACGGTCTCGTAGGTCTTGTCCGCGTCCAGGTGAATCTGGCTGAACTTGGTGGCCGCGCCGAAGCACAGCGGCAACACGCCGCTGGCGAGCGGGTCGAGCGTGCCGGTGTGGCCCGCTTTTTCCGCGCGCAGCAGCCATTTGGCCTTCTGCAAAGCCTGGTTGCTGGAGAGACCCAGCGGTTTGTCGAGCAGCAGCACCCCATGCACAGGGCGCCGCTGCACCCTTGTGCGTGGCGCGTGCATGCTCATTCTTCCTTTGAACGAGAAGACACGGCCTTGGAGATCAAGGCGTTCATGTCCGCCGCACGCTCGGTGGTGCGGTCGAACACGAAGTGCAAGGTGGGCACGGTGTGGATGTGCAGGCGCTTGAACAGGCCGTTGCGCAGGAAACCGGCCGCCGCGTTGAGGCCTTGCAGGGTCTCTTCGGGGTCACCGGTCAGCAGGCTGAAGAACACCTTGGCGTGCGCGTAGTCCGGTGTGACCTCCACCGCATTGAGCGTGACCATGCCCACCCGCGGGTCCTTGAGCTCGCGCGCGATCAGCTCGGCCAGATCCCGCTGGATCTGGTCGGCCACGCGGAAACCGCGGTTGGGTGTGGATGACGCTTTGCGGGGCATGGTTTACAGGGTCCGAGCGACTTCCTTGACTTCGAAGAATTCGAGCTGGTCGCCTTCCTTGATGTCGTTGTAGTTCTTCAGCTTGATACCGCACTCGAAGCCTTCCTTGACTTCGCGCACGTCGTCCTTGAGGCGCTTGAGCGTGTCGATCTCGCCGGTGTAGACCACCACGTTTTCGCGCAGCAGGCGGAAATGCGCGCTGCGGGTGACCATGCCGGAGGTGACCATACAGCCAGCGACCGTGCCGATCTTGGAGGCCACGAACACGGTGCGGATCTCGGCCGAGCCGATGACCTCTTCGCGCTTCTCGGGCGCCAGCATGCCGGACATGGCTGCCTTCAGATCGTCCACGGCGTCGTAGATGATGTTGTAGTAGCGCAGGTCCACGTCGTTGCCTTCGGCCAGCTTGCGCGCGCCGACGTCGGCACGCACGTTGAAGCCGATGATCACCGCTTTGGAGGCGATGGCCAGGTTGACGTCCGACTCGCTGATGCCACCGACGCCCGCAAACACCAGCTGCACCTTGACCTCGTCGGTCGACAGCTTGAGCAGCGAGGCCGAGAGCGCTTCCTGCGAACCCTGCACATCGGCCTTGACGATGATGGGCAGCAGCTTGACCTCGCCCGCCGTCATGTCGGAGAACATGTTCTCCAGCTTGGCGGCCTGTTGCTTGGCCAGCTTGGTGTTGCGGAACTTGCCGGCACGGTAGGTGGCGATTTCGCGCGCACGGCGCTCGTCGGTCATCACCATGAAATCGTCGCCCGCCTGCGGCACCTCGGACAGACCCTGGATTTCCACCGGGATCGACGGGCCAGCTTCCTTGATGGGCTTGCCGTTCTCGTCCAGCATGGCGCGCACGCGGCCGGAGGTCTGGCCCACCAGGATCACGTCGCCGGTCTTGAGCGTACCGCTCTGCACCAGCACCGTGGCCACGGCGCCGCGGCCCTTGTCCAGGCGCGCTTCGATCACCAGGCCCTTGGCCATGGCATCCACCGGCGCCTTGAGTTCCAGCACTTCGGCTTGCAGCAGCACGTGCTCGAGCAGCGAATCGATGCCCTCGCCCGTCTTGGCCGACACGCCCACGAAGGGGGTATCGCCGCCGAACTCTTCCGGCACCACTTCTTCGGCGACCAGCTCAGCGCGCACCTTCTCCAGGTTGATGCCCGGCTTGTCGACCTTGGTCAGCGCCACGACCATCGGCACACCCGCCGCTTTCGCGTGCTTAATGGCTTCCTTGGTCTGCGGCATGACGCCGTCGTCGGCCGCGCAGACCAGGATCACGATGTCGGTGGCCTGGGCACCACGGGCACGCATGGCGGTGAACGCCTCGTGGCCCGGGGTGTCGAGGAAGGAGATCATGCCGCGCGGGGTTTCCACGTGGTATGCCCCGATGTGCTGCGTGATGCCGCCGGCTTCGCCCGCGGCCACTTTGGCACGGCGGATGTAGTCCAGCAGCGAGGTCTTGCCGTGGTCCACGTGGCCCATGACGGTGACCACCGGCGCGCGAGGCAGGGCTTCGCCTTCCTGTTGCGCGGCTTCCAGGTCGGTGAACGCCTCGGGATCGTCCAGCGCCGCCACGATGGCGGTGTGGCCCAGTTCTTCCACCACGATCATGGCGGTGTCCTGGTCCAGCGGCTGGTTGATGGTGACCATCTGGCCGAGCTTCATCAACTGCTTGATGACCTCGGACGACTTCAGGCTCATCTTGTGCGCCAGTTCGGCCACAGTGATGGTCTCGGGCACGTGCACCTCGATCACCTTGAACTCGGTCGGCGCCACGAAGTTGCTCTGGCCGGAGTCGCGCGAATCGCGGTCGTTGCGGCGGCCACGCGGGCCACCGCGCCAGTTGGAACGCCCGGCGCTGGTGTCGCCACGGGTCTTGATTTCCTTCTTCTTGGCCGCTTCGTCCTTCCAGGTGGAAGACAGGTTCTCGGACTTGACCTCTTTCTTGCCTGCGCCCACACCGGTGGTGGTCGTGGCAGCACCGGCCGTGCCGGGGGCCTTGCCCGGCGCGCCGGCCGGCTTGTGCAGCGTGCCCTTGATGCCAGCCTTGGGGTCGGCAGCGGGTGCCGGCTCGGGCTTCTTGGCCACCAGGGTTCGGGCGGGGGCGGACATCATCGCGCGGATGTTGGCGGCCTCGGCCTCGGCCTTGCGGCGGCGCTCCAGCAGATCTTGCGCGCGCAGTTCCTCGGCCTTCTTGGCCTCGGCGTTCTTCTCGGCCTGCACCCGTGCAACGGACTCCCGCTCCAGCGCGGCGGCCTTGGCCTCGGCGTCCTTGCTCGCCTTGGCGGCGGCGGCGTCGTCCACCGAGACCGGTGCGGCGGCTTCGGCAGCGGCGCGCGCAGCGTTCTCGGCCGCTTCGGCCGCGGCAGCGCGCTCCTGCTCGGCCTTGGCCAGACGGGCTTCTTCGGCTTCGCGGGCCTGGCGCTTCTGCGTCAGCTCCTCTTCCTGGCGGCGCAGCAGCTCGGCCTGACGGCGGGCGTCTTCCTCGCGGCGGGCCAGCTCCTCGGTATCGATGGCGGGAGCAGCGGGCGCGGCTTCGGCGGCGGCCTCGGGCACAGCCACCTCGTCGTCGCGCTTGATGAAGGTGCGCTTCTTGCGCACTTCCACCTGAATGGTGCGGGCACGCCCGGTCGCATCGGCCTGCTTGATCTCGGAGGTCGATTTCTTGACGAGGGTGATCTTCTTGCGTTCACCGCCCGCCGTGCCGTGGCTGGCCTTGAGGTGGCCGAGCAGCGACTGCTTGTCGGATTCGGTGACCGCATCGGTCCCGGAAGTCTTGGGCACGCCCGCTGCTGTGAGTTGCTCCAGCAGGACGGAAGTGGGCTTGTTCAGCTCGGCAGCCAATTCGGCGACGGTGGTACTGGTCATGGGTTCTTTTCTCCGCTGGGGCCTCCGCTGGTCAGTTGGTGGATTGCGCTTCGTCACCGGTGAACCAGTGCGCGCGAGCCAGCATGATCAGCGCCGTGGCCTCTTCAGGCGTCTGTGCGGTGATGTCGGTGAGTTCATCGGTGGCCAGGTCGGCCAGCTCGTCGCGGGTGTGGACGCCGGCGTCGGCCAGCTTGGCGATAAGCTCGGGCGTCACGCCTTCGAGATCGCGCAGGTCCTGCGACACTTCCTCGACGCTTTCTTCCCGCGCGATTTCCATCGTCAGCAGGGCGTCCTTGGCGCGTGTGCGCAACTCGTTGACGGTGTCTTCATCGAACGACTCGATTTCGAGCATTTCCTGCAGCGGCACGTAGGCCACTTCCTCGAGGCTGGTGAAGCCTTCCTCGATCAGGATGTCGGCGATCTCCTGGTCCACGTCCAGCTTAGCCATGAACACCTTGCGGATGCCGTCGGCCTCTTCGGCCTGCTTCTGCGCCGATTCGTCGGCGGTCATGATGTTGATGCGCCAGCCGGTCAGCTCCGAGGCCAGGCGCACGTTCTGGCCGCCGCGGCCGATGGCGATCGCGAGGTTTTCCTCATCGACCACCACGTCCATCGCGTGGCGCTCTTCGTCCACCACGATGGAGACCACGTTGGCCGGAGCCAGCGCGCCGATGACGAACTGCGCCGGGTCTTCCGACCACAGCACGATGTCCACGCGCTCGCCGGCGAGCTCGTTGGTCACACCGTTGACGCGCGAGCCCCGCACACCCACGCAGGTGCCGATGGGGTCGATGCGCTTGTCGAAGCTGTGCACGGCGATCTTGGCGCGCGAACCGGGGTCGCGGGCGCAGGTCTTGATCTCGAGCAGGCCCTGTTCGATCTCGGGCACTTCCTGGCGGAAGAGTTCGATCATGAAGGACGGGGCCGAGCGCGACAGCAGGATGGGTGCGCCGCGCAGCGTCAGGTCCACTTCCATGATCATGGCGCGCACGCGGTCGCCGGTGCGGAAGTTTTCCTTCGGGATCATCTCGCCGCGCTTGAGACGGCCTTCGACGCGACCGCTCTCCACGATCAGGTCGCCCTTGTCCATGCGCTTGACGGTGCCCACGAAGATCTTGTCGCCGCGCGACATGAAGTCGTTGAGCAGCATCTCGCGCTCGGCGTCGCGGATCTTCTGCAGGATCACCTGCTTG
>Ga0247823_10003166_pt1 | contig 13441 bp, 8 predicted proteins | sample 13C_PalmiticAcid_2_FD_192426 | JGI IMG/M metagenome (GOLD analysis project Ga0247823, IMG submission 192426) | Soil microbial communities from agricultural site in Penn Yan, New York, United States - 13C_PalmiticAcid_Day30 | ecosystem: Environmental > Terrestrial > Soil > Agricultural land...
GGTCGTGGTTGAGCCACCCACGCCAGGCGCAACGCCCGTCGTGGCGGATGTCGTGCCGCTCTACCGCGCCGAGGTACCGGCCTATGTCGCCGCGGTGCCGATCGCACACCATCTCGCTGCGGCGACGCTGGGTACCTTCCATGAGCGCCGGGGCGAGCAGGGGTTGCTTCGCGGCGGCGGGGTGCTTCCCGCAACCTGGGGGCGCGTGTTCGCCGAAGCCAGCGAGATCGGCTGGAAGGGCGATGTCGCCCCCTCGTTCGATGGCGATCTCACCGGCTTCCAGATCGGGCAGGACCTGATCGGCTGGGGCGAGGAAGGCGGCGTCAACGCACGCCTCGGCGCCTTTGTCGGGCGGACGGGCACCGACGGCATCGTCCGCGGCCGCGCGCTGGGCTGGAACAACCTGACCGTCGGCCATGCCGACCTCAAGAGCACCAGCGTGGGCGGCTATGTCACGCTGGTGGGCGACAGCGGCTGGTATGTCGATGCCGTGGGGATGCACAGCTGGTTCGACGGCGAGACCGTCGCCAGCACCGGGCTCGGCGTCGATGTCGATGGCCGCGGCTGGGCCGCCTCGCTTGAGGCGGGATACCCGCTCGCACTGTCAGGACGTTGGACGCTGGAGCCGCAGGCGCAGATCGTCTGGCAGCGGATCACGCTCGACGACGGCGCGGATTCATTCTCCACGATCGACTTTGCCGCGGGCCAATCGTGGACAGGACGCCTCGGCCTGCGTCTCCAGGGGGATTATGGCGATGAGGGGCGGCGATTGCACCCCTATCTCCATGCCAGCCTGTGGAAGGGCCTGTCCGGGAAACAGGACACCCGCTTTGGCGCCAACCCCATCCGGACCGAGCTCGATCGTAGCGAGGCCGAGGTCGGGCTGGGTTTTGTCGCGCGCTTTGGCCGGAATGTCGCGATCCATGCCAAGGGCGATTACGGCTTCGAGGTCGATGGGCCGCGAACCCGCCGCTGGAGCGGGACGGCGGGTCTGACGATCGGCTGGTAACGATACAGGGCGGCGGCGCGGACAGATCGCATCTGGGCGATGCGCACGGTGGCGTTGGTGCTGGGCTCCCGGATTCCGCTTGGCAGCACAAGATGACGGCCAGGCGCCCCAATAGCGGCCGTTGCGCAGGCTCGGGCGTGTGCCCGTAAGCTGCCGCCTACGCTTCATCTTGGCCCTAGCCACTACGCGTCCTCTAGGCGGTCGCTGGACACGGTCTACCACCCGCGGGGACCGGCAGTCCGTGAACCGAACCTGACTGAAGCCGGTCATCTAGGTTGCCGATCACGACGGCCGCGAACCTTTTTCGTCAAGCCCCGACTATAAGGAGACCAGAAGAGGCGAGCGATGCAACGAACGGGTGTGAGCGAAGGGACGCACGATGACGCGCCACTCTCCTGCATGTCCACGTCGCATAGCTGATTTTCGATCTCAAACGCGTCGCGCCGGCTGCAATGCGCCCTCATAGCGCTCGCTCCGCCGGCCCTTGAGCGATCCCAAAAACCTCCGTTCAGCTGATGGCGGCAGCTACCCAGATCAGGCTAATGCTCTATTTCGGTCGATACCGAAGGGCTTCGACGAGCAGGCTGAATGCCGGAGTAGGTTGCCGGCGACTTGGGTAATAGAGATGGTAGCCGTCGAACGGCGGACACCAGTCCTCGAGTACATATCGCAGGCGCCCCTTCTCGATCCCATGGGTGACATAGTCTTCCATGAGAAAGGCGATGCCATGTCCAGCAAGCGCCGCCTCCAGGATCAAATGACCGCTGTTCAGGGTGATCTGCCCTTCGACCCGGACATTGACGGCCTGTCCGTCCTTTTCGAACTCCCAGGCATAGAGCCCTCCCGAGCTCGACATGCGCAGGTTGATGCATTTGTGGCCTGTCAGGTCATGGGGTGTCTGCGGGGTTCCGTGCGCCTCAAGATAAGCCGGCGCCGCGACCGCGACCATGCGCAGTTGTGGCCCGATCCGCACCGCGATCATGTCCTTGGCTACCCGCTCACCGAGGCGGACGCCCGCGTCATAGCGCTCGGCGATGATGTCGGTGAGGCCGGACTCAGCGTTGATCTCGATCTGGATATCCGGATACCGCTTGAGAAAGTCGTCAATGGCTGGCCAGAGAAACGTGCGCGTCGCATGATCGGAAGCTGTGATCCGGATGTTGCCCGATGGCCGTTCGCGTAGGTCGCTGAGATCGGCAAGCTGCCGATCGATGGTCTCGATCGCGGGGCGCAACGTATCGAGAAGGCGCGCGCCAGCTTCGGTCGTCGCGACACGGCGCGTGGTCCGGGCGAGAAGTCTAAGGCCGAGTTGAGCCTCGAGCTTGCGCATCCGGTGGCTCAACGCCGAAGACGAGACGCCAAGGCGCGCCGCGGCACGCGTAAAGCTTTCTTCCTCCGCGACCACGGCGAAGGCTTCGAGATCGGCCAGTTTCGGACGCCACACGGCCGTCTCCATTGCTGAAAAATGTTCATAAGTTCATCTCACATTCCCTGGCTAATTGCACGGTCAGCTTGGCGGTAGAAGGGATTTCCCATCCGCCGAGGAACGCCGAATGAGCCGCTGGACGAGACATTTTGCACCGTTTCTGGCCTGCTGCGGTGTTGCAGCCGCGCCCGGCGCGATGAGCCAGACGTCCCGAGCCGAACCGCTGGTTATCGCGGAGCAAGGGAGCTTCGCTGTCGGCGGCGTCGTGGCGACGACACCCGGCACCTATGATAACAACAAGCCGGCCTCTGCAGGGCAGACGATCCATAGCGATCATCTCTACGCCTTCTATCAGGTGCCGCAGAATCCCAAGGCGCTGCCGATCGTCATGCTGCATGGCGCCTTTCAGTCGGCGCGCAGCTGGGAGACCACACCGGACGGCCGGGAAGGTTTCCAGACGCTGTTCTTGCGCCGTGGCTTCCCCGTCTATCTGGTCGATCAGCCGCGCCGGGGCCGCGCAGGCAGCAGCAGCGTTGCGACGACGATCGAGCCGACGCCCAACGATCAGCTCTTCTTCGACCAGTTCCGGCTCGGTAAGTGGCCGAATTATTTCGAAGGCGTGCAGTTTGATCGCGCGCCCGGGACGCTCGATCAGTTCTATCGCTCGGTGACGCCGAACACCGGTCCCTATGATGCCGGCGTCATTGCGGATGCGATGTCGGCTCTGTTCGACAGGACCGGGCCGGGCATCCTCTTCACCCACTCGCAAGGCGGCGGTCCCGGCTGGCTGACGGCGATCCGGAACCCGAACGTCAAGGCGATCGTCGCTTTCGAGCCAGGCAGCGGATTCATCTTCCCGGAAGGCGAGCTGCCGCCCGCGATGCCGAGTGCGGCCGGAACCCTGTCGCCTGAAGCCGTATCATCGGCCGATTTCGATAGGCTCACCCGTATCCCGATCGTCATCTATTATGGCGACAATTTCCCGGTCGAGCCGACCGCCGAGCGCGGACAGGATAATTGGCGAGTACGGCTTGCGATGGCGCGGCTCTGGGTCGACGCCATCAACAAACGCGGCGGCGACGCGCGGCTGGTTCATCTCCCCGAGATCGGCATTCGCGGGAACACGCACTTCGTGATGTCGGATCTGAACAATCTCGAGATCGCGGATCAGGTGTCGAAATTCCTGGCGGAGAAGAAACTGGCTGAGCCGCGAGCGCTGCCCTCCGGACGCATCAAGGATCGGAGGTTCAATGGCGGATGAAATCGTCAACAAACAGCGGCGTGAGATCCTCGGAGTCTCCGCGTTCGCCCTTTCATTTGCAGCAACAGGAGTTCCGCTGATGGCCAGTGCCGCAGAAAGCAGAATCCGTTCGTTCACCCCCGTTTATCGGGGCGCAATCACGGAAAACGAGCCGGGTAAGGTCAACGTGCATCCGGTCACATACAGGCTCCACGGCCTCGATATCGCGGCCAATGTTTATACGCCGGCGGGCTATGATCCGGCGGCGAAATATCCCGCCATCGCCGTGGCGCACCCCAATGGTGGCGTGAAGGAGCAGGTCGCGGGCCTCTATGCCCAACGCCTCGCCGAACGGGGCTATATCGCGATCGCCGCAGACGCTGCCTATCAGGGCGCGAGCGGCGGCGCGCCGCGCCAGACCGACAAGCCCGCGTACCGCATCGAAGACATTCACGGCATGGCGGACTTCATCGCCCGCTATCCGGGCGTCGATGCCGCTCGCCTTGGCCTGCTCGGCATTTGCGGCGGCGGCGGCTATTCGCTGGCCGCGGCGCAAACCGACAAGCGGTTCAAGTCAGTCGCGACCTTGAGCATGTTCAACTCGGGGCGGGTGCGTCGCAACGGCTATATGGACTCGCAACAGGGCACAATTCAGGAGCGGTTGCAGCAGGCGTCGGCTGCACGCGCGCAGGAAGCTGCCGGCGGGGACGTCCGCTATGTCGGCGATGTGCGATTGACCGACGAGCAGATCGCTGCCCTGCCGTTCGAACTGTATCGGCAAGGGCTCGTCTATTACGGGAGAACCCACGCGCACCCCAATTCGAACGGGCGGTACACGACGAGCAGCCTGCTCGACCTGATGCGCTGGGACGCCACCGACCAGATCGAGCTGATCGACCAGCCGCTATTGATGATCGCAGGCAGCAAGGCCGACAGTCTCTATATGACCGACGAGGCGTTTGCGAAGGCAACGGGGACGGCGGACAAGGCGCTGTTCAAGATTGAGGGCGCCACGCACATCGAGACCTATTGGGTTCCCGAATATGTCGACGCCGCGCTGGGCAAACTCACGCCGTTCTTCGCGCGGACACTCTAGATCCGCAGTCTCGTATCCCTCCCGAAGGAGTCGATCACGAACATGAGTAGAATTGCATCCGTCGTGGGATTGCTGCTCAGCATGACCAGCGTCTCCGCCAACGCGCAATCACAGGAGACGGCTTCGATGGCAGCCAAGCAATCGCGTGCGCAGCAGCTCATGGGAGATGTCGCGCCCAAGCTCGCGGAACTCACCGACGACGTGCTTTTCGGCGACGTCTGGGAACGGCCCGGCCTGGCGAAGCGCGACCGCAGCCTGATCACCGTCTCGGCGCTCATCGCACTCAATCGTCCCGAGCAGCTTCGATCGCATATGCGGCTGGCGCGCCAGAACGGGGTCACCGAGGCCGAACTGGTCGAGACGATCACCCAGCTCGCCTTCTATTCGGGCTGGCCCAACGCGATCACCGCGGTAGGTGTCGCCCGCGACGTCTTTGCCGAGAATGATGCGCCGAAGGGAAAACCCCCGGCACCGGATGACGCTGTCGTCGTGACCAGGGCCGGCTCGCAGCCGGCCGTAGCCGGCGCTGCCGACAACTTCACCGGTGTCGTACGGGTCGACATGCGCTTCCAGCGTCCACTTCCGGCGCGTACCGGCGGCGGCATCGTAACCTTCGAGCCGGGCGCTCGGACTGCCTGGCACAGCCATCCGCTTGGCCAGACACTGATCGTGACTGCGGGTAGCGGTTTGGTCCAGCATTGGGGCGGCCCCGTGCAGCAGATCGGTCTCGGCGACCTTGTCTGGATCCCGCCGGGCGCCAAGCATTGGCATGGCGCCAGTGCCACCGACAGCATGGCGCATGTGGCCATCGCCGAAGCACAGGACGGGCAGTCGGTGACATGGATGGAGCAGGTCAGCGATGCCCAATATCGCGGACTTGGTCGCTGACACACTGAGCGATTTCCCAGCATCCGGTTATCCAAAAGCACGACCTTGGCCGCAGGGGACTCTCGGCGTCGCAATCGAGCGATTAGCCGCTAAGCGTTCGCATAGCGCTCGTCTCGCCGGGCCGTGCGTGATCGCGAAAGCCGTCGTTCTCGGCCGAAGGTCGAGGCGGCAACGATGCCGCGGATCGCCCTTGATGCAACCCTCACGCCGACGCATCGTTTAACGGCCCAAGCAGTCACCTTGTCGCGTCCGACTTTTGCCGGAACGTGTACGGAATAGCAGACCGCCTCAAAGGGAGGCACCGTAGCTCGCGACAGCTAAGCGCCCTAACATCAGCCATTCAGCGCAATTCAAGGCGGCCCCGAGAGCTGCCATCACTTCAGGGGTTTCAAGCAACAAGGTTGCACGAAGGCAATGAGGCCGCCGCTGCGCAGCAGCTCGTTTCGGAATGGGAAACGGGCGCGCCTTGGCCAATTGGATCGAGGCGTTTTACTCATCCGCTCATCTCGGCTATAGGTCGTCCTGTCTTAAACAAGCGATTCACGTGGGAGAGGATGGGCGTGTTCGTGGACGATCCGATCGTTCCATTGGCGCAGCGTCAGGACTTGTCGTCGAGCCCGGTGCACGACGATGATCCCGTCGAGCGAATCATTCGCCGTCTGTCGCGTCTCGCGGGCTATGTTGCGCTGGCCGCGGCAGTGGGCGGGTTGTTCTTCCTTCTTCGCTGACCCTGTTTCTGCATTGCCGGGACGAGCAATGCTCGCATATCGCTGCGCTGCGGCGTCTGCGGCGAACGCGTCATCGGATGGAGCCAACGGCCAGTCGCTAATCGTTGCCGGCGGCCGGCTCCGCGGGTTGCATTGCACTGCAGTATAAATATCCCTTTGAGCGCACCCGGACAGCTGTCCTAGCCCAAGGGATCCCGCCAACGATGGACGCATCTACTCACGGAGAGTTCATCGCCCCGCGCGTGCGATCGAAACGCCTCCAGCGCATTCAGCTCTATCTTGAGCTGTTGATGCTGGATTGTGTGGCGATCGTTTCGGCATTCCTGATCTCCAGCCGTTTCGGTGGTGACACGAAAGTGTTCGACGGCTGGCAACTCGCCCTGATGGCGCTCATCGGCTATCTGGGCTTTGCGCTGGCGGCCAATGTCTACAGCGCGACCAACTTCACCGATCCCCGCGCCAGTCTCAGGCGTTCGGTCTCGGCGCTTCTCTACGCGCTGGTGGCGATGGTGTTCTTCACCTATGTCGTGCACGCGAGCCAGCAGATCTCGCGGATTGCCTTTGGTTTCGGCGCCATGCTGGCGCTGTTTTTCCTGGTCGCCGGACGCGCCCTGTTCGTTCGCGTCGCGCTTCGTCGGCTCGAAGGATCGCTGCTCAACGAACTGGTGATTTGCGACGGCATGGAGACGCCCACGCTTCCCATCCGCCATCGGCTGAACGCGCGCGCACTTGGGCTTCGCCCGGACCTCGATGATCCCGAGATGCTCGATCGCATCGGCCGACACCTTCGCGGGTTCGATCGGGTCGTGGTATCCTGCCCGCCCGAGCGGTGCGACGCGTGGACGCTGCTGCTTCGGGGCGCCAACATCGATGGCGAATTCCTGCTGAGCGATCGCACGGCGGCCGACGTCATATCCCTGGGGCGAGTCGGATCCCATGCGACGCATATCGTGTCGCGCGGGCCGCTCAGCACCAGCAACCGCGCCGCCAAACGCTGCCTCGATCTTGCAATCACTGTGCCGGCAATCCTTCTGCTCAGCCCGCTGCTGGTGATCGTGGCGCTGGCGATCAAGCTGGACAGCCCGGGACCGATCTTCTTCAGCCAGCTGCGCGTGGGCCGTGGCAACCAGCTGTTCCGCATCTACAAGTTCAGGACGATGCGGAGCGAGCAGAGCGATCACGCCGGCGCTCGATCGGCGAGCCGCGACGATGATCGCATCACCCGCGTCGGCCGGTTCCTGCGCCGGACCAGCATCGACGAATTGCCGCAGCTCCTCAACGTCTTCGAGGGTGATATGAGTCTGGTGGGGCCACGCCCGCACGCGCTGGGGTCGCTCGCTGGCGACAAGCTGTTCTGGCAGGTCGACCGCCGCTACTGGCTCCGCCATGCGTTGAAGCCGGGCATCACCGGCCTGGCGCAGGTGCGCGGCCTGCGCGGGGCGACCGAGTCCGAAGCAGATCTGGAGGACCGGCTGGCAGCGGACCTCGAGTATCTTCAGGGCTGGTCGCTATGGCGCGAGGTCACCATCCTCATTTCGACGGCAATGGTGGTCGTGCATCGCAAGGCCTTCTGACAGCGGATGGTTCTGAAGCGGTGGACTCTTCCGGCTGTTGCCGCATGAGTGGCCGTCGGGAAGATTTCCACTTGCGTGCTGTGCGATTGCAGGGGCGGTGAAAGCAGGGAGAGCTAGCGCTCCCGCGCCGCAGTCGTGCGGATCTCGTCGATCGGGCTCAGCAGATAGGAGGCGAGCGAACGCCGGCCGGTGCGGATGTCGGCGGTGACTGCCATGCCCGCGGTCAGGGGAACGTTCGCGCCGTCGCGTCGTATTGTTGCGCGGTCGAGGGTGACGCGGGCGGTGTAGATCAGCCCGCGCTTCTCGTCCTGCAGCGCGTCTGAGCTGATCTGTTCGAGCCGGCCCGGCACTGCGCCGTAGCGCGTAAAGGGGAAGGCCTCGACCTTGAGCGCGACCGGCTGGCCGGCGCCGACGAATCCGACATCCTTGTTGGCGATCGCCACTTCTGCGATCAGCTTCCCGCGCGCAGGTACGATCACCATGATCGGCTTGGCCGCTTCGACCACGCCGCCCACCGTGTGGACCGCGAGTTGGGTGACGGTGCCATTGACCGGACTGACGAGGCGCTGGAGGCTGCTGCGTTTCGTCGCCTTGGTCAGTTCTTCCTTGCGGAGCCGCGCGTCGCTCTCGGCCTTGGCGAGATCGGCGAGAATGCGGGCGCGGGCCTCGGCGGTGGATTGGCTCGAATTGCCGCCGGCCACCGCGATCTGCGCCTCCGCCTTGCGCGCGGTGGCGAGGGCAGCGTCGCGGTCGCGCGCAGCGACGAGGCGCTGGCGGCGCATCTCGATCACGCGCAGCTTCGAGACATAGCCTTTCTCCAGCAGCGTCTCGTTGGCGGCGATCTGCTCGTCGAGCAGGGGCAGGGTCTCGGTCAGCTTGGCCGCCTGGATCTGCGCCTCGGCGCGGGCCGCGCGGGCGGCTGCGGTGTCGGCGGCGTGGGTCCGCGTTCCAGCCTGGATCCCGGCCAGCTGGGCGCGGGCGAGCGCGACCTGGGTGCCGGCGACCTCCGCCGTGGTACCGGCGGGCGCTGTGAAGCGCAGGCCCTGGCCGTCAAGCGCCGAGAGGATGGCGCGGAGGCGCGCCGCGTCGAGCTGCGCGGCTTCCAGTGCCTTACTGGCTTGAGCGGTGTCGGCATCGGAGACGGTGGGATCGAGCTCGACCAGCGGCTGGCCGGCGCGGACGCTCTGGCCGTCGCGCACCAATATGGCGTGGACGATGCCCGCCGCGCCGGGCTGGATCAGCTTGACGTCGTCGGCGGGGACCAGCTTGCCCGGCGCGGAGGCGACAACATCGACCCGGCCGAGCGTGAGCCAGAGCAGGGCGACGACGAGAAGTCCGAGCAGGACCCAGGCGGTGATCCGCGCGGTCGGCGAGACAGGGCGCTCGACCACTTCGAGCGCGGCGGGGAGAAAGTCGGTCTCTTCCGTGCGCAGAACCGTCCGCGCTCGCGCCCGCTCATTGTCGAGCGCGTCGCGCACCGCAGTCCAGTGACGCGTGAGCGCGTTCATGCCGCTGCTCCCGCCTGGACGCCGATCTGGCGATGATGGAGTGCGGCATAGCGGCCGCCGAGGTGAAGCAGTTCGTCATGCGTACCACTCTCGACGATATGACCCTTGTCCATCGTCAGGATGCGGTCGCACTGGCGGATCGCGGAGAGGCGGTGCGCGATGATCAGCACGGTTCGGCCCGTAGCGATCGCCTTCAAATTGCGCTGGACGATTTCCTCGCTCTCGGCATCGAGCGCCGAGGTCGCCTCGTCGAGGATCAGGATGCGCGGGTTGGTGATCAGCGCGCGGGCAATCGCGAGCCGCTGGCGCTGGCCGCCCGAGAAATTGACGCCGCGCTCCTCGACGATCGTGTCGTATCCCTGGGGGAGGGCGAGGATGAAGTCGTGCGCGCCGGCAAGGCGCGCCGCGGTCATCACGCGCTCGATCGGCATGGCTGGATCGGCGAGCGCGATATTCTCGCGGATCGAGCGGTTGAACAGGATATTCTCCTGCAGCACGACGCCGATCTGGCGGCGGAGCCAGGAGGGATCGATTTGCGCCAGGTCGACGCCGTCGACCAGCACCCGGCCGGCGGCGGGGAGGTAGAGGCGCTGGAGCAATTTGGTCAGCGTCGACTTGCCCGATCCCGAGGCGCCGGCGATGCCGAGTGTGGTGCCCGCGGGCAGATCGAGGCTGATCTCGTCGAGCGTCCAGGGGCCATCGGCGGCATAGCGGAAGCGGACGGCCTCGAAGCGGACATGGCCTTCGAGCGCAGGGAGGGCAGTGCGCGATCCGGCGCCGGGTTCGGTGCCGCTGTTGAGGATGTCGCCCATTCGCTGGACCGAGAGGCGGACCTGCTGGAAGTCCTGCCAGAGCTGCGCCATGCGGATCACAGGGCCGGAGACGCGCTGGGCGAACATGTTGAACGCGACCAGCCCGCCGATGGTCAGCGCGCCGGCGATCACCTGCTGGGCGCCAAAGAACAGGATCGCGGCGAGGCTCAGCTTCGAGATGAGCTGCACCAACTGGCTGCCCGAATTGCCGAGGTTGATCACGCGCTGGTTGGCGGCGCTGTACGCGGCGAGCTGGCGTTCCCAGCGGTCCTGCCATTGCGGCTCGACAGCGGCGGCCTTGAGCGTCTGCATGCCCGAGACGCTCTCGACCAGCAGTGCATTGTTGGCGGCGCCGCGCGCGAACTTCTCGTCGAGTTGGCGGCGCAGGGGGCCGGTGACGACGAGAGAGACAATCGCATAGGCGGGGAGGGTCAACGCGACGATGACGAAAAGGAGCGGGGAGTACAGCCACATCGCGATCATGAAGACGATCGTGAACAGCGGATCGATCAGGACGGTGAGCGAGGCATTGGTCATGAATTCGCGCACCGTCTCAAGCTCGCGAACGCGGGTAACGGTGTCGCCGACGCGGCGATTCTCGAAATAGGCGAGCGGCAGGCGGAGCAGATGGCGAAAGAGGCGGCTGCCCAGCTCGACATCCAGTTTCTGGCTGGTTTCCGAATAGAGCCGGGTGCGCAGCCAGCCGAAGGCGACTTCCCAGAGCGAGACGATCACCAGCCCGAGCGCAAGCACCTGAAGCGTGGCGAAGCTGTTGTGCGCCAGCACCTTGTCGACGACGTTCTGGAAAAAGAGTGGTGCGGCGAGGCCAAGCAGGTTGAGCGCGAGGGTGATCAGCAGCACCTCCCCGATCAGCTTCCGGTATTTGACGATCTGGGGAACGAACCAGGTCATGTCGAAGGCAGGCGCGGCGACCTGCGCGGCGTCGCGCGTGGCGACGAGGAGCAATTCGCCTGACCAGCGGGCCTCCAGTTCGGTGCGGTCCCAGCGCTCGATCTCGCCACCGGGGCGCTGGATCGCGGCAGCGTCCTCGCCGACCCGACCGATCACGAACCAGCCCTCGGCGCCGATGGCCAGCACCGGCATGGGAAGGCGGCGCAAGCGCGCGAAATCGCCCCGGGTGGCGCGGACACGGACGCCTTCGATGCGCTTTGCCAGGCGCAGCAGGTCGGATGCCACAACCGGTTCGGCATGGCCCAGGCTGTGGCGCAGCTCGGCCGGGTCCGTGGCGATGCGATGCATCGCGAGGATCAGGGCGAAGGCGGCGAGCCCGTTGTCCACGGGCGGCGGGGATGTACCCATTTCCTGCTGCACAGCGCGCCTCCCGACCGGCCTCCTCAGGCGCTGACGATCTGTGGCGTGCGACAGGCCAGAGCGGTGGCGAACGCTTCGGCTCGGCTGGTCGCGCGCATCAGCCAGGCATAGTTGCCGGTCCACTGGTCGGCGAAACCGGCGACCTTGCCGTAGCTGTTGTCGAGCAACACGTGCGGGATATCGAGCAGCAGCGAGAGGATATGTGCGTGCAGTCGATCGGTGACGACGATCTCGCCCGCCGACAGCATCGCCAGGCCGCGGCGGAAGCGCCATTCGGCGAGACGGCGCTGACGTGTGGCGCGCCGCGTCATCGGATCGAGGGTAAGCAGACGGTTCAGCTTCAGCGACAGGCGCAGATGGCGTTTCTGGGCGGGATCTTCCACGAGCCAGTCGTCGGCGATCACGCCTGCGGGCAATGCATCGGGCTCGCCGGCGGCGCGCTCGTGATCGGTGCGGAGCAGTGCGAAGACCGGCACGCTAGCGGAACTGCGCTGCTGGCGGCCAAGCATCAGTGCGGCATCCGGGCAAAGATGGACCGGGCAGTCGAAATATTCCTGCGCGAAGGCGAACGAGCGGGCGTCGCGGACCAATAAAGTGAACCTGCCATGCGCGCGGATCGCCTCGGCCATCTCCCTTGCCGCTTCGGGATCGGCATAGTGGATCGACTCGGGCATCTGAATGATCGGGTGGCCGCGCTGGGTACGGAGGAGGTGGAGGCGAAAAGCCTCATGCTTCGGCCAGAGCGTGCCCATGTTTCCGCCGCCATGGATCAGGATCGGACCGCCGCCGATCGCTGCGCGACACGTGGCACCGTCGAAATCGGCGATCGCGGAATAATAGACCGGCAGACGCCCGCGCTTCCGGAGATAGGCCATCTCGCCCAGCCAGATGGCGGAATCGCCGACGTTGGAGTGATCGGGGAAATCGACCAGCGCGATGCGACCCGCGGGCAGCACGCCGTCGAGTATGTGGGCGAAACGCTGGGCGAGTTCGCCGACAAGCTGATCGGCAGTCTTGGTGGTCATATCCGGCCCTTTCTGAGGCGTCTGGACAGGGTCAGGAGGCGGCCGCGCCACGCTCGCGAAATGGCGAGAAGCAGGGCGGCATAGAACAGCCCGCCGAGCGCGATGAGCAATCCGAGCATTTCCCAGCCCGAGAGGTGTGTGTCGAGCAGCCGCATCGCGATCGCGAGCGCAACGCCCATCAGCGTGGAGGCGATCAGCGGGGCGCCGACCGCGCGCCAGGTATCGACCGGGCGGATGCCCGAGGCACGGCGGAGCAGCAGGATCTGCATCGGCAGGGTGAGATAGGCGCGCCCGACATAGGAGATGGCGACCGCGAGCAGGCCATAGGGCAGAGCGGCCAGCGTCAGGATCACGCCGAGGATCAGCTGCGTGGTCGACAGCGACATCAGGCTGCGCGAGGCGCCGAGCACGCTCAGGGAGGGCGAGGCGAAGAAGTTGAGCGTGAAAGGCACCGCCATGAACGCGAAGATCTGGGCGAGCTGCCCGGCCTCATGCCATTTTTCGCCGAACACGGTGGGAATGGCGACGGGTGCCAGCGCGCCGAACCCTACCAGAGCGGGGAAGGAAATCGCCGACGCCTGGGCGATCATCCAGCGATAGGCCTGGCGCAGCTCGGCGGGATCGTCCTTGACGCGCGCCAGCGTCTGTACCGCGACCTGGGTGAAGGGCTGGATCGCGCCGCGGCCGATAAGCTCTACGGTGCGCCACGCGGTGCGATAGACGCCGACCGCGGCGAGGCCGATGCCAGCGCCGATCGCCATCTCCTGCACGCGCACGGTCGCGAGGAAGACCAGCTGGACATA
>Ga0247823_10003168_pt1 | contig 13439 bp, 4 predicted proteins | sample 13C_PalmiticAcid_2_FD_192426 | JGI IMG/M metagenome (GOLD analysis project Ga0247823, IMG submission 192426) | Soil microbial communities from agricultural site in Penn Yan, New York, United States - 13C_PalmiticAcid_Day30 | ecosystem: Environmental > Terrestrial > Soil > Agricultural land...
CTTGAATTGATAGGAGATTAAACCATCACTGTCGCTCCTTCACAACAATCTTTCTAATTATCATAACAAGATCAGTAATGAGAATAATTTTCAAGATAGCGAGAGCGGAGCTAAGAACTATGTTTTACGCTCCGGTAGCCTGGATAACAATTGTGGTGTTCTTCGTTATTGCCGGCACGAGGTTCCTGGCACAACTCATGAACTTCGCTAAATCGCAGGAGTTGCTTTCAAAGAATAGTAATTACATCATAGAATCTGAAGCATCACTCAGTTCCGTGATGGTGAGTGGTACCTTAACAAATGCATTGTTCTACCTTTTTATATTTGTGCCATTGCTTACCATGGGCGCCATCAACAGGGAAGAACAGCATGGTACTATGAAGCTGCTGGGTTCTTCTCCGGTAAGCATCACTGAAATTGTGCTGGGCAAATACTTTGGACTGATCCTGTTCAACCTTGTGTTGATGTTTGCCGTAGCGCTGATCCTGTTTACAGGTTATTGCTGTATACATGATGCTGAGCCTTATTTGTATCTCTCCATGTTGCTGGGATTGATGCTTTACTCCAGTTGCCTGATGGCAATCGGCCTGTTCATATCCAGCATCACCAGTTATCAGGTAGTGGCAGGTATCACTACATTTCTTGTTATCGGTTTTCTGAATATGATGGGAAAGATCTGGCAGCAATATGATTTTATCCGCGAAATCACCTGGTTCCTTTCTCCGTTAGGGAGAACGGATAGGATGCTTGAAGGACTCATCACTACCAGGGACCTGTGCTACTTCCTGCTTATCATCATCCTCTTCCTGGGGCTTACAGCTATCAGGTTGAAAGGCCGGCAGGAATCGAGGTCATGGAGAGTGGGCCTGTACAGGAATATAATTTTCACGCTCGTGATCCTGGCGCTTGGTTACTTCACGTCAAGGCCTGGTTATATTGGTTACCTTGATGTAACGAGAGAGAAAGTGAATACCATCGACAGCGCTACACAGGCTGTGCTCAAAGAATTGGATGGATCGCCTGTAACAGCCACCCTGTATACAAATCTGCTGGGCGATAAAGCGGAATATGGGTTTCCGAAATCGAGGAATGAATACATCTGGAAGTTCTGGGACAAGTATGTAAGGTTTTACCCGAATATCAAATGGAAGTATGTGTACTATTACGATATCATGAAAGGAGACAGTTCTCTTTACAGGCGCTATCCGGGCCGGGACATACATTACATTGCGCAGCAAACGGCCAGACTGAGTGGTGTTGATCTGAAAGATTTTCTAAAGCCCGGGGAAGTAAATAAGCTCGTGGATTTTTCCGGAGAACAAAGCCTGCGTGTGGTGATAGAGCTGGAGTATAAAGGAAAGAAAGCTTTCGCAAGATTTACGAATAACAATCCTCCATATCCTTTGCAATCTCCAATGTCAGGAACATTCAGAAGGCTGGCGAGAGAAAATATTCCTCAGATCCTTTTCACTACCGGCCATTACGAACGTAGTCCATGGAGATTTGGTGAAAGGGAATTTGGTGCACATGCCAACGCACAGACATCAGCTGCATCCATGGTGAATAATGGCATGGATGCTGATACCCTCTCTTTGCTGCACAGGGATATTCCTGCACAGACCAGCGTGCTGGTAATTGCAGATCCCAGGTCGAAATTTGATACAACTGAGCAGAACGCGATTCTCCGTTACCTGGAGAAAGGAGGAAATGCAATATTCTATGCAGAACCGGGCAAGCAACAAATGCTGAACCCGATCCTGAACAAACTGGGTGTGAACCTTAACAATGGGATACTGGTAAGTCCCGGACCACACCGGGAAGCTCATAAATATATACTTCCACTGAACGGTACAGGTAATCATATGGCCAGGGAAATGCAAATGCAGAAATTTCAAAAGACAGGCAAAGGGCCTGCCGGAGCCGAGTTTCCGGGCATTACCACTATCAGCTTCCGGGAAACTGATGGCTTCAGTATTGAACCGATCCTGAGCATGGAAGGTGACCCAAAGACCTGGATTGAGAATGATGTATATGTTGCAGATTCTGCGGCGCCTGTCTATACTCCGGCCGAAGGGGATGTTCAGCAGGACGAATATATTCTTGGAGTAAAGCTTTCCAGACAGATCAATAACAAAACACAAAGAATCGTAATAATGGGCGATGCGGATTTCATGTCGGCCGGATTCCGGAGTGGTGGAAAGATCGGGCTCGGCATATACAGTTGGCTTGTAAATAATGAATACCCTGTGTATACCTCCTGGATAAAAGTGAAAGATGATAAACTCACGATCGGAAAAGATGCTGCGAAACTGCTTGGGTATATTTATTTATATGTTGTTCCCGGATTGCTGTTGCTGTCTGGCACCATAATCCTGATCAGAAGAAGGAGAAAGTAAGACCATGAAAACAATCCTATGCAAAAGGGTGTCCCGAAAATGAACGGGACACCCTTTGCATGTTAATTCAAAAACATTTAGTTGAAGATATATCTCAGACCCAGTTGCAATCCCCAGGTGCTGGTGGTTGTCATATTAGCCCTGTAAGCCGCAGCAGGTGCGCCCGGATCGAAAGTGAATTTCGGAGTGCTTGGGACGAAGCCTTCATTGCCGGTATTGTTGGAAGGTGTGCTGCCGTTGATCTTCGTAGGCACACCTACTATACCCATATCCTGGAAGGTACCGAATGTATACTGGTAGCGGTACCCCCAGTTGCTATTGATCAGGTTCAGCGCATTCAGGATATCAACACTGAACTGAAAGGTATGTTTCTTTGTACCGGTCCTCAGTGTGAAATCCTGCATCACACGTACATCCAGTGAATGGGACCATGGCAGCAGTGCGCCATATTTCTCTATCACCTGTCCTTTATGCTTGCGCAGGTATTTGTCATTCTCGATGAACGCGAAGAAGGCATCGCTCTGCTGCTTGGCAGTGTAGGTCTTGCCGCCTGTAATGAACCCTTCCACAAAAGTCATTTCTGACGGGCTTTTAGGAATGTACAGCATGTCATTCGTCTGTCCATCACCGTTGATATCAGCTCCATAACGGAAGCTGTAGCGTTCCTGTGGCTGACCGGAATAGAAGAAGCCGAATGTGGTTGCTGAAGACTGGCTGAATAACTTGTATTCGCAACGGTAAGAGCCGTGTGCAACTATACGGTGTGGCACTGCATAGTTGCTCTGACCCAGCTCAAGCAGGTTGGGGTTGATGGAGATATTGTTGGTGGCCCAGCCGCTTCCGGACTGATCCGAGCTGCCGATAGCCACTTCCTGTGCCAGTGTGTAAGTATAGGCCAGTCCTGCTTCCCAGCGTTTGCTGAAAGTTTTTGTAACACCGGCAGTCAACGCAACACTGTAACCTTTGCTGGTATTGTCAAGCACGATCATCTGGTTTACTGCAGAGTTCAGGCGCGATGCAAAGTAGGGGCGTGTAATCGGTAACGCCACGGTGTTGGTTTGTTCTCCCAGGTTGGCATTACGGAAATAAACGTTGTTCACGAATTTGGTATACAAACCTTCCAGTGTGAAGGTGAAGTTATCTGCAAACTTCCTGTCGATTGCCAGGTTTGTTCTCCATACCTGCGGCATTTTGAAATCCTTGGAAACTGCGGTGTATGAAGACCCATTAGGAATGGTGGCGCCTACAGCCGGAGGATTTGCAGGAATATGTGCTGTTCTGTCTGTACTGTAATCAATTCCGGGCAGTTCAGCAGTGGTTGCCTGGGAGATTGCACGGATCACGCCATTATCACCCACCTGGTTAACCAACCAGATGAAGGGGATACGGCCAGTGAACAATCCGGTACCACCACGCACGATGGTCTGCTTGTCTCCATCCACATCATACGTAAATCCAACGCGGGGAGAGATCAGTAATTTGGCATCCGGCCATTTGCTCACGTCGAATGATTCATTGGCTCGGGAATTATCCTTGAAAACGACCTTTTCCAGGGCTGGGTTCCTGGGAGGATCATAAGGATAGGAGGGCAGATCGAAACGAACGCCGTATGTGAGTTTGAATTTATTGGAAACAGTCCATTGGTCCTGAGCATAGAAGCCCCACTGCGCAAAAGTTGCTTCAGGTACTTTGATGCCCAGCCGGTTGTTGGGGTCATAGGCCACTGCAAATACAACCGGGGGAGCCTTGGCCACAAAATCAGCCAGCGAAGCATAACGGTAGTAAGAAGGACCGCCGGCGCTGGTGAATGAGTTGGCGAACTTCAGATACTCGTAGCTCACACCCGCTGTAACGGCATGCTTGCCGAGGTTGATGGTGAGGTTGTCTGCGATATTGAGGGCTTTATCGGAGATCTCGTTCCTGTAAGAGAAGAGGTCTGTACCGAAAGAGATGTACACGTTATTCTGATCGCCTGCACGCATGATGTCCACAAAGGATGCAGTGGAATTAGGCACACGTTTCAGCTGATTGTCAGTATAAGAAGCGATCAACTGGTTTGACACGCGGCTGCTAAAATTGGAGTTCAATTCGGCTACACCGGACCATACCTTCACATTGTTCTTGAAGTTGGAGCCGTTGTAAGCCATTCCGCCGGTAGTGCCACCCCTGCGGCTGTTATTGATACGCTGCGCAGAAACACCGGTAACGCTGGATGAGTTGATCTGGTCATCGTCATCTGTATTCGAATTTGAATAACGCAGGCTGAGGCGGTGTTTGCTGGTGATGTTCCAGTCGATACGCGCCAGCAGTTTCTTGTTCTCCGTTTTGAAATCATAGCCCTGGTAGATACCGGGATCATAACCATAGGTCTTGATCAGGTGCTCTCTGAGGCTTTTCAGGTCTGATTCCAATACGGAGTTCACGTTAGGGCCCTGATCCGTGGGAGATGTCTTGGCCACAAACGTCTGACCGGGCTGCGTTCTGTTCTCCATTTCATAGTTCACGAAGAAGAACAGTTTGTCTTTGATGATCGGGCCGCCGATGCTGGCACCGAATGTTTTATTGGAGCGGTCCGGGTTGTCTACTTTCTGCTCCAGCACTTTTTTACCGGTAAAGCTTTGGTCGCGGTAATAACCATAAACCGTTCCATACCAGTTATTGGTACCTCTCCTTGTGACGGCGTTGATGCCTGATCCAATGAAGCCCGCCTGGCGGACGTCGAATGGAGCGATATTCACCTGAACCTGGTCAATGGCATCGACGGAGATGGCTGATACGGCGCCGCCGGGGATCATACCGTCTCCGCCTCTTCCGAAGTTGTTATTGAAGAGGGAACCGTCGATAGTGATATTGTTATAGCGTTTGTTCATACCTGCAAAGCCGTTGTCGTTGGACTGTGGCGTGATGCGGGTGAGGTTGGTAAGGTTCCGCGTGATATTCGGCAGGTTCTGCACGGCACGGTTGCTGATATTGGTGGAAGCGCCGGTCTTTTCCGTAGCGCCTCTCCGCGCAGCCGACACCGTTACCACCTGCAATTCTGAATTGCCGGCCTGGAGGGTGGTTTGCAGATCGAATTTTTCACCGAGCGGGATATTGATATCATCCCTGGTGAAATCAGCATATCCGATATAGGAGACTTTCACATTGTAAGGGCCGCCGGGAGGGATATTGTTGATGTCGAACCGGCCACCGGTACGGGTAGCTACATTGAATACTGCGCCACTGGGAATGTGTTTCAGTGTAATGGTGGCGCCAACGAGGGCTTCGCCCTTTTCGTTTTTTACAGAGCCGGACATACTACTGGTTGTAACCTGGGCCATCGATTCAAGGCCCGCTGATAAGAGTAACAGGGTTAAAAAAAAGAGCGTAATTCTTCTCATACTATATCGTGTTTAATAGTTGGCAACAAAGAAACTATCCATGCATTACCATTCAGGTAAGCAATACGTTATCTTATGATTAATTCAGGCTATATGTACATCGAAACTGTACCTGTATGAACATAGAATTGCTACTAAACTCGTGTTAGTTCCTTAACCGTTTTCGTTAGTGATAAGGCCGGGGGCAGGATTCTGGGGGTCCTTATGAAATACCGTATGAAAACAAATGTAACAGTTATAAATCTCAAGTGTTAAAAAGGCATTAACATATTATTCACATGCTGAATCAGTCAGTTTAAACTACCCAAACACCGTTTAATATCTTAAATCGGGTCTTTCCCGCAAGAGGAAACTTTATCACTTCTCCTTGCGTATCAATAGACAGGCACACCCCACACGATGCTGCTTGGTAACCGCAGCTTAACCTGGGACCTCATTCTCAATACCTGGTGAACCTTCTTCAGTGTAGGGTGTTTTATTAGTAACTTTGCAAAAATTTGCGGTATGCTCGATTCTATAGAAAGTGCTATTGAAGATATCAGGAATGGAAAACTGATCATTGTTGTGGATGATGAAGACCGTGAGAATGAAGGCGATTTCCTGACTGCCGCTCACAATATCACCCCTGAACTGATCAATTTCATGGCGAAGCACGGTCGCGGTCTTATCTGCGCCCCGCTGGAAGAAGACCGCTGTGCTGAATTGGAACTTGGCCTGATGGTCAATAACAATACCGCCCTCCATGAAACTGCCTTCACCGTATCCGTTGACCTGCTGGGCGACGGCTGTACCACCGGAATTTCCGCGCACGACAGGGCCAAGACCTTCCAGGCGCTGGTAAATCCCAATACAAAACCTTCAGATCTTGCCCGCCCCGGACATATCTTCCCCCTCCGTTCCAAGAATGGCGGCGTGCTCAGAAGGGCAGGCCATACTGAAGCCACCACAGACCTTACCCGTCTGGCCGGTTTCCCTCCTCCCTACGGCGGCGCCCTGGTGGTGTTCATGAACGATGACGGCTCCATGGCCCGCCTTCCTGAACTGAAAGAGATTGCCAAAAAATTCGACCTGAAGCTTATTTCCATAAAAGATCTGATCGAGTATCGTCTGAAAACTGACACACTCATTGAAGAAGTGGTGCGTGTTGACATGCCCACTAAATATGGTCATTTCAAACTGGTGGCTTTCCGCGATAAAAGCACCAATGCAGAACACCTGGCCCTGATCAAGGGAACCTGGGAGAAAGACGAGCCCATCCTGGTGCGCGTGCATTCCAGCTGCTTCACCGGGGATATCCTCGGCTCTTTCCGCTGTGATTGCGGAGATCAGCTCCATGCTGCCATGGCCATGGTGGAAAAAGAGGGAAGGGGTGCTATCCTTTATATGAACCAGGAAGGAAGAGGCATCGGGCTGATGAACAAACTGAAGGCCTACAAACTCCAGGAAAACGGAATGGATACCGTTGAAGCCAACCTGCACCTGGGCTTCCCGATGGATAAACGTGATTATGGTATCGGTGCACAGATGCTGCGTGCGCTGGGCATCACCAAACTGCGCCTGATGAGTAACAACCCTAAGAAACGTGCGGGCTTGCTGGGTTACGGGCTGGAGATCGTAGAAGCAGTTGCGATCGAGATCGCACCCAATGAGCACAATGAAAAATACCTGCAGACCAAGCGGGATAAATTAGGACACGAAATTCTGAAAGGATAGTTCGCCAGAGGCGAACAAATATAGATCACTCGCCGGGAAGCGGGCGATTGGCGACACGCTAATTGGCGGCGCTATCAACTTTTTTAGGAGCCGGAGGCGGAGTAGCCTTCGGCTTTTTCTTTCTCTCACCTCTCAGCAATTCCCCGATATTGTCGAAGTCACGGCGGTAACTGATACTGGCCCCGGAACGGTTCTGCCTGGCGCCAACGCCGGTACCCGTCAGGTAATTGTAGGAATCGCGGTAGAAGAAGGTGAGCACCAGTTTGCCATCCGGACGGATCTTCCATTCCGCCGTGATATCCGGCAGGAACTGAAGGTTCTTGGTGGCCTGCACCTGCTCACTGCTCAATCCGAAATCGAGCGCACTGCCGAAAGTGAAAGTGAGCCGCTCGTTCAGGAAACTCTTACCGATATTGAGGTTGAGGTTACTGCGGTCATAGTTGATCCGGTTACGGTCTGTATTGTCAACCAGGTTGTAACCACTGTACAACTGGGCGTTGAAGTTTACTTTGATGCTCTTGTCGTTGAAGATCTTCTGGAAGATATTGGAGCTCCATTTGCTCAGTGCGCCTGACACCATACCGGAGATACTTCCGATCACCACACCCTCGAAGGCGATATTGCCCAGACCGCTCTGGCTGCCCGTTTGAAGCGGTCCAAAGCTGTTGAATACGATGAGGAAGGCCACCTGTTTGTTGAGCTCGTTCTCGTCGTTCTGGATACGCTGTAGAATGGCGAGGGCGTCCGGATCATTCTTCAGTGCGCTTCCCTGCGGCAGCTCGATAGCGAATTTGATTTTCGGGCGCATGAGCTTCTCCGTGAGGTTGGCCACCACCACCACTTCGCCACGGTATTTACGCACGGCATTGTTCACGCCGCCGGAAGAACCGGCCTGAATGGAGAACTGGTCAAGCCCGAGATCACTGAAGCGTACGTTCTCAGCGTGGTATTCCGCATCCACCTTGATGTCTGCATCATATGGATCGCCTTTCCATTGTATATAGTTGCCCACTCCCTCACGCAGGGTGAATGGTTTGCGGAGGAAGCTCTGGAAACTGAAATTATAATTACCCCTGTCGATATCATAGCGGCCGATGATGGTAAAATCTCCATCGGTGCCAGCCTTGATCTTCAGGTTACCATGACCGTTAGCCTTGATGATATCGCCCGTAAGCTCATCCAGGATCACGTACATATTGGCGTAGTTGTTGGCGCTGATATCCAGGCTCACCGTAAGGTTGCTTTCCTGGAATTGTTTCGGGGGCTGCATTTCACGGCCATACACTTTCCATACGATGAAGTCGGCCTGGCCGCTTTCACGGGATGATCCGGAACGGATATAGAGTTTTGAACTGTCTGCCGGCTCTCCTTTGATATCCATCCGCATGTCTGCCAGCGGTCCTTTGAGGGTCATATTCGCTTTGGCAAATACTGTCCCGAAGTAGGCATCCTTACCGGTGCCATTGGTTGAAAGCACCAGCAGCTTGTTGGTGTTCATGGCAAAATCGAATTCGAGATTGTCCCAGGCTTCATGCCTGAGAATACCTTTTGCCACTGTACCGGTATTGCCGAATTCATCCTTTATCGGAAATGCTCCGAAATCCACGAAGCCATCCCTGAAATCGAAGGAGGCTGAAGGGATCTTGTAAAGCACGTTGGTATAGTTAACGCGCAGCTGCCCGTCTTTCAGGTTCACGCGGCCGGTATAGGTGAGATTGTCTGTAGGGCCGGCTACGCGCAGATCGCCGGTGGCAAAGCCATCCAGGTCACTAAACACGCCTGAGAGGTATTGCTGCAGCAGCCTGATGCGCATATTAGTGAACTCACCATTGATATCCAGTGGCAGCCTGTTAATGACGCTGTCTGTTTTGGTATTGTAGATACCGGTGACATCGAAGTTGTAGTTATCGTTCTTGCTGATGGCGCCGAAGTTGATAACTCCGTTGCGCATATTATAATTGCTGCGGAGGCTCACCTTACCGATGCTGTCATCGTCCAGCCTGAACTGCTCTGCTTCACCGGTGAAATCCGCCTGCATCTTCTTGAAAGGATCCATGATGTCGATGGTGCCGGTGAGCAATCCCTCGATCCTGTTCTTCTTTACAACATATGGTGTGAAGTCGCCGATATTTATCTTCTTCAGCGATACCCGTACGTCGTTTGAGTTGCCGATATCGGAAGGGTGGGTGGTCACCAGGATCTCCTGGTCTCCGCTGTAAATGCGCACGCCATCGGCAGAGATCAGTTCTTCACTGAATACCAGCTCCCCGTCTTTTTCAATGAACCAGTTCTTGCCGTTCACATCAAAGTTGGACCTGTCAAAAGTGATGCGCGCACCGCGTGGCATCGTCTGAACCCTTGCGGCAATGCTTGCGGCATTGATGGTCTGGCTGGCGCTGGTCTTAACGGTGATATGTGAAAGGTCATTCGCCGATCCCACTTTGATGGTAGTGCCCGGGAAATGGAGACTGTCGTTGATATACACATCTGCAATGGAACTTTCCACTGAGAGACTGTCGCGGTTCCCGACACCTTTCAGGCTTACATTATATACTGAGATATTCTTGTAGTTGAACTGCGGTACTTCCGCATTGAGGTCGAGCAGGTTTTCCTTGCTGTTGATCCGGCCGGCCACGGTACTGAAGTTGAAGCCACCCAGGTTCTTGTCTATGAAGTCGAGATAATCTTCCACTTTCTTGGTGGTGATCACAAAGCTGAAGTTCTCGTTCTTGATAGTGGTGGCGGGTTTGATATAGCTCGGGAAGTACTTGTTGAGGAAGCTGCGGAATGCGGCCGGTAATTCCATGATGGAAAAGTCGCCCACCAGCGCCGCATCAAATTCATTGCTGAGCAGGGTGATCACTTTGTTATTGCCCATCACTTTCGACTCTACGTACAGTGAGTCGAAGGAAATGCGGCGGCTGTTCTTGAATACGGACGCATCGTATACACGCGCAGTACCCAAGAAGTTGTCGATATTGTTGCCGGTGAAATCGAAATCGAATTTGCCGTAGAACTGAATGCTGTCTTTGGTGAGCTGCAGGTTCTTGAGGTCTGCTTTGGAGATATCCGCATCGAAGTTGAACTCGGGCACCTTTTTGCTGAAATCCACCAGACCGTTGAGTTTGGCAACGAGGTTGGAGTCGTTCACCATCAGTTCCCCGTTGAAAAGGCGTTTGGCCACGGTCCCTTTTACCACTATATCCTTGTAGGTATAGCCATTGGCTTCAATGGAGTAGATATCTCCATCCAGTTTGGCATTGAGGTTCCCTGTTTTGAGTCCCCGGCCGTTTATGTTTCCTTTGAAAGAGATCCGCCCCAGTTGCGGTACGTCCAGGAACTTGCCCAGATCAAAACCGTTGGTGCGGATATTTCCATTGTAGTTGGTATGCCCAACATCGGGGAATTTCATGTTCACATCCGTGACCAGGGTACCGAGGTTGGTCTCGATGGTACCGTAGGTAACGAAGTCTTTCACGAACCCGGTAAAGTTGCCGCGGAATCGGATATACTCTACATGGTCAAGCCTGGGTTGTGTGATGGTGCGAAGCTGGGGAATGATGGCAATGGCATCCTTGTAGGTGGTGCGGAAATCGGTGGCTTCAAAGTCGATGAAGGTCTTATCGATATCGGGCAGGCCACGGAGACTGATATTCCCTTTCAGGTAGGCGTTCTGTCCTGATTCGATGGTGATATTCTTAGCGGAGAGATTGTCTATCGATCCCCTTACTTTTCCATTGATCCTTACTTTCTTTTTCCAGTCTTTCAGTTCGGGAGCGAAGTAAGCAATATCATCACTGTCGAGTTCGGCTTCGTCAAAATCTCCTTCCATGCGCACTTTGGTGATAAAGTCACCCATATCATCAAAAGTATTGTAACGCATGACGAAGTAGCGATGGAGGTGGCTGCGGTTGGTCTGGAGATCCAGGTTCCGGAACTCCATGGCCTCGGGATGCCACCTGAGGTCCGCATTGAGATGTTTCACCACCAGCCCGCTGCGTTCGATGGTGCTGAGCTTCATTTTTCCGATAATGGAATCCTGCTTGAAGCGCATGTCCCTGAAGTCTGCCTGGATATCGCTGAACTGGATATGCGCACCGTCGAAATATTCATAGGGCTTACGCTTATTGTCCACATCGGATTTGAAAGTTCCGTCTTTCAGCTTTAAACTGGCGATCCGGATATCCCAGTCGCCATTATTCCAGCGCAGGTTTTTGGGATCGTTCGAATAAATGGTGTCCTTGCTTTTGGGACGAAGTGAATCGGGCCTGTTGCCGTCATAGTTGAAGATGGCGAAGAGCGGCTTATCGATGATCACGGTATTGAGGTAAAGCTGCTTGTTCACCAGGCTCACCTGCTGTGCATCGATATCGAGGTTGCTGAACCGGAGGGCCATGTCTTCCCCGCGCCAGGCGTCTTTCTGGAGGAGCGTCACATTGTCCAGGTCGATGGTCTTGAGATCGAGATTGATGGTGCCTTTGCTGCCCGCCGTTTCTTTGGGGCCGGCAAAATAATCTATGATGAAGCGGTAATTCCAGATGGAGTCGGTCCTGGTAAGGTTTATCTGGGCATCCTGCAGGCCGAGGTATTTGAGCTCTATCTTGTCTTTGAAGAAGAACCAGTCTGTAATATTCACCTTGAGGGCGCCGGCATAGAGCAGGGTATCTTCCAGCCTGTCCTTGATCAGCGTGCCTTCCAGGCTCATTTTATTGAAGAGGGCGAAGTCAACATGTTTGATGGAAACGGTGGTATGGAGGTCGCGACTGAGCCTGTTGGTCACTTTTTTGACCAGCCAGTTCTGTACGGGCGTAGTTTGCAGCGCAAGCCATACCAATACAATCAGTGCAATTAGGACCAGCAGGATGGTCCGGGATATTTTCCAAAACTTTCTCAGGTTCTGAGTATTGGGTGCAAAATTAGGCGATCAGGGTTCATGAGCAAATTCGATACCAATGAATAATACAAATTCCCTGTTTCCGGATGCTGTCACGGTGCAAAAAACATAAATTGCAGTACCAGCCTAAACGAGATTCGTATGAAAAATATTCTTCCTTTTATTATGGTGATGCTATTTAACAGTGCCTTAGCACAAAACGATACTTCCCGGACCACGGTGAAGCCTGTACTGGTGATCCATGGCGGTGCCGGGACCATCCTCAAAAAGAATATGACCCCGGAAAAGGAGCGTGCCTACCAGGATGCCTTACGCGCGGCACTGGATAAGGGGTACGCCATCCTGAAGCGTGGTGGATCGGCGATGGACGCCGTTGAAGCCGCCGTTCGAAGCATGGAAGACAACCCGCTGTTCAATGCAGGAAAGGGAGCCGTTTTCACCCATGAAGGAAAAAATGAAATGGATGCGGCCATCATGAATGGCCAGACACTGGCAGCGGGATCTGTGGCTGGTGTAACTACTATCCGCAACCCTGTCACTGCGGCCAGGGCCGTCATGGAAAAAAGCCAGCATGTGATGATGACCGGCAGGGGCGCTGAAGAGTTTGCCAGGTTGCAGGGGCTGGAAATAGTGGATCCTTCCTATTTCTATACGGAAGAAAGATGGAAAGGACTGGAGCGGGTAAAAAAGGAGGATTCCATGAAAACTGAACTGGACCATGGCAGCAAACCCACGTCCGGACTGAAACAACCTGAGAACAAAGATTCAAAATATGGTACGGTTGGGGCAGTGGCCCTGGATATGCAGGGCAACCTGGCGGCAGCTACCAGTACCGGGGGGATGACCAACAAACGGTATAACAGGGTAGGGGATGCGCCCATCATCGGGGCGGGCACTTATGCCAGTAATGCAACCTGTGCCATCAGTTGCACCGGCTGGGGTGAATTCTTCATCAGGCTGGTAATGGCCAAAACAGTGAGTGATATGATGGAGTTCGGCAACTGGAGCCTGGAAAAGGCCAGTACTGAAATGATCCAAAAGAGATTGCCTGCCCTG
>Ga0247823_10003170_pt1 | contig 13435 bp, 9 predicted proteins | sample 13C_PalmiticAcid_2_FD_192426 | JGI IMG/M metagenome (GOLD analysis project Ga0247823, IMG submission 192426) | Soil microbial communities from agricultural site in Penn Yan, New York, United States - 13C_PalmiticAcid_Day30 | ecosystem: Environmental > Terrestrial > Soil > Agricultural land...
GGTGAGCGCCGACGCGGTGCTCCAGACGAAGCTCCGCAGCCTGCCGAACGTCACGATCATTACGTCGGCGCTCACCACCGAGGTGCTCGGCAATGGCGAGAAGGTCGTCGGCCTGCGCTATCGCGACCGCAACAAGGACGAGGAGCATCTCGTCGAACTCGAAGGTATCTTCGTCCAGATCGGCCTAATTCCGAACACGGAGTGGCTCGGCAGCGCGGTGGCGCTCAGCGATCGCGGCGAGATCGAGGTCGATGCGCGTGGCGCGACGAGCCAGCCCGGCATCTTCGCCGCTGGAGACGTGACGACGGTACCCTATAAACAGATCGTGATCGCGATGGGCGAAGGCTCGAAGGCGGGGCTTTCGGCATTTGATCACCTGATCCGCGCGCCGGGCTAATTTGCGCGCGGGAAGGTACAACTAGTGGCGGGTTCGGCCGTTCCGCTGTCAGCGCCAGAGCATGGAAAGTGGTCACCACGCCCGCCCCACTCAAACGTCTGAGCTACCATCCACGCCTGCCGCACGTGCGGAAACCAACCGGTCGATGTTCCGGAGGAAAGCAGCCAAGACGGGTGAAGGGTTGTCGGCGCGATAGCCGGCCGCCACTTCGATCACCGGTCCGTTCCCGGCGAGTGGCCGACTGACCAACGACGCGGGGAGCAAGGCCTCGACATAGGCAGGAAGCAGGGTGACACCCTTGGTCGAAGCAACGAGAGAAATCCCCGTCGCATAGCCATCGAGGAAATGGCTGGGCGCCATGGTCAGCCCGCGATCTCCGAAATAGCGCTCGACAATCCCGCGCAGCACATGCGGGGTGTCGGAGTAACCGACAAAAGATAGGGGATCGATCTCGCGCGGATCGATCTCGGCTCGGGAAGCCAGCGCATGTTCGCGGGGCAAGATCACCACGATCGGTTCGTGCGCGATGATTTTGTAGGTCACATCGGGCTGCGGCTCGATACGCGAGAAACCGAGGTCGATGTCGCCGCTCTGCACCGCGGCGCCGATCGCGGGAGAGAAGTCGCTGGTGACCCGAAAATCCGTCGTCCGCAGCTCATCGCTTAGCACGCTCGTGATGTGGCGCAGCCACTCCACCTCATGTCCCGTAAGAAAACCCACGGCAAAGCTGGCCTTGGCGGGCCGGGCGGTACGCCGTGCAGCTGAAACCGCCTCGCGCGCCTGAGCAAGCGCAAGGCGGGCATGATCGAGGAATGCCTTCCCTGCAGGGGTGAGCACGACGCCGCGCGAGCCGCGGACAAAGAGCGGTGTGCCGACCTCAGCCTCCAGGTCCCGCAACTGACGGCTGAGCGACGGCTGCGATGTGTGAAGGCGCGTCTCCGCCGCCTCGGTAAGGCTACCGGTCTCCGCCACGGCGACGAAGTAGCGAAGGTGACGTAGTTCCATCTTGCCATGCTTTCTAGGCATGGAAGTCCAAGATGCAAGGTCTTTGTAGTGCCAAGCCCCAAGGCGTATTTGGTGCCTACCGAGACGATAAGGATCTGCCTCAAAGGTCTGACCAACGGCAATCATCCAAGCAGGCATAATCGTGCGGAGCGTGCTTCGTAGGGCGAGGTCCTGCGTGCCCTGCCCGGTCGTTCGTCGCGGACGATGCCATTCCTCCCGCCATATGGAGTTCACGGGAGCCAAGCATCGCAACGCAAACCTGTTGGAGAAAAGCGATGACCAAGATCCTGATTGTCCTGTCTGCCGCGGATACCTGGACCCGCGCGGACGGCTCGAAATATGAAAGCGGCGTCTGGGCCGAAGAATTTGTCGTCATGGACGAGAAGTTCATTGCCGAGGGTTGCACGGTCGACATTGCGACGCCCGGCGGCGTTGCGCCGACGATCGATCAGCACAGCATGAACCCCGACGTGGTCGGTCAGGCGAATGTTGATCACTTCCGCAGCTATCTCGACGCGATTGCCGAAAGGCTGGCGAACCCCCTCGTCCTCGCCGACGTCGACGGCCGCCACTATGATGCGATCGTCATCCCCGGCGGGCATGGTCCCGTCGAGGACCTGTACAAGGATCCCGACATGGGCCGCATCCTTCTCGAAGCCGATCGCGCCGGCATCCTCATCGCGCCGGTCTGCCACGGCCAGGCAGCCTTGCTCGCTGCGCGCGGGCCCGATGGAAGCTGGCCGTTCGCCGGACGTGCGATGACCTCGTTCAGCGACGAGGAAGAGGTCGAGCTGGGCACCGCGGACAACGCCCTTTGGCTGCTTGCCGACACTCTGCGCAAGTCCGGCGCGCGCTATGAGAAGGGTCCGAACTGGTGCGCCTATGTCGTGCGCGACGGCAATCTCCTCACGGGCCAAAATCCGGCCTCGAGCGAACCACTCGCCGAAGCGGTGTTGGCAGCGCTGCGCTGAACGATTCTTTCGCAATGGGGTCGGTGCATGCCGACCCCGCATTCACTTGTGGCCGATTGGGGTCAGGCGGCTTTCAACTCCGATTCCGGATAAGCGGACATTCTGTAGCGGTACGACAATGCCGTGGCCCCTCGTTTCTTGGCGCGGCCTGATCGGTACACTGCGCTAGATCAATCTCGGACCTTTCTTCCGATCCCATTCGCCAACATCCGGTCGAACCGGCATTTTATTGCTCGGGATGTCACAGCGGAGGGATCCCGCTCGTCAGGCATGGTGACGCCGATTTTGGCTCAGGAAGAAAGGAAGATCAGATGAATCGGTTGAATTGGTCCGAAGTCGCTCCCGCTGGAGCGAAGGCGCTGTACGGTGTGCACCATTATGTCACCAACAGCACAGCCCTCCCTGAAGAACTGGTTCACCTCGTCTTCCTCCGGGTCTCCCAGATCAACGGATGCGCGCACTGTATCGACCTGCACACCCGGGACCTGCTCAAGACCATGCCGATCGACAAGATCGCGCTGCTTCCGGTGTGGCATGAAGTCCCGCATCTGTTCCCAGACCAATATCGCGCGGCTTTGGCCTGGGCGGAGGAGGTTACGCGCGTCAGCGAGACCCATGCTTCCGACGAGGCCTATGCAGCAGCAGCCGAGGCATTCGAGCCGAAAGACCTCGTGGACCTGACGATCGCGATTGCGGCGATGAACGCCTTCAACAGGCTCGGCGCACCATTCCGTCTTCCGGTTGCGGCCAAGCCCTGAGGCGTGAGAGCTGCTCCTTTTTGGCGTCGCGGTACAATATCAAGTCGATCAGCGAGGCTAACCGCCCCATGCGACCCAGGAGGGCTCTTCCTTTCAGGAAACACGGCTCTTCATCTTACGCCCGTCCGATTTCGATCGGGCGGGCGTTCTTTTTCTGCAAATCGCCCCTAGTGGCCGGTTACGGACGGACAGCTTTCGAAGGTGCATTCGGGATCGCCGACATCCGCGTAAACACGCGGGAACGACATGACGTCACCGCCAGCGGACTGTCAGCCGATCAATCCGTTGCGTCCTCGATCTCGTCGCATTCGCCTCGCGACATCTATGATCGGCAGCGGGAGGCCGCCGGCAACGCTTGACGTGACGATTCTGGTCAATCGATCCGCACTCTCTCACATTGCCTCCTATGAGCCACACCCTCAAATCAATGTTGAATATCTCACCAATATAGGAGATGGCAGGGTCAGAGCATATGGGAGAGACGGCGATGGCTGAGCGGAACGTGGACATTATCGGGAGGGAGCGGACGCGCTCTCCCCACCTCCCGGCAGCCAATGACGGATATCCACCACCCGCCTATGGCTGGTATGTCGTCGGTGTTTTAACCCTCGCTTATGTCTTCTCTTTCCTTGATCGACAGATTCTCAGCTTGCTCGTCGAGCCGATGAAAGCCGATCTCGACCTGAACGATACCCAGATAAGCCTGCTTCAGGGGCTGGCCTTCGCGGTATGCAACGCCCTCGCCGGACTGCCGCTTGGGCGCCTCGTCGATACACAGCGTCGCACGACGCTCGTCGCCGCGGGGATCGCATTCTGGAGCGTCGCGACGGCCGCATGCGGACTTGTTCGCGGCTATGGCGCCCTATTGATGCTGCGCATGGGCGTCGGCGCGGGCGAAGCCATATTGACGCCTGCGGCCAATTCCCTGATCGGCGATCATTTTCCGTCGCACAAGGTCGGCTTTCCGCTTGCCGTTTACAGCATAGGGATTTTTATCGGTGGCGGACTGGCGCTGGTCATCGGCGCGACGGTGATCGCGGGGGCGATGACGGCAGGCCCCTTGCATGTGCCTTTCGTGGGAGAGATCCGGCCGTGGCAAACGGTCTTCCTGATCGTCGGGCTGCCTGGCCTCCTCGTGGCGCTGTTGGCGCTTTCGCTTCGCGAGCCCGCGCGCAAAGGCGCACTTCACCGCTCGGTCGCGGCCGACGGAACGGAAAAGCCCGAGGCGCCGCCGCTGCGCGACGTCTTCGCTTACCTCAACCAGAATCGCCGGGCCTTCATATCGGTGAATCTGTTCATGGGTTTTTCGGCGGTGGCGGGATATGGCGTCGCGGCGTGGGTACCCTCCATGTTCATCCGCCGCCATGGTTGGACAGCGGTAGAGATCGGGCACACATATGGTTTGCTGCTGCTTGTCTTCGGCACGGCGGGCGTGCTGATGGGCGGATGGCTGGGCGACGTCATGACCCGCCGCCACGGGCCGGGCGGGCGGCTGCGCATCGCGATCGCGGTCAAGTTGCTCACCATTCCCTTCATCGTGGGATATACGCTCCTACCCGACGCGAGCTGGGCGCTGCTGCCCTTGGCAGTCTCAATCTTCCTGCCGACCTTCATGAACGGGCTGAGCCCCGCCATCCTTCAACAGATGGTGCCGAACCAGATGCGCGGCACCGCCATTTCGATTTCGCTGCTGGTCGTGAACATGCTCGGCCTTGGGCTGGGGCCGACCTTGATCGCGGTTCTGAATGATCATGTGTTCCGAGACCCCAACATGATTCATCTCTCAATCCTGCTGGTTTGTGTGGTGATGGCGGCAATTTCGCTGCTCTTCATCCTCATCGCCTATCGCCCCTATGTCGAGCTGGTGAATGGCCTGCAGCAGGCGCAGGCGGAAGAGAGCGCGCAGGCATTTGCTCAGGGCCGGCACTAGGCTATGCCGGGTCGACCAGCTGCAAAAAGCCTGCGACCGGGATAGGAGGGCCGATGCCGGACATGCCACGCCACCGTTCCCCTCGCTCCAGTCGCGACGACCGCCGCACCGATTTGCTCGGCCATGCCACGCGCGCAATTCTGAGGCAGGGCGGGCTGCCGCTCTCCTACGACCAGCTCGCGGCGGCTGCCGGGGTCAGCAAGGCACTGGTGTACAACTATTTCCCGAGCCAGCTCGCGCTCGGCGCCGCGCTGGTTGAAGAAGAATTGACCAGCGTCGACCGTAGCGAACTGCGACGCCTGGCCGCGCTCGACGACCCGGTCGCGGCCGCGCGCGCATGCGCGGACTTGTATTTCGATATCGTCGCCGATCGCGGTCCGCTGCTTCACATACTGCTGGCCGACCCGCTGCTGAATCAGGGACAGACTTCACATGTCACGGCCCGAACCGGTCTGTTGCTTCTGCCGCTCGTGCGGCGGTTGCGGCACGCCTTCGGCATATCGGCGCGCGAGGCCAATATCATTGTCCAGCTTGTGATCACCCTGCCCGAAGAAGCAGGAAAACAGGTATTTCAGGGAAGTTCGGCGCGTGAGCGGGCGAGACAGCTGTGCGCCGATACGGTCGAGGCGACGCTGTCGGCCTTGCAGGGCGACCGGGCAGCCGACGGCGCGGTGCCGCTAGGCGTCGACCTGTTGTGACGCCGCGGTGCGGCGGCCGTGTTCGTCGATCATATAGTCGATCCCGGCACCGATGCCCGGCATGATCAGCCGCTCGATGGTTTCGAGATCAGCCTTGCCGCGGGCCAGCAGGCGGCCGCCGCGAAGCGACATGGCGGTCAACAGCGTGCCAATGAAGGTACTGGCCCAGGCGGGCACCCCATAGGCATCTTCGAAAGCGGTTCCCAACACGTCGCGGTTTACCCTGCGGCGTTCCTCATGCTCGGTGCGCAGAGCAAGACGGACATCGGGAAGCGCGAGCAGTTCCTGGACGATTTCACCGCGCTGGCTGACCTGCCGCAGGTAGGCGATTGTGGTCAGCGTATAACGCATCTTGGGGTCGGTGCAGTTGCGCGCGGCGGAAAGGCGCGCCTTGTTCATTTCCATGAGCTCGGTCCGCGCGATCGCGACCAAAACCTCCGCCAGGCTTTTGTAATAATTATAGATCTGCGCTTCGCTGATGCCGATATCGCGTGCAATCCGTTTCAGCGACACTGCGTGCACACCCTCAGACCGGGCGATGCGCATCGCCTCGTCCAAAATCTGCTGACTGCGTTCGTCGCGTGACATTCGGCTGCGCGGGCGGCGCGAGGGCAGGCGATTGCCGGTGATGGTCGCCTCGACAGGCACATCGTCGGGCGCCGGCGGCAGCGGCGTCTGCGGCTGGTCCTTGCCGGCATAGACTTTCGCCCAATAACCGCGGGTCGGATAGGGGATGAGCAGGCGATCGCAGATCTTTGCCAACCCGTTCGCCGACAGGCCCAAGCCGACCGCGACGTTCGACATCGGCTGCGACCAGACAAGATCGTAGATCGCGCGGCGCGTCAGGACGGTAGGGGGCGAAACGGCATCGCCATCGCTGCCTCGCAAAGAAGGGCTGGTCGGGGCCATCGGATGATCAAACACTCTCGCGGTCAAAAGGCAAGCCTTAGCGTATTGACTATTACTCCAGTTAGAATCTATAAATGCAATTCGCACCAATAAGAAGTGCGGCAAATCCGGGGTGGGAGGAAATCCTGATGCATATATGCAAAATCGCTGCTTGCTTGCTCGTCGGCCTGTCGGGCGTCGCCTTTCCCGCCGCACTCGCGGCGCAAACCCCCGTCGGCGACCCGCCCGCGGATAACGTGGGCGACGATGGAGCCGGCTCGTCGGCCTACGGATCGGATATCGTCGTCACCGCGCAGCGCCGCGCGGAAAGCGTTCAACGCGTTCCGGTCGCCGTGACAGCCGTTCGCGGCGACACGCTGCAACAGCTTAACATTACGTCGCCGCAGCAGCTGACACTGATCGATCCCAGCCTGAAGTACAAACAGAGCACCAGCGCCGGCAATTCCGGCTTCCTGATCCGCGGCATCGGGACGAGCAGCTTTTCGGCGGGGATCGAGCAAAGCATATCGACGGTCGTCGATGGCGTCGTTCTGGGCGACCCCTCAACGATATCGACGCTGATCGATATCGAACGGGTCGAGGTGCTGCGCGGCCCGCAGGGCATGCTGTTCGGCAAAAACGCCTCGGCGGGCCTGATCTCCTTCACCACGGTACGGCCGAAAATGGGCGAAAGCGAATTGATCGGGCGCGCGGAGTTGGGATCGAACGGTCATCATGTCGGCAATTTGATCGGGAACATGCCTATTTCCGATACCATGGCCGTGCGCGCGTTCGGATTCATCAAGGAACGCGACGGCGTCGTCACCAATCGCAGCCCGTTCCAGCCGAAGGATGTCGACGGCCAGCTCAACTATGGCGGCGGCCTCAAATTCCTGTGGGAACCAACCGACGGTGTCAGCATCTTTCTGTCGGGCGATTATTCGGAGGTCGGCCGCTTCTGCTGCTCGATGGTGTGGACGAAGGTGGCGGCGGGCTATGCGCCTGCGGTCAGCCTGGCCCAATACGGCATTGTGGCATCCGACAGCAATCGCGAGGTGGCGATCAAGGGCCGCTCGGCAGGTTCGGCGCAGCGCGGCGGGGTGTCGATGGAGGTCAATTACGATATCGGTGATCATTCGCTGACATCGCTGACCGCTTGGCGCGGATCGACGCGCGAATCCTTTTACGACGGCGACAATACGACGATCAACTATGTCGATCGCAACGGCGGATCGAACAAGCTCGACCAGTTCAGCCAGGAATTGCGCCTGACCTCGCCCAGCGGCAAATTGATCGATTATGTCGCTGGCCTCTTCTATTTCGACCAGCAGGTCACAGGCTATATCGATCAGCAGGGGCTGCTCGAATGGATCGTTCCGGCATCGAACGGTAATGTTATCAGGCTTGTTCCCAGCGCGCCCCCGGGCGCCATCTTCGATGGTAATCTGACCAACCGCGTCCATTCGCGTAGTATCGCCGGCTTTGCGCAGGCCAATATCCACGCAACCGACCGGCTGAACTTCATCTTCGGCGGCCGCCTGACGTATGACGATCTGCGGCTGAACTACAGCCGCGGCACCGTCCCCGGCGCTTTGCCCATCCCCGGCGGGGTTACGCTGTCGCTGCGGCAACGGGTCGACAACACCAATTTCTCGTTCCGCGTCGGCGCGCAATATGATCTCACCGATGACGTCATGGCCTATGCGACCTATTCGCGCGGCTACAAGGGACCGGGCTTCAGCGGGCTCACCGTATCCAACGTCAACCAGGACCAGCGCGTCGCGCCTGAGATCCCGACCAATGTCGAACTGGGCATCCGTGCATCGCTGTTCGACCGCAAGTTGACGGTGAACGCAACGGCGTTCCGGATGCGCGTCCGCGATTTCCAGGCGCAGGTCGCCGATCTTTCGAGCGCCAGCTATGCGAACCGGATCACCAACGCCGGGTCCCTGAAGAGCAAGGGCGTCGAATTCAGCATCGTCGCGCGCCCGACGCCGGACCTGACGCTCAGCGGCGGCGGCGCCTATGTCGATGCGCGATATGGCCGGTTTGAAGGCGTGCAATGTTATTTCGGCCAACCCAAGGCGGCGCAGGGCGGTCCGTGCGTGGCACCGCCCGCTAACCCCAATTCGATCGACGGCTTTTTCGACGCCGCCGGAAACCGGCTCGCGGGGGCGCCGCGGTTCAGCTACAACCTCGTCGCCGACTATCAGCGCTCGGTCGGCCATGACCTGCGCGCGCAGTTTCAGGTCAATTTCAGTGGCCAGTCGGACGTCAACTATTCGGCCAATGGCGATCCGGGAACGATACAGAAGGCGTTCGGCTTGCTGGGCATGAACATCGGCATCGGGGCGGAGGACGGCCGCTGGCGCGTCGGTCTGTTCGCGATCAACCTGCTCGACGAGCTTTGGGCGGCGCAGAAGAATCCCAGCCCGGTCACGACGCTCAACCCCGGCGGGTATCTGCAATATCTCAGTCCCGACGCGGTCCGCACCGTCGGTCTCACGCTCGACTTCCGCATCTGATCTTCAAAAGGGGCAAAGGACATGAAACTGTACAGCGCGAACATGCCGGCGCCGAACCCGCGCCGGGTGCGGATCTTCGCAGCGGAAAAGGGCATCACCTTGCCCGAGGTCATGCTGAGCCTGCCCGCGCGCGATCATAAGTCGGCCGATCATCTCGGCCGCAATTCGCTGGGTCAGGTGCCGGTGCTCGAGCTCGACGACGGCACGACGATCAGCGAAACGATCGCGATCTGCCGCTATCTCGACGAACTGCATCCCGATCCGCCTCTGTTTGGCCGCAACGCGAAGGAAAGAGCGGTCGTCGACATGTGGACGCGCCGGATCGACATCCAGATCGGCGAGCCCACCAAGATGTTCTGGCGCCACGCGCATCCGGCGACCGCCGCGCTGATCGAACAGCATAATGTCTTCGGCGAATCCAACCGAGCGGTGCTGGCGCGCGCGATGCAGTGGCTCGATACCGAGTTGACGGATGGCCGCTCGTTCCTGACGGGCGACCGGTTCACGATAGCCGATATCGCCGCGGTGACGGTAATCGATTTCGCTAAGCTGATCGGGCTAGAGCCCGTCGCCGGAAACGAGGCAGTAGCGGCTTGGCACACACGCGTCTCCTCCCGGCCAAGCCTGTCGAGTTAACGTCGCTCTTACGGCCCCTATTTTGTTCGCCTTTCCGATCGTCGCTGGCCAGCCTTGCGACTCGACGATCGCCTTGATCGTCGCCGGATTCGCCGCATTGATCAGTTCCGCGTGCGCCGCGGTGGCGGAGAAAAGAGCGACGGCACCCAAGGCGAGGGCGGCGCGCGGCTTTACCCGAGGCTTCAAGCCGAAATCATTTCAAATCACGCGTGCGGTTGTGGCCGGTCTGAGACGGTCCGCTCATAGAAAATCAAAAAAGCGGTCTAGTTTGTGAGATTGCACCTGCGACCTCGGGATCGCTGGACGAATGCGGTCAAGGCCAATGCTGACACCTATCTCGCTTCGCGATGGACAAGTGAATGTGAGCTTGTCGCCGTGCAACCCTGTCCCGCATGGTCGCAGCCGGAACTTCGCCAGGCGCTGTCCATTAATTCTGCACATTCGATGCGCGTTACGGCGCGTTAAGTTTTACGGGATTATAGTTGACCGCATGAGAAGATCGGACTCCCCAACACCGATCGCGCACCGGTTTCGCTGGCGCATTTTCCCGGATCCCGCGACGCTGCCGCTGCCGGTCTACCGCGACTTCGTCGACATGCTCTTCACCATGCGATTGCCGATATTCGGGCTGGGCGCAGTCTTTGTTGGCATTTGCATCCTGATCGGCCGCGAGCTCGGTAGCCCTTTCCTGCTCGGTCTCGGAGGCCTTGGTGCCCTCACGACCTTTGCGCGCCTTTTGACGATCCGCGCCTTTCGCCGGGCTGGACCTGTCCTCGCTTTCAAACAGCTGCGAAGATGGGAAAGGCGCTACGCGATCGGCAACCTCACGTCGGCAGCGCTCCTCGCGCTCCTCAATGTCACCGCGATATCGACCCATAATCCGTTGCTGCATCTCATTACTGTCAGTCTTGTCTTTGGCTTCGGCGCCGGGATCGTCTCGCGAACGTCGGTCCGGCCTGGCATGTGCGTCGCCGCACTCCTGACGGCGACCGTGCCGACGGCGGTCGCGCTCGCGATGCACGCCGCCGAGCCAAACGCGATGTCGCTCCATCAGGAAATGTTTCTGATCGAGGCTTTCATCGTCGCGGCGATCATGGGGCTGAGCCTTCAGACCGTCGCCCATCTCTACCGATCGGCGGTCGAGCATCACACGGCCCGGCATGATATGGCCAAGCTCGCCCGGACCGACGCGCTCACCGGGCTCTCGAACCGGTTGCTACTACGCGAATTATTCCAGGATCGCGCCGCGAACGCCGTGCGTGCGAAGAGCCTTGTGGCCCTTCACTACCTCGACCTCGACGGGTTTAAGGCAATTAATGATCGATATGGTCACCCCGCCGGCGACATCTTGCTTGAGCAGGTGGCGCGGCGCCTCGAAGGCATGGTTCGAGCCGACGATGTCGTCGCACGCCTTGGCGGCGACGAGTTCATCGTCCTGCAGGCCGGCATAGCCGCGGAAACGGAAGCAGAATTGCTGGCGCGCCGGATTATCCGCGACATCAGCAAGCCCTATTTCGTGGAAGGTGTTTCCATGTCGATATCGGTCAGCGTGGGCATCGCCACGGCACCCAAGCTCGGCCTTGAACTCGAGCGTCTCCTCGCCTGCGCCGATGCCGCGCTCTACCGGGCCAAGGCAGGCGGTAAGGCTCGTGCCCTATTTTGTCTGGATGCGGATGCGATTGCGGCCGACATGGCGGCCTGAAACAGCGCATCAGCACCAAGGGCCAGTATGAAGCGGCCAATGGTCAACCGAACGCGGCCATGGAGCTTTCCTTCAAGCGACGAAAGCCAACAACGATGATTACAGCCTGTAAAAAACATCCAAGGACCCGCTTCTTTCACTCATGCTGAGCGGGTCGGCGGATCGGCGGTGGCCCGGTCGGTCGCCACCTGCGACCAGACCGGAAGGTTCTGGGTCCATTTTCGCAGCCAGACTGGTACGCGCTCGGCGCTGATCGCGCGACTGAAAAAATAGCCTTGCGCGATGTCGCAGCCGAGACTGCGAAGCTGGACGAGCTGATTGTCGTTTTCGACGCCCTCGGCAACCGTGACGATGTTCATGCGATGCGCGATGTCGATCACGCCATGAACGATTGCGAAATCGGCGCTGTCGGCACTGTCGAGTCTCGAGATGAACGATCTGTCGATCTTGAGCACATGGACCGGAAACAGCTGCAGGTGCGTCAGTGACGCATAGCCCGTGCCAAAGTCGTCGAGCGCAATCGACACGCCCTCCGCCACCAAGGTCCGAAGGGCGCGCTCGACGTTAAGCGCGAGATGATCGACGAACACGCTTTCGGTCACTTCCAGCTCGAGCAGCGTCGGCGAAATCCCCGCCCGCTGAAACTTTCCAAGGATACGATCCGCGAAGTCATCCCGCCGGAAATCGGAAAGCGAACCGTTGATCGCGATACGGCCAAATGCAACGCCCTTCTCGCTAAACGCCACAACATCGGAGAGCACGCGATCGATCATCCGGTCGGTCAGCTCGCTCGCGAGGAGGCTGTCATCGAACGCGGCCCGGATGCTGTCGGGGGGCTGAAGACCGCGCCGATGATGGTGCCAGCGCAGCAAAGCTTCGAAACCGATGACGTCGCCGCTGCGAAGGTCGACCTTCGCCTGATAGAAGGGGATGATGCGATCGTCGCGAAGAGCCTCGCGTGCCTCGCGCAGCATTGACTTGCGGCTCTCGGCGGACTCGCGCATTTCGGAGCGGAATTCGCGTACGACCCCGGCCCCCTCCGCCTTCGCCGAGTAAAGCGCGAGGTCTGCGCTCTTGAGTATCTCTTCGGCATCATCGCCGTCGGCCGGCCACACCGCGGCGCCTGCGCTAATGCTGACGGGCAAGACGCTCTCGTCGATGGTCAGCGTATCGGCCACGCCCTTGAGAATTGCATCGACAGCCGGAACGCGCGCGGAACCGGGAGCCAGCTCTGGCACGATTACCGCGAATTCATCGCCGCCAAGCCGGGCGACCGTCGCTTCGGCAGGAAGGTTCCCCTGCAGGCGCCGCGCTATGGTTCTGAGGAGCTCATCGCCCGCCGCGTGCCCCATGCTGTCGTTGAGGAGCTTGAAGCCATCGACGTCGATGACGATGACGCAGACGCACGACGATTTGGCGGACGCGGCCGTCAGCGCCTGTCCCAGCACTTCGGCGAAGAGCTTGCGGTTGGGCAGGCCGGTTAGCGGGTCGTGGTTTGCGGCCCAGCGCAGCTCCTCTTCCGCACGGCGCGCTGCGGTAACGTCGAGAAGCGCGCCGATCGAGCGCACGGCATGCCCTTCGTCGTCGCGCACCACATAGCCTCGCGAGAAGAGGTTGATGAAATGGCCCTGCGCGGCGCGGAACCGATATTCGTGACTCCAGCTGTCCTGGAGATTGCCTAGCACCCGGTCATACGTCGCTTCCACGCCGGGCAGATCATCTGGATGAACCCGCTCTTTCCACCAGCTGACTGCCGTGCCGTTCGACGCTTCCGGATAACCGAATACCTCTACCGCGCCGTTGCCCCACTCGATGCGGTCGGTGCGGTGCGACCAGTCCCAGATCACATCGTTTGTCGCGTGGGACGCCAGGCGGTAGCGCTCCTCACTCTCCCGCAATGCCAGTTCCGCGGTCACCTGATCGTG
>Ga0247823_10003171_pt1 | contig 13434 bp, 13 predicted proteins | sample 13C_PalmiticAcid_2_FD_192426 | JGI IMG/M metagenome (GOLD analysis project Ga0247823, IMG submission 192426) | Soil microbial communities from agricultural site in Penn Yan, New York, United States - 13C_PalmiticAcid_Day30 | ecosystem: Environmental > Terrestrial > Soil > Agricultural land...
GGCGCGAGCGCGCAATGCTTGATGAACGGCGCGACCCGGATGATGGCGTTGTGCCCCCAGTAATGCGATTCGCCGAGCTGCCAGAAGTGCAGGCCGGCGGTGTATAGCGGGCCGTAGACGCGAGTCGCGAATTGCTGCACGCGTGCATACAGGGTTTCGCGCCCGAACGCGTAAGGCGCGGTCTGGATGATGCCGGCATTGGGCGCACCTTCCATCATGCGCACCATCGTGGTCAGGCATTCGCCGCTCATCACGCTGTCGGCATCGAGCACGACCATGTAACGATACTGCGTGCCCCAGCGCCGGCAGAAATCGGCAACGTTTCCGGTCTTGCGCTTGACGCGGATCTTGCGCCAACGATAGAAGACGCGCCCGAAGGCGTTGAGTTCCTGGCAGAGCGTCCGCCACGCAGCCATCTCCGCAGTCCGGATATCGGGATCGCCACTGTCGCTGAGAATGAAGAAGTCGAACCGGTCGAGTTCGCCGGTGCGCGCTACGGAGGCATAGGTCGCGCGCAGGCCGGCGATCACGCGTGCCACATCTTCATTGGCGATGGGCATGATGATGGCGGTCCGCGCTTCTGGTGGAATTGGCGCCTCGCGGTTCGCCATGCGCGATACCAGGAAGCGGTCGCCGCGTAGCAGCAGGGTCCAGAAGCCCATTAGCGCCGTCCAGAAACCGGCTGACACCCAGGCAAAGAGGATCGCGAAGAAGGCCATCACGCCCATTTCCAGCGGCTTGGTACCACTGTAAGGCAAGACGACTGACATGCCGTAGGTGGCGTAGGCAGTTTGCAGGATGACGAGCAGCAACAGGATGTAGCGCCGCGTCTTGCCGGCAAGATTCCAGCGCCAGCGCGGTGCCGGTGCGTCGGAGTCGCGTTCTTCCACGGGGCGGCCCAGCAAGCGCTGCCACAGGCGTCGTGCGCTCGCGACCACGACATGCGCCGGCCACGCCTCTGGCACCATCGAGGTGCGATGGACCGGCGGCATGGCATTGAGACGGGTACGACCTTCAGCATCATGTTCGATGCCCGTGGGAGTCGGTGTATCGGTGGCGCCGTTGCGGTGACCCACGAGGCGCGCTTCTACCGAGGCATAGGCCGGCGGCATGCTGTCGCCAGGATAGCTGGTGCCGGCCAACTGCCGGTGCAGCGCTGCCATCGTCTCGGTTGTGTTCGCTTGCGGCTCGCGCGTGAGCGTGCGGTCGATGGCTTCCCGCTGTGCAGAGGGCAGGGCCAGCCGGTCCAGGTATGCGTCGACACGCGTGGCGGGCTGCGCCGGTATGTCACGCGGCGTCAACTCGGGGGAAGGATATAGCTCCACGTTTCTGAGATCGCGATGTTGCCGTTACGAAGGTAGCCACGCAGTTCGACCGGTTTATCCGCGTCGACGCGGCGGATACGGATGTTCATGCGTCCGCCGCCAGTGACCTCGTTGCGTTGATAGTAGCTGTTCAGGATCTGCACGTTCTGCTCGCCCGAGACGACCGGTTCGATGCGGGCCTTGTCGCCTAGCGATTTGAATACCGCGCCTTCGAAATCGACCACGAACAGCTCACTGTCATCGGGCTTGCCATGGCCCCAGCCGTGCCCGCGGCGCGTCTGCGTGACCCACGCCTGATTGGGCCGCGGCTCGTTGTCTCTCTGCCAGAGCATGCGGTATTCGAGATCGTATGGCTGCTTCGGCGCGGGTGGTGTGTCCGGAATCCATTGTGCGACGATGTTGTCGTTGGTCTCGTCCGGGGTTGGAATCTGCACCAGTTCCACCCGACCAGTACCCCATTTTCCCTTCGGCTGGATCCAGACGCCCGGGCGTGTTTCATAGCGCAGTGAGAGGTCTTCGTAGCTGGCAAAGCGGCGGTCGCGCTGCAACAGGCCGAAGCCCTGCGGATTGGTCAGGGCGAACGAAGTCACGAGCAGACGCTTCGGATTGACGAGCGGCCGCCAGATCCATTCGCCGGTGCCGGAATGGATCGACAGGCCATCCGAGTCATGGGCTTCGGGGCGGAAGTCCGGAACGGAGGGTGGCTGGTTCTCGCCGAAATAGAACATGCTCGTCAGCGGCGCAATGCCGAGCTTGCTCACATTGCTGCGCAGGAACAGGCGTGTCTTGACGTCTACGATGGTGTCGTCGCCGGGCCGGATGGTAAAGCGGTAGGCGCCGGTGGCACGTCGTGAATCAAGCAGGGCATACACCACGATCTCGCGTGCGGAGGCGGCTGGCCGTACCAGCCAGTATTCGACGAAGTGTGGGAACTCCTCACCCGAGCTCAGTGCGGTGTCGATCGCCAGGCCGCGTGCCGACTGGCCGTAGTGCTGGTTCTTGCCGAGTGCGCGGAAGTACGTGGCGCCTAGGAACGAAATGATTTCGTCTTTGTACTTCGGCGTATTGATCGGGAAATGAATGCGGAAACCGGCAAAGCCTAGGTCGCGCAGCTTGGATGGATCGACCTTGTTGTTGCCGTAGGTGAAGTCGGCTGGATTGAAGCGAATCTCACGTACACCTTGCGCGTTGACTTCATTGATCTTCACTGGGCGGTCGAAGAAATAGCCCTGATGGAAGAAAGCAACTTCGAATGGCAGCGTGTTGTTGCGCCATAAGAATTTTTCTGGACGGTAGCGGATGTCGCGGTAAGCATCGAAGCTCAGGTTCTGCAGTTCGCGCGGCAGATTCTTGGCGGGCGCTTCATAGTTGCGTTGCGCGAGCGCCTTGGCCTTGGCTGCGACATCGTTGAAATCGAAGGCATGCGCGGCGGACGCACTGCACAGGGCCAGCACCGTGCCAAGCAGGCCAGCGACGGACGAGCGTGCAACCTGCTCGAGGCGGGTTGCGGAAAACATACGGAAGAGAAACAGCGGCCAATGAGTCACGATGGGGTCGCAATCGAGGTCATGGGGATCCTCCCGGATGCACAGCGGAGATACGGACCGGTGCGCGGGATGGGAGGATGGCGGGAGCAGGGCCGCAGGATGCTTTGCGCTGCAAGGCATCTTGATTGTAGAACGCTATCACCGGCATGCCGGCTGGCCACAATCAGGGCGGCAGACGTCCTGATTATCGTGAAGTAATGGTGCCGCGTGAATCACTTTTTCGTTTTGTTACTTTTGGAGCGCTGTCCGGGTCACGCTTGGAACCGAGCGGGCTCCGGGCTATAGTGGAGCAAAGGATAGAAACGATTATGCGCACGCCAGTGCACCGACGCGCATGCAATTCACATGCAACGGTTGGCCTGTAGCGAACTCAGCAAGGAGACGTCATGCAGCTCAAGATGCCGAATGCCCCCCACCGCTGGGGAGATGCGAACCAGCCTGACCCTCATGCCTCGATGGCGCACACTGAAGGCAGTGGCGAGGACACAGTCGAAACATGCAAAATGACGGCTGCGTCCGCTGTAATTGCCGTGGTGCTGGTGCTCGGCGCCATCCTCGCGGTGGGTTATGTGATGCCGTTGATATTCTCGTAAGCAAGCACGACAGTTCGATTCCGGAGTGGCGGAACGCTTGTCGGTGGACACACTCCAACTGCGTTGATACCGCTTTTTCCGGATCCTCATGAAATCGTCTTGTCCTGCCCGCGGCCTCGTGGCTGCCTTCGCGCTCTCCAGCGTGCTCTTCCCTGCTACCGCATCTGCGGTCACTATTTCCGAGACATTGAGCACGTTGGCGCTTGGGGCGCCATTCCCGCGCTTGCCGCTATGTGCCGATGTCCGTACCCCGGATGGCGAGCGTTACACAGCCCTGTGCGCCGAGTCAGCACGCTCTGATCATTCGTTGATGATGATCGGCTTCCCGGAGAAATTGCGGCCGGACATCATGGACGGCAACCGGGCTGTGGCTGTTGTCGACGGCGCAAGTCTGGTGGGCCTGGTGGTGCCGACCCAAGGTGCCAAGTCGGATGCCAAGGTCCTGGCCGCATTGACGAAGGCGTTTGGCAAACCTATGCGTGTCGAACGGGAACAGGTCGCGGGAGTTGGCGGTCGGATGGTGTCGGCCACCCATGCCGGCTGGGTACGTCCGCCGATGACCGTAGAAATGTATGCGATTCCTGATCAACCGGATACCGGTACGGTCGAATTGCTGACGGACGCTGCGCGTCCGTTAATGGGTGCGCCGTCGAATGCGTCTCCCGCCTCCGATGCAGGCAGCGCTCCTCGCGGTGCAGCCAGTGTACCGGCTGCCAAGCCCCGCCAGGGCTGGTGATCCGCGTGCAGTGTTGCGACTGGTTACACGGATTACACCGGCTTGACCCAGCAATCACGCGCAGCGCGCTATAACGACCTTACGAACTTGGGCAACACGATCTGGCACGGCTTCGTGATTGCACTTCCACTACAGATTTCGTAAGGACTCGCCATGAAAGCATTGCTGATCGCCGCTGCTGCGGCTGTACTGGGAGGCTGCGCTGTCTACCCTGCTGACCCGTACTATGGTTACGGCGAGCCGGCGGTCGTGGCGCCTGCACCCATCTATGTTGCGCCATCCGTGTATGTCGGTCCGCGCTATTACCATGGCGGCGGATATCGCGGCGGATATCGCGGACATCGTGGTCATCGCCACTGGCGCTGAGGCGGCCGCGAAACGCAAGTAGTATGCGCGCGGTCAGTCCTGTGAAGGCACCGACGCCTTGCGCAGCGGTTGGGCGGGCGCATCAGTCTTTGGCTCGGCCCGTAGCCCGGGCCAACTCGGCGCGAGATTCTGGGCGAGGCCCAGTGTATCGATGACGCGGCCGACGGTATGGTTGACGATATCGGCGATGCTCTCCGGCTTCTGATAAAACCCGGGAACCGGCGGAAAGACGATCGCCCCCATTTCCGTGACCGACGTCATATTGCGCAGATGAGCGAGATTAAATGGTGTCTCGCGCACCATCATGACCAGACGACGACGTTCTTTCAGGCAGACATCGGCCGCGCGCGTGATGAGGTTGTCAGAGAGACCATGGGCTACCGCGGCCAAGGTCCGCATCGAGCACGGGGCGATCACCATGCCGTGCGTGGCGAAGGACCCGCTGGCAATCGTCGCCCCGATATCGCGCGGGTTATGCACGACATCGGCGAGCGCCTCCACGTCAGCCCGGTCGCGGTCCAGCTCGTGCTGCAGGTTCATGACGCCCGCTGGGGAGATCAGCAGATGCGTCTCGACCGCGGCGTAGTCGCGCAGTACTTCCAGTAACCGGACGCCATAAATAGCCCCAGTGGCGCCCGTGATGGCAACGACGATGCGCTGCGCGGGCACGATCAGCCTTTCAGCAGCGTTTGCAGTTCACCACTCTGGTACATCTCCATCATGATGTCGGAGCCGCCGACGAATTCGCCGTTGACATACAACTGAGGAATTGTGGGCCAGTTCGAGAATGCCTTGATGCCCTGGCGGATGCCTTCGTCTTCCAGGACGTTGACGGTCGTAGGCTGCTCGACGCCGCACGCCTTCAGGATCTGGATGGCACGGCCGGAAAAGCCGCACATCGGAAACTGCGCCGTACCTTTCATGAAAAGTACGACTGGGCTGCCACTGACGATTTGTTGAATATGCTGTTGGACGTCGCTCATGAAACTCTCGCAAAAATTCGGGGGGTTGAATGAATAGGATTCTAGCGGAATTGGCGGGTTCCTGATTCCTCCCGAAACCGGATACCCGCTACTTGCTGATGGGGGCTCGTGGGGAGCCCGACTGTGAACTCAGCTTGTTACGCTGGAGATCGCATTTTCCGGCCAGTACCCGCCCGTACAGCGTTCCTGTCTGGCCAGATCCCGACGCGTGGTCACGTCCGCGAACCCGGCGGCATGAAAGAGGTCTCGCACGGCTTCTCCCTGATCGTATCCATGTTCCACCAGAAGCCATCCCCCGGGCGCTAGGCGAGTCGGGGCGCCACTGACGATGCTGCGCAAGGCGCTCAGCCCGCAGGCATGATCCGTAAGCGCACCGGGCGGTTCGAAGCGTAGATCCCCCTGGTGCAGATGGGTGTCATCCGCCGAGATGTAGGGCGGATTGCTGACGATGAGTTGATAACGTGGCTCTGGCGCGATGGCCGCGTACCAGTCGGAGGTTGTAAAGGTCGTGTTATCTGCGCCCAGATCGGCTGCATTCTGCCGGGCTACGGCGAGCGCAGCTGCCGATACATCGGTGGCCAGCACATGCGCATCCGGCCGTTCGAGGGCTACGGTGATAGCAATGATACCGCTGCCGGTCCCCAGTTCCAGAACAGCGGGCGTTTCCTCATCGCGCAGGACGTCCAGCGACCATTCGACCAGGGTTTCCGTATCCGGTCGCGGGATCAGCACCGCCGGGTTCACCGTAAACATTCGGCCAAAGAACTCACGTTCGCCCAGCAGGTAGGCCATCGGCTCGCCATGTTGCCGGCGTGCCACGAGTTGCAGGAAAGCGGCGCGGACAGCCGGGGATGGAATCGTCTGGTCCTGCGTGATCAGTGCAGTACGGCTCAGTCCGGTGCAGGATGTGAGCAACATACGCGCTTCCAGGGCCGGGAGTCCAGTCGTCGTCGCATAGTGCAGCAGCGTGCTGATGGTGCACGTGTCGTCGAGCAAAGGCGGCATGGTGGACGGACCAGGGATAGCGGGCATGGTGGGATGGCAAGAGGATTCAATGCGAACCATACAGACCGGGCTGCCGGCTTGGCAAGCCTGTAAACGAAACACCCCGCCGGGGAAGCCGGCGGGGTGTGCAGACCGTTAGGTGGTCCGAAGTGCTTACTTCTTGACGGCATCCTTGGTTGCATCGGCGCCAGCGGCCACGGCATCCTTGGCGCTCTGCATGGCGCTGTCAGCAGCAGCCTTGGCATCCGATGCCGCTTCCGACGTGGCTGCCACGGCATCGCTCGCTGCAGCCTTGGCTGCGTCGGCTGCCGACTTGGCCGCGTCGGCAGCGTTGTCTGCTGCGGCCTTGGCCGAATCTGCCGCCTGCTGCATTGCTGCGTCGGCGCTTGAAGGAGCCTCTTCCTTCTTGCCGCATGCCACGAGTACACCTGCCATCATCAACAACGCCAGCACTTTTTTCATGATTCCGTCCTCATTTGGTTTTAATCTGAGTCGAGCTGATCCATTGGAGTGGCTTGGACCAGACAAACGGATTATAGGCTTTAGCCCTCGTCTGTCATCGGATTCGTTGCAAAACCTTACAAACGATGAGCTGATTTGTCGGGAAAAGGCTGCACTTAGACAAGTGTTCGCGATTTGCGCCCAACCTCAGGGATTTTCGTGATCGCTCAAGGCTGCTAGCAGGTCCGCCTGATGTTCTGCTGCCAGTGCGCTGAAGAGTTCGTCCAGATCGCCGTCCATGATGGCGTCGATCTTGTAGAGCGTCAGGTTGATGCGATGATCGGTGACGCGGCCCTGCGGAAAATTGTAGGTTCGGATACGGTCGCTGCGATCGCCGCTGCCGATCAGGTTGCGGCGGGCATCTGCCTCCTTGCTCTGGGCTTCACGGGTTTGCCGGTCCTTGATGCGGGCGGCCAGTACTTTCATGGCCTTGTCCTTGTTGCGATGCTGGCTGCGATCGTCCTGGCATTCCACCACGATGCCGGTCGGCAGGTGGGTGATGCGGACTGCCGAGTCGGTCTTGTTGATGTGCTGACCACCCGCGCCGGAAGCGCGGAACGTATCGATCCGCAGGTCGGCGGCCTTGATTTCGACATCCGCGAGCTCGTCGGCTTCCGGCAGCACAGCGACGGTGCAGGCAGAGGTGTGGATCCGCCCCTGGGTTTCGGTAACCGGCACCCGCTGCACGCGATGTCCGCCAGACTCGAACTTGAGACGTGAAAAAGCCCCCTGGCCGGCAATGCGCACAATGATCTCGCGGTAGCCGCCCAGTTCCGAGGGCGATTCGCTCATGACTTCGACCTGCCAGCGCTGCCGCTCCGCATAGCGCGTGTACATGCGCAGCAGATCGCCGGCAAACAAGGCGCTTTCATCGCCGCCGGTACCCGCGCGGATTTCCAGGTACAGGTTGCGTTCGTCGTTGGGGTCGCGCGGCAGCAACAGCCGTTGCAGTTCCTGCCCCAGCGCCGCCTGTTGGCTTTCGGCAGCGTCGATTTCCTCTTCTGCGAAGGCCTTCATGTCCGGATCGCCGAGCAGGTCCCGGGCGGTTTCGATATCGCTTTGCGTCTGCTGGTACAGGCGGTATTGCTCCACCACGGGTTCCAGTTCCGCCCGTTCCTGCGTCAGCTTGCGGTACTGGTTCATGTCAGCCGTCGATTGCTCGCTGGCGAGCAGTGCATCGAGTTCGGTCAGGCGCTCGGCCAATTGGTCGAGCTTGGCAAGCATGCTGGGTTTCATGGGGCGGCAGTGGTAAAAGCGGAGCAGGAAAGGGGGAGGAGTGCCGCCGTTCTGCGGCCTCGCGTTGGCACCCGGGCGGCCCCCGGGCAGGCCAGGATGCCGGGCGCTAGCGTTCCGAGTGTGAGCTGTGCCGGAACAGTTCCGGGGCCAGCCGCATCAGCGCCTCGCGGTCCTCGCCGCTGAGGTGATTGAGAGCATGCACGGGGCCATGCAGGAATTTCTTGGTCAGTGCGACCGACAGGGCTTCCAGCACGGCTTCGGGCGAATCGCCGCGCAACAGCATGCGCTGCGCCTTATCGAGTTCCGCCTGCCGCAGCAGATCAGCCGAACTGTGCAGATCGCGGATCACCGGCACCACGCTGCGCGTCTGCAGCCAGTGCATGAAGTTCTGGACGCGCGTCTCGATGATCGCCTCGGCCTGGGCCACGGCCGCCTGCCGCAGGGCGTTGCCCTCCTGCACCACGGCGGCAAGGTCATCCACCGTGTACAAGAACACGTCGTCGAGCCGGGCGATTTCCGGCTCGATATCGCGCGGCACGGCCAGGTCCACCATGAACATCGGTTGATGCCGGCGGCGTTTCAGGGCGCTCTCGATGGCCCCTAGGCCGATGATGGGCAGGGAGCTCGCCGTGCAAGAAATGACGATGTCAAATTCATGCAGCCGGGCAGCCATGTCGGTCAGCCGGATGGCGCGGCTCGTCAATCCTTGTGCAGAAAGTTGTTCTGCGAGACGCTCGCCACGCTCTACCGTGCGGTTGGCGACGACGATTTCCAGCGGTTTCTGTGCGGCAAAGTGTGTGGCGCACAGCTCGATCATCTCGCCTGCGCCGATGAACAGCACGCGCTGCGTGGCAATGCTCTCAAAGATGCGCTGCGCCAGCCGGACGGCAGCGGCCGCCATCGATACCGAATGCGCGCCGATTTCAGTTTGTCCGCGCACTTCCTTGGCGACGGCAAAGGTGCGCTGGAACAACTGGTTGAGATAGGTGCCCAGCGCGCCTGCTTCGTCGGCGGTGCGCACGGCATCTTTCAACTGGCCGAGGATCTGCGTTTCGCCCAGCACCATCGAATCGAGGCCGCTGGCGACGCGGAAGGCGTGGCGAACCGCTTCGGATTGTGGCAGCGCGTACATGTGCGGGGCGAGATCGCCGGCGGGGACGCGGTGATAGTGCGCCAGCCAGTGAATGGCCTGCTCGTAGGTGGACGGTCCGTCCTGCGCCGCGTTGGGGGCGCTACTGGTAGCGCAATAGATCTCGGTCCGGTTACAGGTCGAGAGAATGGCCGCTTCGGCATTGCCGGGCTTCACCAGCTTTTCGCGCAGCATGCCAAGAGCCGGCTTGATCTGCTCGAGCGGAAACGCCACCTTCTCGCGAAGCGCGAGCGGTGCGGTGGTGTGGTTGATTCCGATCGTCAGCAGCTGCATATATGAGGGTAATAAAGGCCGGCGTCTTGGCGCGGCGGCCTCCCTCATTATATCGCTTTGTCGCCTTTCACCGCGAACCGCCTGGTGCGGGGCTGGCGCCAGCCGTGGGGCGTCGATCGTCGGCTGTGTCTCTCAGGTATGGCGTCAGGACGCCAAGGCGACCGGCGTCGGCTGGGTCGTGGCGCAGGGTGCACTGTCCACGAGCTCGAGCCGGTAGCCGTAGCTGTACACCGGGAACAGGCGGAAACCGTTGTCCGGCCGCAATTCCAGCTTGGTCCGGATGCGCGAGATATGCGTGTCCATGGTGCGCGACGGGATGTCGTGGTCGCGTCCCCAGATGATCTCGTGCAGGTAGGAGCGCGACAGCGGGCGCGAGATGTTGCGAAACAAGATCAGCGCGAGCTCGAATTCCTTCTGGGTGAGGCTGACGGTATCGCCGCGGAACGTCACGCTGTTGCGGCGGGCATCGAAGGTATAGCCGGCCAGCACCTCCGGTACCAATGCGGCTGGCTTGGTAGCTGGATAAGCCCGCCGCGCCAGTGCTTCGACGCGCGCGATCAGCTCCGCCTGCCGCAGCGGCTTGACCATGTAATCGTCCGCCCCATAGCCCAGCGCCTCGACGATGTCACTTTCTGTCGCCCGGCTGGTCATGAAGACTACCGGCAGGGTAGGTGAGACATTCTGCCGGACCCAGCGCAGCACGCTGAGGCCATCGACATCGGGCAACCCCCAGTCGAGGAACAGCAGGTCATAGGTCTCGCGCCGAATACGCTGCATCAACTCGCGCCCCCGTGAAAAGCAGAAGCAGCTGTGCCCCTGGCGGGCCAGGAGCTGGCTGACAAACTGCGCCTGTGAAAACTCATCTTCCAGAATTGCGATGCGCATACGTCGATCCTAGCGAATGAAGTTGAGGTCCGTCGCATTATATCGGTGCGATTAATCGCGGCAAGGGAAATGGATAATCGAAATGAAAAATCGTTGAAAATACGTTTAATACATTTTTTTGAGGTTTTTCTATTTACATATTCAGGTTTTGATAAGTATGAAATCTCATTGCTGAGCATGGTGTTGCGCTTGTTTGCGGGAGTGCACTTATGGTGGAGATAATCGAGGAAAGATCGAGCTGTGCAGTGTAAGAAAGGACTTGGCGCTGTGCGCTAATTTGATATCCTCTGCATCGCCATGCAGAAAGAAAATGTCCGATTGGACAAGGCGAATGTAAAACTCAAGATCAGGCCGCTGTGCCGTGGAGGGGAAGAATGGGGTGGCTTGGGACAGTATTTGTCGGAATGGTGGTCGGCCTAGCTGGTCGTGCGACGCACCCCGCGAGAACCGCAATCGGCTGGGGCATGGCCGCGTTGCTGGGTGGCGGTGCCGCCTTGCTGGCCAAGTACGTGGGCCAGGCAGTGGGGCTATATGCCGAAGGCGAAATGGCCGGGTGGCTTGCGGCCATTGTCGCCCCGGCCTTGACGGTGCTGGTCTATGGCATGTTTGGCGGACGCCGTCGGTAGTGAGTCCCGCGGACAGGGCTTGGATTCGGGGGGCGTTTGACCAGCCGTGCGAGCGGCCTCAGTCCCATTCCGGAGCGAGTCCGGGCGGGTTGACCTCACGGCCATTGCGTTCCAGGGCATTGATCCGTTCCATTTCGGCTGGCGTGAGGCGCAATCGCTGCGCCAGCAGGTTGCTCGCCAGATTGTCGCGTCGGGTCGAGGACGGAATGACCGCATAACCCTGTTGGAGCGCCCACGCCAGCGCGATCTGGGCCGGCGTGGCTTGCCGCTGCGCGGCGATTTCCACGAGAACCGGGTCATTCAGCACCTTGCCGTAGGCCAGGGTCATATACGACGTGACCTGGATATTCTCGGCCGCCAGATACGCGACCAGCTTCCGGTTCTGCAGGTAAGGGCTGAGTTCGACCTGGTTGGTGGCGATGACCCCGGGGCCGACCGCTGCGATAGCCTGCCGGGTCAGCTCGATATTGAAGTTCGAAATACCGATGCGGCGGGTCAGTCCCTCGTCCCGCGTCGCGGCGAGCGCCTGCATGTAGTCGGTCAGCGGAACCCCATGGGCGAGCGCTGGCCAGTGGATCAGCGTCAAGTCGACGTAATCGGTGCGTAGCCGTGTCAGGCTGTCTCGCAGGCTGTGTGCCAGCTTGTCCGGATGATAGTGATCGACCCAGATCTTGGTCGTAAGGTGCAGTGAGTCGCGGGCCGTGCCGGCCTCTGCGATGGCCTGGCCGATCTCGGCCTCATTGCCATAGATCTGTGCGGTGTCGATGGCGCGGTAGCCCAGATCCAGGGCGGCGTGCACGGAATCGATGACGGCCTGCCCCTGGAGGCGGAAGGTGCCGAGGCCAAAGGCCGGCACGGTGTGTTTGGTTGAAAAATTCATCGTTGGTACTCGATCATGTAGATTGAACAAGAAAATGGCATGCGGGCAAGGTGGCGGCCTCGAGGTGATGGATCGCACCGCTTCCCGCCACTGCGACATCCCTGATATGCCTATGCGCAGGCCGCCGGGGCCTGGCGGCGCTGCCGCATGGACTGGAGCAGGACCAGCGCCAGTCCAGACGCGGCGATCAGCGCACCGACCACCGGTACCGCGCCGTAACCCAGGCCCGCCGACAGCGCCGCCCCGCCGGCTGCCGCGCCGAGGGCGTTCCCCAGGTTGAAGGCACCGACATTGACCGACGATGCCAGGCCAGGCGCTTCCGCCGCGGCACGCATCACCTGCATCTGCAGCGGCGGAACGATGGCAAAGGTGCCGATGCCCCAGAGCAGCAGTCCCGCCGCGGCACCGGTGTGCGTGGTCGCCAGGAACGGAAATGCCAGCATCACGACCATCAGCAGCGCCAGAAAGCCGATCAGCGTGCCTTCCAGCGAGCGGTCCGCGAGCCGGCCGCCGGCCGCGTTGCCGATCGAGAAGCCGATGCCGATCAATACCAGCATGGCTGTGATGAAGGCCGGCGAAGCGCCCGTCAGTGTCGTCAGCGTCGGGGTGATGTAGGTGTACAGCGTGAACATCGCCCCGGACCCCAGCACCGTTGCGGCCATGGCAGCGAGCACCACGGGCCGTGTCAGCACCGCCAGCTCGCGTCGCACGTCCGGCATGCGGCCGGCCGCACCGCGCGGAATGGCTGCCCAGAGGCCAAGCATGGCGACCAGTCCGAGGCCCGCCGTGGCGGCGAACGACATGCGCCAGCCGATGATCTGCCCCAGCCAGGTCGCCGCCGGTACGCCGGTCACATTTGCCAGTGTCAGCCCCATGAACATCGTTGCCACGGCACTCGCCTGCCGCTCGCGCGGCACTAGGCTGGCGGCGACCAGCGAACCGAGGCCGAAGAATGCGCCATGATTCAGGCTTGTCACCAACCGCGCCAGCAGCAGGGTGGTGTAGCTGGGTGCCAGCGCGGACAGCAGGTTGCCGGCCACGAAGATGCTCATCAGGGCGATCAGCGCCGTGCGGCGCGGCCACCGCGCGAGCACGAGCGTCATCAGTGGGGCACCGATCATCACGCCGAGGGCGTAGGCGCTGATCAGCATGCCGGCGCTGGGAATCGACACGTTGACACCTTCGGCGATCGACGGCAGCAAGCCCATCGGCGCGAATTCCGTGGTGCCGATGCCAAATGCGCCGATGGCCAGTGCCAGGAGCGGGAAGGTCGCCTTGCCGGACGGCGCATCGGGCGCCCGGGACGGAGGGGAGGTGGGAGTCATGGG
>Ga0247823_10003172_pt1 | contig 13433 bp, 16 predicted proteins | sample 13C_PalmiticAcid_2_FD_192426 | JGI IMG/M metagenome (GOLD analysis project Ga0247823, IMG submission 192426) | Soil microbial communities from agricultural site in Penn Yan, New York, United States - 13C_PalmiticAcid_Day30 | ecosystem: Environmental > Terrestrial > Soil > Agricultural land...
GGGAACACCGCCCCGAGGTCACCTTGGTCGAACGGGACCGGTGGCATGGCTTCAGAGTATGGCGGGCTCCGGGTTGCCGACGGCCTGGATGGCGCGGCGGACCGGGACGAAGTACATCAGGATCAGGCCGACGAAGAAGAAGATGACCAGCGAGATGATCGCGTACCGGTAGGACCCGGTGGCCCCGGCCATGAACGCGAACAGCAGCGGGCCCAGCCACGACGTGGCGCGCTCGCCGATCTCGTAGACGGCGAAGTACTGGGCTTCCTTGCCCGGGGGCACCATCTGACTGAACAGCGACCGCGACAGCGCGTTGGTGCCGCCCAGCACCAGGCCGATGCCACCGGCGACCAGGTAGAACTGCAGCGCCTGGCCGGCCTGCACGAAGTAGGCGCCGCCGACGACCAGCACCCACATCGCGAGGCTGATCATGATGGTCTTCTTCGCGCCGATGCGCTTGGCGACCATGCCGTGCAGCACGCCGCCGAAGAACGCGACGAACTGGACGATCAGGATGGTCGTGATCAGCACGTCGGAGGAGAACTTCAGTTCCTCGCTGCCGTACTGGGCCGAGACGTTGGCGACGGTGGCGATGCCGTCGGTGTAGATCAGGTAGGTGCCGAGGAAGGCCAGGGTCAGCGGGAAGGACCGGGCGTGGCGCAGGGTCGCGCCGAGTTCGCGGAAGCCCGCGGTGATGACCGAGCCCTCGACGAGCCCTTCCTTGTTCGGGTTGTGCCCGCGCAGCCTGCGCAGCGGGATGAGGGTGAACAGCGCCCACCAGATCCCGGAGATGACGAACGCGATCTGCGCGGCGTTGCCCTCGGTGATGCCCAGGCTCTCGTGGGACAGCACGATCGCCAGCTGAATGGCCAGCGCGGTTCCGCTGCCCAGGTAGCCGAAGGCCCAGCCGCGGGTGGACAGCCCGTCGCGTTCGTCGGCCGTGGCGATCTCGGGGATGTAGGAGTAGTAGATGACCACCGACGTGCCGTAGCCGATGTTGCCCAGGATGAACAGCACCACGCCCAGCTGCCAGTTGGTGCCGCTGACCAGTGCCATCGCGATCGTGGCCGCCGAGCCGCCGAAGGCGAAGAAGGCCAGCATCGGCTTCTTGTTGGCCGAGCGGTCGGCGATGGCGCCCATCAGGGGCACGATCAGCACCTGGATGATCGTGGCGAACGACAGCAGGTAGCCCCACAGCGAGCCCGCGGCGAAGTCGAGCCCGAACAGGCTGACGTCGCAGTCCTTGAGCTTGTCGGTCTTGCCCGCGGCGTCGGCCGGGCAGGGGTTGGACCCGTTGCGGCCGGTGTCGGCGATCGCCGCGCTCGCGGCGACCGACGTCAGGTACAGCGAGCCGAAGACGGTGGTCACCGACGTGGGGAACACCGAGTTCGCCCAGTCGTACCAGCACCAGCCGCGCTGTTCGCGCTTGCGCGCGGACTCGTCCGCCGTCGCGGTGTTGTCGTCCACGATGCTCAAGGCCCGCCTCCGCCGTCCACTCCAGACCGCACCCTGCTCGCCCGGTCTGGCGGAGAGTACTGGCCTGGCCACCGGATCAGGGGCGGCAGGCACCGTCGAGTCCAAACATTGATCCAGTCAGTCACCGCGGAGATCATCTGTCCCCCGATCGGCGTGTCGCGGACCCACCCGCGCGGGTGACGTGTGATGCTGATGTGTTGGCTGTTGCGGTTGTGGCGGATGGGATTCGGGCTTACCGTCCTCTGTCATGGCTGGTAAGAGCGTTCTCAGAGGCATTTCGCGGCTGGTCCTGCTCGTGCTCACGATCGGTACCGCCGCCGCGCTCGCCGGGGGATCGGCCGTCGCCGACCCGCCCGCGGGGGACTGGGGCAGGCTGCGGATGTGTGAGTCCAGCGGCCGCTACACGGTCAACACCGGCACCGGCTATTACGGCGCCTACCAGTTCGACCTGCCGACGTGGCGCAGTGTCGGCGGCGCAGGCTACCCGCACCAGGCGGGCAAGGCCGAGCAGGACTACCGGGCGCTGTATCTGTACCGGATGCGTGGTTGGCAGCCGTGGGAGTGCGCGGGCATGGTCGGACTCGTCCCCGACCGCGACGCCCGCAGCAAGCGGATCCCCACCTACGCCGAGTCCGCCTACATCGGCGGCGGCTCGTCGGCCCCACCCGCCACGAACGTGGCGCCCGCGTGGCCGGGCAAGGTCTACGTCTACGGCGACTGCGATCCGTCGCTGCGGGCATGGCAGCTGCGGATGAACGCCTACGGCTACGACTTCCAGGGCACCGGCTGCTACTACGCCGAGACCCAGCGCGCGGTGTTGGAACTGCAGCGGGCCAACGGCATCACCGACTCGGGCAAGCTCGGCCCGAAGACCTGGCGCGCGGCCTGGGAGGGCGTGGCTCCCCGGCGTTGATTTCCCCGGATGGCACCTGGTGGAACCACCGGACTGGACATGTGACCATTTGGTCACCTATTCTGGTGGCGTGAACGACGACCGGGTCTTCAAGGCATTGGCCGACCCGACCCGTCGCCTGCTGCTCGACCGGTTGTTCGCCCGCGACGGGCAGACGCTGGGGGAGTTGGAGGCCGATCAGGAGATGACGCGCTTCGGCGTCATGAAGCACCTGAAGGTCCTCGAGGAGGCGGGCCTGGTCGTCACACGCCGTTCCGGGCGGGAGAAGCTGCACTTCCTCAACCCGGTGCCCATCCGACTGATCCACGACCGGTGGATCGACAAGTACACCGACGAGCGGCACGTCAGCGCCCTTGTCGAGCTCAAAAGGCAACTGGAGGATGAGACATGAGCACCCAGACCACGCAGGTCTACAAGATCTACATCAAGGCCACCCCGGAGGCGATCTGGGACGCGATCACCAAGCCAGAGTGGACCGAGCGCTACGGCTACACCGGCATGATCGACGTCGACCTCAAGCCCGGCGGCTCGCTGGTCATCCGCTCCTCCGAGGAGATGCGCCGCTCGGCGGAGGCCAACGGCTACGGCGTCCCCGAGCTGATCATCGACGGCGAGGTGCTGGAGGCCGACGCGCCGCGCAAGCTGGTCACGACGTGGCGGATGCTGATGGACCCGACCATGGCCGAGGAGGGTTTCACCACCCTCACCCACGAGATCGCCGAGCTGCAGGGCGGCTACTGCTCACTCACCCTGATCCACGACCTGACCGGCGCGCCCGGTCTGGCCGCGATGGTCGCCGGTGGCGAGGCCGACCCGAACCAGGGTGGTGGCGGGTGGCCGTGGGTCCTCAGCGACCTCAAGTCGCTGCTGGAGACCGGCAAGGCGCTGGCGGGCTGATCCTCTGGCCAAGGTGCCCGTGGATCTGGGGGCCGCCGGGTCTGGGTGGCCCCCGGGCCCACCCAGACCCGGGGTCAGCCCAGCTTCGCGCGCAGCGCGGCCAGCTGGTCATGGTCGAGCTCGATACCGAAGCCCGGCAGGATCTCGCCGAGCTGGTCGAGCCCGAACGGCGTGGCGGTGGTACGGCCGTCGGAGTGCACGACCGTCAGCTCCTCGCCGATGAGGCGCCTGCTGATGCCCGGTTCCAGCTGCTTGACGATCAGCTTCCCGGGGAACGGCGAGCGCGCGCCGGTGGCGGCGTAGTGGTTGCCCATCTCGAAGTCGACGGGCTGCAGAGGGAGGTCGTCGAACTCGTGGTCAGGCTCCCACTCGCCGTCGTCGCCGCGCGTCCACAGCGTCCACCCCAGCTCGGTGGGCGTGAGCGTGCGCGGCCACCCGGCCTGGTCGACCTCGACGCCGTCGACCAGCGGCATCGGCTGCCACATCTGCGCGCCCCAGCCGACGTCGACCAGGTATTCGGTGACGCCCGCTGTGTCGTTGAAGGTGGCCACCAGCATCATGTGCGTGCGCGGACCGCCGCGGTGCGGTGAGACGCGGGCGATCCGGCGCCGGATGGTGAACCCGAGCTGTTCGGCCGCGGCGGCGAACAGCGTCGCGTGTTCGAAGCAGTAGCCGCCCCGCCGCTGCCCGACCATCTTCTCCGCCACCGCCTTGACGGTGATGTCGGGCGTGCCCTCGAGCAGGACGGTGACGTTCTCGAACGGGATGGCCCGCACGTGGGCGCTGTGCAGCGTGCGCAGCGCCTGCGGTGTCGGGTCCACCCTGGGGTGGTCGATGCGTAAGAGGTAGCTGTCGAGGTCGAGGTCCTCGACACCCCAGTCCGGCGTGGGGGTTGTGGTCATGCCCTTATGGCATCACCTCCACCGCGGTGGAGGTCAAGAGACTTTCGGCGCCACCGCCCGACCCGCGATCGCGATGAGCGCGCGGCGCGGGGTGAACCGGGTCAGACCGGCGAGCGCGGCGTTGGCCGGGCCGTCGATGACACTCGGCGCGCCCCGCCGCAGCCCGCGCAGCGTGGTCGCGACGACCTGGGCGGTGCCGCGCCGCCGGCCGACGGCGGCGGCGTCGGTGCCGACGACATCGAAGAACGGGGTCTCCGTCGCGCCGGGACACACGGCGAGCACCCGCACCCCGGCGGGCTTGGCCTCGGCCCACAGCGCCTCGCTGAACGACAGCACGAACGCCTTGGTCGCGGCGTAGACGGCCATGTGCGGCACCGGCTGGAACGCCGCGGTGCTGGCCACGTTGACCACCGTGCCGCGCCCGCGTCCGATCATCGCGGGCAGGAACCGGCGGGTCAGGTCGACCACGGCGGCGCAGTTGAGCCGGACCTGCTCGACGAGCCGGTCCACATCGGCGTCGGCCAGCGCGCCGTGGGTGCCGAACCCGGCGTTGTTGACCAGGACGTCGATTGTGCGGCCCAGCGCGTCGACCCGGGCGGCCACGTCCTGGCCCGCGCCGGGCCGCGACAGGTCCACGGCCACCACGTCGACGGCGCGGCCGTGTCGGGCGCGCAGTTCGACGGCGAGTGCCTCCAGTTTGTCCTCGCTGCGGGCGACCAGGACCAGGTCGGCGCCGCGGGCGGCGAACTCACGCGCGTAGTCCGCGCCGATGCCAGTCGACGCGCCGGTGATCAGTGCTGTCTGTCCAGTGAAGTCCATGGGTGTCCTTCCGCGTTCAGGAGACGGTGGTCTTGGGCTTGCTGGGGCGCGCGACCCGCTCGGCCACGGCGATCGACACGCGGCGCGGCATGAGACGGGGGAGGAAGGCGAGCATCGTGTTGAGGGTGCCGTCGACCACGCTGGGGCGGCGCCTGCGCAGGCCCGCGAGGGTGGTCTTGACGACGTCCTCCGGGGTGCGCATCCCGCTGGCGGTGACCACCTCGGTGCCGTTGGCCTCGAAGAACTCGGTCTGGGTCGCTCCCGGGCACACCGCGATCACCCGCACCCCCTTGGGCTTCACCTCGGCCCACAGCGCCTCGCTGAACGACAGCACGAATGCCTTGGTCGCCCCGTAGACGGCCAGGTGGGGCATCGGCTGGAACGCGGCGCCGCTGGCGACGTTGACCACGGTGCCCTGGCCGCGTTCGACCATCCCCGGCAGCAGCCGCGCGGTCAGGTCGACCACGGCCACGCAGTTGAGCTGCACCTGAGCGACGAGCCGCTCGGGGTCGGTCTCGGCGATGAGGCCCTGGGTGCCGATCCCGGCGTTGTTGACCAGGACGTCCACCGTGCGGCCCAGCGCATCGACCCGCGCGACCAGCTCACGCGCGGCGCCCTCGGCGGAGAGGTCGGCGGCCAGCACGTCGACCTTGCGGCCGTGCTCGGCGCGCAGTTCGACGGCGAGTGCCTCCAGTTTGTCCTCGCGGCGGGCCACGAGGATCAGGTCGGCGCCCCGGCGGGCGAGGTCGCGGGCGTACCCGGCGCCGATGCCCGCCGACGCGCCGGTGATGAGGGCGGTCTGTCCGGTGTAGTCCATGGGTTCTCCTCCTGCGAAAAACCGACCGAGCGGTTTGTTTTGCATGCCGGTGGGGTCGATGGGTGGGTCGAGCGGGGTTCAGCGGACGAGCGCGTGTTCGGCCAGGGCCATGAGCGTGCGGGCGCGGGTGGCGAAGCGGTCGGGGTCCTCGGTGAAGCCCAGGACGTCGGCGAGCGACTTGAGCCCGTCGAAGGCGGCCACCAGCACCTCGGCGACCGACTCGGCGTCCAGGTCGTCGCGCAGGTCGCCCTCGGCCTGGCCGCGGCCGACGATGTCGGCGATCAGCGTGATCCACGACGCCATCGGCTTGCGCACGTCGGGCAGGTCCGGATTGGACCCCAACTCCTTGCACAGCCGCATGGCCACCCACGCGTCGGGCGCGGTGGCGAACAGGTCGAGCAGCGCGGGCACCACGGCACGCAGCTGGTCGACCGCGCTCGACTGGGCCAGGACCCGCTCGGTGATGTGGGACAGCCAGCGGGCCTCCTGGTCGGCGATGACCGCCATGGCCAGGTCGAGCTTGGACTTGAAGTAGAAGTAGAACGCGCCCTTGGTCAGCCCGGACGCGGCGATCAGGTCGCTCTGGGTGGTGCCCGCGTAGCCGCGCTCGGCGAACATGTGCGCGGCGGTGCGCAGCAGATACGCGCGCGTCGCCTCGCCCTTCGCCGTCGCCGGGACCGTCATGGCACCCACGATAGCAGAACATACCGGGCGGTCGGTTTACTCGGTCAGGCGTGCGCCCAGAGGCCCCGCTCGATCAGCACGTCCTTGAGCACCTGCGGCCGGTCGGTCATCAGCCCGTCCACACCCAGGTCCAGCAGCTCCCGCATCTGCGCCGCGTCGTCGATCGTCCACACGTGGACCTCGGCACCACGGTGCCGCGCCACCGCGATCAGCCGTTTGTCGACCACCGTCAGCGGACCCTGCTTCACCGGCACCTGGCATACCAGCGGCCGCGCCGAGCGCCGCGCCAGCACCTGCGGCAGCTTCGCCGACGCCCAGAACCCGGCCATCGCCCGCATCCCCATCGACGTCAGCACGCGCGACTGTGCTAGTTGGCGCACCCGCTTCATCCGCGTCTCGGAGAACGACGCCAGACACACTCGGTCGAGGGCGTTCATCCGGCGCAGCACCGCCAGCATCGGCTCGACCGCCGCGTCGGACTTCAGGTCGATGTTGACCAGTGCCTCCGGCAGCTCCTCGAGGAGGTCCTCGATGCGGCAGATCGGCTCGCGCCCGCCGATCCGCGCCGCCGCGACGGTCGTCCACGGCAGCGACGCCACCGCGCCGGTCGCGTCGGTCGTGCGGTCCAGCAGCTCGTCGTGGTGCACCACGACGACCCCGTCACTGGTGGCGTGGACGTCGGTCTCGACATACCGGTAGCCCTCGGCGATGGCGCGCTTGAACGCGGCGAGCGAGTTCTCCATGCCCGCCAGCTCGTCGTAGTGCCAGCCGCGGTGGACGAACGCCCGAGGGTAGGGGCCAGAGAAGAAACCATGGTCGGAGTGCACGGCAGCAGTGTCGCACCGACCTCCCAAACCGGCGTGGCGTGTCGGTGCACTCAGGGTGTCCAGATACCGTCCAGCGGTATGGCGGTGGTTACCCAACCGGTGGACGTGCTCCTGAGACGCGACGAACCCCGGCACTGTGGCTGGTGCGGCAGGCAGCTGCCCGGCGACCCGCGCGCGGGCAGGCCCCGCCGCTACTGCGCCCAGGCGTGCAGGCAGCGCGCCTACGAACGCCGCGCCGCGGTGCAGCGCGGCGGGCTCCCCGAGGACGCCGTGGTGCTCTCGGCGACCGAACTCGCCGACCTGCAGGACCGCCTCTTCCAACTCAGGTGCGCCGCGGAGGACGTCGCGACCGCCGCGCAGGACGGGGCCACCGCCGCTGAGCTGCGCGAACTCGCCGAAGCGATCAAGATCAGCGCCAAGGGGCTCGAGCGCCTGCGCTGAACCGGCTCGGTCCACTACGCTTCGTGCGCATGTCCCCACAAGAACGGGTACGGGTGAGGGAGACCGGGTGACGGATCACGAGACCGCCCCCGCGGAGATCCTTTCCGCCACGGACACCGCGTTCGCGCTGACCGACCGCGCGGGCACGGTGCGCTGGGTCAACCCCGCGATGGCCGTGCTGCTCGGGCTCACCGAGGCGCAGAGCATCGGCCGGTCGCTGCCCGCGCTGCTCTCCGGCGCGCCCGACGGGCCAACCGACACCGACGTGATGATGCCGCTGACCGGCGTGAACGGCGGCTACAAGTGGCTGGAGGTGCGCTGCACGGCCACCGACGACGGCCTGCTGTACCGGGCCATGGACGTCACCAGGTGGCGGACCCGCGAGCTGGACTCGGCCGCGGTCCACCAGGAGGAACTGCTGCGCCTGGTCGACGAGGACCCGCTGACCGGCCTGCCCAACCGCCGCGCCCTGACCCGCGAGCTGGAGCGCCAGCTCGCCCTCGGCGTACGCGGCGCGTTCCTGCTGCTGGACCTCGACCACTTCAAAGACGTCAACGACCTGCACGGCCACCCCACCGGCGACAAGGTCATGTGCACGCTGGCCTCGCTGCTGCGCGACCGCATCGGCGGCGGGCAGGTCCTGGGCAGGCTCTCCGGCGACGAGTTCGCCGCCGTGCTGGCCGACACCGACGAGCGTGAGGCCGTCGCGGTCGCCGACCGGCTGCGCAACGCCATCGCCGCCATCCCGATGACCGGCGTCGCCGGGGCAAGCCGCATCACCGTCAGCATCGGCGTGGCCACCTTCGACTCCGGCGTCTCCTGGCAGGAAGTGCTGGCCAACGCCGACATGGCGCTCTACGCGTCGAAGGCGGCGGGCCGCAACCGCGCCACCGTCTACGAGCCCGGTCACTACCAGGACACCCAGATGCGGGTCACCGTCATCGAACGGGTCCGCGCCGCGCTCAAGCACGGCGGGTTCGTGCTGCACGCGATGCCGATGGTCAAACTCGGCAGCGGCCGCGTCATCGGCCACGAGCTGCTGCTGCGCCTGGAGGACGGCAAGGAGCCGCACCTGGGCCCCGGCGAGTTCCTGCTGGCCGCCGAACGCAGCGACCTGGTCTTCGAGATCGACCGCTGGGTCGCCGACAAGGCCATCCAGACCCTGGTGGAGCACCCGTACCCGGGGCTGCGGTTCAACGTCAACGTCTCCGGCCGCACCCTGGAGGACGAGGACTTCGGCGACTTCGTCCTCGACCGGCTCACCGCCGCCGGTGTCGCCCCCGGCCGCCTCGGGTTCGAGATCACCGAGACCGCCGCGGTCACCAACCTCGACGCCGCGCGCAGCCTGGCCCAGCAGCTGCGGGCCAGCGGCTGCCGGATCACCCTGGACGACTTCGGCTCCGGGTTCGGCTCGTTCGTCCACCTCAAGGAACTGCCGATCACCGGGTTGAAGATCGACGGCGAGTTCATCCACGGCATCGACTACGGCAGCCGCGACACCGTGCTGGTGCAGGGCATAGTCGACATCGCCCGCGGCCTGGGCCTGTCGGTGGTGGCCGAGTGGGTGGAGCGCTCCACCCAGGTCGAGGCGCTCTCCCGGCTCGGCGTCCGCGTCGCCCAGGGCTTCCACCTCGGCAAACCCGAGCCGCTGGAGTCGCTGCTGGCCCGCCCGCACGGGGTGTGGATGCGCAGGCCGACGCTGATGCAGGACCTGGAGCCCTTGGAGACCCATCCCTGACCGCAGGTGTCAGGGATCGCTCGTAGGTTGAGGCCATGACGGTCCTTGAGCTGCGCCAGTACACGCTGCACCCCGGCAGGCGCGACGAGCTGATCTCCCTGTTCGAACGCGAGTTCGTCGACGGGCAGTTGGCGCACGGCATCACCCTGCCCGGCCTGTTCCGCGACCTCGACGACCCGGACCGCTTCGTGTGGCTACGCGGCTTCACCGATATGGCCGCCCGCCGCGACGCGCTGACCGCGTTCTATTTCGGCCCGGTGTGGCAGGCGCACCGCGACGAGGCCAACGCCACGATGATCGACTCGGACGATGTGCTGCTGCTGCGTCCGCTGCGCGCGTTCCCCACCGAGCCGGTCGGCTCACCGGTCACCGCGACCGTGCACTACTTCGACGGGCCGGTGTCCGATGACGTGCTGGACAAGGCGCTGGCCGAACCGTTCTTCGCGGTGGCGGTCACCGAGTACGCCGAGAACACCTTCCCGCAGCTGCCCATGCGCGAAGGCGAGCACGTGGTGGTGACTTTCGGGGCCGGGGTCGACCTGTCGGAACGGGTCGAGCACCTGCGCCTGGAGCCTACGACGAAGTCTGAGCTGAGTTAGAAGCTTCACGGGTCGGATTTGTCGGGCATCTGGCGGTTGAGTGGGTATGGGAGTCCGGAGGCGCTTCGCACCTCCGGCGCCGAGGTCGAACCTCAGGTGACGGTGAAGTTCGCCATCATCGCCATGTCCTCGTGTTCGAGGTTGTGGCAGTGCATGACGTAGCGGCCCTTGAACCCGGTGAACCGGATGAGCACCTCGCACGCCTCGCCGGGCCGCAGGTCCACGGTGTCCTTCCACCCGAGGTCCTTCTGCGGCGGGGTCCGCCCGTTGCGCGAGAGCACCTGGAAGTGGCCCAGGTGGACGTGCACGGGGTGATGCACATCGGTGAGGAACCGCCAAATCTCGTAGTCGCCGAGCCGGGGCGTGGCGATGTCGGTGTCCGCGGCGAAGCTCTGCCCGTTGATCGTCCACCGGTGGTCCGGTGAGTGCGGGCCGGTGTGGGCGTCCTTGGCGGGCGCGCGGTTGAGCTGGAAGTGGAAGTCGCGCGTGGTGACGGCCTGCGCTCGGTTGGGCGGCGCGATCGTGGCCGTCCGGTCCTTGAGGGCCAGCGTCTCGGGGATGGGCGTGTCGTCCTTCTCCGCGCGCGCCACGACGAACCGCATGACCTCGGCGGTGCCACCGCTGCCCAGCGCGTTGCGCATGGTCACCTGGGTGCCCACGGGGTAGCCGGAGAAGTCGACGATGACCTCGGCGCGTTCGGCCGGGGCCAGGGTGATCTCATCGGTACCCATGGGTATGTCGAGCAGGCCGACGTCGCTGGCGATGCGGGTGAACGGCGAGCCCGAGGGCGGCGGCGGGTCGAGGGTGAGCTGGTAGCGGCGCGCGTTGGAGCCGTTGAGCAGCCGCAGCCGGTGTTTCGCGGTCGACACGTCGTGGGTGGGCCACGGCACGCCGTTGACCAGGATGACGTCACCGAGGACGCCACCGAGGTAGGCGCTCTCCACCCCGGCGTGTTCCTGCCCGGGGGACAGGGCGGGGTAGCGGAACTGGGCGTCACCGTCGAACGCGCGGTCGGTGATGACCAGCGGCAGGTCACGCTCGTCGCGCGGCAGCGACAGCCCGTCGTCCACCGAGTCGCCGACGACGAAGAACCCGGCCATCCCGGCGTAGACGTTCGGGCCGGTGAAGTCCATCGCGTGGTCGTGGTACCAGAGCGTCGCGGCGGGCTGCCGCAGCGGATACGTGTACGTGCGCTCGCCGACGGTGGTCTTGCCGGGCATCTGGTGCCGGGTGAGTCCCGCGGTCGGAAGGATCAGATCCGTCGGGTAGCCGTCGCTGTCGGGCGGGGTGATGCCACCGTGCAGGTGCACCACCGTCGCCACCGACAGCTCGGACCGGACGTGCACCTCGAGCTGCTCACCGGAGCGCGCCCTGATCGTCGGCCCCGGGAACGTGCCGTCGTAGCCGAGGATCCGGGTGCGCCGCCCAGGAAGGATCTCCACGTCGGCGGCGCGCTGCACCAGCTCGACGCGCCCGTCGACGGCCTTGGCGGTGGCGGGCAACCGCAGCGGCTGCCGGAACGGCTCCGGCAGCGGGACCTGACTGGTCAACAGCGTCCCGGTCTGCCCGCCGGTGTTCACGAACAGCCCCAGACCGCCCGCCACGCCGACCAGGGCGACCCCGCCGCCGAAGCGCAGCGCCTGCCTGCGGGTGAAGTTCACGACGGGCTCCCGACGCGCTTGCGCCACGCCCACCCGGTCAGCAACAGCGACGCGATCACCAGGGCGACACCCAGCGGCAGGTGCAGCGCCATGGCCCGCGAGTGACCGGCGGTGAGCTGCACCAGCTCGGCCACCAGCAGCGCCACGGCGGCCCCGATGGGCCACCCGGCGATGCGCCCCGGCCGCCACAGCAGCACGGCGGCGCCGATCTGCAGGAACCCGGTGACCATGAGGATCCCGCCGCTGGAGGAGTGCGTGCTCAGGGCGCTGTACTGCCCGTTGAGGAACATCCCGGCGAGGATCGGCTGCATCGCCAACTGGATGAACTGGATGGTCACGGCCACCCGGAACACCCAGAGCGCGGGGGCAAGGCCGCGGCGCGGCGCCTTGGTCGTCGTCACGTGTCCCGAGACTAGATCATGCGCGCTCACGCAGACCGCCCAGGACGGTCGCGGTGAGCGACGCCACGATCCCCTCGGACACCCGCCGGGCGACGTTGGTAGCGTTCGCGTTGTCCGCGTCGACCGACCTCAGGAGGTGGGAACCCATGACCGCTAGGTCAGACCGGGCGCTCACCTTCCCCGGATCCGCGGTTCGTTGACCGCCTGAGCGCCCGCCGGTTTTCCCGAGAGGCGCGCTCATGTCAGTGGTCACCATCGTCAACACCCTCCGAGCGGCGGGTTGCGTGTTCGCCGAGGACGAGGCACGGCTGCTCGTCGACACCGCCCGCACCCCGGCCGACCTGGCCGCCATGGTCGACCGGCGGGTCGCGGGCCATCCCCTCGAACACGTCCTGGGCTGGGCGGAGTTCGCGGGCCTGCGGGTCGCGGTCGACCCGGGGGTCTTCGTCCCCCGCCGCCGCACCGAGTTCCTCGCCGCCCAGGCCGCGGCCTTTGCCCACCCTGGCGCGGTGGTGGTGGACCTGTGCTGCGGCACGGGCGCGGTCGCCGCCGCGGTCCACGCGGCTGTCCCGGTCGACGTGCACGCCGTCGACATCGACCCGGCCGCGGTGCGCTGCGCCCGCCGCAACGTCACCGGGCACGTCCATGAGGGCGACCTCTACGACCCGCTGCCCGCGGACCTGCGGGGCCGGGTCGCCGTGCTGGTCGCCAACGCGCCGTATGTGCCGACCGACTCGATCGGCCTCATGCCGCCGGAGGCGCGGCTGCACGAGCCGAGGGTGGCACTCGACGGCGGCGCCGACGGCCTGGCCATCCAGCGCCGCGTCGTCGCGGGCGCGCTCACGTGGTTGGCGCCGGGCGGGCACCTGCTGATCGAGACGAGTTCGGCGCAGGCCCCGCACACCGCGGCCACCTACGCCGAGCACGGTCTCCGCGCGTGGATCGAGACCTCCGACGAGGTGGACGCGACGGTCGTCATCGGCACCCCGGCCTGATCATCCCAGCGTGGATGGCCGCTGGCCCCTGGACCCGACGCCTGGGTATGCCAAGTCACCAACCTCACGCGGCAGCCTGATTCTGGGCGTCGCCTGGTTGATCACTCGGCGGTGAGTCGGGTGACGGCTTCCCGGTAGTGGTCGAGGTCCTCGGTGAGCGCCTGCGTGGACTGGCGCAGCCGCAGGACCTCGACCTCGGCCTGCTCGGCGCGGTGTTTCGCCCCGCCGAGGTCCTGGTGCAGGGCGGCGACCGCGGTCTGATG
>Ga0247823_10003173_pt1 | contig 13433 bp, 10 predicted proteins | sample 13C_PalmiticAcid_2_FD_192426 | JGI IMG/M metagenome (GOLD analysis project Ga0247823, IMG submission 192426) | Soil microbial communities from agricultural site in Penn Yan, New York, United States - 13C_PalmiticAcid_Day30 | ecosystem: Environmental > Terrestrial > Soil > Agricultural land...
CCACGGTAGCGCTCCCACCGCAATTCAGGCCTGCCGCGCAGCGCGCGGCAACGAGGTCAGCAAATACATCCCGACCATCACCAGCGCACCGCCGGCCAGCTGCCATGCGGTAATCGGTTCGCCCAGCAGCCAGAAGCCCAGCAACAACGTGGAGACCGGGCCGATCAACCCGGCCTGCGAGGCCAGCGGTGCACCGATGCGCGCCACCGCCACCATGGTCATCGACACCGGCAGGACCGTGCACATCACGGCATTCAGCAACGACAGCCAGTACACCGGCCAAGGCTGGGTGAGCAGCGTCTCGGCCGGGCGCAGCAGCAGGAACTGCAGCACGCTCGGCACGGTGGAGACACACATGGCATACGCCACGAGGCGCAGCGCACCAACACGCTTGACGGCTTCGCCGCTGGCGATGAGATAGATCGCATAAAAGATGGCACTGGCGGTGATCAGCACGGTCCCCAGCCACACATTGCTGCCCGCGATCTCGAGATCATGCGAGAGCACCAGCACAATGCCGGCATAGGCAATCGCCAATGACACCAGTTGCCGTCGCGAAATGCTGCGCTTAAGGAAGACCACGGACAACAGCAGCACGAAGGATGGCGTGAGATACAGGATCAGCCGCTCCAGCGCCGCGCTAATGTACTGCAGCCCGAGAAAATCCAGGTAACTCGACAGGTAGTAGCCAATCAGTCCCAGGATCACGATGCGCCCGCGATCCGGCCAGGACAGCGGCGGCAGCTTGCGCGCCTGCCACCAGCCAATCAGGAAAAAGAACGGTACCGACATGATCATGCGCAGCGCCATCACCATCATGGCATCGACGCCATGACGGTACATCAGCTTGGCAAGGATCGCCTTGGCAGAAAACAGGATGGCGCCGAGTACGGCGATCGTCAGCCCGGAGACGTGCGAGGACTGGGCGGAAACAGGCACTGCGGAGGATGGGTTCACAAGGACATCGCTTTGGGGTGGGTCGCTTCCCGGCAGCAGGAGATACGCGCCCGAGCCGGAGGGGCTGTGCCAGGACCGGACGATTGTAGCGAATTTTCGGGATGCGCATCCAGTACGGGTGATTTCATGATCCTCACCCCACCCCTGCCGATTGGCAAGCTGCCCCCACTTCCTTACAATCGCGTGCAAGCCGCCCGCCAACTGACGCGCATTGCGCCGACCCGCGGGTGTTTATCGGGCCGTACCCATTCCACGGATCGCGCATGCACCCGTCCGCCTCGCCCCACCCCATCGCCGCCACCGCCTCGCCAGAGCTGTGGAACGATGACCTCGCTCCCACCCAACCGGCCCAGCGTACCTGGACCGCCATGCACTACGCTGCCCTGTGGGTATCGATGGTGGTGTCGGTACCTGCCTACATGCTGGCCTCGGGCCTGATGACGGAAGGCATGAACTGGTGGCAGGCGGTGCTAACCGTCTTCCTCGGCAACGTCATCGTGCTGGTGCCGATGGTACTGATCGGCCACGCAGGCGCCAAGCACGGCATCCCATTCCCAGTCTTGGCACGGGCCTCGTTCGGCGTGCGCGGGGCGCAGCTGCCGGCGTTGCTGCGCGCGATTGTCGCGTGCGGCTGGTTCGGTATTCAGACATGGCTGGGGGGCATGGCGATCTATTCGATCATCAATGTCATTGGCGATAATGTCCTCATCGGTGGGAACCTCCCGGGCCTTGGCATCAATGGCGGACAGCTGGGTTGCTTCCTGCTGTTCTGGGCACTCCATATCTGGTTCATCACACGCGGCACGGAGTCCATCAAGTGGATGGAAACCTGGGCAGCGCCCGTGCTGATCCTGTCGGGTGTCGGTCTCGTGGCATGGGCCTATCAACAGGCAGGCGGATTCGGCCCGATGCTGGCCGCACCCTCGGCCTTCGCGCCTGGCGGCGCCAAGGCGGGACAATTCTGGGGAACGTTCTGGCCGTCGCTGACCGCGATGGTCGGCTACTGGGCCACGCTGGCGCTCAACATTCCCGACTTCACGCGTTTCGCCCGCAGCCAGCGCGACCAGTTCGTGGGTCAGGCGATCGGCCTGCCAATCCCGATGGGCCTGCTCGCGCTGGTGGCGGTGCTTGTTACGTCGGCCACGGTGGCGGTGTATGGCCAGGCCATCTGGGACCCAGTCGCGCTTACCGGCAAGATGGGCGGCGTGGCCGTGGTGCTGGCCCTGGTCGCATTGATCATTGCCACGCTGACCACCAATATTGCCGCCAACGTGGTATCGCCCGCGTACGACTTCTCGAATATCGCGCCGCGCCGCATCTCCTTCCGCATGGGTGGCTACATTACGGCGGGTATCGGCCTCGCCATGTTCCCGTGGAAAATCCTGGAAACCACGCAAGGCTATATCTTCACCTGGCTGATCGGCTACGGCGCGCTGCTGGGGCCACTGGCAGGCATCATGCTGGTGGATTACTTCATCCTGCGCCGCACGCGGCTCGACGTGCCGGCGCTCTTTTCGGCCAGCGGCGAGTACGCATACCGCAACGGCTGGAACCACGCCGCCGTGATTGCCCTGCTGCTGGGCGCACTGCCCAACCTGCCGGGCTTCTTCAAGGCAGCCGGCTTCATTGCCAGCACGGCGCCGCTGTTCGAAACACTGTATACCTACGCATGGTTCGTGGGCCTGGCCATCTCCTCAGTGGTCTACCTGCTGCTCATGTCCCGTAACCGCAAGGCCTGACCATGATGCACACCACCGATCCGCGCTTTCCCAACCTGTTCATCCTCAACCACCCGCTGATCCAGCACAAGCTGACGCACATGCGGGACAAGGACACGTCGACGCGCACGTTCCGCGAGCTGCTGCGCGAGCTGACATTGCTGATGGGTTACGAGATCACGCGCGACCTGCCCCTGGCCACGCGCCGCATCGAAACCCCGCTGACCACGCTCGATGCCCCGGTCATCGCCGGCAAGAAACTCGCCGTCGTGCCGGTACTGCGTGCGGGCGTGGGCATGAGCGACGGGCTGGTCGAACTGATTCCCTCCGCCCGCATCGGCCACATCGGCCTGTACCGCGACGAAAACAGCCGCCCGGTGGAATACCTGGTACGACTGCCGGATATCGAGGACCGGACCTTCATCCTGTGTGACCCGATGGTCGCCACCGGCTACTCCGCAGCCCATGCCGTAGACGTGCTGAAGAAGCGTGGCGTGAAGAGTGATGCGATCATCTTCCTGGCACTGGTCGCTGCTCCCGAGGGCGTCACAGTGTTCCAGCAGGCCCATCCCGACGTGAAACTATACGTCGCCGCGCTCGATGAACGGCTCGATGACGACGATTACATCGTGCCTGGACTGGGCGATGCCGGAGACCGCCTGTTCGGTACCAAGAACTGAGGCACGATCGAATCGTGCAGGCTGCCGGCTTGATGTGCCGGCTGGGTGTCATACGAGCATTCCACCACGTGGCAGTGCATCAATGCAGTATTCGGACGAACATCCTGCCGACGGATGCCCGCCTAGACCGAACCGACCGGATGCATCGGATCGCGGTCGATCATGAAGCGCTGGAAGTCGTAGACATCCGGCGGCAGTGACTCGCTGGGCAAACTGAAGAGCGCATAGTAGTAGGTATCGCGCCCCGTGTAGGTACTGGCCGGCAGGCAATACGGTTCCCAATCATGGCAGACCGGCACGTACATGCCGTTGCCTGGCCAGAAAAACGGTACCACCTGCAGATCTTGCAGGGCGTACACCAGTGAATCAGGTGCATCGAACATTGCCGCCGCTTCGCAGTGCGCCAGCAGGCCAGCTTCCGTCTCGATCACCATGAGCGTCGCCTCTCCCTTGGCCGTCAACAGCAGGAAGCCGCCGGGATTGGGATACAGGCAGTACTCGACAAAACCATAGCGCGCCATCAGTTGCGCCAGCACACTCATCGTCGCGGGATCCGACAGGAACGGAAAGGAGTGCCGGCTAAGAATCTCGCGGACCGTGCCGGACAGCGTGCGGAAATACGATTCCTGCAGCTCGGCGACACAGCTTGTAAGCTTGTCCAGTGCCTCAGGGTCGCCCTTCTTGATGTATCGGTCGATCATCCCGCTGTTGAAACCGCTGACCGCCACGCTTTCGTCCGCCGTACCGGTCAGCAGGACCTTGCGGCATGGCAGATCGGCGATCTCGGCACAGAACTCCAGGCCACTCATTTCCGGCATCGAAAAATCCACGGCAACGACGGCCGGATGCAAAAACCGGTCGGCCCGGCCCGTCTGACGATGGATCCAGGCAAGATCCATCTCCACCACACGCCGCTCCATGGACAGTGAAGCGTCATCGTAATGTACGGAGATCGCGGGCTCGTTGCGCTGGCACAGCGTAGTCCGTGCCCGAAGCCACGCAATGGCCTTGCGGGGATCATCAAACGTCACGATTGGCTGTTCGACCGGCATGCCAAACTTGATGCTCTCGCAGTATGAACGGCAATCATCCACGATCACCAGCACGCTCGGATGGTAAAAAACCGGCGGAAGCCGGTCAGCATTCGCCATGACCATGAACCGCCCCACGCATCAGAAAAGTTCGATCCACGCTGTCAGGCTGTCAGACAGCCGGGCATCGCGCTCGTATAGCAGGCGACATTGCATGGCACCGCCCTCGGAAGACAGCTGCAGCGTCGCACCATGGGTCGCGAGCCACAGCAGAAATGCTAGCCAGCCGGCCGCCTGGGGTCGCACCGGTGTCTGCGGGGCGCCCTCCAGGAACTCCGTCAGCAGCGTCGCATCATGGATCGTCACGGCATCACCGGACGACAGGGACACGGCATCGCCAAGCAACGGCTGCAAACGCGTCAACGGATTGCCATCAGTGAATGCCGCGCCCTGCAAGGTTTGCAATGCCGCGCGTGTCGCCTGCCCGAAGCCGCCCGAACGTTCGGCCTCCAGCGCAATCAGGTCGGGGTAATCGAGCACATTCCAGTCCAGCTCGACATCGTGCAGACCGATAGCCGCAGCCGTCGAGAGATATGCTCCCATGGCATCGAAGGCTTCCGTCATGCCTGCTGTCATACCGATGGAACGTACAGCACCGATCCGGCTCAGCAACATATGCCGATGATTGATCCCAATCTTCTCGCGCAGCAGCTCATCCCGCTCGCCCAGCAAACTGGCGAGGTCAAGTGCTTGCATGATCTCCAATCGCAAGCCGCGTACATCCCAAGGCTTGCGGATGTATCGGTGGATCTGGCCGAGGTTGATCGCCTCGACCGTATCATCCAGTTCGGAGTAGGCCGTCGTCAGGATGCGCACGATATGCGGAAAACGCTCCGCCGCATGCGACAGCAGCACATTGCCGTATTCGCCCGGCATACGCTGGTCGGACACCAGCACCTTGAGCGTCTCCCCATGCGCCTCCAGCAGAGTGCGCCCCTCGGAGACAGAGCCGGCGACCAGCACAGGGGCGATGGCGCCAATGACGCGCTCGAAATATTTGACGGCAGTTGGCTCGTCGTCTACGAAAAGAATCGTCGGACTGGTCAGGGCCTCACTCATTGCTTATTTCCCGTAGCTGATGTCGTTGGGTGGAAAACACAGGATGATCTTCGTCCCGGCGCCCGGCCGCGCGGCAATCTCGATTCCGCCAAAAAATGATTGCATGATCCGCTTGCAGAAAATCATGCCCATGCCCTTGTGGCCCTGACCGGATGCTGTTGTCACCGGAGCATCGAAGATCTGTTCGAGCACGTCCGGTGCCACGCCGGGACCGTTGTCCTCGATGACGATGCGCGGCACATCAAACACCTCGATGCGAAACATGATCCGCATGTCCGCCTTGCCTTCCAGTACGCGCAGGGCATTGCCCAGCAGCGAGGACAGCACCAGCGATGCACACACCGGTGACCCCGAAATATTGAAGTCCTGCACCACCACCGACGAAACGCCGGCACGCTGTGCCGGCGTCATTGGATAGGTATCGAGCAGCGACGTCACGATCGCGCTGGCCGGCAACGATGCCCGGCTTGCCGACGCCATGCCGGCTGCCCGTACCGAATCGATGAACGCCGTCAGCAGCGAAATGCAGTAGCGGGCACTGTGCTCGACGCGCTCGGCCGCATGCAGCACGGCCGCACAGTCCGCCGCACGCAACCGCCCACCTTCCACCCGCGTCTTGATGCCGCGGGCACTCGCCACCGCGGACAGTAGCGGCGTGTTCATCTCATGTGCCAAGAAAGAGAGCCCCTCATCCATGGCCATCAGGCGCTGGCGCTTGTTCTTGCGCAGCTGCGCCGCCTCCAGCGCCTTACGCAACTGCATCCGCAGGTTGTCAGTGTTCGCCGGCTTCTCCACGATGCGGAACACATCCACCGCGTTGATCGTGTTCATCAGCATCACCTTATCGGCGTAGGCACTGAGGATCATGCAGACGATCTGCGGCGCCAGAGTCTGCACCTCGGCCAGCAATTGCCCACCGTCCTTGCCTGGCATACGGAAATCAGTCAGCAGCACGTCGGGCGGCGGCCCGTTTTGGATGATCTCCAGGGCACTGTCCGCATCCTCCGCCAGCGCGACATTGAACTCATCGCTGAATAGACGCGCGAAATACTTGCGCGCCTGCTCCTCGTCGTCCACATACAGTACCGTCCCAAGCGCCGTGTCAGCCATGGTCATCTCCAGTCGGCAGATCGAATGACATCCGCGTCCACGCCCCTTCCTGGCTTTCTGCCACCAGCCGGCCACCGTGGTTCTCGATGACGGAATAGCTGATGCTGAGCCCCAGGCCGAGCCCCTTGCCAACATCGCGGGTTGTGAAGAACGGCTCGAAGATCCGCTCCAGGTTGTGAGGCGCAATGCCGCGCCCGTTATCGCAAACCGAAACAAGCAGACGATTGTTGACCCAGCGCGACGTCACCTCGATCAGAGGATCCGCATGGCCCTTCGAAACCAGCGCCAGCGCGGCATTGGTCAACAGGTTGATCAACACGCCGATGATCAGTGCCTCATCGCCCCGTACCAGTGTGTTGGGATCAAGATCCGCCTTGACACGAACTGGCCGCAGTTCGTGGCTCGACAGGCGCCGTGCGGAGTCGAACGCCTTGTCGAAATAGAACGGGACGTTCATGCCCTCTGTCGGCCCGCGATACGCAAAGGTTTTGAGGTCCGAAACGATCTGCTGGACTCTTCGCATCCCGGTTTGCGCATCCAGCATGCACTCCTTCAGACTGCTGCTCTGCGCGATCAGCGGATCCTCGAGCCCGACCTCAACGGCCATCAGGCAGAAATTGACGGGATTGTTGACCTCATGCAGCAGCCCGGCCGAGAGCGTACCCAGTGCGGCCATTTTTTCCTGTTGGAGGAGTTGGCCTTTGATTTCAACGAGGCTCCCGTTTACACAGTGAAGCTCTTGATTCTTCTCCGCCAGTTCAGTCTTCAAGCAAAAAAGCGAAAAGCGTTCCTTCTGGTTAAAAAAGGTACAAAATATGCTAATGATTGATGTAAAAACGAGAAACTGTGCATTTACCATGAAATCACGCACACCATAATCATCGACCTTAATCCAGCATGCGATTCCATAGCTGACGAGTGTCGCGACGCTAAAAATCGAACTCTGCAGAATACCAAAAGGGATCAAACTCCCTGCGGCGAAAACAGCAAGATGTAACCCCATGGCATAAATTGAACGTCCGCCTTCTGTTGTAGCGACCATGGTACAAATCATGATCTGCGGCATGAACAACCAAAGCCACGTGAGATTGATGACGTTTCTTTTTCCCCAATCCGTATAGAGCAGCGCATACACGAGCAACATACAGGCCGACGTGAACGTTCTCCCTAACGCAAACTCTTCCAGTCGCTCCGGATAAGTGTTGTAGTCCAGTCCGACACCGAGCATCACGAGTGCCACACCAACCAGCAAGCATAGCCGACTGAATTCAAGCCGAAATCCTTCAAGCTCCGCCTTCTCAAAAGATTTCCTGAGCCGCTTGAATTGCGAGGAGTACGGAGAAATTTTCAACAGACCTTTGCCTCCGCAAATACATTCACGCCCGTCGAGTCAACGAACGTTTTAATGTCACGGTCAAACGCCTTGGAAAATACTGACTTCAGCTCTGCCTCGTTTCGATAGATCAGATACCATTCAAGCAGGTGCTCCATCGTAAATATGCGCTCAGGATTATCACTATGAACATTAGTTACAAGCACCTTTCCTCCTGAGATTGTCATCGACCCGAAATAATCGAGGAGGCGCGTACAAACCTTGTCCGATAGATAGTCAAACAAGCCTGCACAGTACACGGCGTCGCAGCGAGGAGTCGGACGACTTCCAGCCTTGGCCCTGTACTTGATCAATTCATGCACCGAGTTGTGCGTGTACTTCACATTAATGGTCTTACCGCACTCTCTTGCAACCTGTTCTAGGGCACTCTGGGTGTAATTCAATGTCGTTTCACTGAAATCGACTAGTTCAAACTCCAAATAATGGGGACTATCGAATTCTCTAATAAAGCGCTGGATTTCGACTGCCGGGCCACACCCTACATTCGTAATGACAAATGGTCGCTCGTTCTGGCGTGCCTGCTCTGCAAGCCCCGTCAGAAATTTAACAAGTATGTCAATGCGATTACGGTGAGCCTCCGCCACGCGAGCCCTCAGAAAAGCAACATTAACAATTTCGAAATATGTATTGGGTCCCTGACGCGGATTATTAACAATCTGATTGACCATCTCGTAATCGCCTGCGTATCCCAGCGGCTTGGTGTACGTGCGATAGACGAACGGTGACCTCAGAAGCAATGGATGAAGCGCAGATTGCGCATACGCCCGATGGATTGCCGTGAGTTCGGAGCTGATTTCACTAGCCTCATTCTCGATTTGGGCGGTGTAATCCAGCAGACGCGCAATAAGCGGATCGGCTAGCTCGTAGAACACTTCATCGTCAAGCCGCTTCGGCACCATGCCGGGCAAATCCGCCACCATGTCAACCTGCGCCACCCATCGGGATACTTCCCCAAGAAATGCGCGAAGCTCATTGACCGCAGTTTGATATGTGCCACTGATTTGCTGGCGTTTGTCCCATGTATCAACAAACGTGCGCGCCTCGAGCCCGAATGAGCCGGACTCCCCGTTCAGGACCGATAACTCGCGCCACTCATCGGCTAACGTCACGGAGACCACTGCAGTGAGCCCCGTCGAGACCATGCTTGTAACCACTGCGCGCCCTCGATATACGTCCGAAGTACCCGCTTTCACAATAAGATCGTTCAGTATTTCACTGACCTGGACGATCGAATACGGGTTATAAATCTCCATAACGAGAGATTTACGCTGCAGGTTTGTAATGGTGCCCCGCACTAACTCACTCTGTGAGTTGCGAAAGCTAACAACTGGGGCAATCTGCTTTTTCGAATGCACAATGAGTATGCCGATGTTGGTCTGGGTTACTCTTGACTTCAAGTGATGAAGCCTAGCGTGAAGAGTTGGATATCGCCAGCCAAAATAGCGAGCAGACACACTATTCAACATTCATACGCTAATATTTCAGGAACCACTTAAGTCGCATGGAATTTAATCGAGCCGCAAGATGAAAAGATCTACGTATTTCGTATTGCATCTACGCATTTTTGCTCAATATCCCGTGCTGCAAACAAGGTTAACAATGCCAATCAGCTTTCGGGGGCAGACTTAGAGCATCTGTTCGGCGATTGCCAACCGGCACGCCGGACTGCCCTGCAGCACGTCATTTAACAAGGATTAACACTTATACAGAGATTTCCCTTCTATTAATTCACAGAAGGTTTACCCACTATCTGACAACGACACCGATATTCACCCTGAACGACATGCCAAAGGAGAGCACCGTGCACCAGCACAGATCGTCCTCGCGGCCATGCGGGCATGTTTTGCATACACGGCCGCATTTGTATCTGGTGATGGACGATCCAGCCGTGGCTGGCGCGGAAGGGAGCGGCGTACCACGGTTCGATCAGGTGCGTGGCCGGCAGGGGGCTATCGGGGCGACACCGGTGATGTACCTGTCGCCGTTCGATGCATGGCTTGACGCGACGTTGGCGAGCCGGTCGGGCACACGCTACACGGTCTGTACGGCGCGCGACTACGATCCGCGGGAGAGCATCCTGACCCACGGCGGGCGATTGCTGGTGAGCCTGCACTGCGCATGGGCGGCATGTGACGGGAAATTGCTGTCCGGCTACACGTCATTGACGGCATTGCGGCATGTGCAGGTGATGGAGATACCGCGCGACCGGATGTCGGCCATCGATCTGCTGGTGGATCGGGCTGTGCTGGAGACAGTGGAGCGGCTGCACGAGCATGCCGGGCTGTTCGCTTTTCGCGATACGTATCGCATGGTGTCCGCATGGAGCGCGGCGGAACGACACCAGGCGTTATCCATGGCGCTGCGATGGTTGCCGGATAGCGCACCGCCGGGCAGCATGATTAATGAAGCGGCCTTGTATGACCCGGAAGCCTGCGCATGGCATTTCGTGCCGGTCAGCCTCTTTCTGAACAATGAAGACAGCCGCGAAGATGGCGCCGACAGATGTGGCGGCATGGGTCATCACGCGTACGACAATAAGCACGACCGCGGCGGCGACCATAGCGATAACACATGAATCAGCCGGTACGGTCCCGCGCCGCGGGCCATTCTTTGTGTATGAAAAGGAGACGCGATGACCACCTATCGACATCTGCTGCGCAGCGGTGACTCCACCAGCACCAACGGCATCCTCATCGCGTCGGGAGACCTGATCCGCGGTGATATGCGTGTGGCCGTGGAAGGCGACTATGCAACATGTCCGGCCTGCGATGGCGGTGGCGTGGTGTTCAATACGTGCATGCCAACCTTTCGTCAACGAGGCCGTCGGGTGCTGGTGCATGGTGCCTATGTGAACTGCCGATGCGAGGCCAAACCGATCGTGCTGGCTTCGCGTGGCAGCCTCGGGATCGAGGTCCGGATACCGGAGATCGAGATCCCTTATGGCCAGCATCCGAGCGAGATGGAATTGATGGCGGCCATGCAGGCGCTATGCGTGGAGGCTCGGCGGGTACGAGAATGGCGTGCGGCAGGCTACTCCGGTACGGCTGGAAACGATATTCTGGAGAGGCGCATGAGCGCAGACCTGGAATCGACCTGCCGGTCTGCACGCGATGGTTTGATGCGGATCAAGGCAGTCACGCTGGAGCTGGGTGGCGAACAGAATTGAGTAGCAATGCCACGCACGGCACTGTCGGCATATGCACTCCCATCCGCGCCACCCGGCGCCCAAAGATCCATGCCGGAAAAAACTACCGGATGAAAACAGCGGCCCGCAGGCCTCTGTTTCCAATCCCCATCCTTACAGCTTCAAACGGAATCGGGAGCGCGGCGCAGCACTTCTAGGCCACCGCCCTTTCTGTGATGCCTGCCCGCAAAGCCCGCGCGGCCGCCACCATGTTGGTCAGCGCCGGTAGTACCTCTGCCCACTGCCGTGTCTTCAGGCCGCAATCCGGATTCACCCACAGCCGTTCGGCGGGAATGCGTTCGGCTGCTTTGTGCATCAGCGAGACGATATGCGCCTGTGTCGGAATGTTTGGCGAGTGGATGTCATAGACGCCAGGTCCAATCTCGTTGGGATAGTTGAAGGTATCGAAGGCGTCAAGCAACTCCATGTCGGAGCGCGACGTCTCGATGGTGATGACATCTGCATCCATCTCCGCAATCGATGCGATGATGTCATTGAACTCCGAGTAACACATATGCGTGTGGATCTGCGTATCGTCCTGCACGCCATTGGCGGTGATGCGGAACGATTCCACAGCCCAGTCGAGATACCCCTGCCATTGCGCACGGCGCAGCGGCAAACCCTCGCGCAACGCCGCTTCATCGATCTGGATCACGCGCACGCCGGCGCGCTCGAGGTCGAGCACTTCCTCGCGGATGGCGAGTGCGAGCTGGTAGCACGAGACTGCCCGCGGCTGGTCGTCACGCACGAATGACCAGTTGAGAATTGTCACCGGGCCAGTCAGCATGCCTTTCATCGGCTTGTCGGTGAGGGATTGCGCATAGCGGATCCATTCGACCGTCATGGCCCTGGGCCGACTGATGTCACCGAATAGAATGGGTGGCTTCACGCAACGTGAACCGTAGGACTGCACCCAGCCGGACTGGCTGAAGGCGTAGCCGTCGAGCTGTTCGCCGAAGTATTCGACCATGTCGTTGCGTTCCGCTTCGCCGTGTACGAGCACATCGAGGCCGAGCGCTTCCTGCTCGCGCACGCTGCGCGCAATCTCAGCCCGCATGGCAGCATGGTAGGCATCCACGCCAATTTCACCACGTTTGAACTGGCTACGTGCCTGACGGATCTCCCGAGTCTGCGGAAAGGAGCCAATGGTCGTGGTCGGATAAGCAGGCAGGCGCAAACGCTCGGCCTGCCGCGCCGCACGCACCGGATACGGCTGCTGGCGTTGCCCAAGCGCCGGCGTGATACGTGCCAGCGCCGCCTGCACGTCAGGATTGTGAACCTTGGGCGTATGTCGCCGTGAATCGATGGCGGCACTTTTGTCGGCGAGCGTCTGCTGTACGGCAGCGCGGCCCAGGCGCAGCGCCGTCGCCAGGATGTACAGTTCATCCAGCTTCTGCACTGCAAAGGCCAGCCATGCGTGGATATCGGCATCGAGCGCCTGTTCGCTGGCAAGATCCACAGGCACATGCAGCAGCGAACATGAGGGGGCGATCCACAAGCGCTCGCCAAGGCGCTGTGCCACCGGTTCGAGCCAGTCGAGCACGGCGTTGAGATCGGTCTTCCAGATATTGCGTCCGTTGATCACGCCGAGCGAAAGGATGCGATCATCGGGCAAGCGTGCCAGCACACTCTCGATCTCATCGCGTCCATTGATGGCATCGAGATGCAGGCCCTGCACAGGCAACTGACAAGCCAGCGGCAGATTCTCCTGCAGCTGGCCGAAGTACGTGGTCAGCAACAGTTTGATCTTGCCGGTATCGAGCGCGGCATAGGCATCGCGGTAGGCCTGCTGCCAGGCCGGCGACAGTTCGGTGACCAGCAGCGGCTCGTCGATCTGCACCCACTGCGCGCCCGCATCGGCCAGTGCTGCCAGCAATTCGGCGTACACCAGCAAGAGGCGCGGCAGCAACGCGAGTTTGTCGGAATCGTCCTTGGCCTTGCCCAGCGCGAGATACGTCACGGGGCCGATGATCACCGGCTTGCCGCGCACACCCGTGTGGCGCGCTTCTGCAAGCTGATCGAGCAGCCGCGTGGCATCGAGCCGGAAGGTGGTATCGGCGGTGAACTCGGGCACGATGTAGTGGTAGTTGGTATCGAACCACTTGGTCATCTCGCCGGCGGCCACGCCCTTGCCGGCATCATCGGCGCCCTCGCCGCCCTCGCCATGGCCTGCACTGCCGCAGCAGGCGGTGTGATCGCCCGATGCATGCGCCGAGCGGCCGCGAGCGACGCGGAACATAT
>Ga0247823_10003174_pt1 | contig 13432 bp, 12 predicted proteins | sample 13C_PalmiticAcid_2_FD_192426 | JGI IMG/M metagenome (GOLD analysis project Ga0247823, IMG submission 192426) | Soil microbial communities from agricultural site in Penn Yan, New York, United States - 13C_PalmiticAcid_Day30 | ecosystem: Environmental > Terrestrial > Soil > Agricultural land...
GGCGTTCTTCCCCTTCGTATACGCGAACTGCTGCATCGGTTGGATCGCATGCCAATGAAGGTGCTCCTTCCAGCTGGACAGGTTCTGCGTGGTCCGGTCCCCATACGCACGTTTGACCGTCGCGGTCCCGTACTTCGCCACCTCTTCGAGCAATTCCTTCGCCAACGCATTGTCCGCGTCGATTTAGGACTGCCAAACCGGTTGTGGTGTTGATCGCCATGTCGGTTCCTCCCTGGTTCAGAGCGAAGCTCACTCACCGGTGCCAACTGAGTCGGCGTCCGACCTCCCTAGCTTGTCTCCTTGGTTGTCCCTGCGACCTCTTCGAAAGACCTCTTGACTCGCTACACGCCTTGGCGTCCTTTGCGTCCACGTGATCACCCAATCGCCGATCTCCGGGTGAACCTCCGGCGCAGCGACGCATCAGTCCACGCGGCAACCCACACTTGGACCCACTGAATCGTCCACTCCTGAGAGTTGCTTTTACGGGGCAGGATGCCAGTTGTCTGCACAACGGTTGTTGTGCAGCACCGGCGGGCGGCATTCGGCGGCCCTCACGCCGTCCGCCTACTGGTTACCTCAGGGCTGCGCCCCGAGACCCCACATCCAGAGCATTATGAAGTTGGCCCAGTCTGATTCGACTCTGCCAGGGCAGTCTTTCCTTCCACCCCCCAGATTCTCATGTGAAGCATGACCTTAAGTTTATTCATCATCTGCTCGCCAGCGGCCCTCAGCTGCGTGCGCTGAGATTCACGTGGTCCTGAATCGCGCTGGGCCCGTATACGCGCAGCTCAGTCAACGCGGCATGCGTAAGCTGATGAATGGAGCCCATCGCCGATTCGATATCAGACGGCAAACCCCATCACTTTTCGGTTGCCATTAGTTCCGACGCTCGCTGCTCCGTTTTTGCGAACGCCTCTTCGACGATTTGCTGCAGCGCTTGTGCCGACACCGATTCGAGCGTTTGAGTAAGTTGAGGACAGAACGTCGATGCCCCCTGCCGTTTGCCTTGTTCGAGCATAGATCTCGCAGGATCAAATTCAGTAGGCATCTGTGGCGCAGGCCCGGCGAGCGCAGTGCCCATTCTTTGACGTAAGGGCCTTGTTGCTTCTTCGGCGATTCGTCGGAACCGCTCATTTCCAGCGAGGAGCGCTCCTCTCATTCGAGGAAGCGTCTCGGCACAGAACGTGACCGATGGGGTCATGAACTCTTGCTGTCGACGTAGCAGGTCTACTCCAACCGTCGTTGGGGCTTCCGCGGCAATTCAAGTAACGGAGAAACCGCCAAGCAGCAAGAGCGATCGATTGAAAAAGGATGTCATGGTGAGAGCGTACTTGACCACCTGCGCCGCGGAGACTGCACCGCGGCCACTTCAGGCTGGTTGCAGCTGCTCAGGTTGGGCGGGCGACAGTCCGCGGTCTCCGGAACCGGCCTTTCAGTGCTCGTTCAGGCGGCGGACCGCTGTAACCTTGGAACTTGACGTTCGGGACACACCTAACGATCGCGGCTCAGCTTGTCGCAGCTGCGGCGGCCCAGCGACTGCTTCGAAAGGGAGCGAACTGGAAATGCCGACCCCTTCCGGCGGTTCACCGACCCCGTCGACATGCAGCGAAGCTGTTGTCGACCCCGAAATGCCATCCCCGGCAGATCTCGCACCCCTCATCGGCCCACCTCCTTCGTCCAGGACTACCCGCGAGGGGGCAGCCTTCGCGTAGCATTGCCTTTGCCACGTGTTGGCTCGGTGCACCTAGGCGGTTTGCCCCCATGCATGATGGCGGGGCCACTACGAGAACACGACCTTGACGTCAAACCTTGAAAAAGCAGAGTTCGCGCATGATTTGCAGATCGGACTAGCCAGAAAGAGCGTTCCTGAGTTCGATCAGCTACCTCTCCTCGGAATGGCAGCGAAGCTTGCGATGAACATACGTGGGTTGGGGGAGATCGACGCTTCAGTGCTCAGACAGGTCGCAGATCACTTCTTCGATATTCCGGCGATGGTCTTGCAGCCAGCCTTGGGGATTCTCGACGAGGTCGAGTACGTGCAACTCATCACGAGCGGCAAGACGCTGAAATCGATCATTCCCCAAGTCCCTCATTTCTCGTCCGTGTACGGAGGACTTGGCGAGTACATCGGAACCATCAGCTTGACGGAGCACGAAGAGGTTGCGATTGCAGTTCTGCAAGAACTGCGAGCCAAGCCAGAGAAGCGCGACGCCTTGATCAACCGTATCGGGGCTCCAAAGGCGCTATTCGGGCGTGTCGAATCGATCGCAACCGAGGGCGGCCTCGTCCTGCCCAAACGAGCTCGTGGACAAGACGTTCTTGTGAGTCCGTTCTACTTTGCTGACAGTCTCGACGCGCTGGCGACTCAGGCCGCCGCGGGAGGTGCAAAGGGCGTGCAGCGAGTTCTGGAATTGCTCAAGAAGGCTCAAGGCTGGCCCTTGTCGATGATCTTGCAGCGAGGCGAAATCAACGGAAGCAAGCTGGATATGGCCGAGCTTCAAATACTTCAGGAGATGGTGGCCGATGGGGTGCTGAGACCGCCAAGCCTAAGAAACACCAAGGCAAACACAGACGAGCACTTTGTGTTCACACCCAGGCCAGGATCGACGGCAATGGACGGATCCGCACGAGAGGTGTACGAGCGAACGATGGCAATCGTAGCGGCGGTCAGGAAGGGGCAATTGATGCCCAGCAGATATGCGATCCGATCTCCAGTGGCCATTCTGAGCAAGCTTAAGTACTACAAAAAGATCGGCGCGAGTACTGAGTCTGCACATCAATACATGAACCTAGTGACCTTGAGAGTGGGTCGGCTGGAGCCGACTTCGAAGACTGGGTGGTACGAATTCGTCCTCAACGAGATGCCCGAAAACTTAAAGGCGCTTGACGACGCAATCGCGCTTTTCGAGGAAGGCGAGCCTCTCTCTAGCGGAGTGTCAGATGAGGCCAGGATCGCCCTTCAGCGAGACGAGTCTTACATTCAGTCGATCTTGGCCTCCTCAAAGTTGCGAACGACAGAACGTGCGCCGCTTAATGAGCAAGCCAGATCCGAGATGGAACAAATGCTTCTTGACTTGTAATGATCAAAGATTCTGCTCAAAAACAGAAGGCAATCAGGTACTGCGTGGCTCACGGGTACGTTCCATATCTTGAGGCCGTCGTTCGCTATTCGGCCGACACCTCGGAAACTGCGACCGACATCACAGACGTCGATGTTCTTGGATTGAGGCCCGCTGCGGAAGTCGCCACGCGCCGAGTAGTGTTCGATTGCAAGACACAAGTAAAGATCAGCGCGGTATCGAGGGCCCTCTGGGCTGCGGGCCTGCTCAGGATGATCGGCGCAGACGAAGCATTTGTGATCTTGGCGAAGGCGGCCCCTGAAGGGCATCGGCTTGCGGCAGCAGAGATAGGGGTGAATCTCTTCTCCGAGAAATTGTTTGACGAGTTCAGTAAAACTTCCTCGATTGATTACCTCGAGGGCATCACCTATCTCGACAATCTTGATGCATGGGGCGCGCTGATGGGTCTGCGAGACACATCTGCGAGGATTGCCCCGCTCGTGAACTTCCTCGTAAGCGAAGCACCGTTTGAAACGGATCCCGCAGCGGGCTTTCGGACACTGCTTTCCAGACTCAAGCAGGCCGAGGGTGAATTTGATTCGACTAAGCCCCCACACCTGATGCTATACGGGCTTCTGCTCAGCCAGGCTCTTACCTACTTGAGTGCTATGACTCGAGCATTCGGCAGCGCCTTCGAAGCTGCAATGCCATTGCCGAAGTTTGAGAATTCGTTGAGGAACTATGTTTGGGGTGGCAAGGAAAGCTATGCGTTGCGCCAGCGTCTCCATGTTGCCCTTCAGGCCGGACGCCCCGCAGACGTCTTGCCGTTTCAGCTGCCAGGTTGGGAGCGATTTGTCGAGCTGCAGCGATCCATGCTCGACGCACCGTTCTTGGTTGGTTCGGCTGCTCTTGCAGTCAAGGATCTTGCATTCAAACACTTGTCATTGCCGCGTGAACTTGCCGATAAGCGCATTCGGCTTGAGCTAACGAGGAATGCGCGTGCGCGCCAGTTTGCCCTGCAGGTGAATAGGTATGTCGGTTCCTTGTCACGGCTGCTCAAGGAATGCTCCGACGACTACGCGGGCACAATGAGCCAAGCCTCTGAATAGTCGTTGTTACAGGCGAGCCAGCGAGGCGCTACGTCTGCAGTACTATGAATCCGGCCACTATTGTCGCAGTCTCGCCGGGGCCGCTACGGGTGGAGTGTTTCCGAAACCGTGAGTTCGGCTTGTAGCCGCGACCAGCGGCAACCGCTGCAAAGCAAAACCCGCCCATGGTGCATAGAGTGTTGCCACCCCTACGGGCGCCGACTCGCGGCGACCTAGGCAGACTTGTGCGGCGAACTGACGCTGAGGAATATTTGCGGCATCCAATTCCGTGACACGGGATTAGGCCTTGACAGCCAACGCCTCCGTCAAATGCCGGATATCGACACACACAAAACATTTCATCTTCTGGCGCGTCTCGATGCCAATGCCAACAAGGCGAGGTTCAAAGATGTCCTGTGGATTGGCGATGTCATGCACGACCAAAACGGGGCCTCCGCTGATTCCATGTGGATCTGGTGCCTTGTAGCCGGCGAGTCCATTCTTGAACGTCCATTTAACTGCGAAGTCCAGACAGAAGTGAGCTTTATTGAAGTCAAGTGCGATTCGCTTGGCGTCATCAGAAGCTCTACCGAAATAGGCGTATGGCCGTTGAGCCAGTTTCTGCGCCCAACTGGCGCGACGATTCTTCGTTTCTGGAAATCCGCATGCTGCCAAATAGTGAGTGGTTCTAAGGTCTGACGAAAAAAAATGCTCCTCCTTGAAGAAGTCAGAGAAAACCAAACGCAAGTCAACGTTCTTCGGTTGAATGGCTACAACGTCGATCGCCTCTGCCTCTCCTGGAACTTTAAGTCCGATCTGATCGTATGGCGCTAGATCCACGAGCGCTCCTCGACTGAAGACAAGTCCGACATCCGATTCGTCGCTCGAATTGTTCGGATCCTTCGCTAGCACATGCGCTGCTGTCACCAAGTACAAGGCGCCATCGACCTCAAGCCCAAAGGCTGTTCCATAGTGATACGGCACGTCGTCAGGATCCGTTTTAAAGATCGGAACGAACCAGCCGGCAAAGCACTTTGGCGCCTCCGAGATTCGAGAGGCGATATCTCGCGACAGGCTTGCGATCTCGGCGCGGAGCGAGGAAATGGTGGTCATTCGTCCAGATTCTACGCTGCAGCCTACGCGCCAAAGCCGCCGCGCGGCACCTCCGATGACGGTCGGCGACTTGCCAAATGCGATCCGCCTGGCGCCAATTGGCGCTTGGAACTTAATGAGCACTATCGGGATTCAGTTGCTCTATGCCGGTCAGAAAGGCATCGCCATGGGGCGAAGGTCAACTTTCCAGGAGCGGACGCACACGAACGGCAGCTTCGCCGGCTGTTGTCTACGCGGCGCAAAGCCTGAATATCGACTTGTGCCTGTATTCACTGATTCAAGTCAATCTCTGGCGGTGAAATCCAAGTCGCAGGCACCAATCCCTTGCCTCGCCACTCCTCGACCAAATGAACGTTCGGCAGCTCGCCCCAAACATCTTCATCGGCATGGTCTAGAACAATGATCTGCAATCTGCCTTTCGTGCGCTTGATGATGCGGTCGAAAAGTGCGAACACCTTTCTCACCGCCACAACGTCTTCATTCCTCCATTCGGGCTCCGCCTCTACAACAGCGGTGCGTTCAGCCCTGCGCGCAGGAAAATAGACCTGGCTCGGCTGGTCGTAGATAAGCAGTCCTGGCACCGGATGATGCGGAAGACTGAGAAAATATCCTTGCAATGCGAGCGTCAAAGCGACGTGATATGCCAGCCAGTTTGCACCACTGCCGATTTCCCAAAGGTAGTCGTCCCGCGTGCCTCGTATGACCTTGACCGTCAGTTCTTGAATAACCAGCCGAATTGGCGCATCTGGCCATTCACCGTCGAGCTCCGGGATCAATCGACTCGAAATGTCCTGAATGGTATTGAGCGCGTTTTCCAGCTTCCGGCCTATCTCGTGCTCGGACACGAATTTCGCCAGAGCCTCAACCTGCGCCTTCAGCGCAGCAGTCTCTTCGCCGAGCGCCGACGAGGTATCGGCTGCTGCGTAGAGGCGCAGTGCCTCCTGAAGGCGGCCGAGGAATCGTGAAATCTCCTCGCCGCGCGTAGTGACCATGCGTGCTTCTTCTGACTTGCCTTCGAGCGTCCGGATTTCCTGACGCACCGCCGAGAGCTCGCCCAACAGGCCATCAACGGTCTCGCGCTGCCGGAGCGTCTCTCGCCCCAACGATTCCGCCACGCCAGGATGAGATCGCAGGCGTAATTCGATTCCCTCGAGGGCTTCGCAAAGTTGGTCAATCCGGCCGCGCGCGGCCTCGCTAGGTTCAAAGACTGCCGCCGGCTGAGCGGCCGACAAGTCGCGAATCCAAGAAGACAACCCTAGCCGGTCACGCTGAATGCGCAGACCGTTGCCGTAGGCATCACTGCTCTCGTCCAGACGGCGCAGTTCATGCAGCCGTTGCCGCGATTGGTTGAGGTTCATCACCAGTTTTGACTCAGCCGTGCGCAGCTCGGCGAGTCTGGTAATGATGACATCCATGGACGCGAGGGTCGGCGTCGCGGTTCGGGCGTCGCTTTCCAGTGCAGTGCGCAAAAGGTCAACCGTGGAGGGCCAATCGTTCGGGACGCTGGTGTTCGCCGGTAGCAAGCCGTACTCGATGGCCAAACGGACCCAGGCGAAGCCCTCCCGCTGCCATGCTGCGCCTGAGTCCTGCCGTGCCTTTAGCTCGCTTTCCTTGCGCCTGAGAACACGCTGCATGCGGTCCAGCTCATGACGAGCCTGCAGCAGTTCAGGGCTGACTACACCCAGGACATACGGAAAAATGGTCTTCAGCTTCTCGCGGTGGTCTGAGGTATCGGCCTTGAAGAACATCACATCCGGGTTGGCGACGATGTTCTGCGGCTGAAACAGGAATGCCATCAGATCGCGGAAGCTCGGACGAAACTTGAAACGATCCTCGGTGCCTGGCTCGAATTGAAGATTCGACAGGCCGGCCAAGCGGTTCAACACCGCCTTCACGTGTTCCACGTTGTGGTTCTTGCCTTCTATTTCTCGTGGAGGCTCTACGGCGGGCGCCTCAAGAAGAAACATTTCTCCTGAACTCTTCAGTTCGCCAGGCTCCCGCCGCGCCAGCAGCTTTTGACCTTCGACGGTGTCGATCAGCACACCAAACCATGAGCAAGTCTCGCGGATCACGCCAACCGGTATCGCGCACTTGTCGGCACCCAGGCAGTAGTCAATAATCGGAATGACTGAAGACTTGCCAGTCTTGGACGCTCCGCTGATAACGTTGGTCACGCCTGGTTCAAACTCGACGACTCGCGGCTCGCCGCCGCGTCGGGGCCACAAGATGACTTGTCGCAACTGAAAGTACATCAGAACTCCACTCTGAGCGTATGGGCTACTTGCTGGTCAGTGAGGCCCGCAAACCAATGGCCGACCTTCTCGCACGCCGGCCCAATGCGGCGGATGCGCTCGGGCAGCGACGGCACGGCCATCGCGTCGTATGGACCAGTAGCCCACACCGTTGCGGCCGCAGGGTTTATGCGAATGAGGCCAGACTGCTCCGCGCGCATGAGCGATTCAAGGCTGAGCTGTCGAAGCGACAGGGTGCGGCCATGGATAGCGATCAGATCCTCTCGATGCTCACTCAACTTACTTGCAAATAGGTGCAGGCCAGAGGCCTTGAATGTGCTCGACACCATCTCCAATGTCGGCGCGTGCAAGACCAACGGCAAAACCAGAAATGCCAGCGGCAGCGTCGCTGCACGCCCATCACGGTCTTGAAATCCCAATCCGAACTTCCAGAGCGCATAGGCCCCCAACGCCTCGTTCTGGACGAGCGCGGCCTCGTTCAATCGAATCGGCTGGTCGGACTCGGTCAAGATTCATCCTTTTTATCGAGTAGCGACGTGTGATCGGCATGCCATCCCAGCATGCGACGCTCAGCCAGGTCATGGAAGCCGCCATGCGTGAAATGCCCTGGCAACGCGCGGCTGTCCAGCGGCACGTCTAAAACCGAGCAGCGGTTGTAGACCGTGCGTCCTTGGACGACCTTGGTCTTGTCAGAGAAGATGTCCTTCACCTCACCCTGGATCGCGGCATGCCGCCGCAGCAACGACGTTTCCCAATCGTCAAAGCTGCCGTCGTAGACAAGTCCATGATCTGCCCAAGTCGCTTTGTCACCTGAAGTCCGCATGAAGTCGCTGGCTGCGCGAAGCTGCTGCTCTTCCGTGGCCTTGATCAATTGCAACTGCTTAATGAACACCGGGCGGGTGTTCAAAACAGCCTTCGCATCGTCCGGGCTGAGTGCCGCAGTGAACGAAGGAAGGTAGCCGGGCATGTTGTTCCGTTGGACAAATGCATGGAAGTTCTTCCGGAACGCGGCGACGCTGATCTCCGCGTGCATCCTCTTGCGGAGGCGCTGGTTGGCCCACTCTTGCGCGAGCCCGATTGCAGAGTGGCAGATGACGTCAACGGATGCCGTCGGGATTGCAGGAGCAAGCAACTGGCGCAAGGGCTCGATGGGATCGTCGTCAACGCTGACGGCCGAAAAGTGCCCAATGAGCGCGTCACGACGAGCCTCGGGTGCGTCGAAGAACTTCTGCAAATGCGCGCCGCACTTGGGCGGTTGCTTCAGCGCTTTCAACTTCTTCTTGATCTCCGCCACCAGCGCGTGCGCGGCCAACGGCTCGGTCGCGGCATGCATGGCTGAGCTGACCATGCCCGCCCGCTGAGGTGTCACATAGATCTGAAACAAGGTCGTCGCGATGTCCACCTTGCCCGAGGCGACCAGATCGAGCCAGTTCGCCAGCGCCTTCCAGAGGTCCTCAGACCAATTGGAGAGGGCGTTGTGAGACAGCGCGCTCTTGCATTGCTCCAAAAGCAAGGTGCCATCAGCGTAATGAACCGCTACGTCGTCCAGCATCTCCAAAGAGACGCTCGAATCCGGAGGAGCGCTTAGCAGGTGATAGCAGAGCCGAACCGGCTGCAAAGCAAACCCGAGATATGGCCCAGGAGCGCTGTGCTTAGCTATGCCAGCCATACACCCGGTTCCAAAAACGCGCTGCTCCGGCTATTGCCGGTCGATCAGTTGTAGGCTTCATGACGCTCCCCGCCTGCTGGTGCTCCGCCCCTAGCGGCGCCCGCATGCTTATGGCAGAGAGATTAGCAGCAACTCGTTGCCAGGCATCTACCGATAGGGCAATCCCTACATCACTGGTCAAGCTGCGAGCTATTAAAAACTGCGGCCTATCGACAGTTGGCTGACGGTTCTCTTTCAGAGATGGATCGAATATACGCGGCTGCTGTTGGGCAGCGAGACCGGCGGCTCGAGGCCCGCAGCGGGATGGGACCGCGAGTTCGGGCCGTGGAGAAGCGGTCACTGGCACGGCGCCATACGCCAGTGAGATCACTACGACTGCAGTGCCCCGCAGAGCCGGCATTCGGGCCAGCGCCTGTCGCTGAGCCCAATGACTGCTTGGTGCCAGGTAGCGTGAGTCCGCCCGGCGGCGGCCACAAGCAGCAATCGCTGCAAAGCGGGTCCTCAGGAAGCCGCGCGGCCCACTCCCCACGAGCGGCCGCGAACCGCAGACTCAAGTTCCACGCTCTGCGACATAAATTCCAAAGTCAATGAGAACCGACACGTGATCAATCGTTTGCACTGCGAAGCGTCGGTGCATGGGCATGATTGTTCATGCGTAGGAGCCCATCGAGCCAGATGGAGTTACCGCACAGGCAACCCCGCCTGCTCACGTGGCAATCTGTCAATCCCACTGCCAACGGCGCCGGTTCCATGCATCTGCTCCGACGTTTTGGGTTCGGTCAACCTTCGCTGCAGGGCTTCGACCGCAGTCCAACTGCCTGTTTTGAAATCAGGTGGGACTTCCGGAAAGACGAGACGAGGATGAACGCTACGTACGCGCCGACGCGTCTCGCGCACTGCCGCCCAGCGGGTAGGCCGCTCCAGAACTTCCGGAACGAACCAGAACCCGAATGCGGTTACGACGAACGATGCGACCTGTCCAAGGAATGGCCAGTCTCCGGAAAGGGCCGTCGTGAGGGCAACCAGACAGGCGAACAGAAGAACCAGGAGCCAGCGCAATCGCTTGAAAACTCCCATGCCAGCAACGAACCCTTCCGATAGAGCGCGCAACTCCGACTTCAACTCATCCTCTCGTTGCGTCGCAAGCTGCTGGTTGAGGGCATCCACGCGCCGCTCCAACTCGGAGGTCTCGTGGTCGCGCTGAATCAGTTCCTTGCGCAACTCTTTCACGTCTTGCGCCCTCGCATCAGCGACCAGCGCGTTCGTAGAGGCCACTCCCGCGAGTTGTCGGTCATGTTCAAGTTGCATGGCTGCTAGCTTCTGCTCGCTTTCATCTCTTTGAGCAGCAAGTTTCTGTTCTCCTTCGTCGCGAGCAACTGCAGCAGCGAACTCTCCTGCGGCTAGCTTGACTTGTTCGATGATGTACGGGAGGCGCTCGGGGGTCACGTCTTCCGGATCCGCGCGTGTCGCACGCATCAGCGCCCGTTCACCTTCACGGTCTTCTAGAAGCGCCGCAACGTGATCCGCCTCTGTCTTCCCATGGAGATCCAGCACCAGGTTATAGGCTCGAGTCTTGACGTCGGGGCGGGGGCGGATCGCGGCCGAGCAGTGGGCTAACAACCGAGAGCGCGACATTTGACCGCTGCCCTCGCCGCTTCTCAACCACAGATAACCTGCCAGCTGCTTGTCTGAAAGGGCAACCGGTGCCCAGCGGTCTGCCGCATTGGAACTTTGCTTGGCGGCGTTAGTCAGCCATGTCTTCCATGCATCGTTAGCAGCTCGAGCGAGGGCAGTGTTCCTCGTAATGAACACGGCTTTGCTGTCACAGATGCGAGTACACGGGGTGTTAGCGTCGCGGATTCGGAGCATCGCCCACACTGAGCGTTCGTCATGGATACGCGCTTCATTGTTTGGCCAATGGGCCATGCGTCTCGTAAGTTCGGACTGAATATCGCCTACGGTGGTCTTTGACCGCCGCATCAAATCGAACTGCGGATCCTGTTTGACAATAATTCCGGCAGCTGTTGCCCGGCTGCCGATGTTTCCCTTGAGAGCGGATAGAACATATGGCTTCGCTGAAGCGCCGAAGCTGTTAACTCGGGAGCTGCCTGAGCGCAGCGAGGCGAGCTGACCGGACACCACGGATTCGGCTTCTGCGATGCAGTCATCGAAGGCGGCAGGCCGCGCACCACTCGAGGTAATCATGCCGAGCAGCTCGGTTCCATAGGCTGCGTAGTCGACGTTGACGCCGAGGACGTCCAAGAGAAGAGGCGAGTCGAGATAAATTTCTAGGCCATTCAGGCTCTGGGCGCCAGCTGCCGGTTCGCTGAAGCAGGCAAGCGCCTCGGCGGCCATGCTGGCAAACGCGATGTCTGACACTCGGTCAAAGAGTTGCGGCTGACTGTCACGGAGGTCGACAAGAAACTGGGCAACATGAAAGTCAAGACGCAGTTCGCGCTGCTCTTTCACATCAGGGTCCGGGCGTTTGAGCCCGACCGTCTTCGGAGACACCTTCGCGGCAACGCTACCCTCCTTACGTGCTAGAAGCCGCATGGATTCGGCGTTGAGCAGTCGATCCAGAAACCCCTCTTGGAGGCGCTGCTCGTCTTCCTCTGCGAAAAGAGGGTCGTCGCGGCAAGATTGGACGAATTGCTCAAGTACAGAGTCGATTTCCCGCTCGGTGAGACCAGGCGCTTCAGCTTCGACTTCGGCAGTGTTGGCCGCGTATTGGTAGATCGTGGTGCGAGCCTTCCCAACAACTGGGAGCAGGAAGCCCATTCCTTCGAGCTGCTCCGCCATGCCAAGAACGGCTAGCCGCGGAATCTTCAAGCCGTACAGCTTGACAACCTCGTTGGAGAACTCCTGAGCGTCGAACATCTTGCCGGCGAACTCGCGGCAGACGGGTGCGAAGAATGGCGCGAGGGCCGCGAACATTCCTGCATTGGATCCGTGGATGCGGTCGGCCAGCGCGCAATAGGCCAACAACGCCCTCTTTGGCTTCATGAGTGAGCTCATAGATTCTATTTCTTATGCAAGCTCCCCCGCACGTCCTTGCGAGGGCAGCTCGCTCCCCTTGATCCGCGCCGGTACTGGCTAGCGCGGAAGAACAGGCTCGACACGTCAAAGCCTGGGACGTAACGAATTATGTCGGGCTAGGCCCGGCTTTTCGCACAACTTCTGTGCAGCTTTGAGCACTCGCGCAGTCGACCAGTCCGCAAGCAACACAGATTTCCTGTGCTAGGGATCGGGGTTTGACATCTCTGATTGACTACATCGTTGGCGGCACTTCATCGAGCGAAAGCTGAAGTAGGCATGCGGCGCGTCAGGCTCCGTTGGATGCTCCCTTGCACAGTTGCCTTGCGATTTCACGTCGGCTCAGCCTGCAAAGCTACTTTCGGAGCACATGCTTTGAATATGCAAACCGGTTTGCACGAGCGTCATGAAGCGCGTGATGGGCGAGGCGTCCGTTCACGGCCCAGTATTGCTCAATGTCTTTCGGGTCGATGGCATTTCTGATCGACTGCCCTTTGATCCAAGCAGGAGTGTTCAGCGTTTCGGTGTCTCGCACTAAATACGTGAAGAGCTCCCAGTCCATCGGATAGTCGACCGAGACGATCACAGGGGAGGTCGGACGGAACTGTTCCAGCCAGAGCTTCAGGTGATCGCTGAGATGCTGCTCGCTCCCAATGATCGGAGCTTCCCTCCCGAGTAGCGGTAGGACGGCGACTCGGGCGAAATCGCTACACCGCGTCAAGTCAACATCGTTTCGCTCGCCATAGAACTCGCGTCCGTCCTCGCTCACGATTCCGATCGAGAGAAGCTCGCAGTCGATGAAATCCGTGAATTCGGTGTCGACGAACAGGCGCATGGTCACAGGCGGCTCAGAGGCGTTGGAACACGTCTCCAGCCTACCGGAAACCTGCAGATCGATCACTCACATAGCCCACGAATCGAGCGAACGACCGTGCGGTACACCTCGGCCCCAAAATCCTCTGGTACGCGGTACACCTACGGTACACTGACCAGCTGCTACAGGTTTCGCCAAAGTTCGCTAAGTCGCTGTCCTCAAAGAGATTTCCCCTCTGACAGCTTCCGCTGCGTTCCGGTACGTTTACCTGGGCAAGCACGGTTGCTCGCAAACTCATAATCCTTTGGTCGCTGGTTCAAGTCCAGCACGGCCTACCAAGTATTCATGCGGGTTTGCGGGCGCTCTCCACGCCCGAGGCGGGGCGATGCGTTTCCACACGCCGC
>Ga0247823_10003175_pt1 | contig 13427 bp, 14 predicted proteins | sample 13C_PalmiticAcid_2_FD_192426 | JGI IMG/M metagenome (GOLD analysis project Ga0247823, IMG submission 192426) | Soil microbial communities from agricultural site in Penn Yan, New York, United States - 13C_PalmiticAcid_Day30 | ecosystem: Environmental > Terrestrial > Soil > Agricultural land...
TGAGCTCGGCGGCGTTGCACTCCAGCCAGAGCGTCTTGTCCTGTCCGAGCTCGGCGGCACCCTCGGTCACGCCGAGGCGCAGGCGGTGTTCCACCCAGCCATTCGCGGATGTGCCTTTAGGCTTCCCCAGCCAGCGATAGCCGAGTGCCGCGAGCCGAGGATCGGCCGCGCCTGTCCCGCTCTCGCGTGACCAGTGTACCCCGCCTTCCGCCGGCGCGATCGTGATCGGCCGGCGCAGGCGATAGATCGACAGGCGACGGATCAGCGCGTCACGCTGATCCGTCTCGCAATCGATCAGCACCGTCTCACCGTCATCCCACAGGATAAAGTCGAACAGCGCCTTGCCTTGCGCGCTGAGCAGCCCCGTCCATTGCGGTGCGCCGGGCCGCACCAGTGCGACGTCCTGGGTCACCAATCCTTGCAGGAAGCCGCGAACATCCTCCCCCGAAACGCGGATCAGGGCGCGGTCGGCCAGAAGTGTCGCATTGGGCAGCGTGGCCCGAACTTGGCTGGTCTCTGTCATGCCGAACAGGTAGGACGCCGGGAGCGACTGCAAAAGAGGCTGATATGGCGACCTTCGATCTCAAGCTCACCGGCGGCACGGTGCATCTGCCCGGTGGCCCGGCAAAGCTGGATATCGGCGTTCGCGACGGGAAGATCGTCGCGATCGGGGCGCAGGGTGACGCGGGCGAGACGATCGACTGCACGGGACTCGACGTGCTGCCCGGGGTGATCGACAGTCAGGTCCATTTTCGTGAGCCGGGGCTCGAGGCCAAGGAAGATCTTGAAAGTGGCAGCCGGGCCGCGGTGCTGGGCGGCGTGACCGCGGTGTTCGAGATGCCCAACACCAAGCCCAACACCGACAGCGCCGATGCGGTCAACGACAAGCTCGCGCGCGCGAAGGACCGGATGTGGTGCGACCACGCTTTCTATGTCGGCGCGACCAACAACAATGCGGCCGATCTTGCCGAGCTGGAGCGGATGCCCGGCACGGCCGGCGTCAAGATCTTCATGGGCGCCTCGACCGGCGACCTGCTGGTGTCGGACGACGCCAATCTCGCGCGCGTGCTCGCCTCGGGCCATCGCCGCGTCGCGATCCACGCCGAGGACGAGTTCCGCATGAATGCCCGCGAAGGGGAGCGGGTTGCTGGTGATCCGTCGTCGCATCCGGTGTGGCGCGATGACGAGTCCGCGATCCTCGCCACGCGGCGCATTCTCAAGCTTGCGCGCGAGGCGCGGCGCCGCATCCACGTTCTTCACGTCACCACGCCCGCCGAGCTGGAATTGCTCGGCCAGCACAAGGACATCGCGACCTGCGAGGTGACGCCGCAGCATCTGACGCTGGCGGCCGAGGACGCCTATCCGCGGCTGGGCAGCTACGCCCAGATGAATCCGCCGATCCGTTCCGCCGCGCATCGCGACGGGCTATGGCACTGGCTCAATCAGGGCGTGCCCGACGTGCTCGGCTCGGATCACGCGCCGCACACGATCGAGGAAAAGGCCAGGCCCTATCCCGCATCGCCCAGCGGAATGCCCGGGGTACAGACGCTGCTGCCGCTGCTGCTCGACCATGTCGCCAAGGGGCGCACCACGCTCGCCCGGCTCATCGACCTCACCAGCGCGGGACCGCAGCGGGTGTTCGGGCTGGTCGGCAAGGGGCGGATCGCCGCCGGTTATGACGCCGATTTCACCGTGGTGGACTTGAAGAAGCAATGGACGGTCGAGGAAAGCTGGCTCGCCTCGCGCTGCGGCTGGTCACCGTTCACGGGCGATACCCTGACGGGCAAGCCGATCGGCACGATCATCCGCGGGCGTAAGGTGATGTGGGACGGCCAACTCGCCAACGCAGCGCATGGCCGTCCGGTGCGGTTCGAGGCGGTCGAGTTCGGGTAATCCAAGCCCCTCTCCTGAAGGGGCGGGGCTAAGCCATCACTCCGCCGCGTCGGCCACCGCCTCGCGCTCGGCCTGCTGGCGCGCCCACATTTCGGCATAGACGCCGCGCAGCTCGAGCAGCTGCGCGTGCGTGCCCTGCTCGGCGATCCGCCCGGCCTCCAGCACGACGATGCGGTCGGCGTTGACCACGGTCGACAGGCGGTGCGCGATGACGATCGTCGTCCGCCCGCGCTCGATCGCCTCGAGTGTGTCGAGGATCTCCGCCTCGGTTCGCGAATCCAGCGCGCTGGTCGCTTCGTCGAGGATCAGGATCGGCGGATTCTTGAGCAGCGTCCGCGCGATCGCGACGCGCTGCTTCTCTCCCCCAGACAGTTTCAGGCCGCGCTCGCCGACGCGGGTGTCGTAGCCGTCGGGCATGCTCTCGATGAACCCGGCGATCGCCGCGCCGCGTGCTGCGGCGGCGACCTGATCGGGCGTCGCCCCTTCGCGGCCATAGGCGATGTTGTAGCCGACCGTGTCGTTGAACAGCACCGTATCCTGCGGAACGATGCCGATCGCCGCGCGCAGCGAGCCCTGCGTCACCCGCGCGATATCCTGCCCGTCGATCGTCACCCGCCCGCCGGTCAGGTCGTAGAAACGGTAGAGAATGCGCGCGAGCGTCGACTTGCCCGCGCCCGACGGGCCGACGATCGCCACCGTCTGGCCGGGAGCGATGACGAGGTCGATGCCCTTAAGGATATCGCGATCCGCCTCATAGCCGAAGCGCACCCCCTCAAACCGCACCTCGCCGCGCGACACCTCCAGCGCGGGGGCGTCGGCCAGGTCCTTCACCTCGGCGTCGGTATCGATCAGGTCGAACATCGCGCCCATGTCGATCACGCCCTGGCGGATCGTGCGATAGACCCAGCCGAGCATGTCGAGCGGGCGGAACAGCTGGCTCAAGAGTGTCGAGACGAACACGACGTCGCCCGGGCTGAAGCGCCCGCTCGACCAGCCCCATGCGACTACCGCCATGCCGGCGCCCAGCATCACATTGGTGATCAGCGACTGGCCCATGTTGAGCCAGGCGAGCGAGTTCTCGCTCTTCACCGCCGCCCTCGCATAGGCGTCGACCGCCTTCGAATAGCGGTCCGCCTCGCGCTTCTCGGCGTTGAAATACTTCACCGTCTCGAAGTTGAGCAGCGAATCCACCGCGTGCGCGACCGCACCGGTGTCGAGGTCGTTCATCTGCTCGCGCAGCTTTGAGCGCCAGTCGGTTACCCAGCGGGTGAAGGCGATGTAGATCACCACCATCGCGATGGTCGACGCGACCAGCCACCAGCCGAAGCGCGATCCGAAGATCTGCAGCACCAGCGCCAGCTCGAGGATCGTCGGGGCGATGTTGAACAGCAGGAAATACAGCATCGTGTCGATGCTCTTGGTGCCGCGCTCGACCACCTTGGTGACCGCGCCCGTGCGGCGTTCGAGATGGAAGCGCAGCGACAACTGGTGGAGGTGGCGGAAGGTGACGATGGCGAGGCGCCGCGTCGCGTCCTGCCCGACCTTCTCGAACACGGTGTTGCGCAGATTGTCGAACACGGTGGTGAACAGGCGCGCGGCGGCATAGCCGATCACCATCAGGATGACGAAGGTGACCGCGCTGCGATCGCTGATCGCCATCGAGTCCACCGCGGCCTTGAGCGCATAGGCGGCGCCATAGACCTGCACGACCTTCGACAGCAGCACCAGCAGCAGCGCGCCGATGATGCGCGCCTTCAGCCCCGGCATGCCGTCGGGCCAGAGATAGGGGAGGAAGCGCCGGAGGGTAGCGAACAACGGGCGTTCGCCGCCGGCGGGGGCGGTCTGTGGCGGCATGACCCGCTATCTGGGGCCGCGCGGCTCGCGATGCAACGGAACGCTGCCCTGCGCGGTTCGTTGAATGCGCGAGGAGCGAGAGATGGAACCCGTTTTCTACGTGATGGCGATCCTTGGCTGCGGCGACGATCAGGCGCAATGCCGCGAAGCGCGCGTCGAGCCGGCCCGTTACCAGAGCGCGGCGCAATGCCAGGCGGCGATGACCCGGGTGCTGCCGCGTCACGCCGATCTTTCCTTTCCGGTCATCGTCGCCGCCTGTCAGCAGCGTGGCGAGCGCATGGCGCGTACCGAGGCGCGGGCGCCGCGCGGCTAGGGCCGCCTCCTGTTCCATGATAGGCTCCGCTCCCGACAGGGGAGGGAGCAATGCGAAAATTTCTGGGCGTTGTGGCGGGCCTTGCCGCGCTGATCGCGACGGTCTGGATCGTTGAGGCGATTGGCCACAGCATCTGGCCGCCGCCGCCCGGCATCAATCCGTCCGACCCGGCGCAGCTTGCCACGCTGCTCGACCAGATTCCGCTCGCCGCGAAGATCGCCGTGGTCGTCGCCTGGTTCGCCGGCGCGGTCGCCGGGGCGTGGGTGGCCAATCTGGTCGCGCGCTGGCCGGTCGCGGGCTGGATCGTCGTCGCGATCGGCATCGTGCTTGGGGTGATGACGCTGGTCGTCATTCCTCATCCGCTATGGATGCAGATCGCCGCGGTGCTCGCGCCGCTGATCGGTGGCTGGATCGGATTGCGGCTGCCCGTCGCGCGCTCCTAGCGCGGCCGGGCCCAAAGCTCCGCCGGGCGCGGCACGCGCGGATAGAGGCGCGCGCGCAGCGCCGCCTGCGGCAGCGCCTGCGCCAGCCAGCCGATCTTCTGCATATTGCCCGTCCGCGCGCGGTGATCCCAGGCATGTTCACCACGCGCCGTCACCTCGCGCGCGATGGCGCCATAGATGCCTGCGGCTGCCAGCACCGCCCAGGCCGAACGGAAACGCAGCGCCGGGGTGCCGTGACGGGCGCTCGCGCCATAGTCGTCGGCCATCTCTCCCAGCCATTTGGCGATCACCGCCAGCCGCGACCGGAAGGGCGGCTTCATATGCTGGCCGGGCGGAATATCCATCTCGACCAGCCAGTCGACGGGCAGATAACAGCGGCCGATGCGGTCGTCGGCCTCGATATCGCGCGCGATATTGGCGAGCTGGAACGCGATGCCGAGATCGCAGGCACGGTCAAGCGTCGCCTCGTCATCGGGATCGACTCCCATCACCACCGCCATCATGCAGCCGACGCTGCCCGCGACATGATAGCAGTAGCGCAGCAGGTCGGCTTCGCTTCGCGGGAACCAGCCCTTCGCGTCGAGCGCGAACCCTTCGATCAGATCGTGCGCGAAGCGGTGGGGGAGGTGTGTTTCCTCCGCCACGATCCTGAGCGCGTCGAACGCCGGATCGCCCGTCCACTGTCCGGTCAGCGCCTTGCCGGTCAGGTCGCGGATATGCGCCAGCCGAATTGCGGGATCGGCGACCGGTGCCGCATCATGCCCCAGCACCTGCCCGTCGGCGAGGTCGTCGCACGCGCGGCACCACGCATAGAGCAGCCATGCGCGCTCCCGCGTGACGGGATCGAAGATCTGGCTCGCCATCGCGAAGCTGCGCGATCCGCGCGCGATGCTGTCCTGCGCCGCCGCGACCACGCTGGCGCGGGTTGGCGCGGAAAGGGTCACAGATCCTTGCTGACGATCTGGCCGATCGTGGTGGTCGGCACATGATTGGCCATCTTCTCCAGCAGCCCGTCGAGCTGGTCGTCGATGATCAGGATCGACTGGTGCTGCGGGCGAAGGAAACCGACTTCGCCCATCGTCTTCACGAAGGCGATCAGCCCGTCATAGAAATGCGCGACGTTGAGCAGCCCGACCGGCTTGGCGTGATAGCCGATCTGCGCCCAGCTCATCGCTTCCCACAATTCGTCCATCGTGCCGGTGCCGCCGGGCAGGGTGATGAAGCCGTCGGCGATGTCGGTGAACGCCTGTTTGCGCTCGTGCATCGTGCGCACGACATGCAGCTGCGTGCAGCCGCGATGCGCCACTTCGGCATCGACCAGCGCCTGCGGGATCACCCCGATCACCTCGCCCCCTGCTTCAAGCGTTGCGTCGGCGACCGCGCCCATCAGGCCCAGCCGCCCGCCGCCATAGACCACGCCGATCCCGCGCTCGGCGAGGGTGCGGCCGACGAAGCGCGCATTCTCGACATAGACGGGATCGCTCGGCGTGGCCGAGCCGCAATAGATGGCGAGGCGTTTCAGGGACGTCATGGTTGCTCCAGCATCAGCGCGGCGGTCGCCTTGGCGCTGCCGACCACGCCCGGAATACCGGCGCCGGGATGCGTGCCGGCGCCGGTGAAATAGAGGTTGGGGATCGATCCGTCGCGGTTGTGCGCGCGGAAATACGCGCTTTGCGACAGGATCGGCTCAAGGCTGAAGGCGCTGCCCAGATGCGCGTTCAGATCGTCGCGGAAGTCGTTCGGCGCATAGCTGAACTTGGTCACGATCCGCTCGTGGATATCGGGGATCAGCCGCCGCCCGACCTCGTCGAGGATGCGCTTCTCCAGCACCGGCCCGATCTCGTTCCAGTCGACCGGGAATTTGCCCAGATGCGGCACCGGGGCGAGCGCGTAGAAGGTCGAATGCCCCTCGGGCGCGAGGCTGGGATCGGTGACGGTGGGGTGGTGCAGGTAGAGCGAGAAGTCCTGGCTCAGCACGCCGTGATCGTAGATGTCGGCGAGCAGGCCCTGATAGCGCGGCCCGAACAGGATCATGTGGTGCGGGATGCCGGGCCAGGTCCCCTTGATTCCGAAATGGACGAGGAAAACGGACGGCGAGAAGCGCTTCTTCTCAAGCCGCGCCGCGGTGCGCTGCGCGCTGCGAGAGGTCTTGAGCAAGTCGCGATAGCTGTGGATCAGGTCGGCGTTGCTCGCCACCGCATCGGCCTCGAACCGCTCGCCGCTCCTCGTCAGCACAGCGGTCGCGCGCTCGCCCAGCGTCTCGATCTCGACCACCGGATCGCCGAGCCGCAGCACGCCGCCCAGCCGTTCGAACAATCGCGCCATGCCGGCGATCAGCCGGTTGGTGCCGCCCATCGCGCACCACACGCCGCCGTCGCGTTCGAGCTTGTGGATCAGCGCATAGATCGCGCTGGTGGTCATCGGGTTGCCGCCGATCAGCAGCGTGTGGAACGACAGCGCCTGACGCAGCTTCTCGTTCTTCACGAAGGACGAGACCATCGAATAGACGCTGCGCCACGCCTGGTATCGGGCCAGATCCGGCGCCGCCTTCACCATCGATGTGAAATCGAGGAACGGCACATGGCCGAGTTTCTCATACCCCTCGCGATACACCCCCGCCGAATAGTCGAGAAAGCGGCGATATCCCGCGATGTCGGCCGGATCGAGCTTGGCGATCTCGCTGGTCAGTGCCGGATCGTCGTTGGTGTAGTCGAAGCTGGTGCCGTCGGGCCAGCTCAGCCGGTAGAAGGGATTGACCGGCGCCAGCGTCACGTCCTCGGCCATGCGGTGGCCCGACAGCGCCCACAATTCCTCCAGCGCGTCCGGCGCGGTGATGACCGTCGGACCGGCGTCGAAGGTGAAGCCGTCCTTCTCCCAATAATAAGCGCGCCCGCCGGGCTTGTCGCGCGCCTCGACCAGCACGGTATCGACCCCCGCGGATTGCAGGCGGATCGCGAGCGCCAGCCCGCCAAACCCCGCACCGATGACGACTGCCCGTTTCACCTGCTTCCCCTGATGGCCTGCCAGGCGCGCCCGACCGGAACCGGCGGCTTGCCGGCGAGCAGCCGCGCACGATCGAACAGGCTCGCCTGTCCCGCATAGAAGCGTGCGATCAGCCCCGCGTCCAGTCGATAGAAGCGTTCGAGGATACGATAACGCTCATCCGGCTCCGCCGCGCGGAACAGCATGGCGGAAAGCATGCGGTAGAATCCGCGCCGCTGCCACTGCCGCCGGGCATAGCCATAGGTGAGTTCGTGCAGCGCGGTGCCGTCGAGGTTGCTCGCCTGCGCGACCGTGCGCGCCAGCCGTACCGCGTCGGGCAGCGAATAGCCGGTGACCGGGTGGAACAGCCCGGCGCGCATGCCGCCCTTGGCGACGCGGTTGCCGCCCGACCGCCAATATTCCTCGAAATCGCCGCCCATCGCGACCGGCAGCACGCCGGTTTCCTCGCGCGTCACCGTCTCCACGGCGATCGCGCGCGCGCCCAGCCATGCGTCGATCCGCTGGCGCATCGCATCCGCGTCGATCTCGGGCGTGTCGCTGTAATAGGTGTCCTCGATGAACAGCCGCGTCGCCGCGAAGGGCAGCGCATAGACGAAGCGATAGCCGTCGAGCTGGGCGACCGTCGCGTCCATCACGATCGGGCGCTTCAGCGCATGCGGGTCGGCCAGCGCCATCTCGCGGCCCAGGAATTTCTGCCAGCCCAGGTCCAGGCTGGAGAGGTCGCTCGGCCCCCGGCAATCGATCACCCCGCCGGCCTCGACGCGATCGCCGTCCGCCAGCACCACCGCGCGCGCGCTGGCGCCCAGCGCCTTGCGACCGGTCATCACGCTGCCCTTGGGCATCGCCGCGCGCACCACCCGGTCGAAACGCTCGGACTCGATCGAATAATAGGGCGCCTTCAGCGTGCGCGAATGCCCGGGAAAGGCGACGTCGTAGCGCGCCCAGCCATAGGAGATGAGCGGCGCCACCATCCAGCGGTCGGCCGCGGCGACATCGCTCGCGAAGAACGACCAGAGATGACTGCCGCCAAGGCTGTCCCCGCTCTCGATGATCCGCAGGTTGAGGTCGGGACGCTGCTTGCGCAGGGCGAGCGCAAGCAGCCCGCCGGCAAGCCCGCCGCCGACGATGGCGAGATCACAATGGTGGATGGCTGGCATCGCCGCCGCTTACGGAGCGTCTTCACCGCCTGCAAGGGCTGCGAACCGTCTCCCGGCGGGGCGATGCCCCAAATACGCCAGACCGTCCTCAGGCGGCCTTGAGCAGCGGCATCTCCGCCGCCATCGCCCGCATCACCGACGGACGCGTGCGCAGCCGCGTGCGATAGCCGAGCAGTACCGGCCAGGCGGCGATGTCGACGCCCGCGGTCTCGCACCAGTTGAGCACGCTGAGCAGATAGGCGTCTGCGACGGTGAAGTCGGCGCCGAGATGCTCACGGCCCTCGAGATGCGCCGACAGGACTTCGAACGGCCTGGCGACCCGGCCCAGTGCCGCGTCCTTCTCCACCGCGCCCGCATCCTTGGCAAACAGCACCGCGAACACCGCTTTGTGCACCTCGGTGCTCACGAAGTTGAGCCACAACTGCATGCGGTAGCGCTCCTCGCTGAACAATGCGGGGGCGAGCACGCCGTCCTCGGCATTGTCGGCGAGATATTGCAGCACCGCCGGCCCCTCGGTCAGCGTGATGCCGCTGCGCGTTTCCAGCGCCGGCACATAGCCCATCGGGCTGACGCGGGTGAAATCGCCGCCATCGGGCAGCTTGCGGCCGGGCAGCACCTGGACGAACTCGGCATCGAGGCCGGCTTCCTCGACCGCGATGCGCGCGGCGAGCGAACAGGCGAAAGGCGTGAAATAGAGCTTCATGGCACGACTCCCTGGGTTGATTTTTGTACTGTCTCGCATGAATATCGAGTCGGTCAAGGAATTTTATGCAAGATAGTACAAAAAAGAGAGGCCGGCCGCGCGCGTTCGATCCCGACACGGCGCTGAAGGCGGCCGCCGAGCGGTTTCGCGCGGGAGGCTATTCGGGCACTTCGCTCGACGAGCTCGCGGCCGCGACCCGGCTCAACCGGCCCAGCCTCTATTCGGCGTTCGGGGACAAGAAGGCGCTGTATCTCGCCGCGCTCGAACGCACCCATGCGCGCGCCGAGCGCGGCTTCGCGCGGCTGGCGGAAGCGGATCTGCCGTTGCGGGCGATGCTCGAACGCATGTTCGCCGCGGTGATCGACGGCTTTCTGACCGGGGAGGACGGCCCCGCGGGCTGCCTGTTCATCAGCACCGCCGCGACCGAATCGGTGATCGAGCCCGACGTGCGCGCGTACATCGCCGGTTTTCTGGCGATGGAGGACGAACAGATCGAACGGCTGCTGCGACAGGCCGGAAGCGCCGCCTCCGAGGCGCAGGCGCGGATCGTCACCGCGATGATCCACTCGCTGAGCGTCCGTGCCCGCGCTGGCGTTTCGCGCGCGGAACTCGACCGCGCCGCGAAGGATTGCGTTGATCTGATCGCTCCGGCCTAGCATCATCGCGGCGATGGGGGACGCGGGAATTCAGACACCGGGCGCCGCGCGCGGCACGCTGCTGCCATCGTTGTTCGCGTGGTTTCTCGCGATCGATCTGGTGATCGCGTGCGCGGTGACGCTGTTCCTGATGGATCGCCCGCCGATCTGCCCGTGCGGTACCGTCAAGCTGTGGCACGGGGTGGTCCATTCCAGTGAGAACAGCCAGCATATCGCCGACTGGTACACGTTCAGCCATGTCATCCACGGCTTCCTGTTCTACGGGCTCGCGCACCTCGTCTTGCGCGGCACCGCGCGCCGCTGGGCGCTGCCGCTCGCGGTGGCGATCGAGGGCGGGTGGGAACTGCTCGAGAATTCGCCGATGATCATCGACCGCTATCGCGAAGCGACGATGGCGTTCGGCTATTCGGGCGATTCGATCCTCAATTCGATCGCCGATATCGGCTGGATGGCGGCGGGCTTCTGGATCGCGGCGAAGCTGCCGGTGCGCGTCACGGTCGCGCTCGCCGTCGCGTTCGAATCGCTCACCCTGCTGCTGATCCGCGACAATCTCACCCTCAACGTGCTGATGTTGGTCTGGCCCGTCGATGCGATCCGGACATGGCAGGCGGCGGGGGGATTGCTGTAGGGGCTTTTACGGCGCGGAAATGCGTCCTTCGCGCATTCTCGGAAAAGCCTCTAGGATCGGGCCGTGCTGCTCGCCATCCTCCTCTCCGCGCTCGCGATGACGCTGATCGTCGCCGTGCGCTATCTGATCGTCTCGGGTGGTTTCGCCTGGGCGACGCGGCTCAAACATCCCGGTCTCTATCGCGGGCTCGACGCGCAGATGGGTCAGGAGGTCCGCTGGAGCCTCGCCAGCGCCGCCATTTACGGGGTGCCCGCCGGGGTCGTCGCATGGGGCTGGCAGAATCGCGGCTGGACGCGGATCTACACTGATACGGGCGACTGGCCGCTCTGGTATCTCCCGCTCTCGGTGCTGCTCTTTCTCGTCGCGCACGACACATGGTTCTACTGGACGCACCGCTGGATGCACCGGCCGCGCTGGTTCCGCATTGCCCACGCCGTCCACCATGTCAGCCGTCCGCCCACGGCGTGGGCCGCGATGAGCTTCCACCCGGTCGAAGCGTTGACCGGCGCGATCGTGATCCCCGCGCTCGTCTTCCTCATCCCCATTCATGTCGCCGCATTGGGCTTTGTGCTCGGAATCATGACGGTTATGGGTGTGACCAATCACATGGGGTGGGAAATCTTCCCGCGGGCGATGTGGCGCGGGCCGCTGGGCGCATGGCTCATCACGGCCAGCCACCATCAGCGGCACCATGAGCAATACGGATGCAACTATGGTCTCTATTTCCGTTTCTGGGACCGGCTCTGCGGCACCGACCGCGGGCTCGGCGATTTCGAGAAAGCGCATGCTCGCGCTGCTGCCCGCAGCCCTTCTGTTCCTCCCCGCGGCGTCGCCGACCTTTGATCTCCAGATCGATGTCCAGAAGCTGCGCTCGCAAAAGGGCGTGCTGCGCATATGCCTGACCGCCCGGCCGCAAAGCTTTCCGGACTGCAAGAACGACGCGCGGGCGCTCAGCCGCTCGGTGCCCGCGACGCAGACGGTGGTGAAGTTCGACGGCCTCGCCCCCGGCAGCTACGCCGCGGCGATCATCCATGACGAGAATGGCAACGCCAGGCTCGACACGCTGATGGGTATCCCGCGTGAAGGGTTCGGGTTCAGCCGCAATCCCGCGATCCGCTTCGGCCCGCCCAAATTCGACTCCGCCCGGTTCACGGTGGACGCGGCCGCGACACCCCAGCAGGTGCGGATGCGCTACCTGCTCTAGCGGCATGCCTTGCATCCATTTGTGCAGTGCGGCGTTGCGTTCCTGAAACATTTTCAGGAACCAGTTCAATGCGTATCGCCCTGTTCCTCACAACCCTGTTCGCCGCGGCGCCCGCTCTTGCGCAAGAAGAGCCGCGCGCCGAGGTCGCGCAAGAAGGCGCGGCGCGCCTCACCATCGGCGCGGGCGCCGCGTGGATTCCCGACTATGAAGGGTCCGACGACAGTCGCATCACCCCGATCCCTGCCGCCAACGGCACCATCGCCGGGATGAGCTTCATGGTGCTCGGGAACCGCGCGAGCATGGACGTCATCCCCAACGACACCGGCCCGGTGTGGGACTTTCAGCTCGGTCCCGTCGCCGTCCTCAACCTCAACCGCACCAACCGCGACGCGATCGAGGATCCGCGCGTCGCCGCATTGGGAGAGATCGATACCGCGATCGAGGTCGGCGGCTATGTCGGTATCGGCAAGACCGGGCTGATCACCAGCGATTACGACAAGCTCTCGGTCACGCTGAGCTATCGCCACGACGTGACCAAGATTCACAAGAGCGGCATCTGGACCCCCTCGATCAACTATACGACACCCCTCAGCACCAAGGCGCTGGTCGGCCTGTTCGCCTCGGCCGAGATCGTTGAGGACCGCTATGCCCGCACCTATTTCGGCGTCACCCCCGCCGGCAGCGTCGCGAGCGGCCTGCCGGTGTTCACGCCGAGGGGCGGACAGAAGGACATCACCTTCGGCGGCGTGTTCACCTATGCCCTGACCGGCGATCTGACCAAGGGCATGTCGCTGGTCACCGGCGCGACCTATCGCAAGCTGCTCGGTGATTTCGCCGACAGTCCGCTGGTGGGCATCGCCGGCTCGCGCCACCAATGGACCGTCGGCGCGGGGCTGGCGATCACCTTCTAGCGCCTTGCGCGGATCGGCGTCATAACCCCGGCCGGGGTTATGACGAGGGGGTATATCTTGGCATTGGGCGGTTTCGTTCTCGCCGTTCTGCTCGCGTCCGGACAGGCGCCGGTCGCGGCCCCTCAGCAGGATGAGCAGTTGATCCCGGCGACGCCTGAGTCTCTGGGCATCACGCCCGAACAGTTCCGGAAGCTGAAGCTCCCCAAGGACGCGATGGTACGCCGCGATGCCGCCCGCCGCAGCGACGGACAGCTTCTCTTCGACGACCCGCTGCGAAGCACATCCTCCGGCAGGGCATCGGGGCTGGCGACGGGGGCGGTCGTGGCGATGCAGATCGCGCGGTTCGATACGCGGCGGTGGCGCAGCGACACCGCGATAGCGGCGGGCAAGCCGTTTGACGTCGACATTCCCGCAGGTGCCCGGTTCATCGGCCTGCTTGACCCGGTCGAGGGCGCGCGCCCGTGTCTTCGCCGTGAACGCGACACGCCCTACACGCCTCCGAAAGACGAGGCCGGTGAGATTTTTCCCACGATCTGCCTCCATCAGCGGGACGCCGCCGGTCGCTATACCGTGGCGCGTTTCCTTCCCCATTACCCCGGGCGTGCGGTGCCGCGCGAGGTGGCGATTGCGCCCGTTGCCCTGACGCCGATCGAGCGCGGCAC
>Ga0247823_10003176_pt1 | contig 13426 bp, 13 predicted proteins | sample 13C_PalmiticAcid_2_FD_192426 | JGI IMG/M metagenome (GOLD analysis project Ga0247823, IMG submission 192426) | Soil microbial communities from agricultural site in Penn Yan, New York, United States - 13C_PalmiticAcid_Day30 | ecosystem: Environmental > Terrestrial > Soil > Agricultural land...
GCATTCGTCCAGGTGGGAGCGCAGGCCGCGACGGTCTTGCGGGGTGAGCGCCCGGCTGGCGGCGGCCTCGGCCGCGCCGGTCTCCAGGACCCGGCGCAGGGTGAGCGTGTCCTCCAGTTCGGCGGCCCGCGGCGGATCGACCGGGGTCCTGGCGGGCAGCACGGCCCGGACGAAGGTGCCGCCGTAGCGGCCGCGCCTGCACTCGACGTAGCCGGACTCCTGCAGCGCCCGCAGCGCCTCACGCAGGGTGACGCGACTCACGCCGAGCCGGGCCGACAGCTCGCGTTCCGGCGGCAGCCGCCCGCCGGGGACGACCACGCCGAGGCGGATCGCCTGCAGCATCCGCTCCATGGTCTCCTCGAAGGCGTTGCCCGTGCGCACCGGCCGGAACAACGCCTCCGAGACGAGGTCAGTCGCGTCGTTGGTCAGCGCCGCCATCGAGACCCTGACCCGAGGACCCGGCTCACTGACACCATCGTCAGAGGGGAGTGACATACGCGCCGGAGATCCCGCCGTCGACGAGGAACTGCGACGCGGTCATGAAGGACGAGTCGTCACTGGCCAGGAACGCGACCGCGGCGGCGATCTCCTCCGGCTCGGCGAAGCGGCCCATCGGGATGTGCACGAGCCTGCGCGCGGCCCGCTCCGGGTCCTTGGCGAAGAGTTCCTGCAGCAGCGGCGTGTTCACCGGTCCGGGGCACAGCGCGTTCACCCGGATGCCTTCGCGGGCGAACTGCACGCCGAGCTCGCGGCTCATTGACAGCACGCCGCCCTTGGAGGCGGTGTAGGAGATCTGCGACGTCGCCGCGCCCATGATCGCCACGAACGACGCGGTGTTGATGATCGAGCCCTTGCCGCGCGCCTGCATGTGCGGGATCGCGTACTTGCAGCACAGGTAGACCGAGGTCAGGTTGACGTCCTGGACCCGCTTCCAGGCTTCCAGCCCGGTGGTCAGGATCGAGTCGTCGTCGGGCGGGGAGATACCCGCGTTGTTGAAGGCGATGTCGAGCCCGCCGTAGGTGTCGACGGCGGCCTGGAACATCGCCTTGACGTCGTCCTCGCTGGTCACGTCGGCCTTGACGAACAGCCCGTCCACCTCGTCGGCGGCGGCCTTGCCGGTGTCGGGGTCGACGTCGGCGACCACGACGTGGGCGCCCTCGGCGGCCAACCGCCGCACGGAGGCCAGGCCGATGCCGCTGGCCCCGCCGGTCACGACCGCGACCCGGCCGTCCAGACGCTTGCTCATGTTCATTCCTCTGTGCTCAGGAAGCTGTTGTCATCACCGCTGATCAAACGGCCGCTGTCTTCATTTCTAATCATCAGTGCTGATAAACAAGTTCTTGACCTCAGTGAAAGCCGAAAGCGCGTCCGGGCCGAGCTCCCGGCCGAAGCCGGACTGCTTGAACCCGCCGAACGGCGTCCAGTAGCGCACAGACGAGTGCGAGTTGACCGACAGGTTGCCCGCGTCGACCCCGCGCGCCACCCGCAGCGCGCGGCCGACGTCGCGGGTCCAGATCGAGCCGGACAGACCGTACTCGGTGTCGTTGGCGAGCCGCACGGCGTCGGACTCGTCGTCGAACGGTAGGACCGCGACGACCGGGCCGAAGACCTCGTCGGTGACCGCGCGGTGGTCGGCGTCGATGGGGGCGAGCACGGTCGGCGGGTACCAGAACCCGGCGCCTTCCGGCGCCCCGCCGCGGAAGGCGACCGGCGCGTCGTCCACATAGGACGCGACGCGGTCACGGTGGGCGGCCGAGATCAGCGGGCCCATCTCGGTGGCCGGATCGTTGGGGTCGCCCACGACGACACCGCCGACGGCCTTCTCGAAGAGCTCCATGAACTTGTCGTAGACGGTGCGCTGCACCAGGATCCGGGAGCGCGCGCAGCAGTCCTGGCCCGCGTTGTCGAACACGGCGTAGGGCGCGGTCGCCGCCGCCTTGGCCAGATCGGCGTCGGCGAAGACGATGTTGGCGTTATTGCCGCCCAATTCGAGGGTCAGCCGCTTCACCTGATCGGCGCAGCCTGCCATGATCTGCTTGCCGACCTCGGTCGAGCCGGTGAACACGACCTTGCGCACCAGTGGATGCGTGACGAACCGGTGCCCCACAAGCGATCCCTTGCCCGGGAGCACCTGGAACACGTCGGCCGGAATACCGGCTTCCAAAGCCAGTTCGGACAATCGCAGCGCGGTCAGCGGTGTCAGCTCGGCCGGCTTGAGCACGACTGTGTTGCCCGCCGCGAGCGCGGGAGCGAAGCCCCAGCTGGCGATCGGCATCGGGAAGTTCCACGGGACGATCACGCCGACGACGCCCAGGGGCTCGTGGAAGGTGACGTCGAGGCCGCCGGGCACCGGGATCTGCCTGCCGAAGAGGCGTTCCGGCGCGGCGGAGTAGTAGTCGAGCACGTCGCGGACGTTGCCCGCCTCCCAGCGGGCGTTGCCGATGGTGTGCCCGGCGTTGGTCACCTCCAGCTGGGCCAGGTTCTCCAGATCGGCGTCGACGGCCGCGGCGAAGCGGCGCAGCAGCCGGGCCCGGTCCGCGGGCGCGACCGCCCGCCACCCGGCGAACGCGGCGTGCGCCCGGGCGATCGCGGCGTCGGCCTCGTCGACCGAGGCGAGCTGGACGGTCTGGACCAACTCCTCTGTCGCGGGGTTGAGCACCTCGAACGTGGTCACTGAGATCCCTTTCCTTGACAGACAACAGGCGCAGCCGCGGGCACGACGAACAAACCAGCTGTCACCGGAGTCCTCTTCTCTTGACGGCCGCCTCGACCAGCGCGGCGAACAGACGGACGTCGTCGGCCAAGTCCCGCCGGAGAACCACCATCACCGGTATCCCCTTCTCATCACAGCCGCCTCGACCAGCGCGGCGAACAGACGGACGTCGTCGGCCAAGTCCCGTCGGAGAACCACCATCACCGGTATCCCCTTCTCATCACAGCCGCCTCGACCAGCGCGGCGAACAGACGGACGTCGTCGGCCAAGTCCCGCCGGAGAACCACCATCACCGGTATCCCCTTCTCATCACAGCCGCCTGGACCAGCGCGGCGAACAGGCGGGTGTCGTCGACGTTCTGCTCGGGGTGCGACTGCACACCGAGGCCGAAGGGGTGGCCGGTCAGCTCCACGGCCTCGACGGTGCCGTCCGGCGCGGTGGCGACGACCTCGATGCCGTCGCCGAGCCGGTCGAGCGACTGGTGGTGGTGGCACTGCGCGACGACCGAGTCGCCGAGGATGGCCGACAGCGCGGTGCCGGGCCGGATGGTCACGGGCGTCTTGCCGAACATGGCGACCTCGGGCTGGTGGTCGGTGTTGCCGACCTGTTCCGGGGTGTGCTGGTGCAGGGTGCCGCCGCGGGCGACGTTGAGCACCTGCATGCCCCGGCAGACCGCGAGGAACGGCAGGCCCAACTCGCACGCGGCCTCGACGAGGGCGAACTCGGCGGTGTCGCGGGCGGGCTGCGGCGTGCCGGTGGTCGGGTGCGGGATCTGCCCGTAGCGCGCGGGGTCGATGTCGGCGCCGCCGGAGAGCACGAGCCCGTCGAGCCACCCGATGGTCTCCGCCCGCCAGTCGCCGAGCGGCGGCAGCAGCACGGCGTTGCCGCCCGCGGCGAGCACCGACTCGACGTAGACGCGGTGCAGGACGACGGCCTCGGTCTCCCAGATGCCGAATGCGGAGTGTTCGAGGTACGTGGTGACCCCGATAACGGGGGGCCTAGAGACGTTCGAAGCCACGGACCCGCTCCCAGTCGGTGACCGCCGCGTCATACGCGGCCTGTTCGACACGCGCGGCGTTGAGGTAGTGCTCCACGACGTCGTGGCCGAACGCCTGACGGGCGACCGCGCTGTCGTCGAGGAGGTCCGCGGCCTCACGCAGGGTGGCGGGGACCCGCGGCTTGTCCGAGGCGTAGGCGTTCCCGGTGAACTCGGGCTCCAGCGGAAGTTCGTTGTCGATGCCGTGCAGCCCGGCCGCGATCAGCGCCGCCACCGCGAGATACGGGTTGACATCGCCGCCCGGGACCCGGTTCTCCATCCGCAGCGACTCGCCGTGGCCGACCGTCCGCAGCGCGCAGGTGCGGTTGTCGATGCCCCACGCGACCGCCGTCGGGGCGAACGAGCCCGTGGCGAACCGCTTGTAGGAGTTGATGTTCGGGGCGTAGAAGTAGGTGAGTTCGCGCAGGCAGGCGAGTTGGCCCGCGATGAAGTGCTCCATCATCGGGGAGAACCCGCCGTGCCGGTCGCCTGCCATGACGGGCTCGCCGTCGGCGGCGCGCAGGCTGATGTGCACGTGGCAGGAGTTGCCCTCGCGCTCGTTGTACTTGGCCATGAACGTCAGGCTCTTGCCGTGGCCCGCGGCGATCTCCTTGGCCCCGGTCTTGTAGATGCCGTGGTTGTCGCAGGTGGTCAGCGCGTCGGCGTAGCGGAAGGCGATCTCGTGCTGGCCGGGGTTGCACTCGCCCTTGGCGGACTCGACGTACATGCCCGCGCCTGTCATGCCGTTGCGGATGTCACGCAGCAGCGGCTCGATCCGGCCGGTGCCCAGCAGCGAGTAGTCGACGTTGTACTGGTTGGAAGGCGTCAGGCCGCGATATCCCGCGGACCAGGCCTGCTCGTAGGTGTCTTCGAAGACCAGGAACTCCAGCTCGGTGCCGACGAACGCGCCGAGCCCGAGGTCGGCGAGCCGGTCGAGCTGGCGGCGCAGGACCTGCCGGGGCGAGACCGTGACGGGGCCGCCTTCGACCAGTTCGATGTCGGCGAGGACGAGCGCGGTCCCCGGGTGCCATGGCAGCAGCCGCAGGGTCGCCATGTCGGGGCGCAGGACGAAGTCGCCGTAGCCGCGGTCCCACGAGGAGATCTGGTAGCCGGCGACGGTGTTCATCTCGACGTCGACGGCGAGCAGGTAGTTGCACGCCTCGGTGGCGTGGTCGAGGACCTCGCTGAGGAAGTAGCGGGCCGAGCAGCGCTTGCCCTGCAGTCTGCCCTGCATGTCGGTGATGGCGACGAGGACGGTGTCGACCTGGTCGGTCTCGACCAGCTCACGCAGCCGGGCGACCGAGAGCAGTCCGCCGGTGTCACGCATCGCCCAATTCCTCCAGTCCCCAATGGTACATCTTGATCCCATTGGAATTGCCGACCTGAGCATGGTCGCAGCGACGCGACCGGGTCGCAACCGCCGATCGGGCATGTTCCACCGAACGGACCTTGACCCCTATTTGTGACCTCACACACACTTGACCACTGCCAAAGGATCGTAATCAACCCTTTGAGGAGCCGCGATGGCCACCGACAGCGACCAGGGCACAGCGAACACGGGCGGCGACGAGGCCCGGCTGCACGCGTTGGGATACGCCCAGGAGCTACGCCGCTCCATGTCCGGGTTCAGCAACTTCGCCGTGTCCTTCACGATCATCTCGATCCTGTCGGGCTGCCTGACTCTCTACGGGTTCGGCATGAACACCGGCGGGCCCGTCGCGATGATCTGGGGCTGGCCGCTGGTCGGATTCTTCGTGATCCTGGTCGGTCTCGGCATGGCTGAGGTGTGCTCCAGCTACCCGACCGCGGGCGGCCTCTACTACTGGGCGGCCAAGCTAGCGCCGCGCAATGGGCCCGCGTGGTCGTGGTTCACCGGCTGGTTCAACCTGATCGGCCAGGTCGCCGTGACCGCGGGCATCGACTTCGGCGCGGCGCTGTTCCTCAACGCCTTCCTCGACCTGCAGTTCGGCTTCGCCGCGACGCCCGGCCACACGATCCTGCTGCTCGGGATCATCCTGGTCATCCACGGCGCGCTGAACACCTTCGGTGTGCGGGTGGTCGCCATGCTCAACGACATCAGCGTCTGGTTGCACCTGGTCGGCGTCGGGGTGATCGTCGGCGTGCTGATCATCGTCCCGGACAAGCACCAGGACGCGTCGTTCGTCTTCGGCGAGTTCGTGAACAACACCGGCTGGTCGTCACCGGTCTACGTGTTCCTCCTAGGCCTGCTGCTCGCCCAGTACACCCTGACGGGCTACGACGCGTCCGCCCACATGACCGAGGAGACCCACGACGCCGCCGTCGCGGGCCCGCGCGGGATCGTCAACTCGATCCTGGTGTCACTGGCCGCGGGTTGGGTCCTGCTCATCGGCCTCACCTTCGCCATCCAGGACTACGACGGCGCGCTCGGCTCGGCCACCGGCGTCCCACCCGCCCAGGTCTTCATCGACGCGGCCGGGGTGACCACGGGCAAGTTCCTGCTGCTGATCTGCATCGGCGCGCAGTTGTTCTGCGGCATGGCGGCGGTGACCGGCAACTCCCGGATGATCTACGCCTTCGCCCGCGACGGCGCGATCCCCGGCTCCCAGATCTGGCACAAGATCAACAAGCGCACCCGGACACCCACGAACTCCGTCTGGCTGGCCGCGGTCGGCGCGTTCGTGCTGGCCGTCCCGTATCTGTGGAGCGCCACCGCCTACGCGGCGGTCACGTCGATCGCCGTCGTCGGCCTGTACGTGGCCTACGTGATCCCCGTCTTCCTCCGCGTCCGCCGCGGCGACGACTTCCAGCCCGGCCCATGGCACCTCGGCCGCTGGGGCAGGCCGGTCGGGATCGTGGCGACGGTGTGGGTCGGCTTCATCTTCGTGCTGTTCATGCTGCCGCAGAGCTACCCGGTCACCTGGGACAAGCTCAACTACACCCCGATCGCGTTCCTGGTCGTACTGGGCGGGGCGGGCCTGTGGTGGCTGGCGTCGGCCCGCAAGTGGTTCACCGGCCCGAAGGTCCAGGGCACCCCGGAAGAGCTCGCGGCGGTAGAGCGAGACCTGGAGATCTGACCCGTCCGGTGCCTTGCCGTACGAGTGACTGTGAGTAAGGGTGAGCGGGTGACTGAGGAGCGAGTAATTCTCGTGGACGACGCGGGCCACGGCATCGGAACAGCGGCCAAGGCCGAGGTCCACCACGCCGAGACGCCGTTGCACCTAGCGTTCTCCAGCTACGTCTTCGACGGAGACGGACGCTTCCTCATCACCCGCCGCGCCTTGACCAAGAAGACCTGGCCGGGCGTCTGGACGAACTCCTGCTGCGGCCATCCCCTCCCCGACGAGCCCGTCGAGGACGCCGTCCGCCGCAGGCTGTCCGCGGAACTCGGGCTGGTTGCCGCAGAGCTGACCCTGGTCCTGCCGGAGTTCCGCTACCGAGCGGTGATGCCGGACGGAATAGTCGAGAACGAATTGTGCCCGGTGTTCCGGGTCCGCACTGACGTCGAACCCGTGCCGAACCCGGACGAGGTGGACTCGGTGGAGTGGGTCGAGTGGGCCCCGTTCTTCGCCGACGTGCGCGACGGGCGGCGGGAGATCTCGCCGTGGGCCGTGCTCCAGTTCGATGAGCTGGCCGCGCTCGGCCCCGACCCGCTGGCCTGGCCGGAAGGTGATCCCGCGCTGCTGCCCGCCGCCGTGCGGTAGCCGTATGGTGACGCGGGTGTCGCACACCGAGCTGTTCAACCAGGCCCTGGCCACGCTGATCCCGCAGGCGCACCGGATGGGAATCATCGCTGTCGAGTTGGCACCGGGCCGCGCGGTGTGTGTCGTGCCGATCGAGGGCAACGGCAACCACTTCGGGACGATGTACGCCGGAGTCCTGTTCACCGTCGCCGAGGTGCTGGGCGGCGCGATCTGTCTGCCCAGCTTCGATCTGGCGCGGTTCTACCCGGTGGTCAAGGACGTCAAGATCGACTTCCGCAAACCCGCGCGCACTGACATCCGGTCGACCGCGACGCTGGACGCGGACACGATCACCAGGGTCGCGGCAGAAGCCGACGAGCTGGGCAAGTCGACCTTCCTGCTGGAAGCCGAACTCACCGACGCCGACGGAGTTGTCGTCGCGACAACCGTTGGCACATACCAACTGCGCGCCCACGCCCGCTGAACAGCCGCGGCCGGCCGCCTGCCGAAGCCGACGACCAGCCGCGAGTGGTTACCGGGTCAGCGTGGCGACGAACGTCGTCCAGACCTGGCCGGGCAGCGCGAGCACGCCGCCGACCGGGTTCTTCGAGTCCCGCACGCCCACCACGCCAGAACGTCCGCCGACCTCGACACAGTTGCCACCATTGACATCGCTGGACGAGGACTTGCGGAACGGCACCATGGTCCAGTCAGTGCCGAGTTCTGTCATGGGCTCGCACCCTTCATCATGTTTGTTGCGCAGCGAACTGGTCAGCCAGTTCAAGGATGAAGCTACGCGACTCCATTGGGCCGAGCGCCGCACCCCGTAGTCGGCCGAACAGTTCGGGATACACCGGGACCTGCTCGGTCGGCTTGTCGAGATATACAGCGCCACCGAACATCTCGCTGTAGACGATGTCATCGCCCATGTCCCGCCCGAACCGGAACACGGTGAAGTTGAAGCTCATCGGCTGGTAGGACTGGGAGTCGAATGGCACCACCTGCAAGGTGACGCGGGGCAGGAGCGAGACCTCCGCGAGGTGCCGGAGCTGACCGGCCAGCACCGACCGACCGCCGATTTGCCTACGCAGCGATGATTCGCTCAACACGAACGAGTAATGGGTCTCACCCGCTTGGTCGAGCCGGGTTCGCCGCTCCGCCCGGATGGCCACCGTCTCCTTGACCACTTCCTCGTCCGGCTCGCTGCCATACGCGGCGAACATGGCCCGGGTGTACGCCTCGGTCTGGAGGATGCCCGGGATGATCTCGGACCCGACTTCCATGATCTCCGTGGCGCCGAGTTCGAGGTCGCGGTACGCGCGGAACCATCTTGGCCCCAAGTACAGGGTGGTCTCGCCCGCCATCGGTCGGCCTCGGCGGACCTTGGACCGTACTTGCAGGTCACGGCACCAGAATCGGTCCTTCTCGGATGCGTCGTAGATGTCGAGGAGCACGTCGAGGTCTGCCCTCTCGATGCCGATCCGACCGCCTTCGACGCGACTGATCTTGTTGGCGGCCTTGCCGCGGCTCGGTCTCCTCCCCGAGCCGCCGCCCGTGCGGCGCGGCCTCGCAGCGCCGCGCCGCACGGGTCTCAACCCCGAGCAAGGACACGACTATGGCCACGCGAACCGCCCTGACCGGCTGGGCGACCTCCGAGCCGCAGGGTGGCAGTTCAGCCCGGTCAACCGCGGCGGCCCTCGGCCGCCGCTACGTCCGCCAGTGCCGCGCCGAACTCCACCACGCGAAGTCCTATGTGGACGACACACTCGACCTCTGCGACGACCTGGTCGCGGAGCAGACCCGCCACACCCCTGGCCTGCTCACCCACGACCATGCCGGGACTGGCCGCCACCACCTTCGCTGACTGGTGCACAGTGACGGCACCTCACTGCCCTGCCCTGTTGCTCCCCCAGAGTTGTTCGCGTCAGAACGGCGCTGGTTCCGGTGCGCTGACGGGAGTGTCGTCGAACTCGACGAACGGGTCCGGAGTGACGGCCAGCCGTCGGCCCGTCGGTGTCGTCCAGAGAAAATCCCCCGGTCTGGACTGACGCAACGCCCAGCCCGGTTGGTCCTTGAGTTTGTGATGGAGAGAGCACAGGCATGCGAGGTTGCGCTCGCTGGTGGGTCCGCCACGGGCATGTTCGATCGTGTGATCGAGTTCGCATGACACGGCGGGCCGGTGACAACCCACGAAACGGCACGTGCGGTCCCTCAGCCGAATGTGGCGGGCCAGATCCGCACCTGGGTGGCGCCGCTGGGAGACCTCCAGCACCTTGCCCATCGGGTCGGTGATGATCCGGCGCCAGGAAGCGCCGCGATTGGTGATCAACTCTTTGATCGCCAGGTTCGGGATCGGCCCATACCCGTCCAGGGTGCCGCCGACGTGCGCACCCAGCAACACCGTGAACGGGACCGCGACTTGGAGTTCGACGGTGATCGCGCGCTGCGATCCGATGCCGAACACAACGTCGAACAGGGCGTCCGCACGCAACGCGCCGAGTGACTCACCCGCACCATTGGCCCGAGCGGTGCGCGCCATCCGATCGAGAACGAGCCATACCGCGCGCATCCGCTCGGCGGTGTCGTAGACCTCCAGATACGCCATGCCGTCGTCGGCCGGGGAGAGTTCCACCCGCCGCTCGGCGCGGCGCTGCTCACGGCGCCGGTCCGCGCCCACCGGGTCGACTCGGTCCTTCTTCGCCCGCAGCGCCTGACGCCACCCGGCGATGGTCTTGTCCTCGCCGCGCGCGAGAATCCACGCCTCCACCTCGCTCGCCTTGTCGGTGTCCAGTGTGGAGGTCACCTCGGCCAGGAACGCGGCCCTCGGCAAGTCGATCCGGCCTTCGGCCAACGCCGCCACCGTCGCCGGGAACGAACGCACCAACCGATCGGCGGTGGCGACCCTGCTCGCCGCCTGCGCCGGAGTCCACCGCAGCTCCGCCCCCACCTCGGCGCCCGCGAACCGGTGCCCGCCGCCGTCACGGTCGGGGCGCAGCGCGGCCATCCGAGCCATCGCCCGCACCGCCACCGCGTCCGCCCCGGCCCGAATCCGCTCCGCCCGCCGCAACACCTCGAGCGCCTGGACGTCGCTCATCGACTCGATGTCGCCGACCACGGCGGCATCGAGCTCCGAACCGAGCGAGCCAGAGGTGCACATACGTTCGATGATAGCCACTGAAAACTGGCCCTGATCTGCACTAACACAAGATCACTCGATCGTGTGAATGATGCTGAGACGGCCGTTAGTGAGACACGAGCAATCGACGAGATCCGACAAGTACTGTCGGTGACGTGCATGTCTTGATCAGCAGCCTCGCCAGCCACGGCCACACGTACCCGTTGCTGCCGCTGGCCATCGCCGCGAGGGACGCGGGCCACCGCGTCACCTACGCCACCCATTCCTCGTTCCACCCGGTGCTGACCAGGCTCGGCTTCGCCGTCGAGGACGTGGGCATGACCATCGGCGAGGCGTTCGCGGAGGTCACCGCCGGGCAGCCGTACGACTTCGCCAACCGCGAGAAGATGGAAGGCGTGGTCGGCAGGGTCTTCGCCTCGGCGCTGACCCGGCGCGTCGCCCGCGACCTGGGGCCGGTGTTGGAGCGGCTGCGGCCGGACCTGGTGGTCTACGAGGCGGCGACGATGGGCGCGGGTTTCGCCGCGCGGGCCGCGGGGATCCCGGTGCTGTGCCACGCGTTCGGGCGAGGCAACGTCCGTGAACCGTTCAGCGACATGAAGCGTCTGCTCGGGGAGTTCGCCGCCGAACTCGGGGTGCCGTTCGACCCGACCGCGGCCTCGCCGGACCCGTATCTCGACATCTTCCCGGAGTCCTTGCAGGACAAGGAGTTCCTGACCGTGGTCAGCAAGCGGATCGCGATCCGGCCGGTGCCCTTCGCCGAGCCGGGCGAGCTGCCGGGCTGGGTCCGGGAGCACCGCGAGCCGCTCACCTATCTGACCCTGGGCACCGCGTTCGGCCAGGCGGCGGTGCTGCGCACCGCGATCGACGGGCTGGCCCAGCTGCCCGGCCGGGTCGTCGTCGCTGCGGGGCCGACGGTCGACGTCGCCACGATCGGCGCGTCACCGGCGAACGTCACCGTGCTGCCCTGGGTGCCGCAGGCCGACCTGCTCCCCTACGTCGACCTCGTCGTCCACCACGGCGGCAGCGGCACCACGCTGGGCGCGCTCGCGAGCGGGATTCCGCAGCTGTTCCTGCCGCAGGGCGCCGACCAATTCGTCAACGCCGAAGCGGTCAGCACGTCCGGCGCGGGCACCCAACTCGTCGGCGACGAATTCACTGTAGAGGCACTCCTGGCGAATTCCCGCGAACTGCTGGCGGATGAATCGGTCAAGACGCGGGCGCGTGAGATCGCGGCCGAGATCGCCGCGATGCCCGCGCCCGCCGAAATCGCCGAACGCCTGCCTGAATTCATCTGATCTAAGCCGTCGCCAGAATCGGAAAGTAATCAATGAGGCCCGCGCGGTAACAGGGAATCCACCGGCGCGGCCGTCGCGGACGCCGGGCTGGACCAGCCAGTGGTCCAGCCTGGCCAGGAGCGCAGGACCCGCGCCACCCCAGCCACGAAACCTCCGACGACTGCTGTCCTGGAATTCTCCGGGCAAGTCACTATGGCCTGCGGCGTGGCCCATATTCACAGTTAACAGGATAAGCGGATTCGCGCACTGGGAACCCATTCCCCTTCTCACTAGGCCATTCGCGTGGCAGTATGCGGGCGCGACCAGTGTCCTGCCTGGACTCGGGAAAGCCGACCCGTGTCCTTACTGATCGCATCCCCTGCAGAGTAAGGAATCGGCATTCATGAAGCGCACCCTCTTGCGTAAGAAGGCGTCCCGAATCGCGGTACTCGCGATCGCCGCCACCGCCGGAATCGCCGCTGTGTCCATCCCGGCCTACTCGGCCGAGACAGCGGACGTGGCCATCCAGAACGCCAACGCACCGGGCTCGGTCCCCGGCCGCTACATCGTCAAGTTCAAGAACGCCAACAGCGTCGCCGCTGTCGGCACCGCCGCCGCGGACCTGACCCGCAGGCACGGCGGCAAGCTGCGCCACCAGCTCGACGTCATCAACGGCTACTCGGCGACCATGTCCGAGGACGAGGCCAAGGACGTCGCGCGCGACCCGAGTGTGGCCTCGGTCGAGCAGGCGCACTACATGGTCGCCCTCGACACCCAGCCCAACCCGCCGAACTGGGGTGACGACCGGATCGACCAGCGCGACCTGCCGCTGAACCAGTCGTTCACCTACCCGACGAACCCTGGGCAGGGCGTGCACGTCTACGTGCTCGACACCGGCATCAACGCCAACCACCAGGACTTCACCGGCCGCGTCGCCGCGGGCTACGACTTCGTCGACAACGACGCCACGCCGACCGACTGCCAGGGCCACGGCACGCACGTCGCGGGCACCGCGGCGGGCACGACCTACGGCGTGGCCAAGAAGGCCACCATCCACGCGGTCCGCGTGCTCGACTGCGCGGGCTCCGGCTCCAACGACGACATCATCGCGGGCATCAACTGGGTCAAGAACAACGCGACCAAGCCCGCCGTCGTCAACTACAGCATCGGCTGCCGCTCCCGCTGCTCCGACGCCACAATGGACAACACGGTGAAGTCGCTGATCGCCAGCGGCGTCCAGTTCGTCCAGGCGGCGGGCAACTCCAACGACGACGCCTGCTACTACAGCCCGCAGCTGGTTCCCGAGGCCGTCACCGTCGGCAACAGCAACCAGCAGGACCAGCGCTACAACGGCACCGGTCCCAGCAGCTACGGGTCCTGCCTGGACATCTGGGCACCGGGCACGAGCATCGTCTCCGCCGCCTACAACAACAACACCGGCAGCGCGACGATGACCGGCACCTCGATGGCCTCCCCGACCGTCGCGGGCGCCGCGGCGGTCTACCTCGGCCTCAACACGTCGGCCACCCCGCAGCAGGTCCGCGACGCACTGGTCACCAACGCGTCGGTCGACAAGCTGACCGGGATCAACGCGGGTTCACCGAA
>Ga0247823_10003177_pt1 | contig 13426 bp, 13 predicted proteins | sample 13C_PalmiticAcid_2_FD_192426 | JGI IMG/M metagenome (GOLD analysis project Ga0247823, IMG submission 192426) | Soil microbial communities from agricultural site in Penn Yan, New York, United States - 13C_PalmiticAcid_Day30 | ecosystem: Environmental > Terrestrial > Soil > Agricultural land...
GTCATGGCCGGGCTCATCCCGGAATCTCGCGCGGATCGGCGCCGTAGGTGAACTCGGTTTCGATCGAGCCGTCCTCGCGATGCACGACGAGCTGCGCGAGTTCGCCGCGGTTGATGTGCTGACGTCCGCGCCGCTCGCCGTCCTGGCGCCCCTCTTCCTTGGTCGCGAATGCGGCGATGTCGTCGTCGCCGCCGACCTGGCTCAGATGCCAGCGGTCGTCGGCGTTGCGGTGGACCAGGTGATAGACGATGCGCGCCTGCTCGGCCGATCGGTTCATGGCAATGTCCTCCGTCGCGTGATGACTCCTGCGGCCGGCCGCTTCGCGCCGGACCGCGCACAGCTTCGCGGCCGGTGCGTGAATTTCTTGCAGAACGCGAGCCGGGTTGCCGCAGCGGCGTTGCCGTTCGGATGGGCGCCGCACTCCGGCGGCCTCGCCGCGACGTCGCGTCCGCCATCCACGCGCCGGCGCGCGGCGGCATCGCTGTGCCGCCGCGTGTTGCATTCCGCGATGCCTCGGCCGGATCACGTGCGATTTGCTCGGCGGTTCGCGCGCCGGCTGCGATCGCAGCCCGCTCGCAGGAACGATTTCGCCGCAGCAGGCGCGCAGGAATTTCCTGGCACGCCGATTGCCGTTTTCTTCCGCGCTGGACCCATCCACCAGGAGAAATGCCATGGTTGACAAAAAATCCACTTCTACTGATTTCAATTCGGACCCGATCAGCGGCGCGCCGGGCGCACATCCGGTCGGCACCGGTGTCGGCGCCGCGGCCGGCGGCGCGGCGGCCGGCGCGGCCGTCGGCACCGTGGCCGGTCCGGTCGGCACGGCGGTGGGCGCCGCCGTCGGCGCGATCGCCGGCGGGCTGGTCGGCAAGGGCATCGCCGAAGCGATCGATCCGACGGCCGAAGCGGCCTACTGGGAAGCCAACTACACGACGCGTCCCTACGTCACGTCGGGTGCGGTCTATGCCGACTACGAGCCCGCCTATCGCTATGGCTGGGAAACGCGCGCCCGCTATGCGGATCGCCGCTGGGAAGATGTGTCGGCGGAACTCGCGGCCGGCTGGCCCGATCGCGCGGGCCGCTCGAGCCTGAGCTGGGATCGCGCACAGCCCGCCGTGCGCGACGCGTGGCATCGCCTGGACGGCACGCCGGTCGTCTGATCCGATGGCGTCGATGGCGTCGATGGCGTCGATACCGGCCATCGTGCTGCGCGTGAGGACGGCCGCTCCGTTGCCAGGGATGGTGACGGGGGCGCGGCGGCGGCGTTCCGGACGCCCTTCGCCGAATCGCAGCCGCGCGTCCGGCGATACCGCATGCACCGCCCCTACGCCGCCCGCGTCCGGCACTATCCGCGCACGGGCACCGGACTTCCGTTGAGCGGCGAACCTTGCGCATCGCGACCTACAACGTCAACGGCATTCGCGCACGCGAGCGGAATCTGCTCGACTGGCTGCAGCGGGAGACACCCGACATCGTCTGCCTGCAGGAGCTCAAGGCCGTCGACGCGGCGTTTCCGCAGGCGGCGCTGGAGGAGGCCGGCTACGCCTCGCTCTGGCTGGGGCAATCGTCCTGGAACGGCGTGGCGATACTCTCGCGCGGCTCGGAACCGATCGAAATCCGCCGTCAGTTGCCGGGCTCGCGCGGTGATCGCGACAGCCGCTATCTGGAGGCGGCAGTCAAAGGCGTCATCGTCGCCTGCCTCTACGCGCCGAACGGCAATCCGCAGCCGGGGCCGAAGTTCGATGCGAAGCTGGCCTGGATGGATCGCCTGATCGCCCACGCGGCGAGTCTGGTCGGCGTGCCGCATCCGGTCGTGCTCGCCGGCGACTTCAACGTGGTGCCGACGGACTTCGACATCTACCGGCCCGACTCCTGGCGGCGCGACGCGCTGCTGCAGCCGGAAAGCCGCGCGCGCTACGCGACGCTGCTCGCGCAGGGCTGGACCGACGCGCTGCGCGCGCTGCGGCCCGCCGAAAAGTTCTACACGTTCTGGGACTACTTCCGGCAGCACTGGCAGCGCGATGCGGGCCTGCGCATCGATCACCTGCTGACCAATGCGGCCGTGCAAGTGCGCGACGGCGGCGTGGACCGATGGGTCCGCGGCGAAGCCCGCGCCAGCGATCACGCGCCGGCCTGGATCGCGATCGATGCACCGTCGACGGCGAAGATCCGGGCCACGCGTCCGCGCGCGAGGGCGGCGAAAGCGCCGGTGCCGCGCACGGCGTCGCGCCGGGGGACATGAGCACGACGGTCGCGCCGGCGGCTCGTCCGGCGCACGCTGCCGGGATTGCTGTGCGTATTGAAAACGAATGTCGGAATTCAATTCCCTGGCGAACCCAGCGCCGCCTTCACCGCATCCACGAATTCCGCATCGGCCGCGCCGCCGAGCCGCTCGGTGCGCGCGATGCGGCGGCCTTGCGCGTCGAGCAGGACCAGCGCGCTCGTGTGGTTGAACTCGCCGTCGGCGAGCTCGCGGTAGCGCACGTCGAGCAGCGAGGCGAGCTGGCGCACGGCGCCCTTGTCGGTGCGCGCGAGGGTCCAGCGCTTCGTGTCGAGCCCGCGCTTGTCGACGATGCCGCGCAACGCGGCCGGATCGTCGCGCGCCGGGTCCATGCTGACGATCAGGAACGCGACCTGATCGCGCTGCGCCGGGTCCAGCGCATGTTCGACGGCTTTCGCGCTGTCGATGATCAGCGGGCAGACGTAGCGGCAGGAGGTGTAGAACAGCGCGACCACCTGTGGCTTGCCGCGGCGTTCGGCGAGCCGGAAATCGCGGCCGTCCTGATCGGTGAAGCCGGCGCCGAGCTGATAGACCGAATCGCCCGGCACGGGTTCTGCGGCGGTGACAGCGCTCGCGAGCAGCAGGCCGCCGCAGAACGCGAACAGGATATGGCGTAGAAAAGTCATGGTGTCGCTCCGGCAAGGTCGCGGGCGCAGCGGAAGCCCATGTTGGCGGTGACGTCCTGCGCCCGCAGCGCGGACAGCATCGCGGTGCGCATCAGTACCGCGTAGTTCTCGCGATCGGCCGCCGACAGCGCGCCGGCGCCGCAGAACTGCAGCTTGTCGGCGCCGCCCTGTTCGCGGTTGTCGGCCGACATCAGCAGCGAGCCCGCGTCATCGACCCATTCCCAGATCAGGCCGTGCAGGTCGTGCACGCCGTGCACGTCGGCCGGCTGGCTGCCGACATCGGCCAGCGGGCGCGAACTCGGATTCGCGTACCAGCCCAATATGCGTTCGCGCCAGGCCGGATCGCGGCGCGCGTCCTCGCGGGTTTCGTCGGCGGCAGCCGCGTATTCCCATTCGGTCCAGGTCGGCAGGCGTGCGCCCAGCGATTCGCAATACGCCTGCGCGGCGAACCAGCTGACCTGGACCACGGGCTGCTTCGCGGCAGCCTCGCCAAGGTCCAGCGGGCCGGCCCAGTGCTGCAGATAGCGCGGCTCGGCGAACACCGCCGCGACGCGGCCGCGCCGCCATTGCGGATTCGCTTTCACGAAGGCAAGGAATTCGCCGTTGCTGACCGGCGTGCGCAGCAGCCCGAACGGCTTCACCTGCACACCGTCGCGCGTGTCCTCGTAGGCCAGCACGCTCTTGAACGCGGGATTGCCCGGCAGCCGCACCCAGCCCGGATCGTCCGTGCCGGGCGCGGCCATCGCTGCGACGAAGGCGAGGGCGAGCACGCCGTTCAATGCGCGGCGCCTTCGGCGCGCGGCGTCGCCGCGCGTACGGCCTGCACGTCATCCTTGCGGATGCGTTCGCCCTGGTTGCCCCAGCTGTTGCGCACGAAGGTCAGAATGTTCGCGATCTCGTCGTCGGTCAGCTGGCTCATCGGCGGCATCACCGAGTCGTAGCGCTGGCCGTTGACCTCGACCGGCCCGTTGAGTCCGCGCAGCACGATCCTGATCAGGTCTTCGGCCTTCTGCCTGGCCAGGAAATCCGACTTGGCCAGCGGCGGGAATACGCCGGGCAGGCCGGTGCCGGAATCCTGATGACAGACCGAGCAGGTACCCGCATACAGCGCCTTGCCCGCGGCGACCTGTTCCTCCTGCGACAAGGTGCCGGCTGCCGCCGACTTCGCCGCCGTGTCGACCGCGACCAGGGTCTTGGCCTTGTCGCCGAGATAGACCGAGTCGACTTCCTTGCCCGAATAGATGGCCAGATCCGGCGGGCCGTCGACCTTGAGCACGCCGAGTGCGCCCTTGTTGAATGCGCGGAAGATCGAGTGATCGACGAGCACGTAGCTGCCGGGCACGTCGAGCTTGAACTCGGCGATCATCGCGCCGCCGGCCGGTACCAGGGTCGTCTGCACGTTCTCCTGGAAGTGCGTGCCGCCTTCGTACCAGACCTTGTCGAAGATCTCGCCGATCACGTGGAAGCTCGACACGAGATTCGGACCGCCGTTGCCGACGTAGAGGCGCACGCGCTCGCCGACCTTGCCGGTCAGCGCACGGTCGCCGGTCAATGCGGTTTCCGAGCCGTTGAACAGCACGTAGGTCGGGTTCTCGTCGATGGCCTTCTGCATGTCGAACGCCTGCAGGCCCTTCTCGCGGAATTTGCCGACCGTGTAGAAATCGCCTTGCATCACGTAGTACTCGCGATCCACCGGCGCCAGCCCTTCGGGCGGCTCGACGAGGATCAGACCGTACATGCCGTTGGCCACGTGCATGCCGACCGGCGCGGTCGCGCAGTGATAGACGTAGAGGCCGTGGTTCAGCGCCTTGAACGTGAACTGCGAAGAATGCCCCGGGGCCGTGAAGCTCGATGCCGCGCCGCCGCCCGGGCCGGTGACCCCGTGCAGATCGATGTTGTGCGGCATCTTGGAGCTCGGGTGGTTGTTCAGATGGAACTCGACCGTGTCGCCCTGGCGCACGCGGATGAAGCTGCCGGGCACCGTGCCGCCGAAAGTCCAGAACGTATAGGTGCTGCCTTCGGCGATCGGCAGTTCCTTCTCGATGACTTCCAGCTCGACCACGACCTTGGCCGGCTTGTTGCGGCCGGTCGGCGGCGGCACCTGCGGCGGCGACGTCAGCACCGCATGCACCGTTTCGGCAGCGGTCTGGCTGCCGGTTTTCGCCGCGCCATCCGCCGCGCTCGCGGCGCCGGCCAGTCCGGCCGTCAGCGCCGCACACATCGTCAACACCCGTATCGATCTCATCGCCATTCCCGGTTCGCCATGTCGGCGACAGGTTGCGCCGGGGGCCGGGACGGACGCATTGATCCGGATCAAGTCGGTCGCGCGCCGCGGGATGTCGGCGCCGATGCGGCGCGACGCCGCCGTCAAGGAACGGCAACGGGACGTCCGTCGAATTGTCCTCCGCGGTGAGCGCCGCGGAGGCGAGGAACTATCTTCGACGAAGCGGGTTTGCCGACGAGCGCGTCGCTTGCGCTCAGAGCGTCTCGAATCCGTCGGCGAAGATCGCCTCGTCGCTGCTGCAGCCCACGAGCACGAAGCGGCCCGGTGTGCCGAGATCGCCGCTGCTCGCGGCCCAGGAACCGTAGGCGTCGCCGGCGCTGGACAATTGCCATGCGGTCACGCGGTTCTGCGCGATCGCATCGCAAGGCACCTGGCCGCTCGCGTTCTGCGTGCGGATGCTGCCGGGATAGGTCAGGTCGCCGTAGTCGAGGCGGTCTTCCAGCGCATGGCTCGCGTTGAACAGATGGATCTGGTCGGCGCGGCCGAGATTGTTGCCGCCGGCCGTGCCGAGCTGGCCGAGGATCTTCACGCCGGCCGCGAGGCCCCAGGCGGTGCGGAAATCCTCCGCCGTGCTTTCGGTGACGATGACGGATTCACCCGGCTGCACCGTGCCGAGCGCGCCGAGCGCGAACGCGCCGGCGGCGGCGTGATCGTCGTCGAGACTCCAGCCGGCCAGATCGATGGCCGCGCCGCTCAGATTGGTCAGCTCGATGAACTCGCCGCTGACCCCCGCATACATCCATTCGGTGATGCGCAGTCCGTTCGTGCCGGCCGCGCTCGTGAACTGCAGCCGGCTCGGCTCACGCTCGGCGAGCTCGGGCAGGAAGCTCATCGAGGCATAGCTGTTCGACGCCGTCGCCGCGACATACCAGGCCACGCGTTCGCCGGCCGTGCCGGCGACCGGCAAGGTCGCGCCGTAGACGCCGTCGCCGGCCGCGCCGTCGCCGGAGTTGCCGTCGTCGCGCAACGCGGTGCGCTGATAGGTGCCGCCGTTACCGGAGCGATAGAGCAGCTCGACCTTCGCGACGGCGCTGCCGGCCGGCGCGACCGTTGCGGTGATCGTCACGCTCTCGCCGGGCGCCGGCGTCGTGTTCGATGCGTGCACGGTGCTGATCGTCGGACCGTTCGCGGAAAGCTCGGCATTGCTGTTGAGAAAGGTCGCGCGCTGGGTCACGAACTGCTGCAGGCCGACGAGGCTGCCGCCGGCCGGGCCGGAGTAAGGCAGGGTGACCGTGCTCGTGAAATTGTTCTGGAACAGCGCATAGCTGTAGAGCTTCTTGGGATCGGCCTGCACCGCCGCGTCGAGCAGGGCGCGGCGCGCAGCGAACAGCGGGCCGAAATACTCCCAGTTCAGATCGCGCCTGGCCGTGCGGTAGTGCGCCATGAAGCGCTGGCGCAGTTCGGCCACGGCGAGCACGCGGCTCAGCACGGGCTTGTTCGTCGCGGTGAAGTTCAGGGTCGGCGACCAGCTGGTCTGGGTGAAGGTCTCGTTCGCGTCGCGCTGGAGCAGATGCATGCGTTCGTCGAGCGGATCGCGATAGGTCATGAAATCGCAGCCCTTGTTGACGTAGCTGTCGTCGTCGGTCAGCAGGTTCTCCAGCACGACCGACCAGATCGACGGATCGATCGCGAACTTCGTGTCGATGTTCTGCCAGCTCGCGAGCGGCTCGTTGCTCAGCGAATAGGTCACTGCGATCAGCGCGGCCAGCGGATCGGCCAGACCGCCGTCGGCCTGGATCTCGTAGGCCGAGTAGCCCGACGCGGCCGTACCGTTATAGGCCAGGCCCGGACCATTGGGCTGGTTCGCGCAGCGGATGCGCAGGCCGTCGGCGTTGATGAAATAGTCGCGCAGCATGCGCTTGTCCGGCTGCTGCACGTTGTTGTAGACGCCCCAGTTCTGCCCGTTCAGGGTGACGAGCACGTTGTTCGCGCGCGGGTTCGGCACGAACTGCGCGACGTAGTTGTTGTAGATCACCTCGCGGCTGAAGGTCGGATCGTGGAAGCCGTTGTTGAGATTCAGGCTGTCGTAGCCCAGGAGTTCCTGGTCGGGATCGACGAAGTCCATGTCGACCTTCAGCGAGAACTTGTCCGAGCCGCTCGGCAGCGAGGTATACGAAGTATTGCCGCGGATGCGCACGCCGACGTCGGGATAGGTCACGCCGTCGACCGTGAGGTCGGCGAGGATGTTGGTCTCCGACGCGTAGTTCTGCCGCAGCAGGGTCAGCCAGTTCGCATCGTGGAACACGATGTTGAACGTGCGCAGGATGGCCGGATCGTAGAGGTCCTGAGCGAAGGTGCAAGACGACGAGGCGAACAGCAGCAGGCAGGCGAACAGGCGGCGCGGCGATGGCATGAAAAACTCCGGTCCAGGCCGGCGCGAGCTGCGCACGGGCTGGCCGAAAGCTTATGCAGCCTGATTGCAGGAATTAGCAGAAATCTAGCAATTTACGTCGAGATATCGCGCAGGCGGCCGGCGAGGGCGGCCGCCTGCGCGATGCGGCGTGCTTGCCGCTGCGTTCAACCGATGCGTGGTCGACGGATTGCTCAGCGCATGGACGCCGGCGCGGACACCTCGGTGACGCGTATCGTCGAGCTGCGCGCGGACGGCGGCATTTCGTCGGCCTCGTCGGTCAGTTCCTGCTTGAGATCGAGCATGCGCTCGCCGAGTGCGACGAGATCCAGACCGAGCTTCTCGACCTTCGGGAACAGTTCCTTCTCTTCCTCGCGTACGTGATGCTGCACGTATTCCTTGAGCACCGTCACGTGGGCCTGAATCATCGGCTGGGCCGCATCGTGGCCGTTCATGCCGGCGATCAGGCCGCGCAGGGTGCCGTGTTCGACCGTCGCTTCGCAGATCAGGTCTGCGTCGTCGCCGTCGAGTTCGTTCAGCACGACCGGATAGAACAGCGTCTCTTCGATTTCCGCATGGATCGTCAGCGCCTGGCCGATCTGGCTCGCGAGCGCTGCCTGGCGTCGCGTATCGCCGTCGGCTTTTTCGAATTCGTCGAACAATTCCTCGACCTCGCGATGGTCGGCCTTGAGCAGATCGATGATCGATGGAGTGCGCGATGCCATTGGCTGAGTCCTCGTGACTGGCTGGTGGATGTTTTCGACGCGCCGGCGCCGCGGCGCCTTGCACAAGGGGCAAGGCGGGCGCGACGCCGGCACCTGGCGTTGCGGCGTACCGCGTCAGTGGTCGGTGCGGCCGGTGTTGTCGCGGCTGCGGTTGCTTTCGTTGCGATTGGCCTCGTTGCTGTTGGCCTCGTTGCTGTCCTTGCCGGCCGTGCGACGCTGTTCGTTCTGATCCATGGAACCGCCGCTCGGACTCTGCTTGCCGCTGCGGTTCTGGTCGCTGCGGTCGTTGGGGTTGTTGCGGTTCTGCTGCACGTTGGTGGGGGTGTTCTGCTTGTCGGCCACGTGATCTCTCCTCAGAGTAGTGATGCGCCGGAGCGCCTTCGGTAAGGAGCACGCGCCATGCCAACGCAAACGGCGCCGCGATCGCGCGATTACACGTATGGCCACCCGCGCTCGTGCACGACGATGGCGGGCCGGTCTGCAGGATGCGCGAGCGGGCGCGGCATTGACCTCGGCAAGCCAGAGCTCGCCGGTGTAGTGCAGTTTCAAAGAGTGGAAAAAATTACACTGAGAATCCTTCCGTGCTGCTGGCAGGTGAGTTCTGCGTGACCGCACGGCATGGCGGCGATCTCGAACCGGACGGTAGCGACGTTGCACGGAGCGACCGAATCCCGTTCGCCTGCCACGCCTGGGGATGGCGGCGCAGCGCACCGCGGCCGGCCTGCGCGCGAACGCGAAAGGTGTCCCTCGACGCGGCAGTGGTGTCGGCCATTGAGCTGCTGCGCCGGTAACGTCATGCGTCGGCCGCGACAAGCGGCAGAAGCTCGGCATCAGAAACGGCGAGATGCCCGAACCCGGCACCTCGGCTGCCGCGCCGCCGCGGGCGCTGCAGCCGCGCATCGCACCGGTGCCGGCGCGGCCGGAGCGACAGGTCGCCGGCTCTCGCGGGCGCGGCGGCTGAACGGCTCGCCTTGCCGGGCCGACGTGTTGCGGCGGCTGCGTGGGCACGGCACGTAGAAGGGCCGTATTCCGGGTGTCGCTGCGAGCGGCATCGCGATGGGCCGCGTGCATTCAAAAAACGGCCAGGCGCCGGTACCGCGCCCCGCTGCGAGCGTGAAACCGCATGATGGGTGCACCGGCTGTTTTTCGCTTACCCTGAAAAAGACGGGTGCACGGCCGACAGTTCGTGTGCCCGTCTCTACGTGCAGCAATCGGAAGCGGCGCGTCACCAGGGGGAAGCAACATGAACGTCATTCGCGCGGCGCGGGCCGCCGCTGCCGGATCGTGGTCGCAACATTGCGGCTACCGTCGGCGTCTTCTTCGGTTGCGCATTCGCGGCAGCCTCACCGGCGTGGCTTGCCGGTGAAGCGCCGTCCGATGCCAACTGCCGCCTGCGGCGCGATTTCCGCTCTTCTTCTTTACGCAGCCTCATCGCTCGCGGCGGCGTCCGACTGTACCGAGGCTTCGCTGCGGCAGGCATTCGCTTCGGCTTCGGGCAAGACGCGTACCGCGCTGGTCGCCGCCTGTGTCCGGGATGGATCGCTGGATCATTCCACTGTGATGGCGCTCGGTGCCGGGGCACGCGCACAGCGCGACTTCGATTCCGCCATCGTGTTGTTCGAGCTGGCACGCCGTACGGAGCCGGCGGGCGTTGCAGCGACACTGGAGCTTGCCGTGACGCGCGAGTGGGCCGGTGATCCGGAGGCAGCGCGCGCACTGTATGCGCAGGCGCTGCAGGCCGATCCGGCATCACGTTCCGCAAAACTCGGACTCGCGCGCACGGCGCGCGCGCAATACAACCTCGGCGTCGCAGACGAAATCTACCGCGCGCTTCTGCAGGCCGATCCGCAAGACGTCGACGCGACCAACGGCCTCGCGTGGACGGCGCTGGCGCGGCGTCGCACGGATCAAGCACGGCGCGGCTTCGATGCGGTGCTCGCCGCCGACCCGGGCAATGCCGAAGCGCTTGATGGGCGGCGTGGCGTCGACACGACCTTCCCTTATCAGCTCGATGCGACGATCGGCGGCGTGCGTACGCGTGACGGCCACGCTTCCAGTGCGGCTCTGGCGTTTCGCGCCGAGATCGACGCGACGCACGCAGTCGATGTCGGACTGTCGCACTACTCCGACGAGCTGCCGTCGCCGCAGCTGACCACGCAGACGCCGCTGCCGTCGACCGATCTGCGTGCGGCCTATTCCACACGCGTGCCGGACGGTTATCACTGGTCGCTGATCTATGACTATCGCGAGCACGAGTCGCTGCCGGACGAGCAGCGTATCGAGGCGCGTGCCGGCAGCTATTTCGCCGGCAATCTGCAATGGTTCGCCAGCGTGCGTCAGGATTTCGGCGCACGCATCTGGCGCAACCGCCTGCTTCAGGCCGGCCTCGTGCTGCCGTTGAGCGGCCGCTGGGAAATCGCGCCGACCTTGTACTACGAGCAGGACCGCAGCCCGCACGATGTCGACGGCAACGGGCGCCGCAACGTGCGCGCTTACGGCGTCGATCTGAATCGGCAGGGGCCCGGCAACAGCTTCTTCAACGCCGGCGCCGGATACAGTCCCGACATCAGCAACGTCAATCTGCACACGCGCTGGGTGATTCCGGCGGGACGGCAGGGCGCGCTGCTGCTCGCGATCGAACACGTGTCGGTCAACGACGAACTGCTTGCCAGCGTCGGCTGGCGGTTCTACTGGCAGTGAACGGCCGCGGCGCATGAACGGCGGCATCCAACCGGCCCGGCAGCATCGCGTACTTGCGATCGGCGCGCATCCCGACGACGTCGAGATCGGCTGCGGCGGTACGCTCGCCAAACATCGCGATCGCGGCGACGCCTTGCTGATCCTGACCTTGAGCCGCGGTGCCCACGGCGGCGAGGCGGAGCAGCGCAGCGACGAAGCGCGACGGGCCGCCGAACGGCTCGGCGCGACCCTGGATCTGCGCGACCTGCCGGACGGATCGATCGGCGAAGGCATCGCGACGATACGGCTGCTCGAAGCGGTGATCCGCGCATTCGAGCCGACGCAGGTGTACACCCATTCGCGCGAAGACACGCATCAGGACCACCGCGCTGTGCACGCCGCGACGGCGGTGGCCGCGCGCGGCGTACCGAGCCTGTACTGCTATCAATCGCCGTCGTCGACGGTCGAGTTCCGGCCGCAGCGATTCGTCGACATCAGCGGCTACATGGACGAGAAGCTCGCACTGATCGGCATGCATGCGAGCCAGGCCGAACGGCGCGCGAACCTCCAGCCCGATCTGATCGTCGCCACCGCGCGCTACTGGGGGCGCTATGCCGGCTATTGCCTCGCAGAGCCATTGGTCGTGATACGTCAGCTCGACTGATCGTCGTATGGTGCCGGGCCGGTGTCGGGCACGATGCCGTGATCCGGCGCGAGTCGCAGCCGTACGAACTCGCCATTGCCCAGCGGCATCGCGGTTTCCGCATCACGATAGCCGCGCATCCATGCCGGCGTCGCTGCGAAGCCGTGGGCGAGCGCATGCCGGTACGCAGCGAAGAACTGGCCGTGACCGACCGCGACGACGAAGCCGGCGCCGATCGACTGCAGGCGGCGATGAAAGGTTTCGATGCGACGCATGAACGCCGCGAACGATTCCGCGTCGGGTCCGTCGACGTAGTCGGGATCGCAGCGCCGCCAGTATTCGTCGACGATGGGCTGGCGCGTGTGCCGCGTCGTACCGATGCAGCGCGCGGGACTCAGATAGGTCACTTCCTGGATCGGCCAGGTTTCGCGTCGGACCGTCGGCCAGCGCTGCGCGATTGCATCGGCCGAGGCGCGTGCGCGCAGGAACGGCGAGTCGATCAGAAGGTCTGGCGCCTGCGGCAATCGCGCAGCTGCAGCCGTCGCCTGCGCTTTGCCGGCTGCGGTGAGCGGCACATCGCCGTGGCCGTTCGTCGGCAGTCCCGCGTTCGATGCGCTTTCGCCGTGGCGCAGCAGCCAGATCTTCATCGCGCGCCTTTCACGACGGGCACAGCTGCCGCCATTCATCGGGATCGAAGTACTGCTCGGTGAAATAGCGCGCGACCATGAGCTCGCGAAACGGCAGGCGTCCGGCCGGAAGCGCGTCGCCGCACAGGTCGGCGACGAGCAGGGCGGGAATGTCGACACCGGCGGCAACGGTCAGCGGCAAGGTGCCGGGAAAGCGCGGATTGATTTCGAGCAGTTTGCAGACGCCATCGTCCGCGCGCTTGAACTGGATGTTCGCCGCATGACGCAGGCCGGCGGCCGAGGCCGCCGCGACCGCCGCGGCTATGACCTCGGGCAGGTTCACCGTGCGCGCCGTGACCGCGATGCCTGAGTCGGTCTTCATGCGTTCGCGCGGCACGGCGGCGATCATTCGTCCCGCGCCGCTGACGTACACGTCGACCGAATATTCCTCGCCGGGGAGCAGCTCCTGCAGCAGATACGAGCCGTCCTGCGGCAATGCCGACAACTCGGCCCGGCTGCGCACGACGACGGCGCCGCGCGAACCGGATGCGCGGCGCGGCTTGGCGAAAGCCGGAAAACTATCCGCCGCGGCGGCGACGTCCGGGGTCAGCAGTTCGCTGCGCGGTACCGGCACGACGTCGTGCAACGCCGTCAGCAGCCGGTGCTTGTCGCGGCAGAGCTGCAGACATTCCAACGGTGCCAGCGCGAGCCGGATGCCGGCCTCGTCGAACCGGTCGCGAGCCTGTGCCAATGGAATCAGTTCGGCATCGACGGTCGGAACGAGCAGGTCGATGCCGCGTTCGCGACAGGCCTGCAGCACGTGATCGACGAACGGCGGCGCATCGCCGCGCGGCACGAGCAGGCGCTGCGCCGGCGGCACCAGATACAGCCCGGCCGCACAGGGATCCATGTCGGCCATGTACAGCTCATGCGCGCCGGCCAGACTTTTCCAGACGCTGATCGCCGACGGACCGCCGGCCCCGGTCAGCAGAATCCGCATCGATGGCTCCGCAGGTGGCGGCGGCTCATGCGCCGAATCGCAGACGCAGGAGCAAGGCCGCGAGCACGACGGCCAGCGCGATCAGTTCGCGCCACAGCAGTCCGCGCTCGGTGCGGCGATCGGCGGCCAGCAATTGCCGGAACGCGTCATCCGGCTCGTCTAGCCCGGAATTCGCGCCTTGCCGGATTTCATCGTCTTGTCCCATCGCTGCT